>Ga0193753_10004177_pt1 | contig 10402 bp, 15 predicted proteins | sample H1c2metaG_FD_144925 | JGI IMG/M metagenome (GOLD analysis project Ga0193753, IMG submission 144925) | Soil microbial communities from a riparian zone of the East river system, Colorado, United States - H1c2 | ecosystem: Environmental > Terrestrial > Soil > Riparian zone | place: USA: East... | reverse complement strand
CGTTCACGTTGACGTCGATCGTGAGAATGGTACCGCTGGCCTGCGCGGTCTTCAGCGACGCGCGGATCTCCTGAAGCGTGATCTTGCGCGGCTGGCGAAACACCACCTTCGAAGTTCCGGTGGAAACCGCCGTGCTCTCGCCGGTCACCGCGACCGTGGTGTCGTCGGTGTTGTAGATGGAATCGTGCAACCCCTTCGGCGTCACGGCTTCCGCCGTGGACGCGCCGAGATTGGTGTTGGCTGTAGACGCGTAGACTGCCGTGCCCACCGGGAGGTTCTTGTTCTCCAGCGCATCGGCGGTCGCATTCCAGCCGAGCACCTGGTTGGCGGCGGGCAGCGGCAGCTCGGCGGAAACGCCGGGATCGATCGTCACCGGGAAAGTCAGCGCGCGATCCTGCCCGTCCTTCAGCTGCTGGTCGCGCATCACCGCGCGATCGAAGCCGCCTTCGAGCGTATCCGCCGGCAGCGGGTCGCCGATACCGAGATCCCAACCGGTGTGCACCGGCAGAGCCGGTTCATGCGCGATCGGCCGGATGCGTCCGAGCTGCTCGGCGTCGGCGAGGAGCTGCGCGTAATAGGCGCCCGGGATCGCGGCGTCGAAGGAGCATTCGAACTCCTGCGCATATTGGTCGGGCGACATCGCGCGTTGCGCGGCTTCAAGCTCTCGCTGAGGAATGATGCCGGTTTCGCTTGCCTTGAACATGAACGCGGCCCAGTCGGGATCGCGCTGCCGCGTTCCGTCCGGGAGCGGGAAACCGTCGCCGGCACCTTCGAAAAGATCGCAGAAGCCGTTGCGCCCCATCGGCGTGCCGATGAACAGCGCCCAGCCCATGCGATCGGCGAGTGCCGGCCGCACCACCTCCGACCAGACGCGCGGATGCATCTGCGCCTATTCATCGAGCACCACTCCGTCGAAATAGAGTCCGCGCAGCCGATCGGCATTGTCCGCGCCGTAGAGCCGGATGCGCGCACCGCCGGAGCCGCTGTCATGCTCGATCCGCGGCGGCAGCTCGACCCAGAGCTCGGATTCATTGACCGTGATGTCGGGAATCTTCGCCGTGTAGTGCTTCAAATACGACCAGGCGACGTCCTTGGCCTGGATGTGAAACGGCGCCAGGTAGGCGAAGCGCGGTTGCGGCAGCCTGCAGCTTTTGGCGCCGGAGATGAGCTCGTTGACCGCGAAGACCGTCTTGCCGAAGCGGCGATGCGTGACCAGCACCTTGAACCGGCCCGGTGCATCGTGGAGCAGATATTGCTGCGCGCGCGGCAGATGGCCGGTCGCGACGCTAATGCGCATAACCGTCATCGACCAGCAGATGCGCGATCACGCCGTCGGCATTCTCGGCCGGCGCTGCGGCGGGACGGCCAAATCCGCGGTCGAGCAACTCCTTGATCGCCGCAAGCTTCACGGATTCCGACGCGGCGTCGCGCACAAGGCATATCAGCGATTCGATCACCTCGCTGCCGGCCACACGGGCACGGGCACGGGCACGAATCTCCGCGCTCAGTGCGTCGGTTTCCACAACGGTCAATTTCGGACGCTTTGCCATGGCCATCACCCGCGCCGAACGTGGGCCGCCATGGATTCCAGCAGCTGGGCGACGCCCCCGACATCGACGCGGGCGTTGCGCATCAACACCGAGCCGTTGAAGCGGCTGCCGTTCACGGACAGGCTGATCCCAAAGCGCCTTTTGCCGCCGGCATCGGTAAAGGCCCGCCCGCGGAATTGTGGCGGCTGCGGGATCAAGCGCTTTGCAGCGTTTATTGTTTTCCGCCCGACCATTCACGCCACCTTCCACTTGTTCACCAGCTTGCCGCTGGCATTGCGTCCGCGTTTGCCACTGGGATAGATCCGTTCCTGCTTCGCCAGTTCCGAGACGCGCGGCCGGACGTAGAGAATGGAAAGATCGAGCCGTTCGGCAAGTGCGTCCGCCGTCAATGCGCGGTTCCTGCCCAACAGGGCGAGGATCGCCCGTCGCGTGCGTTCTGCTTTGGATTGGATCGTATGCCGGTTCATTCTGCCGCCTCCTGTTCCGGATCTTCGTCTTGTATTTCTTCCTCGGGGATATCTTCCTCGGGGATCTCTGCTTTGAGGGCGTCGGCTTCCGCGACCTCGTCCTCCACAATCTTCAGGTAGGCGCGTGCGCAATGGTCGGCGCAGAACGGGCGACGCCGTTCGGCAGGCGCGCCGCACATCAGCGCTTCGGCGCCGGCATCTTCGTCGGCGATGATCCAGCGGCAATGATTCGGACCAACCGCGTGCTGCCGGACAGTTTGCGCGACGGACTCCCCGATTGATGCGTCGGAAAAAGAGGCGGCCGGCATCAGGAGAGCCTCTTCGGGGGTTGAGGCGATGCCGGCCGCAGGCTCCGCCGCCGAGGGAGGGATTGCAGCGGCGGGAGGGGACTTGTTTTCCGACTGGAACATGTCCTTGCTTTTAGCGATTATCGCATATAACGTCAAGCGAAATTCGCTTAAATCGCAATAGACGGAGATTTGCGCAATTCGCAAACTGCTCTCATGACACCGGATCAGATCAAAGAGGCGCTCGAGCGCCATCGCGTCACCCAGACCCGCCTTGCCCACGCGGCAGAGATCGAGGTCGACAAGCTGAACAAAGTGCTGGCCGGACGGCGGCGCCTCCAGCTCGAGGAGAATGCGGCAATCGAAGCCTTCTTCCGCGCGCTGGACACGGGCGGCGATGCCACGCCCGTTGCGGCTGGCTTGGCCGAGGAACGCCTGCCGCCCTCGAACCTGCGCGTCGCACCCGTGCCGCCGCGCCCCGACCGCCAAAGCAAAGTACCGCTGCTCGGCAGCGGGCAGGCCGGGGCGGACGGTGTCTTTGACCTTAATAACGGCGAGCCGATCGACTATGTGGACCGCCCGCTCGGTCTCGCCGGCAAGGCGCGGATCTACTGCATCTATGTCGATGGCGATTCCATGGAGCCCGCGCATATGCATGGCGATCTCTTGTTCGTCGATGCGGCTCGCAAACCATTCCCGGGGCGCGATGCTGTCATCGAGCTCATCCCGGAAAGCGACGGTGCGCCGGCCCGCGCCTTCATCAAGCGCATCGTCAAGCTGACCCCGGATTTCGTCGAGCTGTTCGAGTTCAAACCGAAGGAACGGACCTTCCGCCTTGCCCGGGCCAAGATCCGCAATCTGCATCTGGTGTTGAAGAACACCGACATGTACTGAGGGCTGGTCCCGAGCCGGAATCGCATACGCTGTCACATAGTTATTGCGATTTTCGCTAATATATGTTAGGCTCTGTGGACAATCCACTGCCACAGGGAGTCCGCATGTCGACCGCACTCAGCCTGCGCCGTGACGCCGAGCTCAAATATGACGGTCCGATCCCGGCGGAGGTGCTGGCGGCGATCGCCGCCGAGGAGCAGCGCGAGCGCGAGGCGCGGATCATGGCGAATTTGAGCGAGCCGGAGCGCCTGCGCTTCCGCGCCGCCAAGGAGTTCCGGCTCGCCAAACGTTCGTTCCGCGTGCTCTGCGCGATGACGCGGCGGTGCACGGTGCGGCGACCGGAGACCGCCTGGTTCGCATTGCGCGACCGGGCCCGGATCGACGCCGAGGCCCATCTCGAAGCCTGGCGCATGCTGCGCTGGCGCGAGCGCAAGGCATCCTGATGAGCCGCTCGACATACGAGCAGGTCCACGATGGCGAATGGTGGCTCTTTCAGGAGGGCCGTTCCAACCGCCGCTGCAAGATCGCTTGTTGCGATTGCGGCTTGGTCCATGTTTTCAGGATCCGCATCCGCAAGGGCCGGTTGGAAATGCAGGTCAACCGCCTGCCCCATGCGACCGGCGGACGCCGCGCCTCGTTGGCCGCCGAACGGCGGCGTCACGACCCCGACTGACGCACCGCCCGGCTTGCCGATCCGCCCGGTTCGCGCCAATCTGCGTGAACGGAATAGGCGGATATTCACCCGTTCAACGTTGGGGGGCAGGCATGGCGAAGAAAGCGACCGATCCATTCATGGCCGAGCTCTGGTCGGCCATGCTGGAGGAGAAGCTGCCGCCTGGCGGACACGAGACATCCTGGGGCGTCACCTCGACCCGCATCCGCAACCGCTTCGCCAAGGCGGTGCGCCAGGCGATGCAATCCGGCGCCGCGTTCGGCGCGATCCCGCTCGACAAGATTCCGGTCTACGCCACCCGCTCAGCCGGGGAACACACCCTGCCGAAATCCGCAAAGGAGAAGGCGAAGCAGAAGCGGCGCTAATCGATCGCCCCGCCTTCAGCGCACCAACTGCGTCAAGGCGAAGATCGCGCAGCCGACCGCCGCGCCGACCAAGGTCCCGTTGAGACGGATGTATTGGAGGTCCTTTCCGACCGCGAGTTCCACGCGATCCACGATCGTGCTCGCCTCCCAGCTCCGCACGACATCGGCGACGAAGCGGCCGATCTCCTTGCGCCAAGGCACGATCAAGGTCTGGATCCCGTCTTCGATCCGCGTGTCCATGCGGGCTTGCAGCGCAGGATCTTCCGCGATGGCCGAGCCGATCGACCGCAGGATTCCCGAGAGTGCCCGGTGCAGCCGCGAGTCCGGCTGTGCCAATTCCTGCTCCAGCGTTGCTCTCATGCCCTGCCACAGGGTCTGGAAATAAGCCTTGACCTCCGGTGCTGCGAGAAAGCGCTCGCGCATCGCATTGACCTTGCCGCGAAAGGTCGGGTCATGCCTCAGGTCGGAGACGAGTTGGTCGACGGCGGCGTCGAACGTCGCCCTCGCGTCATGGTCGCGTTTGCCGAGATCGTCGAGATAGGCGACCAGCCCGTCGGCGATCTCCTTGGCCACCTTGCGATCGACACGCCGGGGTACCCACCAGCGACTCCGCTCCTCGACGATCGCTAGGATTTGATCTTCGTGAACGGAGATATAGGTGCGCACCGCCGCCAGAACGTGATCGAGAAGCTGCTCATGGGCGCCGTTTCGGCGCAAGACGGAGAGCAGGGTCGCCAGCGCCGGCGCGAGCTCGATCTCACGCAACTGGCGGCGCAATGTCATCTGCATCATCCGCTGCAGTTTCTGGTCGTTGAAGGAGCGGAACAGGAACGACGCAATGACAACGAGCCGGTCGCTGACGACGTCCGCATTTCGGCGGTCGGCCAGCCAGGCGCCGAGCCGCCGGCTGATGCCGAGGCTGCGGAGGCGCGCCGCCACCAGCTTCGGCTCGAGGAAGTGCCGTTCGATGAAGCTTCCGAGGCCCGCGCCGATCCGGTCCTTGCTGTTCGGAATGACGGCGGTGTGTGGGATCGGCAGACCCAAAGGCCGGCGAAACAAGGCGGTGACGGCGAACCAGTCCGCCAGACCCCCGACCAGGGCCGCCTCCGTGCCGGCGCGGAGCAGGTCCATCCAGAAGCCTGCGAGCCCGGACCTTACGGCGGCGAAGTAAATCACGCCCATCACGACCAGCAGCGCCGTTGCCACGGTCCGGTGGCGTCGAAGGCTGCGACGTTGATCCAGGGTGGCGGCGGTTTCAGCGATATCGGCCACGGCGATTCTCCTTTGGGAGACCGCAGCATGACCAAGCGTTCGGCCGACCGACAAGCTTTCCGACCAGTTTCCGCAGCAAAGCGCGCGGTAACGGCGCGGTCCGGCACGCAGCCACAGTGATATCGGTCACCCGGGGCAACGGTCGCGGTGCCGCACCTCCGTATCTGCGTGCTTCACACACCCGCATGGCGGTGCGGTGATTGACCACGCGAACCCCGATGCGCAGGTTTGCAGCTGTGTTCGGCAACCGTGGGGAGGTGACGAAGACCGAGGCGGCCATGAGCAGTGACGATATCGATAGAAAAGGATTGGACCGGCGCACGGTCTCGGTCGGAGAGAGTGCGGTTTGGGATGAGCCCCTCGGCGTGTTCCGCGTGAAGGTCCAGGGAAACCGAGACGTGGGGTCGATCACGATTCTCAGGAGCGCGCCTTTGCCGATCTTTCATCTGGACGCCGGCGCGCCGGCTCGAAAGACCAGGCTCGGCCAGTTCCTCCGCGGTCGCCTCGAGATCGAGGTCAATGCCGCGATTCAACGCGGCGAACGCGAAGTCGCCGACAGTCTGGTTCTGCTACCGCGTGAGTAGGCTGCGAGCCGTCAACAGCCCGACCGGAGGATTCGTTTCGATTTCCAAGCCACATCAGAGAGATGGTGGTGGGCGCAGTAGGACTCGAACCTACGGCCCGCTGATTAAGAGTTAGGCGGAAATGGTGTACTTTCAAATGGGTTTAACGGAAAAGGCACCACCAAAATTGAGCTGCCGCTATGAGCGTCAGATTTAAATTGTATTTTTCAGGTTTCTTGGCGGGCGGGTGATCGTCTCCGAAGCCTTGGTTTACAACTGTGGAATAGCTGCCCGCGGCGCCGCACGCCTACAAACTAGGTTGCAGAATGCCGAGGCCGGCATCCGGCTTGCCTACCGGTGACGGCCGGTAGTGCGCCCGACTGCACTCGTGCCACAACGCCAGTTAAAGCTCACGACCAGCCGACGGGCGCTCCACGGGACGTCAGCTAGAATTCAGGAAAAACAATCCGTTAAGCGAAAACTTAGGAAAAGTCCGGAGCATCCAGGCGGTGCCGGGGCAGGCGCGGCGCAAACGGACACATACCTGTCTTGGATCTACGAGCGTTCCGGCGCGAACCGGATACTCCAATAGAGGGCCGTAGAGTGTGTGGAACCCCACGTCCGCAGGTACCCCACTCCGACGCGTTTAGAGCCCCCGTAAAAACCCGTCGCATAGGGGTTAGCGGGCTTGTTTACGGATCGCTCGAGCGGAATTATGGTCAGGTCCATTCGCACCAGTCCCAGATGACGCCACCGCAACCACTCGCGCCGGTCGCCCGGCTTTGCGCAATCTCGGATCGTCGAGTTCTGTTTCGTCGAACCGGCTTTCGAACGACCGCACTCCCTATCGTTTATTATAGAAAGATTCGATCTAAGAAAGCCTCCAGAGGCCGTGCGAAGCACAGGCCTCGCCGGTGAGTTCTGTTCTAAAAAATCATTCTGCCGGAATTAAGAGATTCTTGAATCTCCATTAGTTCCTCCCGTCACGACTGCAGCGCTATGTATTCTTGGATCTCCATGCATCTCTGCAGCGGCGGGAGCGAGATCCAAAAATCTCAATTCGTGACCCGCGAGGGGGTCGCTCGAGGAGCGCATCAAACGCCGACGGCGACCAGTGCGCGTGAGGACGTCGGCCATCCTGTAATAGGACGCCGCTCGCTGGTCTCTGGGAATTGACTGCTAAACAGCGTCTCCTCGTGCTCGGCTGTCCGCCTCGATCGACGTACTACCGCTGGGCGGTACGAGCGCGTGGCCACGGCGCCTTCACCCTGCCAGCGGATGTCCTGACCCGCATCTCATTGGTCCTCGGAATCCACGAAGGCTTGGGCGTCCTTTTTTCGACTGAGCAACTTGGCGTCCAGTGGCTGAGGACAGCGCACAAAGCTGTGGTCTTTGGCGGCCGGCCGCCCCTCGAACTTGCCACCAGCGGAACCCAGGATGGTTTAGTGACGGTGCGGCGCTTCCTAGAGGGGGCACGCAATGGCCTTTACATGCAACCGAACGCGGTCGACGAGGCGTTTACGCTCGAAGTTCAGATCCGCTAAGTGCGATTCAAGCGCCCAGTTCTCCGTTGCCGCTGCGGCGCCACATGCGACTTGAGCCGCACGCCGGCTTCACCCCCCTTTCGGTTAAATACCGCGGAACTGGCCGACGGGGCCTTGCCTTGAGTCTGGATGCCCGCGCGCCTTAAAAAACGCTCCCACCATCCTGGCAACACTCCGGCCGGAGCGGCATAGTTTCAGGATATAGCGCTTTGGAATGAAGACGGCATTGGATGCTACGCCGTTCCATTTGCGTCGTATTGGAGTATCGAAGTGGATCTACGCATTCAGATACACAATGGCGGGGTTTGGCACGATGCGGCTCGGGTCGACATCGCAAATCCCCCCATCGGAGTTTCGGGGCCATCACTGACGAGTTACGAACTTGACTATGTGTTCGGCGACTGGAATATCGCGGGGCTGGCTGCCGGCACTCACGCAATCGATTCGCATGCGATCTCGATCGCGCTTCCGGTTTGTCTCGATCCGCACCGGGCACCCCGGTGGCCTGCCTTTCTCGTTGACCTCTTGCCGCAAGGTCACGCACGGCGGCGCATCGCCGACAGCATGAAGGCGTCGCCAGACGAATCTAGGATCGACCTTCCGCTTCTCATATCGGGCGCGGGAAACTCGATCGGGAACATCCGCGTCTACGAAGCTTGGGAAGTTGAACAGCAGCGGACAAGGGACGTGAGGCTCCCCGGGCTAACGACGAGCGACCTCCTTGGGACGTCAGACCGGTTTCTGGAAGCGGCAGAAAAGTGCGCGCTCGTGGCGACAGGCTCCACCGGGGTCCAAGGCGAGTGGCCAAAGTTGCTCCTAACGCGCCTCGCCAACGGTCTCTGGTATCCAGATTCCATCGTTTCCGACGACGATGCGAAAGAGCATGTCCTCGTCAAGATGGTCCGTGGCAATAAAGAGGTAGATGCCAAGATACTCGCCGCCGAAGCAGCTTACCTCGAAGTTGCTTCGCGCATTCGGCCTGAGAGTTGGCAAGGCAGCGACTTACGAAGACCGAAGGCTCGTCGTTCCCCGGTTCGATCGTGTTCAGACGACCAGCGGCCTACGGCGGCTGGGCCAGGAGAGCCTTATCTCTGCCTCGGGACGCGCAGAATTCGGCCAATCATGACGCACGAGGACTGCCTGGCGCTCATTCAACGGGTAGCGACGGACCCGGCGCGGGAAACGATCGAATATCTACTGTGCGACGTCCTTAACCTTGCAATGGGAAATTCTGACAATCACGGGCGAAACACAGCCCTGCATAAATTTGAGGACGGAACGATCGCGCTTTCACCTCTCTACGACTTCGCACCAATGTTATTGGACGAAGCAACGATCGCCCGTTCGACCAAATGGCAGATCATGAAGGGCCACGATTTCCATCCCGATTGGGCGAAAGTTTAGGAAGTGTCAGCCGGAACCATTATCAATCCCAAGAAGCTGACGCAGATTCTCGCGGAGAAGGCGCCGTTCGTGAGCGATCTTCCAAGGATCGCTAAAAGATACGGCGTTTCCAATGACGTCATCGCGAGGGCATTTAACATGCACAACGAGATCGCACACTCTTTGGAGGCGCTCGGAAGGTGATCGCTTAGCTAAGGTTAATGCAGGCCCATCTCGTGATAGCGTGGCGTACAAAGAGAACCCATGTCCGCTTAGCGCCAACAGCCGACATTATCGCACGCTATTCCGCGAGTCCGGCCTTCCGCAGGCTGTCGCGCAAATGCTCGACGTCATTTGGATCTCGATAAGGCAGACGATCGGGGCTCGTGCTGAGCGTGACCGTCGCTTCTGGCTCGAAGGACAGAATGCGCTCGACCTCCATCGCGCTCAGGCCGTCTCCACTGCCTGGGTGAAGATGTAGCCGACGCCGCGCAGAGTCTCGATCATTCGCGGCACGTTCGGCTGTGGTTCCAGCTTGCGCCTCAACCGCAGCACCTGAACGTCGATGCTGCGATCGAAGATGTCCTCATGCAGGCGCGTCGCCCGCAGCAGGTGCTCGCGCTGCAATGGGCGCTGCGGCGCCTCCAGGAAAGCGTTCAGCAGATTGTACTCGCCCTTAGTCAGGAACACGGACGCGCCCTCCGGATCTGCGAGGGTACGGGCGCGCCGATCGAGCTGCCAGCCCGCAAAGCGCAACTTCCCCCGCTCCTTTGCCAACCGTTGCGCCTGCGATGCGGCTAGGCATCGCCGCAGAACGGCACGGATCCGCGCCAGCAACTCGCGCAACCCGAACGGCTTCAGTATGTAGTCGTCTGCGCCGAGCTCAAGACCGACCACCCGGTCGATCTCGTCGCGTCGATGCCCGGTCGTGATGATGACCGGCACATCCGACTGCGCTCGGATCTGGCGCAGGACGTCGAGACCGCCATCCTGACCGAGCCTAAGATCGAGCAGGATCAGATCGGGTTCACGCGCCGCTAGGTGTCGCGCCATCTCCTGCTGGCTCGCCGCTAGGACAGTCTCGACATCATGCGCGCGGAGAAAGTCGGCGATCATGGTCCGCAGCGTCGCGTCGTCTTCTACGACCAGGACTCGGGTCGGCTCGCTCGGCACGGGAGCAGGCGCGCCGCCGCTATTCTCGTTGGCCACCCCGAGCGAGGCGCCCCGGGGCAGCTTACCCGGCAGAACATAGAGACCGCCATTCCCGATCCGCCATCCGGACCCGGCCGAACTCGGGGAACGTCGATCAAGTGCTGTCATGGACTGGACTTCCGAGGTTGAGTTGTGCGTCAGACCTAGTAGCGGATCGCTTCAGGAAGCGTTTCAGGCCGCGTGGAAATTGCA
>Ga0193753_10004176_pt1 | contig 10402 bp, 5 predicted proteins | sample H1c2metaG_FD_144925 | JGI IMG/M metagenome (GOLD analysis project Ga0193753, IMG submission 144925) | Soil microbial communities from a riparian zone of the East river system, Colorado, United States - H1c2 | ecosystem: Environmental > Terrestrial > Soil > Riparian zone | place: USA: East River... | reverse complement strand
ATAACGGTCTGGCTTCGGAACGACCAGAGATCGGCCAGGCACGCGCCTTCCTAAAAAGAGCGAAAGAGCCTGTGCATGCCCGTTAATAGGTGATGAGCCGGAGCGTTGGTCCGCGTTTAAGCCGCGAAGAAGCCGCCGTAAACCGACACTCACTCTCGGGCAGCTCGAAGAGCTGTTCCGCACGTTTCTTTCCAGGGTTGAATCCGATATTCGCTTAGTGCGAGAGAGACTAATGGGCATTGCCCTACGCCCTCTACGAAGCGAAGCCACCGACGTTCTTGAATGGACCTCTATTGCCGAAGAGTGAAGCGCAGTGCATAAGAACCGTACATGACGCTCGATCGGCCCTCTCCGCGGTCATAGGGGAGAGGGCCGTTGCGGTCGGAACGTGTTTTAGTCGTCCACGTCAACGGCGGTAGGTGCCGCCTTGTTGAAGTCGCTCGGGGACCGAACCGTCTTCTCTCCGGGGTAGGGCCGCACAAACCCGGTGGACATGTACCAATTAAGATGGTTGACGCTGTCGGGGTCTTCGGCGTCGGGCTTGGTCAGTTTACCGGCGAAGATCTGCGCCTTCTTCTTGAGCCAAGCTGCCCTCAGCGCCGTGACGGCAGCGCCGCTCGCCGCATTGGCTGCGGCCGTTGTGATCGCTGTAGCGCCCTGGTCCAGCGGAACCTGGTTCGGCACGTGCGTCCACGGCTTGAAGTCGGCCGCGGACGGCTCGCCCTCGACAAACGCCGTTCTCATCGGCGACGCCACAAGATCGAACTGGTTCATAGGCGGCAGACCGAGGATTTGCTCGATCGTTCGAGTCATATTGACCTGCGTGTAGTAGGTGTGGTCGGCAGGTCCGTTCTGCACGGTGTAAGGGCTGATGACATAGCCTGGGCTGCGATGACCGTCGACGTGGTCGACTCCATTCTGCGCGTCGTCTTCCTCGACGAAGATCGCCGACGACTTCCACGCCTTGCTGTGGCTGATGTAGTCGACAATGCGTCCAACTGCCAGGTCGTTATCGGCCTGTTCAGCATCCGGGGTCGGCGGGCCGCCAGTATGGTCGCACATTACCCAAAGAATACTCAGCGCGGGTACGGTACCGGCAGCTTCGTCATTCTTGAAGTCCTGCGACCACAGGTCGACGCGGAACTGGTCGGGGATGCCCAGATCAAAGAGTGGGAAGTTTGTGACGAGGTGATCAGCTACCGCCGGAAGAGAAGAATACGCGTGGATCGTGTTGCCATAGAACAGCGTCTTCTCAAGGCCAGCCTCGTATTTTTGGGAGTCGGCGTAGAACTGGTTCCAACTGGGTTCGCTGGTCGATCCGTTCGGCTGCGTGTACGTATCATTCTCGACGTATTCGCCGTAGATCTTCACAGGCAGACCCTTGGCCGCTGCTTCCGAGAACAGGAAACCCTTGTTCTGATAAGCGAGTGCATCGCCGGCGCTGCCGCCCGGATAGCTGCGGACCCAGTCAGGCGATTGGATGTCGTCGGAGTAGGGCGCCATGCCCTCGGTGATCCACTGATGACCGTCAGCCGACTGGCGGCTTGGGTCGTAGAAATTATCGAAGAGCGGGAAACGCTTCACCAATTCGTGCACGTTCGGCGTGTCCTTGCCGCCAAACACCGCCAACGAACTGTCGCCATCGCCAGCGGTCACATCGCCCAGGATCTGATCATAGGTGCGGTTTTCACGGATGATCAGGAATACATGTTTGATGAGCGACGGATCGCCGATCTGTTCCGGGATTGCGACCGGCTGGGTATCCGGACTACCACCAGAGGCAGACTTGATATTTCTTGTCAGGTCCCAATGGTTGTTCTCGAAAACCTTCTTTGTCATTGCCTCTAACTCCTCGTTATTCGGCAGGGGGACGATGCTAACGGTGCCATTGTCCTGGTGGGTGTTGTAGCTACTGACTCCGAAGTCAGTCTCGAACGAATTACGCGCGCCGATGCCCTTGTCATTGGCAACGATGAGGACGTTATTGGTTTCGTCCAGCACGACTGAACTCGGCGCATAGGCTACCGGGATCATACCCACGACCGGATTCACGCCGGGGCTGAGGCTGACCACCCCGATCGCATTGGCATTGTAAAGCGCGACGTAGGCAATGCCTTGCTTGGCATCGACAGCGATCGAGTTCGGTGCGGCGCCATAGACCGATTTGTTCTTGCCGGGCACTTTGATCGGCAACCCAAGATCGATCGTCCGGAATACTTCATTAGTGCCCGTGTCGATGACCGAGATGGTGTCGCTATAGGCATTGGCGACCAACAGGTAGTTTCCGTAGAACGCCATCCCTGTCGGGTGCAGGCCGGTCGAGATGTTAGTGGTGACCTTCATCTTGGCCAGATCAACAACAGAAACGGTACCGGTGATCGCAGCGCCAACCTGCGGGTCGGCGACGATTTCAGTGCCGGCGGAGTAGATCTGGAAGTCGCCTTCCGTAGCGGCCCGACCACCCTCGTTGCTGATGTAAGCGGTCTTGCCGTCGCTGGCAATCACGATGCTGTGCGGCGCGTTGCCGACGCGGATCTGCTCACCCTGCGTTGGCGTCGACGCGGTCAGGTCGATCTTGGTGAGCGTATTATTCTGGTTCAGCAGAGCATAGGCCCTCTTGCCATCTTTTGAGACCGCGACACCGCTGGGAAAAGAAGTGCTTCCAGTCCAGAACGTGCCGCAGGGGACGCCATCGCCCGCAGGGCTATTCGAAAAGCAGTGAATAAAGGAATTGTTCGCCGGCACGCCGACCTGTGCGTCGTCTTCCAGCAAGCCCTCTTTAGAGACCTTTGCAATCGCAACGTTGCTGCTGTCCTGGCTGAACACGAGATACTTGCCGTCCGATGAATAGGCTATGCCGTTATAGCTGCCGCTCGTATCTTTTCCGAGTACGATGTAGTTCTGCAGGACATCGCCCGTCTTGGTGTCAAACACCTCGACGGCTCCGTTGCCATCGGAAGCCGACGTGCCCATGGTGAGGACGGCGGCGGTGTGAGTTTTGGTATTGGGGTTCAGTGCGATGGCCTTTGCGCGAACTCGGATACCGAGATTGACTTGTTTGCCAGCCGGGGTAATGACCTGGCCACTGCTAACGACCCATGAGCCGTTCTGCTGTGGGCCGGTGACGTAGGTCGGGAACTGCTCGGACTGACCAAAGAGCGCCGGAACGCTTAGCGCCGTCACAAGCAGGCACGCGAGCAGTTGCAGACGATTGATCCGAGAATTGTTTCGAGAGTTATTTCGGGGGAGTTTTCGAGACATGTGCCGTTTCCTCTTGATTTTTATTTCACCACGGACCCGGGATTGGTCGTGCGACATCAGGTTGGCAATTACGACCAGCGCCCTGCGCATCGCGATCACCAAATCTTTTTGCGGACGACCTGTAACGGTTTATGAGATCGGCGCGCACGAACTGCGCATGGGAGAAGGTTAGAAACGCGTGCCGCACAGCAGCGTGACGGCAGTATTACAGTTTTGTCATCCGTGTTCGCGAGGCAGATATGTGCAGCTTCCGTAGCACGCCATGACCGGTTGACTGCGCAAACTCTGCGCGGTCGTGAAGCACCACAATGCTCTTTTATTGATCTCATCGGAGAGTGCCGCAGTCTGCACGCTGGGAGCGAACAAAGTGCGCCGCGTGTGAGGTTAGTAGGGCGAGCTGGACCGCGGCAGTAAGGTTAAATTACACTTTTGTTATCTTTACGGCGCGACCGGGATATGGAGAGTGACGCAAGTGCCCTTGCCCGGTTGACTGGTTATCTCTGCACGGCCGCCATGAAGCACCATGATGCTCTGGACGATCGATAGCCCTAGCCCCGTACCACCTGAAGTTTGAGAGCGCGACGTATCTACGCGATAGAAACGGTCGAATACCTTGGGGAGTGCCTCAGCTGGGATGCCGATTCCCGTGTCAGACACTGCAATGCGGATCGCGGCGACATCGGCACTAGCGCCGAGCACAACGGTTCCGCCCGGTGGTGTGTGTACCACGGCGTTCGCGACCAGATTGCCCACCGCCCGCTGTATGAGCGGGCGGTCCAACTCGGCGATTACTAGTTCGATAGCGACTGCCGTAATGAGCGAAATGCCGCTCTCCGCCGCGGAAGCTTCATAGTAGTCCCGCACGCTGCTCAGCAATTCGCCTACATCCACCGGCGCACGCCGCAAATGCGTCAATGGGCTCTCGGCGCGCGCCAGGAAGAGAAGGTTGCCGATTAAGTCGGACAGACGGACGGCTTCTTCTAGAGACGACTCCAGCACATCGCGATATTCATCCACGGTTCGGGCACGAACCAAAGCCACTTCGGCTTCGCCACGAATGTTATTCACCGGCGTGCGCAGGTCGTGTGCAATGTCGGCGGAGAACCTCGAGACGCGTTCAAAAGACTCTTCAAGCCGATCCATCATTTGGTTAAAGGTATCGGCCAGAGATGCCAGTTCAACCGGATATCCTGCCGATAAGATGCGCTCACGCAAATTTGTGGAGCTGATATGGCGAGCCGTAGTCGCCATTTCTTCTACCGGACGAATACCACGACGCGCGATCTGATAGCCGGCCACCGGAAAGATGACAAAAGTTCCGAGCATGATAGTTCCGAACCAGCGCCGATAGCGCGCCAGTAGTTCGTCTTCTTGCGAGACGTCGACGGCAATCTGAATGATGTCCTTTTGTGTAGACGGTGAACCCACCGGTACAGTCGCACTGAGGACGCGAAACGCTCGCCCTTTTTTCCCTATCATCGCAGTGGCGCGTTCCGGGCGATCCTGGGTTTTCGTGACCAATTGCTGCAGATCCAATTGATCCGCCATCCCCGGCGTCGCCATCAACAGATTGCCTCGATCATCCAGCAGGCGAATATAAAACCGTTCGTATCGGCGCGCCGCCGTTTCCAACTCAATTTCTTCGCGCAGGGCGTCCACATCGTTGGGACGCTCGCGTAGCATGACATGGAGCACGTTCACCTTGTCCGCGAGGAAGAAATTTGTACTTCGATCGAGGTTGCTGATGAGAACCAGATAAAGACTAGCGGTCGCGAAGAACACTGTGAGCAGGCCTGAAATGGTGTATCCGGCGGTTAAGCGGAAGGCTAGCGTTCCCCCCCACCGTCTCACAGGGGTGAGACTACTGATTGCACTCCATGACATAACCCGCGCCTCGTATGGTATGGATCAACTTCATCGGAAAGGGCTCATCCACCTTAGCGCGCAGTCTTCTTACGTTAACATCAACGACATTTGTGTCGCTGTCGAAGTTCATGTCCCATACCGCTTCGGCGATCAAAGTCCGCGATAGTACCTCGCCTGCTCGCCGCGCCAACAGGGTCAGGAGAAGGAACTCCTTCGAGGTTAGATCCAACCGATGGCCGGCCCGAGTCGCACGCTGGCGCAATAGATCGATCTCCAGGTCAGCCATGCGGATGGTTTCCTGGGCACGAGCGGGTCCACGCCGCAAAAGCGTTCGAACTCGCGCCAGCAATTCTGAGAAGGCGAACGGTTTCACAAGATAATCATCAGCACCAAGTTCCAGTCCTCGCACGCGTTCGTGAACCGCGTCGCGGGCGGTCAGGAGCAGCACGAGAGCGCGACGGCTCGACTGGCGAAGACAGTTAAGCACTTGCCAGCCATCCAGGCTGGGAAGCATAACGTCGAGAATCACCAGATCGAAATCGACGTCTAAAGCAAGATGGAGGCCTTCTAAACCATCTCTTGCCACATCGACCACAAAACCCGCCTCGTTGAGCCCATTCTTCAGGAACTTTGCAGTCTTGATCTCGTCTTCGACAATGAGAATTTTCATAAGCAAGAGTTCTGGCCCGCCACATGCTAGATCGAAGCGGGCCTTAACTCCTGCGAAGGCGCCGGTATCTCGTTTCCGATGGTAAAGTGCTCAAACTTGCAGCCAATATAACCGTAAGATCAACTTGATAGTCGCCCGCCGTTAAGAGGATGTGACAAATGCATTAAAATACTTTCACTACTCCTAAAGGATGTAGGTAATTGCCGATTTGTCGGCTCTAGCAGGTAATCCGCCGCAAATTTCAATGAGTGGTAAATCGCCATATCCCTCAGACGACGTAAGCGAAGGATGGTCGTCTCATCTGGCGGCCCAGATCAACACCTGTGAATCGGCGCTGCACGGCGGTGTTTGTTAGACAAACCGCTAATTATCGCTTAATGATTCATCAGGTCGAAATAGAATGGCCCTAGTATTTGGTGAAGGTACACTCCACCAAATATGCTTCACTCTTTTAGCAAAGAGACTTTTTTAAAGGCCAAAATTGTCAGATATTACTACTAGACAAACTATTAGATCTATTCTCAATCCAGTATTTATTCTTGCGTTAGTGATTGGTACTGTTTCGGTCTCATCAGCTCAGGTTGATCGAGCCGGTCTGAATGGTACCGTGTTGGATGCGAGTGGAAAGGCACTTCCTGGTGCAAAGATCACGGCACTGCAGACTGCCACCGGGCTATATCGTGAGACGGTCTCATCCTCCAGCGGCAGATACGATATTCCCGAGCTTCCGATTGGCTCCTATCGACTCAGCTATACCGCGCCAGGTTTTTCGGAAGAAATTATTGATGGCATTCAGCAGACCATCGGACATACACGAACGCTCAATGTCACGTTGTCTGTCGCAGGAATGGTCCAGCAGGTGACGGTCTCCGATGTCGCTTCGCAACTGGATGAGACCTCGGCCTCGCTTGGCGCTCGGATTGAACCTATACAGGTGAAGCAGCTTCCTCTGAATGGAAGAGACTGGTCGACACTGACGGCGCTTGTTCCGGGAGCAGTTGATACTGGTGGTAGCAATCAACGTAGCATTCGCTTCGCTTGGCGCTCGGATTGAACCTATACAGGTGAAGCAGCTTCCTCTGAATGGAAGAGACTGGTCGACACTGACGGCGCTTGTTCCGGGAGCAGTTGATACTGGTGGTAGCAATCAACGCAGCATTCGCTTCGCTGGGCGCGGTCTGGACGATAACAACTTTACCTATGACGGTATCGACGCGACCAACATTGTGAATCAGGCGCAGCAGCCATTTGTTCGTCTGGCTATTCCGACCGAAGCGATTCAGGAGTTCCGGATTGATGCAATGCTCTTCACTGCCGAGAGCGGAAGTACGCCGGGAGGCCAGATTGCGGTTGCATCTAAGATGGGCTCGAATAACCTGCATGGCAGCTTATTCGAATTTTTGCGTAACGATATTTTCGATGCGCGCGAGCCGGTTGCTGCGTTGACTCCGAGTAAGCCAGCGTTCCGACTCAGCCAGTTTGGCGGTAGCGTTGGCGGTCCTATTGTGCGCGACAAGACTTTTTTTTACTTCGCTTATGAAGGTCTTCGGCAGACGCTTGGGCAGCCTCTGGTGGGTCTTGTGCCGAGCGATTCGTTCCGAGCCCAAGTGGCTGCCGCCAGTCCTGCGCTCATACCCATTTTGAACGCGTTCCCCGAGGGCCAACAAGCTTCGGGTAGCAGCGCTCAGGTTTCCGAGTTTCTCGGCTCCGGTCGCCAGTTGGACCATGAAGACTCTGCCATGCTGAGGCTCGATCATCGTTTTTCAGGGTCTGATTCGGCGTATCTCCGCTTCAACTTCGACGCCTCTTACAGCGATACACCTTTGATTCAGGGCCAGACCTATTTGAACGATCGGCAACTGGTCACCTCTCGTCCGGTTAATGGAGAGCTTGAGTCGCTGCATATCTTCTCTCCGCGTCTGGTCAACGAGCTGAAATTTGGGTTCAATCGTGGGAACGTCTACACGACGGACCAGAGCGTGTTGCAGACGCCTTACGCTATTTCGATCTCCGGTTTTACGACGCTCTCTGGGAATGAGTACAAACCCGGCGTGGGCAACTCTTTTTCTTATATCGATAACCTTACCTGGATCAAAGGCAATCACACACTCAAGTTTGGGGTCGAAGTCAGGCGCATTCAGTTGAACCAGGGGAACACTGCGAATGGAACTGTCTCCTTCAGTTCTGCGGCGAGTTTCTTGAGTAACTCCGTAAGCTCGGCGACCTACGCTGCGGAGCTTCCGATCAATGGACTTCGCAAGACTGAGCTTTACTCCTACGTTGAGGATGAGTGGAAGCTGCGTCCGAATCTCACCATCAACGCAGGTGTGCGTTACAGCTTCTATAACATCTTCCACGAAGTGCTTGGTCGCGCCAATCCGTTCGACTTCAACACCTGTGGGCCGCAGGGCTTCTGCGGTATGGGTGCCAGCTTCGGAAATCCGAACACGTTGGACATTGATCCGCGCATCTCTGTTACCTGGGCGCCAGCCGCGAACGGAGGAAAGACGGTTATTCGCAGCGGCTTTGGAATCTATCACGGGGATGGTCAGCTCGACGATCAGGACTTCCCCATCAGCAACGAAATTGCGCAGTACTCGCTCAGTGCAAAGACGATTCCGAATCTGTCGTATCCCATTACGCCGTTTCTTAGTAGTACACCTGGAATCATCGCGCCGCGAGAGGCGGATCGCGACCGTAAGGATATGTACGTAACGCAGTGGGGGTTGTCGATTCAGCAGGCGATTCCGCATGAGTTTGTTGCCACTCTCTCTTATGTCGGCAGCAAGGGTACTGATCTGCTGAATACCACTTACATCAATCTCATCGATCCAGCCACGGGTCTAAGGCCATATCCGGCATTTGGTCAGGTGCAGGGGCGCGGAAACAGGAATAACAGCTCGTACGAAGGTTTTGTGGCGAGTTTGCAACGGACCTTTACCCGCGGCCTCTTACTGTCGGCGAACTACACATACTCCCATGAGATCGATCAGGGTGCGGCTGGTGGAGGCGACTCGGACTTTCCGCAAAATCCTGCTTGCCCGTCCTGCGAACGCGCATCGGGAGACTTCGATGTTCGCCACGGCTTCAATGCGAATGCAATCTATGATCTTCCGTTTGGTCCCGGCAGAGTTTTTCTCAACGGTCCCGGAGTTGCCGGCGCGATGTTTGGACGATGGAGTGTCACGACCATTGCGACGGCGCGCACCGGGCTTCCGGTCAACGTAACGGAAGATCGCTCCAGCACATCGGTTGCGACCGGATATACGACGAGCCAGCGTCCAAATCTCGTTCCTGGCGTTTCTTTGACACCGCCTGGAGGACACAAGTTGGGGGAGTGGATCAATCCTGCTGCTTTTGCCTTAGTGAGCGGTTCAGGGTATGGTGACGCTCCGCGAAATGTTGCGCGGGGCCCGGGGCTTTGGCAGGCTGACTTTGGTTTGGCCAAACGCATTTCGTTGACAGAGAAGATACAGATACAGTTCCACAGCGAGTTCTTCAACATCTTCAATCGAGCGCAATATGGATTGCCGCTTGCGGATCTCTCCACGAACACATTTAGTCAGATCGTTAGCGTGGTTAACGCAGGGCCGGTGGGGACCGGAACGCCGCGACAGATGCAGTTTATGCTTCGGCTTGAGTTCTAGACGGCACGACGAGTGGCTCAGTCTTATATCTCAATGAGATGGCCAGATGTAAGCTGAATTACGACTGGCCATCAGTCATCGAGTGAATTGTTCAGATCCGTGCCTATCATCGTTCCCTCCACCCCGCGAACAAGCTTTTTCTTGAGCAGAATATGGGACCCTCCTATTGGACCAACTCACCGCGCCCTGTGACCCTGCAATGCTCGAAGAGCGTTCGACTCGGTCCTCGGTCATGCCGTTGGCGTAAGCGGCGACACAGAAAGCGATGTCTGCGGCGGCGGGTCGATCACGGTAACTTCAGGCTCTTAACTCGACTCCTTACGCAGATCGAGCGTGTACTCAGCGCGAACGAACTTCAAATAGTCTCGATTGCAGACGTCGAAGCCTTTTATCGTTCGAGCCGGACATCGTCTCGGTTCATCTCGATGGCACGCCGCTTCATCTTGAGCCGGGTCAGACGGTGATTCCGCATGGGCCCGATCGCGACCTAACTGTTGCGCGGCGCTCCCATCTGCCCGCGGCTAGAGAGAGATATCCGTTAAGTAAGGAAGGCGACATGGCTCGACTGCTATCGGTAAATGTCGGACTGCCGAGCGACATCGAATGGAACGGCCGCACTGTGCACACCGCAATCTGGAAGGATCCAGTGGGCGGACGCTGCCAGGCCAACCGGTTGAACTTAGAGGGAGACGGTCAAGGCGACCTTGCCGGGCATAGCGGTGAGCAGCGCCGTCTTCGTCTACCAGATCGAATCGTATCGCTATTGGCAGCAGCAGCTGAAGAGGATCGGCTTCGTCCACGGACAGTTCGGCGAGAACTTCACAGTCGAAGGGTTGCCCGACGATGTTGTGTGTATCGGAGATCGTTACTGAATTGGCGATGCACTGTTCGAGGTTACTCAACCGCGCGTTACCTGTTATCGCGTCGGCATTCGGATGAACGAGCCACGGATCCCGGC
>Ga0193753_10004175_pt1 | contig 10406 bp, 7 predicted proteins | sample H1c2metaG_FD_144925 | JGI IMG/M metagenome (GOLD analysis project Ga0193753, IMG submission 144925) | Soil microbial communities from a riparian zone of the East river system, Colorado, United States - H1c2 | ecosystem: Environmental > Terrestrial > Soil > Riparian zone | place: USA: East River... | reverse complement strand
CATGGAAAACCCCATGGACTATGTGGCTGGGCTGAGTCTCACGTTCGAACAAGCCAACCTGGATTTCGCGCAACACTTCGCCAAAGCTTTCGCTGTGGTCGGCGATGCGGACACAGCGCAGCTTCTCGGCAAAATTTATCGCGATGAAATCGGCCACGTCGCTTACGGCTTGAAATGGTTTCGCCGTTGGAAGAACCCGAGCGAGAACGATTGGGATGCGTTCTGCCGTCAATTGAAGTTCCCGCTGTCACCGAGCCGCGCGAAAGGTTTTTCGCTGAACATCGAAGGCCGGCGCGCGGCGGGACTGGATTCTTCGTTCATCGATGAACTCAACATCCACGCGCAATCCAAAGGCCGCACCCCCAGCGTATTCGTTTTCAATCCGTTCGCGGAGGGCTATATCGCGCACGGGAAAAAGTTCACGCCCGTAAAGCAGCAGGCGCAGCTCGCGCGCGATCTAGCGAGCCTGCCGCAGTTCTTCTGCCGCCAGGACGACATCGTGCTCGTGGAGCAACGTCCGTCTGTTCATTTCCTCAGCGGCATCAAGCAGGCCGGCTTTGCGTTGCCGGAGTTTGTGGAGCCGAAAAATATTGGCGCGATCGCGTCTCGAAATCTCGGCCGGCTGCGTCCGTGGGCGTGGGGGCCGGACAGTGTGCAATTGCTTGAACCGTTCTTCGCCAGTGTCACCGGTGAAGACCGCACCGCGGGGCGGTGTTTCAATGACGGCACCGCGCAACTTTACTCGAAGGCGTGGAGCGCTGGGTTGTTGAAACGAATTGTTTCCGCGACGAATGAGCCGTGGCTCTGCACCGCGAATGAAGCCGGCGTGACTGCGCATACTTTGGAAGGCGCGCTCGCTGTGATTGAAAGCATTCGTCAACAGGGTCATCACAGGATCGTCGTCAAGGAAGCTCTCGGGCTGGCGGGCCACAATGCGATTTGTTTATGGGAACCACAGCTTCTCGACACGCAGCGGCGCTGGCTGGCCCATACCGTCGAAAACGGCCGGCAGGTGATCGTCGAGCCGTGGCTCGAACGCGAAATGGATTTCTCGGTGCAACTGGAAATGACGCCGCGCGGCTTGGAACTGCGCGGCTACACCGGACTCATCAACGATCGCAAAGGGCAGTTCCAGGCAAACTGGGCCGCACCGAATTACCTGCGGCGCATTCCCAACGCGGTGGCGGCGTTATTCCACGAACCGCGCGACATCGCAACGCACCTTCAACACTTATACACCGAAATTTTCTCGCTGTTGGAAGCGGAGCTTCGCCGCGTTGATTACATCGGTCCGCTGGGCATTGACGCCTTTGTGTATCGCACCGCGGCAGGCGAGTGCCGACTGAAGCCCATCGTGGAGATCAATCCGCGCTATACCATGGGTCGATTGACCGTGGAACTGATGAAACAAACTTCACCGGGGAGTTTTGGCTTGTTTCGAATTGTGAGTCGCGCCGTGGCTCGCAAGGAAGGCTTTGAGGACTTCACCGCTTACGATCGAAGGATGAGCGAACGCTTTCTTTTGCAACTGGAAGGCAGTCCAGTGCCGAAGATTCGCGAGGGCGCGCTCTGCCTGAACGATCCCGCGAAGGCGCAAAGCTACCTCGCCGTTTTCCAAGTGAGTCGCACGCTCAATCTCGAACCGTAGCCGCGGCCCCGCGGCAATCCAGTTCCACCACGCTCACCGAGCGCGCGGGAAAACGCCAGGCCACCGCGTCGCCCCCGGGCAGCGCGTGTTCGCGCGGCTTGAACACATCGGGGTTCAGCGGACTAATTTCCTGGCGCGGATTTTCGGGAGAAATTTCCAGCACGCGGCCGCCATGCACGGCAAAACCATCGATGGCGAATGCCGCCTCCGTAGTGCCGGAATAATCCATGTTCGCCACATGCAGAAATATCTTGTCGCCCGAACGGCTCGCGGCGATGTCGAGGTTCGACGGCGCGGACTTCACCGCCACACCTTGCGCGCCGTTGTGGCGTTTGAACAAACGCATCACGGCGCCGGCCGGCAACAAGTAGCTCACGCCGCTGGGCACTTGGTGAATGAGCGCGTTACTCGTCCAGCGGTTGCCATTGAAGTCCGCCGCCGTGGAAATCTTCACTGTCGCGCCGTGACGCTGATACAGATTCATCACGCGCGCGTGGTAAACGCCCGTGAGCCACTCGGTGAGAATCGCGTTCGAGTTGTGCGGCGGGAGGCTGAGATGCCCTTCGGTGATCGCGATGGGATGCTTCGAACCACGCTTCGCCAAAGTGTCTTCGAGCGCCACGAGTTTGTCTTCGATGCGCGGCTTGATGATCTCCATCAACTCCTCCCACGCGCGCTCGGGCTGGGCCTGATAAAGATTCCCGCGCAGCACCGTCTCCTTGCGCAACGGCGTCTGGCCCATCATGTGAACGGCCACGTAGTTGATGTATTCGCCCGCGCGGTCCACCAGATCGCCGGCCCAGCCGTTGTCGCCCCAGCCGATGAGTTTCAACGAGCGATCGCGGTCGCGCATGGCTTTGGCGAACTCAATCGTGGTGGCAATCGCCTCGTCTTTCTTGAAGACGGCGTTGCCGTAACTGGTCTCGTTGCCAAGTTGCCAGAATTTGAGATTGAACGGTTCGGCCGCGCCGTTGCGTTTGCGCTCCGCGTGATCGAGCTCATTCACATAACTCACCCAGTCGGCTGCTTCACGCGCGTCGCCGGTGCGATTGCCCTCGCGCGTGTTCGTGAAACGCTTCTCGCCGTCCCCGAGAAAATTCACGCAGTACATCGGCTCCGAATTCACGCGACGGCAAAAATCCACGAACTCGTGCGTGCCGGCGCGATGCGTTTCCCATCCGCCCCAGACGTAATTGCGATACGGCGGACGTTTGGCGACGGGGCCGACGCCCTCGCGCCACTTGTAGTAACGGCTGAGCAGCCCGCCGAAACGCATCATGCCCGGCGCGAGATCGCGCGTGGTGTCGATGAAGTCCTTGCGCCAATCGTCCCGCCCATAATCCCACGCCGCTTCGACCGACGAATCGGTGACGCCCAGCGGCTCCATGAACTGCATGTAGAGGTGCGGCGAAATGTCGAAGAGCGGCTTGGGATCGATGATGACGGCGCGGTCGGACTCGCGCGCGGCCTGCGCTTGCGCGCGACCGGCGTTGGCCATCAGGGTCGCGCCTGCGGTCAGGAGCGCCGCGTCTTTGAGGAAGGCTCTTCGGTTCATTTGGATTCCTTTCCAGCCGATCTCAATTCCTGCCTTGGTGAGCAGGTCTTTGGCATCGGGGTGATTCATGTACACGTCCACAGTGGCCGAAGGCAACACTGACGAACCCGACCGCGTCGCAAAACGGCAGCACGTTGAACACACCTGACCTGCAAAGCCAGTTGCCAAGCCACTTGTCTTGAGTGATCGTTCGCGGCTTCTCCGAATGGAAAATGAAGAAACTCGTTATACTTTCGCTCCTTCTGATCTTGGCGGCAGCCGCGTGGCTGGCGCGGCCTGTTTACCGCGCGCACAAGGAAAAGAAATTCGCCGCCCAGGCCAGCAGCGCCCTCGCGAAAAAAGAATTCCGCAACGCCTTGCTCAGCGCGCAGCAAGTGCTCGTGTTGAACTCGAACAATCTGGCCGCTTGCCGCGTGATGGCGGACCTGGCCGACCTTTCGCGCTCGCCACTGGCCATGGTGTGGCGGCGGCGCGTGGTGGAGATCGAGCCGACATTGACGAACCGCCTGATGCTCGCCTCGTGCGCGCTGCGTTTTGAGCAAGCGCCGTTTCCCATCACTTCCCAGATCGTGAAGGAGTTGGGCGAGTCGGCGCCGGACGATGTCACGTTCCATCTGGTCGCGGCACAACTGGCGTTGAAGCAGAATCGCCTGGCCGCTGGCGAAAAACATTTCGAGCAAGCCATCCGGCTGCAACCCACGAACGAGCTGCACCGGATCAATCTGGCGATCATGCGCCTGGAGTCTCGCAACACGAACGTCTCGGCGCAGGCGCACGCGGATCTGGAACGGCTGCAAGGCGGTGCTGCGTGGGGCGTGCAGGCGCAGCGAGCGTTGATGGTGCATCATCTCTCTCGCCGGCAATTCGCGGAGGCCGAGCATTTTTCTGCGGCGTTGGTGCGCCGGACGAACAGCGCGTTCAGTGACAAGCTCGAACACCTGACGGTGCTGCACGGCGGCAAGAGTCCGCAGCTTCAAAGTTTTGTCGCGATGTTGCAGCGCGACGTGGGCACGAATGTTTTTGCCGCGGCGGACCTGGCGACTCGTCTCACGGAACTAGGCTCGGGTCGCGAGGCGATTGCATGGGCCAAGTCGTTGCCCGCGTCGATGCAGGATGAACCAGCGTTGTCGTTCGCGGTGGCGAGCGCCTATTTTTCTCTGCGCCAGTGGCGCGAACTCGAGAGCGCGTTGCAGGCCCAGCAGTGGAAAGAGCGGGACTTTGTTCGCCAGGCATTGCTGGCTTGCGCGTTGCGCCAGCAGAAAGTCACCGATGTGGCAGATGTGCATTGGAACGAGGCGGTGCGGCTCGCGACCACCCGCCCCGAACTGCTCGGCTCACTGGCACAAATGGCATCGGCGTGGGGCTGGACCAACGAGGCTGAAACGGTTCTGTGGCGCGCGGCGAAAGATTTTCCCAAGGAGCGCTGGCCGATCGAGTCTTTGCAAGCGGGCTACGTGCGAATGAAGAACACGCGTGGCCTTTATGAGCTGACCACGTTTGCGCTCGAACGGCAGCCGACGAATTTTTTGGCGCAGAACAATTGGGCCACGCTGTCCTTTCTGCTGGGAACGAACCTCGCGAAAGCGCACCAACTCGCGCGCCAGGTTTACGATCGCAACACGAACAACTTTGGATTTGTCTCCACTTACGCTTACTCGCTGCACTTGCAGGGAAAAACGACCGAGGCGCTGAAGATCATTGAAACGCTCAGGCCGGCGCAGTTGGAGGACCCGTCCGTCGCGAGCTATTACGGCGTGATGCTGGCGGCGGCGGGGCAGGGAGAGAAGGCGCGCCGCTATTTGGCGAAGGCGGAGGCAGCGCCCATTTTGCCTGAGGAATTGGGAATCATCGCCGACGCGCGCAAAAAGCTGTGAATCGAAGTGGCGGCAGACATCCTGTCTGCCGGTGAGGGCTGGCTTTCAGCCTGGATCTCACTGCTTCGGACAATCCCAAAGGGATTTGCATCATTCAGCCCAGGGTTGGCGCGCCTGACACCCACCCTGGGTTCGCGGAACAGAATGATCTTCAACCCCAACGGGGTTGCGTCCCTTTGTTTCGGATGACACGCCGCGTGGCGCAACCCTGCCAGGGTTGTCCTCATTTAATGGCCAAACCCAGGTAGCTCGCGGACTCGCAACCCTGGGCTGAATGATGGAATCCCTTTGGGATTCACAGATTGGCTCGCTTGAGATGTGGGTAATGACAAGGCCTTCGGGCAACTTCAACTCCCCGCACGACCAGCCGTCATCAGACACGAAACCGTGGTTCACGTTGATGCGGCATAAATGCCGCGCTCCTTGGCTTGCCGCCACGGCGGTAATTTCCTCGCTCGTCTTGCTGAAAAAGCAAACATTGCATTATGGCCTTGCGGAACAGACGCGTGTTGATCATCGAAGACAACGCGATGGATTCGAGTCTCCTCGCGAAGATGCTGCGACAGGGCTACGGCGAATTCGAAGTGGTTCGCGCCGAAAGCATGGCGGACGCCGAAGGGCAGTTGGCCGGCGAACATTTCCACACCATCATATCCGATCTCACCCTGCCCGACAGCCAGGGTCTCGCGACTTTCACGCGTTTGCATGATGCCGCCGGGCACTCACCGATCATCGTGATCAGCGGCACCGATGATGAGGAACTCGCGCTCGCCGCGGTGCGCGAAGGCGCGCAGGATTATCTTGTGAAGGGCCGCTTCGATGCCGCGGGGCTGCGGCGCGCGATCAAGTACGCCATCGAGCGGCACCAGATCGAACAGGCGTTGCAGGACAGCGAGCAACACTACCGGCACTTGCTCGAATCGATTACGGACTACACCTACGCGGTGAAGTTGCGCGATGGCGTGGCGGTAGAAACGAAGCACAGCCCCACTTGCGTTTCGGTGACGGGCTACACGGCGGAGCAGTATCAGGAGGATCCGGAGTTATGGCTGCGCATGGTGCATCCGGACGATCAAGCCGCGGTGGTGGAACAAGCCAAACGCGTGAGCAGTGGCGAAACGCCCGTGGCGCTCGATCATCGGCTGCGGCACAAAAACGGCGACTTGCGCTGGGTGCGGAACACGGTCGTGCCGCGGCGCGACGAAGGCGGCAGTGCGATTGCCTATGACGGTTTGATCCGCGACATCACGGCGCGCAAGACCGCCGAGGAGAAGCTGGTCAAGTCAGAGGCCTTTTATCATTCGCTGGTGGAGTCGCTGCCGCAGCACATCATCCGCAAAGACTTGAACGAGCGTTTCACGTTTGCGAACCAGAAATTTTGCCAGTTGCTCGGGAAGCCGTTGGACCAGATCGTGGGCAAGACCGACTTTGATTTTTATCAACCCGACCTGGCGCGAAAATATCAGACCGATGATCGGCACGTGATGAAGTCGGGGCGGACTTTCGAGGCGGTGGAAGTCAACCAGGCGCCCGGCGGCGAGCAGCGGTACGTGAACGTCATCAAGTCGCCCATCCACGATCTCGAGGGGCACGTCATTGGCATTCAGGGAATTTTTTGGGACATCACGGAGCGGATGCGCGCGGACGAGGACTTACGCCGGACGCACGCGGAGTTGCGCAAGTCCCACGCTGAAGTGAAAGCCGCGCAACTCCAGCTTATCCAGGCGGCGAAGATGGAATCCATCGGCACGCTCGCTGCGGGCGTGGCGCACGAGGTGAAGAATCCGCTGGCCACGCTGGCGATGGGTTTGAGTTACCTGGAGAAATCGGTGAACAGCACGGATGAGAACGTGCGGATGGTGCTTTCCGAAATGCGCGCCGCGATCGGACGGGCGGACAAGATTACTCGCGAGCTGCTGGATTTCTCCGCGGCGCGCCAGCTCGACGTGCAATCGGAAGATTTGAACCGCCTGCTGGAGCAGACGCTCGTGTTGATTCGGCACCAGTTGAACAAACAGCAGATTGAATTGATCACCGACTTCGCGCCCGCGCTGCCTCATGTCTCGATCGAGAAGAATCAAATCCAGCAGGTGTTGGTGAATCTGTTGATGAACTCGATTCACGCGATGAGCAGCGGCGGGAAGCTAACGGTGCGGACCTCGAAGAAGCGGCTGACGCGCAGCCTGCACGAGGAAGGCTCCCGTTCCAGCACGCAATTTTTCCTGGGCGACAGTGTGGTCACGGTGGAAATCGAAGACACGGGGCCAGGAATTCCGCAGGAGAACCTTGCGAAGATCTTCGATCCCTTTTTCACGACCAAGCCGACGGGCGTGGGCACGGGACTCGGCCTGCCGGTGAGCAAGAAAATCGTCGAGTTGCACGGCGGCGCCATAGAGATTATCAATCGGGTCGAGGGAGGGGTGCGCGTGACGGTGATGCTCAGGGCGGATAAGACGTTATGAAAAAGAAAGTCCTGCTGGTGGATGACGAGAAGAGTTTCAGCAATCTTCTCAAGCTCAATCTTGAACAGACCCAGCGTTACGAGGTGTGCGTGGTGAATTGCAGCGAGGACGCACAGGCCGCCGCGCGGGAGTTCAAGCCGGACATCATGTTGCTCGACATCATCATGCCGCGCATGCCCGGCGGCAATGTCGTGGCGCAATTCGAGGCCGACCCGGCCTTAAAGGACGTGCCAATCGTTTTTCTCACCGCCGCCGTGCAACGCAGCCGCGTCGAGGATATGGACGGAATTATTTCTGGCCGCCCATGCCTCGCGAAGCCCGCGTCCGTGGAAGAAATCGTGGCGATGATTGAGAAGCAGACGTCAGGGCAGGCGCAGAATGGTTGAGAGTTAAAACCAATCTCCGGACAGGGCCAAAAAGTAACTGACGACTAAAAGAACATGACTCATCACCCTGCGGGACCATCTCCAGACCTCTTCGGCTTTTCCCGGCCTCGTTGCGCCGAAATAGACAGAAGCGCCTTCTGGCAAATGAAGGTTAGCCAGTAGTTAGCCTGCATGAGCGCGTCACCCCATACGATTGTTGGTTTCGTTGCGGACTTCCCGGTCAGAAAGGATGGCGTCGAGCCTGCAGGTAAGGAGTTGGCTCAGTTCGTTCACACTCATTTGACCAAAATTGGATTGCGGACTTCTTCGCCCGAGGACTGGGAGAGCTGGGCTTGGGACATGGTTACACGCGACGGCGACTTGGAGGTTCTGACTATTGTGGCTTTGGTTGACGATATGGATGCGACTCCGCCGCGGCAGTGGTTAGTGACCAACGATTGTGCTGTCCCTTTACTCAAGAAGTTTTTCGGCAGAGCGGAGTTTGAGACGAGGCGAGATTCGCTACTGCGGAGGCTTTGCGAGGGGTTGCATGCCTGCTCTGAGCAGTGATTCGCGTTTCTCGCACATCACTTGGTATGACGCACGCACGTTTGACAAACCGGGAGATGTTCCGAGTCAGAAACCATGAAACCCGATGCAGGCTAACAAGACGCTGCAGCAAACCCGGCCATCGCGCTCCGGTTGCAATCCACGCGTCCCGCGGACCGTTGCTGGGTTGGGTCGTTAGGCATCATCGCGTCACTTCGTGAAATACAAATGCCCAAACTGTGAGACCGAGATCTACAACCGTGCCCAGAAACTTTGTCGGGCTTGTGGCTTTATGCTTCCCGCAGAGCTTTTGCTTTCCGAGGCAGAGATTCGCCGGTTTGAGGAGAGCGAGGAGGCGCAGCGAAAGGCAAACTGCACAGCTGAGGTAGCCACGCCAGATGTTCCACCTATTCCACCGGGAGGATCTTAGATTTTATGATTCTGATTCCTAACCATGTGCTGCAGCGAACGGCTTGGTCACGTCATGGTTGGCAATCCAACACTCCCGGCTCGCCGTCGCCGATCTTGGATCATTGAACGCATTCAAATGGACTTAGCCGAAAATTTCACCGCTATTCTGCAACGCATCCACGACGCTTGTGCGCGTGCGAAGCGAGATCCGGATTCTGTGATGTTGCTGGCCGTCAGCAAAGGCATGCCGCCGGAATCAGTCAGCGCGGCGGTCGATCTCGGGCAGATATTTTTCGGCGAAAACAAAGTGCAGGAGGCGAAGGCGAAAATTCCGCAAAGCCCCAGCCGCGCGCGCTGGCACATGATCGGCCATCTGCAATCCAACAAGTGCCGCGATGCGGTGCAGCTCTTCGAAATGATTCACGGCGTGGACAGCCTCGCGCTCGCGGAAGAGTTGAACAAGTGGGCGGACAAGTCGGGCAAAACCATGCCGATTCTGCTCGAAGTGAATTCCGGCGAAGCGAGCAAGTTTGGCTTCAAGCCCGAGGCTGTGCTCGATCAACTCGAAGCGTTGAACGCATTGCCGCGCCTGGAGATTCACGGCCTGATGACCATTGCGCCATGGACGCCGGAACCGGAACGCGTGCGCCCTGTCTTCCGTGCGTTGCGTGAGTCAAAGGCGCGTTGTGAGCAGAGGTTGGGCGCACCATTGCCTCATTTGAGCATGGGGATGAGCGGTGACTTCGAAGTTGCGATTGAGGAAGGCGCGACGATTGTGCGAATCGGAACCGCGTTGTTCGGCCCGCGGCCCAGACCGCAACGTGCGGCCATCGTCGATGACGGGCCGTGAGCCGCCCATGCGTAAGCGAGTTTTGTAGTTGCATTCGGCAGTTCAAACCGTTGGGACCGTAGCCACAGCTTTTTGAGCTTCGTGCATTTCAACTTTGAACTTTGTCCCGCCAACTTCTACTCTCCCGACGTGACGGTAGAAATGTTCAAGCAGGAAATCCGGGAGGCGCTCAAGTCTTACGACAAGTTCATCGTGTGCCTCGACAAAGTGCCGGACGACTGCGAGCACTCGCTGCAATCGCTGATGGAGAAAGCGATCAAGGCCTACGAGAACCGCGGCCCGCATCTTCGCCACGGCATTGCGCTCGATAAACATGTCACCATCATCCTGAGCCAGACCGAGCACGAGCGGCCTTTGTGCGGGATCTATTTCAATCTGCACTCGCCTTATCAGAAGAAGGGGTTGACGCGGCCGGCGAAGACGGAAAAGTGACGGAGCTTTACAGTCGCCCCGCGAGCAGATCATTCAGTCAGCCGCATCGCTACGAATCGATGCGCTCCGTGACCGCGCGCAGCACACGGCTGACGGAAAGACCTCGCAAGCACGCCATCGGCTCGTGATAAGAGCAAGTGGCTTTCATGCAGGGGACGCACGGAAGATCTTTGCGCTGCAATGCGCCCTCGATCTGCCCATACGGCCCGGTGCGCGCGGGATTCGTGGGTCCAAAAACTCCGATGACCGGCTTGCGCAAC
>Ga0193753_10004174_pt1 | contig 10406 bp, 4 predicted proteins | sample H1c2metaG_FD_144925 | JGI IMG/M metagenome (GOLD analysis project Ga0193753, IMG submission 144925) | Soil microbial communities from a riparian zone of the East river system, Colorado, United States - H1c2 | ecosystem: Environmental > Terrestrial > Soil > Riparian zone | place: USA: East River... | reverse complement strand
TCTTCTTATCCTTGTACCGCGTAGCGAGCCAACCCGCGTATTGCGCGGCGATATCTTCATTGGTGAATATCTCGGGACCGGTTCCCCAATTATCCTTGAATATCTTATCTCCCCAGGTGGGAAGCATGCCAATGTTGATGTTGTAGGCCGCTGCCTTATCAACGATGTCGTCTATATGTTTAAAATACTTCTCATTGGGCTTCGAGGGATCGTCGTTCTCCAATGGCGTGTCGCCATTTGCATTCGGCGTATGCAGTCCGTCCATCTCGGCGAGCACGACGGCCTGCACAACGGTGAAGCCCTGTTCGCTTCGCCGTTTGAAGTACCTGTCGGCTTCGGTCACATCGAGCCGCTGAAAGAGCTCCCACCCGGTATCGCCGAGCCAGAAGAAGGGTTTACCATCCTTCAGCAGATATCGCCCCGAAGGATCGACGGCGAACTGCGCGATGGAATGCTGCGCAAGGGCTATGAAAAAAAAGGTGATGATGATCCGCATATTTTGATTTTATACTTGAATAGTATTCCTCAAAGAAATTTAGTTGCCGGGTAATGCGAAGGCCATGTACGTATCACTCGATTTCAGTCCCTGCTTTCCGCCTCCGCACGCGATGACGATGAATTGTTTTCCATCGACCTCGTAAACAGAGGGAGTAGCGAAACCCGCGGCAGGAAGATGCACTTCCCACAACAATTCGCCGGTCCTCTTATTAAAGGCCCTGAGACGAGCATCCTTGGTGGCGGCAATGAACAATACGCCGCCGGCAGTGATCACGGATGCGCCATAGTTCTCGATACCCGTTAGTTCCTTCGTGCCCTTGACGGTAGAATCATTTCCCAGTGTCTTCTTCCAAACGAATTCACCCGTATTCAGATCGATGGCATTAAGCGTTCCCCATGGCGGTGCGATGGCGGCATATCCCTCTTTGCTCAGGAATTTATTGTACCCATCCATGGTGTAGGGAAGCTTGTATGGATCATTCTTCGCTCCGGCAGTATCGGTGAATGCCTTTGATTGGTCTTTCCTATTCTCCAAAACATAGGAGGCAACGGCCTGCCGTTCCATATAACTTAGCTGGCGAAACGCAGGCATCATCCGGCGGCCGGTCTGGATCAGCGTATCCATCGCCGCGGCAGAATATTTATTCTTCGCATTGATCAATGAAGGGAAATTTCCCGAACCCTTGCGATCTGCTCCATGACAGGACATGCACGTGGTTTGATACAACCGCATTCCCGCTTGTCCGAGTGTCTCTGTTGATGCTGCCTTTGAACGAATGTCCACCATCTTCAATGCCCAGGGCATTTCATTTGCATTTACATAAAGTATTCCCGTCTCGGGGTCATAGGAAGGTCCGCCCCACTCGGCGCCTCCATCGAGACCCGGAAACTCGACCGTGCCTTCGAAGGTTGGCGGGTTGAACATATTATCATGGTGATAGGAGGCGAGCCGTTTCTTTATGTCGGCAATGGATGAATCGGGCAGGTAGGGATTCACATCACTATCGGTGAAGAGCTGGCGCATGAATGGTGCAGGCTTTACGGGAAAAGGTTGCGTGGGAGATAGCCTCTCTCCTTCCAGCTCCGATTGATGCGGGACGGACCTCTCCACGATATCATAGACAGGCCTGCCCGTCTCGCGATCGAAGATGAATACCATCCCCGTCTTCGTTGTGATTGCCACGGCGTCGATACTCTTTCCGTCCTTCTTTATGGTGACGAGTGCCGGCGGCGCGGGAAGATCCCTATCCCATACATCATGGTGTATGTATTGAAAATGCCAGATGCGTTTGCCCGTATTTGCATCGAGGGCCAGCAGCGAATTACCGAAAAGTCCATCGCCTGTGCGCCGGCCTCCGTAGAAATCATAGGAAGGAGAGCCGATGGGTGCATAGACGATCCCGCGTTTCTCATCGAGCGTGAGGCCGCCCCAGGAGTTGGCGCCACCGATGAACTTATACGCCTCGGGGTCATCCCAGGTCTCGTAGCCGAATTCACCGGGATGAGGTATGGTGTGAAATATCCAGCGCAGTTTCCCCGTACGAACATCATACGCGCGAAGATGACCGGGAGCGGCCTGTGGGCCTTCGTCTACGCGCGTGCCGGTAATGAGAAGATCCTTATAGATAACGGGCGGCGATGTGGCGGTAACGAACAGGCTCTTCACATCACGATCCAACCCATCATGCAGGTCGATCGCGCCACCGGCGCCGAAGGCCTTCACCGGTTTTCCATCATTCGCATTGATGGCGAAAAGCTGTGAGCCCGCCGTATAGTAAAGTCGTTTGTCCTTCTCGCCATCGCTCCAGTAGGTGACGCCGCGGTTATTATTTAGAATGAAGAATAGCGACTTGTTGGCGCCCGCCAGGGAATCGTAAGGATTGAATACCCATTTCTGTTTCCCGGTCGCGGCATCGATCGCGAATAATTTCAATTGCGGTGACGTGCCATACAATATACCGTCGACGATGATCGGGTTGCATTGTATCTGCGAATGATGCACCGTATCTGCATCGCCGGTATGATATTCCCATGCAATAGTAAGCTGTTGTACATTGGAGGTATCCACCTGGTTCAATGACGAATAATGTATGCTCTCATCCGATCCCTTATATTTTTCCCAGCCCGAATACTTCTTCTTACCCGGTTGACAACGCGTGAGGCAGATCAGGAGGACAAAGAGCAGGGATGTAGCAATGATTGACTTTCTCATTTGTAATAGTGAGGCCTTTGGCCGTTGAGTCCTGGATGCGGTTATTGTTATTTGATCGTAAAAGTTGCCGGTTGATTTTCACCGACCACAGCCGGCTTCTTCAATTGAAGGATACCGACGTCCTTCAATTCCACCGTTCTTAATTCGAGTTGTCCCTGGTGCACTGTTATCACTATCCTTCGATCGCCCACTTCCGCATTTCCCCATGAATATCCATTCGACCAGAAATAATTTCCCGGCTTCCCGGTGATGGAGAATTTCTTATCGACTGCGGAGAAGTTGAACCGGCTCCATGCCACCACTGCAGACCATGCGGCCATCGAACGCGCATAGTGATTACCACATTCCTCCTCATTGAAAGGATTGCGCTTGCGACCATCATATCGCTCACGCACGCTTGCAATGGTCTTGAGCGCCTCGTCGTTCATCCCCTCGTAGATCATTCCGGTAGCGGCGGTATATTCAAGGCCGGCCCATGTCTCGAAGGCATAGGAAAGCGGAATGGCGGGCCGCCTGGAGGCATCGGGGTATGCGGTCAATATCAGTCCGCCTTCATCTCCCATAGCGTAGGAGCGCATGTTGTTGAAATTATTACCGAATGATTTTACATAGTTGAACTGCGCCACACTTTGCAAGGCCTTCTTCACATTCGCCGGCCTTGCCAGGTAGCCAAGACCATTTATCAGCGCCATGTTTTGTCCTACCAGCTGATCCACCAGACAACCTTCACCGATCTGGAAGTCGGGATTCGAAAGATCTTTGGTTCCCATACCGATCAATAGTCCCGGCGCTATCTTTTCCTTGTCCGCTACGGGTTGTACTTTCTGGATATAATAATTACCGTTGAAGAGCCATTCATCGGTGAGACGGCTTCCCTGTTCAAACAGTGCGGTGCAGGTCTTTTCGAATTCCTTATCCTTGAGGTAATGCGCCATCGCGGCAGCAGCCTTCAATGCACCGAGGTACCAGAATTCCACTTCGGGATTGGGACCGAAATACTCTATGTCCATCGTGTTGTGCTGGCAGCCTTCCATTACGCCATCCTTATTCGCGTCCCATCCTCCGGGTATCCAGGCGAAGGCCAATGCTCTCTTGACACCAGGCCATACCTCCCTGAGGAAACCGTCATCTCCGGATAATTGCCATTCGCGATATACTTTTTGAATGGTTCCCATTTGACCATCGGCCGCCGCTTCCTTCCAGCTATTATTCTTCCCCAATGGAAGACTAACCCTGAAGCTCATCAGGCCGATGCTATCCCACAGGCCGTGGTTATATTCAACCTGCCGCATCTTCGTAGCTAATGCTCCAAACAGGAAAGGAGTCGTGTATTCATAATTCCAGACATGGGTGCAATTTCCATAACAGGAACCCGTATTGGCGAATACGCCCTCCCATCCAAAGAAATTTCCATCGGCAGTACGGAACGCGGTCTGCGATCGAAGCGTACTCGTATTGAACAACGCAGCCTCCTTAAGAATGGCGGGATAATCGCTTTTCAGAAATGTAGAAATGAAATCGACGGTCTTCGCCTCGAGAGCGGGAAGCCGCGGGGCGATCTTCTCCGCCGCATCCCATGCGTCCCTGTATAATGTAGTATAATAGTTGCCGACGGTTTTCTTATCCTCCCAGTCCTTTCGATTCGGGAAGTGCCAGGTCAGCAGGAACTGGATCTCCCTCACTTCCCTCGGTTTGAGTTGAAGCTTTACGGAAAGCGCTCCACGCGGATCGGAGGGCCGATAGGAAAAACTGGTATCCTTAAACTGCCCATCGTCGGAGAAATCATCCCACATATCGGTGATGTTGGCATTCCATCCTTTCGGATCGAACTCGCGGCGGAAGGATAGCTGGTAGTCCTTTCCCACATTCGTAGTAGTGAGTGCAATGGTCCCCCATGTGCTGGCTTCCTTGTCTACGCTATCGGAAGTCATGTAAATGCCTGCAAGTGTATTGTTATTCCTATAGGCATTCCGGTTGTGGTTCGTGCCGATGGGATTGATGGAACGGTCCCAGCCACTGATCTCGACTTTGAAGCCATCCATTCCTATGAAGTTATCCAATGAGCCCGCCACCGCGATAGTCAGTGGCTGGTCGGTCTTGTTGGTTACTTCATACCGTATCACTGCAACTGGAAGACCACTGCCATCGGCATCGCCGGGGATGAAGGGATTGAAGACCTTCGCCTTTGCGGAGACCGGCATCTCCGGGTCATCGAGCTGTACCATGCCGAAGGGATACGCCGCATTGAAGCTGGCGGATGCGAACCGCGGTAGACCATGACTCGGTGCATCGCTTCCTTGCTTGCCGCCTGCATACTCGAATGCGGGAACGGGGCCGATGAGCGCCTTCGACATCTTGCGGCCATCGGGCTGCTCTGTAAAGATCAGGAAACAGGGAGCGCGTTGCGGGTTGGTAGATCCATAATAGCCCATGGCCGGCTTGTTCATTATCTCGACATCCCTCCACTGACCATTGCCGCCGATGGAAATATTGCCGGCGCCAATGCCACCGACGGGCATGGCGATATGATCGATATCCTGGCCTTTATACTCACGAAAGAGAGGCCATTGAGCGGTCTGTGCAGGAAGCTGCAGGCCTATGAGGCAAAGGAAGGCAATCGTGAGATATTTCATCTGGTCTTATTGGTTTAACAGGCAGTGAAACAATCGTGCTGGATCCGAATCAGGAACAATAAGGTTTAATTTGCAGGGATCGTTCTCCCATTTTCATTGTCCGCGTAATTCCCAGGGAGGACAATAATTAAAAATATCTTTTTTATCAGGCCGACTATGCTGTACTGTACTGGTATTTGAACTTCAATTCTTTAATTATCATTGCATTCCAGGTCAATACAGGAACCACTAAGACACGAAGGAACAATTTGGCAATTTGACAATTTGACAATGTGCCAATTGGGCGTGTTAGTCGAAGTCGCATTGTTTATAGACCTTGTGATCCTTGTGTTTTATTCTCCTTCGTCCTTGCGGTTTGCTTTAACCACTAAGTGCACAAAGAAAAAGAAGCACAAGGGGTACAAAGACTTTTCTCACAGCACGACTCATTGGCACATTGTCAAATTATCAAATTGGCTAATTGTACTGCTAATTATGCCGCTATATGAAATATAAAAAATTCCTCTCAATTCTGCTCTTCTCATTTTTTCCCGGGATCATTCTCTTCGCGGCGCCTCTGCGGCCGGCGCACCTGGCATGCGAATACTGGATGAATCCGCTGGGGATCGATACGAAGGCTCCCCGCCTGTCATGGCAGTTCGATTCGCAGGAAAGGAACAAGAGTCAAAGCGCCTATGAACTCATCGTGAGCGACGATCTCGAAGAAATAAAAAATGGGAAGGGCAAGGACTGGACCACGGGCAGGGTCGCGAGTACGCAAAGCATCCAGGTGGAATATAGAGGCGCCCCGCTCCGGTCATTCACGCGGTATTACTGGAGAGTGAAGATATACGATGAGACCGGCGCCGTCTCGGGCTGGAGCGATATCAATTGGTTTGAGACGGCGATGCTTTCTCCGCAGGACTGGAAGGCGGATTGGATCGGCGACGGACGACCGCGGCCTGTAAGGGATGAGGATTATTATAAGGATGATCCCATGCCGCTGCTGAGGAGGAGTTTCAATTCGGCAAAGAAGATAGCAACCGCGAGATTATACATTAGTGGCGTCGGGTACTACGAGGCCTATCTCAATGGAAAAAAGATCGGCGATCATTGGCTGGACCCCGGTTGGACGGCCTATGGCAAGCAGGTATTGTACGTAGTGCATGATATCACCCCGATGATGAAGAAGGGAACGAATGTGATGGGAATTCTCCTGGGAAATGGCTGGTGGAATCCTTCCTCGTTCAAACTGTTTGGTCGCTTCGATCTCCGCAATTACCAGCAGACTGGACGGCCTTGCGTGAAAGCGGAGATTCATATCACCTATACGGATGGGAGTATGCAGACTATTCTTACCAATGAAGAGTGGCAGACGGCAACGGGGCCTGTGCTTCGCAATAATGTCTATCTCGGCGAACACTATGATGCACGGCTGGAGAGAAAGGATTGGCTGGCGGAAAAAACTACGTCGACCGGTTGGAAGAACGCAGTAAAGGCGGATGGCCCCTCCGGCATACCCGAGGCGCAGATGCAGCCACCTATCAAAGTGACCCGGCATGTACGCCCCGTGAGCATCACCGAAACCGGGAAGGATACGTTCATCGTGAACCTGGGACAGAATTTTGCGGGCGTAGCCAGCATTAAAGTGTCGGGCGCCGCGGGAAAAAAAATAACATTACGGTATGGCGAGGGACTATTCGGCGATGGCCGGCTGAATGGACTGACCACGGCAGCTACGCAGATAAAGAAAGGAGGTATCAAGGGCGGACCTGGTGCGCCAGAGACGGCATGGCAGGAAGATAGCTATACGCTTAGCGGTAATGGCGTAGAACACTGGTCGCCGCGTTTTACATTCCATGGCTTCCAGTATATCGAGATCACAGGTTGGCCGGGCAGGCCGGGGATGGACGATATAGAAGGCCTGCGGATGAATGCAGAGCTGGAAAGCAATGGAGCCTTCTCCTGCTCCAATCCCATGCTCACAAAATTGCACGAGGTGATCCAATGGACTTTCCTCAGCAATGTCTTCAGCGTTCAGTCGGACTGCCCGGGCCGTGAGAAGATGGGTTACGGCGCAGACATGGTGGTTACCTCCGACGCATTTCTCTATAATTACCAAATGGGAAATTTCTATGGCAAGTCGGTACATGATTTCTTCAACGATCAGCGCCCGCTGGGAGGAATGACGGAGATCGCGCCTTCTACGGGGATCAATGACCTGGGTTATGCGGACTCCACTGGCCCGATGGCCTGGCAATTAGCCTTTCCTTTCCTGCAGAATAAGTTGTACGAATTCTATGGCGACAAGCGGATCATCGAGAAATATTATCCGGCATTGCAGCGACAGATCGCGTTCCTGCGGTCACAGGCAAAGGACAACCTTTTCTATTGGGACATTGGCGATCATGAGGCGCTCGATCCGAAACCCGAATCATTCTCCGCATCCATATTCTATTATCATCACCTGAGACTGGCGAGGGATTTCGCAGGAATATTGGGCAGGAAGGAAGACTCATTGATGTATGCAAAGAACACGGAGGCGGTTCGTAAGAGTATCGTGCGGCATTATCTTATACCGGGCACGGGAAGATTCGACAATGCGACGCAATCGGCGCAGGTGTTGGCGCTCTGGTATGAAATATCCCCGGAACCGGTGGCCTCATTCGATATCCTGCGCGATGAACTGCGGCGGCATAACGATCATATATCTACCGGGATATTCAGTACGAAAATGTTGTTCGATGTATTGCGTGAAACGGATAGTAGCGAACTGGCGTATCGCATAGCGAACCAGCGCGACTTTCCAGGCTGGGGAAATATGCTCGTGAATGGCGCCACTACCCTTTGGGAGACCTGGGCATTTCCGGAGACGAGCCCATCGCGTAATCACCCGATGTTCGGTTCCATCGATGAGTGGTTCTATCGTTCGCTGCTCGGCATCAATTCAATGTCGCCCGGTTTTAAGAAAATCAGGATCAAGCCCCAACCGGCGGGCGATCTTCAATGGGCAAAGGGAAGCTATGCGTCGATACACGGCATGATCTCGAGTGATTGGAGGATCGGGCAGAATGAATTCGCGTTGAATGTTACCATACCGCCTAACACGACGGCGGAGATATGGATACCCGCCGCTAAAGACTCGGAGATAACGGAGAACGGAAGGAGTATTCCCGTGTCGCGGTACGAGAAAGGCTATGCCGTTGTTGCGATCGGCTCGGGTATGTATAGTTTCCGGTCGTCACGATAATATGAATTCAAAATTCAAAATTAAAAAGTCAAAAGTCGTGTTACCAGGAAAGCGTTCATTTTTTGTACACTTCTATTTTCGTTTTTAAATTAATTTTCCAGGTCTGTACTTTCCTGCTACAAAAGAACACTTCGCCCATCACGACATTTTGACTTTTGACTTTTTACTTTTGAATTCTGACTTTTGATTTCCGGCAATAAGACTATTTTACACCTGGTATGACACAGAATCTAAACATAGATCTTGACAATAAAGTACCGAAATATGTACAAATAGTAGAAGCCATCACCGATGCGATCCGCCGGGGACAGCTGAAGAAGGATCAGCGTATCTATTCCATTAACGAATTAAGCAATAAATATTTCCTTTCACGCGACACGGTGGAGAAGGCGTACAACATCCTGCGCCAGCAGGGCATCATCAATTCGGTAAAAGGCAAGGGCTATTTCATCAGGGACGTGCATGTCGACGTGACGATAAAGGTGCTGCTGATCTTCAACAAGATCAGTAACTACAAAAAACTTGTCTATAACGCATTCATCGAAACACTAGGCAACAAGGCGATCGTTGACCTGAAGATCCATCACTCCAGCACGCAGGTGCTGAAGAGCCTCATTGAAAATAATAGTGCAGACTACAACTATATCGTAGTGATGCCACATTTCTACGATGAGCCGGAAGAAGCGATGCGGATATTGAAATCCATCCCTCTTGAAAAACTGATCATACTCGATAAGAAAGTTTCATTCACCGAATTCAAATGCGGTGCTGTGTACCAGGATTTCGAGAACGATATCGTAGAGGCGCTCGAGGAGGGTCTCGACCTTCTGAAGAAGTACACGGAACTATACCTGGTGTTTCCAAAACTGACGCCCTACCCTGTCGAGATCGTGCGCGGCTTCCGGAAGTTCTGCATGCAGAATGATTATAAATACGAGATCATAAACGAGGTCGACTACACCACAGTGGTGAGGCCGGGCAAGGCCTATATCGTGATCGAAGAGAATGATCTCGTGGCGCTGATCAAGAAATGCCGTCTCAAGAAAATGAAGATTGGAAAAGAAGTAGGCATCATCTCCTATAACGAAACCCCGTTGAAGGAAATACTACTGGATGGTATCACTGTCATTTCCACCGACCATGCGGAGATGGGAAGGACGGCCGCGCATCTCATCCTGCAGAATAGCAATGAAAGGATAAAGAATGAATTCAAAATGATCCGGCGCAAATCCCTCTAGCCATTTCCCAGGTACACATAGCTCGAAAGATCGAGCTCCACGGAGGGTGTAAACAGTGTGGTCTCCACCACATTCTTATTCAACTCCCCTTCATTCCATTTATCATGTATGGCAATTGCAGCACCGAGCGCACTTCCATTGCTGACGGACGCCAGGTAGAAGTCAAGCGCGGGAAAGAAATGCTGCAGGATGTCCATGAACAATGTATTCCGTGTGAAGCCTCCCGTCACATATACCTTCGTGAAGCGCGACTTATTCAATAACAACCCGAGCGATTCCTTCTGTAAATACGCCGCATCGAGCATCAGTTTATGATAGGCCTCCGCGAAGGAACCGAACCTGTCGAGACTGGCGCCTTCTCCTTTGAGAGAAGGGCAAGGACCTGTGCCGTACATCATTTCGGGAATGAATGTCTTTTCATGGGTGTTGGAGACGCACAACTGTCGCACCATCGCAGCATTCGTTTTCATATCCAGGAAAGAAAGATCGGTCGCGTTGAAATGTGTCTTCATTTTCTTCACCTGGCATTCGATCTCCTGCCCGAGGAAGATCCGCGCCGCCGCAATGGGTCGCATTACACCGAGAAAATAATAAAG
>Ga0193753_10004173_pt1 | contig 10411 bp, 10 predicted proteins | sample H1c2metaG_FD_144925 | JGI IMG/M metagenome (GOLD analysis project Ga0193753, IMG submission 144925) | Soil microbial communities from a riparian zone of the East river system, Colorado, United States - H1c2 | ecosystem: Environmental > Terrestrial > Soil > Riparian zone | place: USA: East... | reverse complement strand
TCCGAACAGGCGCGCAAGATCGTTACTCAAAAAACCGGCATTCCGGAAGATCGCGTGATGATCAGCGCCAACCACACGCACACCGGCCCCGTGATTCTGACTTATCCATCGCGCTACAACCTGACCGGCGAAATGCAGCGCCTCGCCGCAGAATACACGGCGCAATTGCCGGCGCGCATCGCCGAATCCGTTATCGCGGCGGCAGCCAAGCTGCAGCCCGCGCAAATGCGGTCGGCCGTTGGCCACGAAGATTCGCTCGGCTTCAACCGGCGCTATTTCATGAACGATGGCACGATCGGCTGGAATCCCGGCAAGTTGAATCCGAAAATCGTGCGGCCGGCGGGCCCCATCGATCCCGCCGTGCCCATCATTTACGTTGAAACTCTGGATGAAAAGCCGCTGGCCGTCTACGTCAATTTCGCCGTCCACCAGGACACCACCGGTGGGCTGCAATTTTCAGCCGACTATTCCTATACATTGAGCAAAGCGCTGACAGCCGCCAAGGGACCAGGCTTGATCACGCTGTTCACAATTGGCTGCGCAGGCAATGTCAATCACATCGACGTGTCGCGCAAGCAGCCACAAACCAGCTATGAAGAAGCGGCGCGTATTGGCGGCGTCCTCGCGGGCGAAGTGCTGAAAACGATCCAACGCGCGCCCGTTCTATCCAACCCGCGCATACGGATCAGCCGCGAAATTCTGCGTTTGAAAGTTCCCGAGTTGACTCGCCAAGAAATCGAATGGGCGCGCCGCACGCAAGAGACTGCCGGCGGCGGCAAACCAGCGCCATTCTTGGAATTGGTGCGAGCCGGCCGTGACATCCAAATCGAATCGCGGTACGGCGAGCCGTTCGAAGCCGAGGTGCAAGTGGTCGCGATCGGCGATCAACTGGCGATTGTCGGCTTGCCTGGTGAAATGTTTGTCGAACTCGGCCTTGCCCTCAAACAGGATTCGCCGTTCCCTATCACGATCGCAACGGAGCTCGCCAATGGAGCGCTGAGCTACATTCCGAACCAGCAGGCGTATCCGCAGGGCGCGTATGAAGTGGTCAGCTCATGGCTCGCGCCGGGCGATGGGGAAGCGCTTATTCGCTCAGCCCTTAGTCAACTCGACAAGCTAGCTGCGCCGCCGCGTCAATAATCAGGAAAGTTCCAATTGGCGGCCCGCCAACAGCCCGCCGTCCAGCACGTGAACCGCGCCCGTCACAAACGCCGATTCTTCCGAAGCCAGATACAGCGCGCTGTAGGCAACGTCTACCGGCGTGCCAATGTGGCCCATGGGGTACATTTCCTTTAGCTTTGCGAAGCCTGCGGGGAACTGCTCCCAATACCGCATCCCAACTTCCGTAGCGATAGTGCCCGGACAGATTACGTTGGAGCGAACTTTCCAGGTGCCATATTCGGCGGCCACTAGCCGTGCCAATGAGATCAGGCCGCCTTTGGCGGCGGTATAAGCCGTTTCGCCAAAGCCGAAGAGCGCATTCACGCTCGAGACCCAAACGATGCTGCCGCCGCCACGCTCGCGCATGAGCGGCAATGCCTGTTGGCAGCACAGAAACGGGCCCTTCAGGCAGACATCCAAAGTTCGATCCCAGTCCGCCTCAGCCAGATCGACCAGCGTCACGTCCCGAAAATTGGCGAAGGCGTTGTTTACCAGGACATCGATGCCGCCATGCTTGCGCACCGCCTTCTCGAACATGCCGCGCACGGCCGCAGAGTCGCTGATATCGGCCACGGCTTCCGTCGCCACGCCGCCGTCTTGCCGGATGCTTTCGGCTACCGCATGGGTAGCGGCCTTGTCCAAATCGTTGACGATGACCGTTGCACCCTCACGCGCAAAAAGCCGTGCGGTTTCGGATCCGATTCCGCCGCCGGCGCCAGTGATCAGGGCGATTTTGCCGTGAAGTCGACCAGCCATCTCTGTTGCAGTATAGTACGTTTCGTTTGCAGACGGAACCTTGAGTTTTCCATATGAAACGGTTACCCCTGGCCCTCGCGGCCGCGCTTCCGGATCTGCTGCGACACTTCGGCCCCCGCCTTCATCAAGCTCTCAATCACGGGCGCGCCTTTGCGCGGATTGAAGCGTGAGCTCGGCCCCGAAATACTGATGGCGGCGATGGCCGATCCATCCGCGCCGAGTATCGGGGCCGCCACGCAAGTAGCAAGCGGAGAGGTTTCTTCGCGGTCGATCGCATAGCCCCGTTCCCGCACGCGCTTCAACTCGCCGAGTAGCTTGTCGAGTTGCGTGATCGTATTGGCAGTCACGGCCGGCAGTTCGCGGCCGCCCAGCATGCTGCGCGCGAAATCCGCGTCGGAAAACCCAAGAATGGCTTTCCCGAGCGCACTCGCGTGTACATATACCGACGCGCCCGCGCGCTCATGCAGCCGCAGCGCATATTCGCTGGGAACGACTTCGATGTATACGACCTTATCGGAAACGATTTGCCCGAGATTCACGGTCTCGCCAAATGTGTCTCGAAGCTCGAGCATGCGAGGCATCGCGGCGCGGCGCAGAATTTCCGTAATCGCCTCGCTCGTCACCAGCTCGCTCAACGCCGTGGTCACGCAATAGGTACGAGCGCTGTCGCGCAGGATGTATCCAAGATTTTCGAGCGTAGCCAGGATGCGGAAGACGGTCGATTTCGATATCTTCGTCCGGCGCGTCAGTTCATTCAGCGGGAGAGGGCCGTTTTTCGCTAGCTCCTCGAGAACTTTGAAAGTTCCCTGAACCACCGGCACCATGTACTTGCTGCGGGGCGAAGTTTTCTTGGCGTTGTTTGCGGGCAAGGCAAGCCCAGCGTATCATGTTTCATTAGAGAAACTATCGGATCACGTCAACGAAAAAATCTTGCCCTGGCAATCGACGTTCTGAAATTGAATGTTCGTCACATACTGCCCAACGCCCCAAAAGCCCGGATACGGACTGCGATAGCGGCCGCCGTTGAACGTGATGTCGTCCACTCCATAGAGCGATACGGTGCCCGTACAGCGCATGTTCCGTACCGTAATGTCCTGGTAAGTCGGAGGGCCGCCGCGCACCGCAACCGGCTCGGAGAATTCGAGCGCTTGATGACCGTCGTCGCCCACGCCTCCGTCGCAAGTACAGGTGTCGAAGACGATCCCGCTGCGCGGTTGGAAACGAGGGCTCGAGGGCGGCGTGGGATCCCAGAATTGAAACCCGAAGCGCGCATTCCCAAGCGCCGTGCAGAGCGAGAAGTTCAGACCGTCGACGCCGCTGCCGACGCCATAGCCTTCGACATCGATTCCCGCGCCGTAGATCTGATCGGGATTTCTCGCGCCTTGACCGCCTTCGGACGAATCGCCGGGAACGTCGAGACCGTTGCCGGAAAACTCGCAACTAGTGAAGTACACGTTGCGCAGCGAATCGCCGGACGCGCCGTGACGCCGGTTGCCATTGAACGTGCAATTGCTGACGTTGATCGTATAGAAATTGAGCCGCGTATCATCACCCGAAAGCGAATTCTGCGAGAAGATTTTCAATCCATCCGTCGCGCAGTTCGAGGCCGTGCAATTAAAGATCGTAATTCGTTGCGCTTTTCCCACAATCCGAATGCCGTCGCGGCCGCCGTCCTCTTCCGATGCAAGATTCGTTTGCGCGCTGCGATTGCCGTCGATCTGGACATTATTGATGGTGATGTCATGCGCGGTATGCGTATTTCCATCGATCGTGAGAACCGCGTCGAGAGGCGTTGCCGTACCTTTGGCGCGTAAATTAAAATTGCGGAACGTGATATTGGATTTAAGAAGAAGGCGCGTAACGACGTAGGAGCGCCCGGATCCGTCAACGACTCCTTGTGAGGGCGCGTTATCGATCAGTTTTTGTAAGCGTGCGGTGTCGTCCCCCAACGCCAACGCGTCTTGGGACTCCGGGACCGGCAGCAATTCAGATCCGGCGAGAAAAAGAAATATACGCCTTGAGATAGGCACGTAGCACCTACTTTATTTTCATCGCGCGGCATAGACCTAAGTCGTCTACACCGGCGAGTTCGGCCGGATCGCTTACTTCATGCCGCCGAAAGACGCGGAACGCCGTCTTCGCGAGAATACGTAGATCCAGCCAGAAACTCCAGTGATCGATATACCAGACGTCCAATTCCAGGCGTTTGCTGAATTTGAGCGTCTGGCGGCCGTTGACTTGTGCAAGACCGGTGATTCCCGGCGGCATGTGGTGCCGGCGGAGATGCTCCGGTTGATAGAAGCTCAGATACTCGGTCAACAAGGGGCGCGGACCCACCAGGCTCATCTCGCCGCGCAGTACTTGAAACAATTCGGGAAGTTCATCGAGGCTGGTCAGGCGTAGCAGCCTGCCAGCCCAAGGCAAGTTTCCTTCAATCGGGATCGACAACGTCTGGTCCCTCGCCACCGGCATTGTGCGGAATTTTACCAGCGTAAACGGCTTGTCGTGAAGACCGGGCCGCACCTGCCGAAAGAAAATTGGCGCCCCCATCGTGAGCCGGATGAGCGCCGCGATCAGCGCCAACACCGGTGCGAAGCACAGCAGAAGAACGAGCGCTCCGGCAATGTCGAGCGTGCGTTTTAAGATTCGATTGGATCGCATGCTTTCTCCATGGCGAGATTGTAGAGTTTGCGATGCGCCTGGCGAACGCGCTCGAGCTCGAAGAATTTCATGCGCTCGCGTCCGCGATGGCCCATGCGGCGCGCCTCTTCCGGATGATCCAGAATCCAGCCGATGGCCCGGCTGAAGGCGGGAATGTCGCCGGGCTGAAACAAAACGCCGGCGTCGTCGCCAACCAGATCTTCGATTCCGCGGATGCGCGATCCCAGAACCGGAACTTCAAGGCTGAGCGCTTCCATCACACTTCGCGAAAGCCCTTCCCGCTCGGACGGAAGAAGCACCGCCGCGGAAGCGCGGATCAGCGCGGGCACGTCGTGCCGCATCCCGAGGAAATGGACTTGGTTCGCAATCCCGAGCTTCGAAGCTAGCGCACGCATTGGTTCGAGAGTGGGTCCCACACCGGCGAGCGCCAGGTGTACGCCCGGCCGTTTCGCGGCTGCGAAAGCGTGCAGCGCGTCGTGATGCCGCTTTCCGGGATTGAATTCGGCGAGCATGAGCAACACCTGCTCAGTCGCGCCGGCGCCCATCTCTTCCCGGACACGCGCGACGTCGCGTTCGCTCACGTTCGCCGACGAGTATGCGGTCGTATCGATGCCGATGCCGGCGATATGCCAAACCTTAGAGCTGGGCGCAATATGCGCGGAGAGCGCGGCCCGATAGTCCGTTTGATTGATGACCACGAGATGGTCCGTCCAGCGCCCGGCAATCTTTTCCAAACTCCGGAAAATCGTATTGCGCACCGGATCGCCAAGCGGATGAAAATGAAATCCGTGCGCTGTATAGATGACGGCGGGCGTTGCCGGCGCATGGCGCCGCAGAGCGAAGCGCGTGACGAAGGCTGCTACTGGTGTATGCACATGCACGATGTGATACCGCTCCGCGTCCACGATCTCGCGAATCAAATTAGGCGCCACCAGCATGTTGCGCGCATCGAATGGATTTCTGGACCAGGGCGCTTCCCAGAGATGGTCAAACGCCGGCCGGCAGCGCTGACAATCCGTTGCGCCGCGCGCCATCCCATCGACTCGCCATCCGAGCGAACGAAAGTGGGCCGCGAGCGGACCGAGAAAACCCCACAGCGAATTCGACACAGTCGAGACGTAGAGAATGCGCGGCCATCCGGAATTGAGTATTGGGGATAGTGACTTCTGCACGTTATTTTGCAAACCGGTAAGCCGGGAAGAATTCGGTTCCATGCGCGCCCGCCGCCGCGCTGAGCGCATCGTACGCTTCCGCGTTCACCACCAGCCGCCCCACGTAGAACGGCATTCGATTGTGCGAGAAGCCAGTCTTGAACACGTACAGGCTATCGGCGTCGCTGCCGCCGCGGCCTCCGCCGATGTTCACCTGTTTCAAACCGTGCTGTGCCGCCCATTCGGCCATGAAATGTAGGAGTAACTTGTAAGAGCCCAGGCGAACGTACTCCGGATGCGGGCCGCCAAAGAACCCATGCAAGACGCCGCCCGACACGATTCTATTATCGAAGCGGCCACTCGCGAGCCGTCGAGTGTGTGAAAGAGCACGGCGTTCTCCCCGAGCGCTTCTCGAAATGCCGCGATCTGCTCGCGTGTCATTTCGTGCCGCGCCGCGAAGTGATTGCGCTCCCCGACTCCGCGATAGATGGCGAGAAAATCGTCGAGCCGCTCCCAGTTCGTGTCGTCCACCGTGGCGAATCCTCGCTGCCGCGCCTTTCGAATTTCCGCCAGCAGCGATTTCCGGAAGCCCGCCATAGCGTTGGGCGAATGCGGGTCGACGTCCATCACCACGATGTGGCCGAGTTCGAGTAGATCCCCTCGCATCTCCGGGTTGCCGCCGATCCATTGCCGCCAAAGCTGGTGATTGCTCAGAAACGGCGAGAAACGAGCGAATAACGAAACCACGCCGGCCTCGCGCCATTGCCGCGCCAACAACGAAAAAGCTTCGGCGAGAAAAGTTGGCGAATCGGCGCCACAAGAACTGGAGAGCGGACCGCCAAAGCCGAGCGCCGAGTTGATGTCGTAGTAGCCGGGAAAGCCGGGGATCTCGTGCAGCAGATACGGCCAGGCAAGCGTACGGGGTCCGTCTTTCACAACCGCGAGGTATGCTTCGCCTCCCCACAGCGTGGCCGACAGGCGATGATAGGCGGCGCTGAACAGCGGTTGCGGTTCTAGGACCGCTAGTTCTCGCGACCACCGCTCTTCGTCGGCGGCGGGAATCAGTTCACAAGCAATGTTGTTCAAGACTGCGATACCCCCTCCCTTTGCGCGAACGCCAGAAGCAATGCATCGACCCGGAATTGCAGTTGTCTGGTGACAAACAACCGCTTCCACCCGCTGCTGTCCGGAGCTTGCTCGGCCGACCCGATATGCAGAATGCCACGAGTATTGTCGAGATGGTGCAGCGTTCCCAGAAAACGTTGATCGACTAAGGCGTCCGCGTTCAAAACGCGAAAATAAGGACCGGGCAATTTCCCTACCGGCACGACGGCCGCCGGCGCTTGAATTTCGAGCGTGGAGAATCCATAGCGATCCTGCTCGCGATCGGCGTGCTGCTGGTTGCGGCAAACATACGGCGGAGGATTCGCGTCGGATAACCGCGGACTCGATTCGGCCAGCCACCAGCCTTTGCGGTCGCACTCCGTTCCGCCCAGCCGGGCATACCAACTTTCGAGCGTGTCGCGGCCGCTCGCCACATCCCACAGAACTTCATCCAGGCCGCTATGCTCGTGAGCAAACGCGGCGAGCGCTTTTCCGAGCAGCAGATTGCCATAGCCATGACCGCGTTCCGATGGCTCGACGAGCATGATCTGCGGGTAGATCTTACCGTCGACGCGCCGGATGCAGATAGCGCCAATCACAGCGTCGTCTTTCGCCAGAACATAGATTGTCTCGATGAACTGAGCAAGATATTCCGCCAGATGTGGAGAATCCCAAATGGTGAGCCGCCGGATTTCGGGCGGCACTCCGCGTCGTAGCAGACAGGCCGCGATCTCCGCTTCGTCAGGCGCGGCTTTTCGAACAACGAGTGCGTGTTTCATACAAATGTGTCAGACAAATTCGTTGGCACGCACAGGCACTGGGACACGCATGACTTGCGCCATGCCCTCCGTCGCCGCCCTTAGTTCCGCCGGCGTGCAGGCGCGGTTGCGCCGCCGGATCAGAATAGGTAGCAGCGGAGTTGAAGAGAGCGCGGCATAGAGGCACTCTTTCGCGTGCAGCGCAGCGATCGACAAAAAAGAATCGCCGCCAGGATGCAATCGAACCGCCTTGCGAGCGGAGCGGCAACTGGCGCGATATTTCGAGAGTGATCCCGTCAGTGGCTCCCGATAGAACAGCAAAGGTTCCGGCAGCCTGGCGCATATGGTAGTTGCATCGGCGCGCCGCCACAGCTCGAGATCTTCAGCGCGAGCGAATTCCGGATCGTACGGATGACGCCGCATCCAGTCCGTGCGCGCGACGACGGTGGGATGAATAAACCCGGTGCGGATACCTGCCTTGGAGAAATACGCTGGCGAATCGCCGCGCACGCCATAGGGCTTGCCATGCTGGTCGATGACATACGCGGCCGAACCTACAATCTCAACCTCCGGGCGTCGTCGAAGCTCGGCCATCTGGCGGGCCAGGCGTTCCGGATGCATCAAATCGTCCGCGTCCATACGGGCAAAGTACGGCGACTGCGTCTGCGTCACAAGTTGATTCAAGCGATAGCAGGCCGAACACGAAGATCCACCAAACGCAATCTCGCGTAGGACGCCTCACCAGAAACAAATCGAATCCAATCGAGAACACGGAAATGGCTACGCCTGCCGCGAAGATGGTGTATTCATCGAGCGCGCGGGCTCTCCGCAAACTACCGCCGAGCACTGTGCCGAGCGCGGCCACGAACAGTAAACCCGGCAAACCGAGCTCGACGCACAGATCCAGAACCGTCGAATGCGGATGATAAAGCAGAATGCCGTAGCGTGTGTGCCGCACGTATAGCCCGGCTGTGTAGAGGTCGCCGCCTTCGACTTCGGTCAAGTACCAAGGCCAGAGCGAGCCCAAGCCGGAGCCGGTGAGAAGTTGCGCGAAGGAGCGTTCGGACACGATGCCGGCAACCGCTTCATGCATCAGCGTCCGGCCATCCTTTCCTTTCATCTCGAGACGATTGGTTTTGGCCTTCGAAAAAATCACGCCAGCCGATAGTCCGCTGATAGCGAGCAGGATGGCAATCGCCGCGTAGCGCTGCGACCCTTTTGCAAACATCGCGCAGACCAGCACAAACGCGGCCAGCAATCCGTAGCCGGCGCGCGCGCCGAGCCCGAGCAGAGTAACAGCGAGGCAAAACACGCACGCAGTTCCGAGCAGCGGCTTCAAACGGCGCTTCAGAGTCTCTTCGAGCGCAAACGCCATGGCCGGAATGAGCAGAAAATAGCCGGTGCTTGCTTCGAAGAGCGGGCCGCGCACACGCTCGATACCGAAATCGTTCAACGTCACAGCCGCCGCGTCGCGTAAGCCAAGTCCCAGAAAGGATTGCGCTGTGTAGAGAAGCGAGACCGCCGAGAGCGCCACCACCAGACGCCGCAAGAAGGCGCGTATGTCGGGAACCGACGAAATCACTACATAGCCATACAAGCCCGAAGCCATCGTCGCCGCCATGCAGTAAGTCATGGCGAAGGCATGCCGTCCGTCGCTGCCGCTCCATAGCGTCGAGACCGCCCCCCAGAGCGTTAGTAGGCCAAGCGCGGCGGGCAGCGAGCGATGCCAGCCCGCGGGCAAGCGGTTTGCACGCGGCACGAGTCTCGGGAGCAGCGACAACACGCACAAGGGGAGCAACAGAAAGTCCGTGCTCTTCACCGGCAATCCGGCGATAGTCCACCAGGGCGTGCGGGTAGACGGCAGCACCGTCCACGTCGCAAACACCAGCCAGAAGACCCACTCGGCTGCGAGCCAGCGAGGCCATAAGTTGTCGTAAGCCGGACGGCTTATAGCAAATGAAACATTAGCAGTGGCCAAGATATAGATCCTCTAGCATGCGCGTGCTCTGGCGTATGTTGAACGAACTATGTCTTACTAAGTCGAGAGCCTTGTCTGGCGTCACGCGCCGCGGCGCACGCATTGTGGCTTCGATGATTTCCGCCCAATCGAAAGCTTCTTTGCAGAGCGAAATGCGAGTTACTAGGTCCGGCACAACGTCCGCTTCCGCGGGCACGGCGGTTGAGACAAAACAGGGAAGGCCGGCCGTCTGCGCTTCGACTAAGGCCAAGCCCAGCCCTTCGTAAAGCGAGGGAAACAGAAACGCGTTCATGACCCCTTTCATCAAAGCCGGAACGTCGCGATGCTCGCGAAGAAAAACAATTCGATCCGTCAGGCCCAGCGACTCGACAGCTTCGACCACTTCCGCGCGCAGCGGTCCATCGCCGATCCACAGGAAACGCGCGCGCGGCATCAGCCGGGCGAGCCGGCGCGCAACGATCATCAGAAACGAATGGTTTTTTTGCGCCGTAAAACGGCCTACGTGGCCAAACACGATATCGTTGGTTTCAAAGCCCAGGTCGGCACGTAAAGCCGCGTTGTTAAGAGGCCTCTCAAAGGCTTCGACGTCGATGCCGCAATGCAGAATTCGCCAGCGTGCATCTTGCTGCCAGGCCGGGCCAAACATGGAAGAAGCCGCTTCCTGGCTGGCGGCAAGTCCCAGCGTGGCGTGTCGGCGCAGAACGCCGTTTTGCGTCCGGAAATAGGCCCGCCGCCAGCCGCTGATCGATTGCAGCACCGGCCCCGCGTCAATGTGGCTGTGCGCGATGCGCACCGGAATTCCGGCTTTCGCGGCCTGCCGCAGAACGAGACCGCCATGATCC
>Ga0193753_10004172_pt1 | contig 10412 bp, 7 predicted proteins | sample H1c2metaG_FD_144925 | JGI IMG/M metagenome (GOLD analysis project Ga0193753, IMG submission 144925) | Soil microbial communities from a riparian zone of the East river system, Colorado, United States - H1c2 | ecosystem: Environmental > Terrestrial > Soil > Riparian zone | place: USA: East River... | reverse complement strand
GTACCGGACTCAAAGGCTTCAATCAGCTCGTCAACTTCTGGTGGCCAAGCTGCGCGAAGAAGTAGACGAGCTGATTGAAGCCTTTGAGTCCGGTACGCTGCAGAACGTGGCAGAAAAAAGCGCCGACGTGCTCTATCCGCTGTCTATCATGAACAGCGTTCGCGGTACCTCGGTCAGAAGCGCGCTGGACATCTTTGCCACAGACAGATAGCAAAAGGCTCATCCTTGTAAAAAGCAGTAAAAAGTGCTAGAGTTGCTACGAATTGTTCCCCGTTGTTCGTAGCAATTTCTACACTAGAAAGGTAGAATGTTGTAAATGGCTTTATCTACACAACCCTATAAAGGTGCGCGGGATTTTTATCCCGAAGACAAGCGCATTCAAAAGCACGAATTTTTGACAATCCGCAAGGTTGTCGAAAAATTCGGCTACGAGGAATACGACGCTCCCATCCTGGAGCCCACCGAACTCTACGCCAGCAAAACCAGTGACGAGATCGTCAACGAGCAGACCTACACGTTCCAGGACCGCGGCGACCGCAGCGTCACCATCCGCACAGAAATGACACCCAGCGTCAGCCGCATGGTTGCCGGCCGCCGCCAGGAGCTAGCCTATCCCGCGCGCTGGTATTCCATTCCAAACCTGTGGCGCTACGAACGTCCCCAGCGCGGACGGCTGCGCGAATTTTGGCAGCCCAACGTCGACATCTTTGGCGTACCAGGCCTAGAAGCCGATCACGAGATCATCATGGTGGCCGATGCCATCATGCAAGCCTTCAAGGCCAAGCGCGACATGTACACCATCCGCGTCAACAGCCGCCAGCTCATGGACGGCCTGCTGCGCGACCTCCTGGGCCTGGACGACGTCCAAAACCGCACCATGGCCCAACTGATCGACCGCATGCACAAGATGGACTACGCCGAGTTTGTGGCTCTGGCCGAGGCATTGTTCCAGCCGCACCAGCGTGAGCAAGGCGAAGTAGACATCCTGCTGAGCTTCCTTCAGGTAAAAAGCCTGCAGGACTTGCCCGAACCGCTGCAAGCCCACCCCTCTGTTGCAGAACTGCGCCGACTGATGCGCATGCTGCAAGCATCTGGCATCAGCAACCTGGCATTTGACCCTACACTCATGCGCGGCTTTGACTACTACACTGACATTGTGTTTGAGGTCTTTGATAACGATCCGGAAAACAATCGCTCTATGTTTGGCGGTGGGCGCTATGACGGACTGGTGGGAATCTTTGGCGTCGAGCCGGTCTCGGCCGTAGGCTTTGCCATGGGCGATGTCACGCTGCAAAACTTCCTGGAAACCCACCACTTGCTGCCCACATTTGTGCCGGAAACCGACGCCTACGTAGTCTTGATTGGAGATGTGTACGAAGACAGCCAGCAAGTGTTCAAGGAGCTTCGCGCCCTGGGCGTCAAGCTGGCCATCGACATCAGCGGCCGCAAACCGGACAAGCAGATCAAAACCGCAGTAAAGAAGGGCATCCACTACGCCCTCTTCATCGGCGAAAAAGAGCTGGTCGACCAGCAGTACGTCCTCAAGAACCTCATCACCGGCACCGATGAACGCCACGGCGTCCAGCGCCTGGTTAGCATCATAAAAGACTATCGCCACAAGCGGTGAGAGCCGTCAATCACGTAGTCACCGGTGCCACGATTGGCGCGGCCGTTCAGAATCCGGCCCTGGCATTGCCTGCCGCGTTTTTGTCGCACTTGTTGCTGGATGTGATTCCACACTATGGCATTGACGACCACAAGGGCAGGCGCTTCCTGTATGTATTGATGGGCGACGCCGCGCTGTCCGCAGCCTTTCTGCTAGCAATACTCTTTTTGTTGCCAGGCAATTGGCTGCTGCCGGTGGCATGCGGTGTGCTGGCCGCAAGTCCAGACTTGGGCTGGCTGCCATATTGGATCCGGGAGCTCCAGGGCAAAACCGTCCAGATGGACCCGGTGTCCAGCTTTTTAGCCCGGATTCAGTGGTGCGAGCGGCCATGGGGCTTGTATGTGGAAGTCGTCTGGTTCGTGGCTGCAGCTGCAGCATTCTTGAGCCTCTCGGCCCATCTGTAGAAAAACCAAGCGTCATCTGATACACTACAAAACTATGCAAGTAAAAAAGACTTCCTCATCCGATACAGAAGTTACCGTACACATTACGGCGGCTGACAAAGAGTTGGCTCCACTTAAAGAGCATGTGCTCCAGCATTTCCAGGGTAAAACAAAGGTGCCCGGCTTTCGCGCCGGCAAAGTACCCGCCGCTGTACTGGAAAAGCATGTCGACTCAAACCAGCTGCAAACCGAATTCCTAGAAGAAGCCATCCAGCAGCTCTATGTCACTGCCATCGAGCAGCTAAAACTCCGGCCAGTAGACCAACCCAAAGTGTCACTAAAAAAGTTTGTGCCATTTAACCTCATTGAATTTGAAGCCACCACCTCTGTTATCGGCGAGATCCAGCTGCCCGACTACACCAAGTTCAAAAAAGCCAAGCAAGAGGCAAAGATCACTGCCGACGACGTCAAAGAAATCCTAGCCTCTCTGCAAAAACGTCTGGCCGAATACAAAGACATAGACCGCCTCGCCAAAAACAGCGACAAAGTCTGGATTGACTTCAAGGGTACCGATGACAAAGGCCAGCCCATCCAAGGCGCCGAAGGCAAAGACTACCCGTTGGAGTTGGGCAGTCAAACATTCATCCCCGGGTTTGAAGAAAACATCCAGGGCACCAAGGCCGGCCAAGAAAAAACCTTTGACCTGACATTCCCCAAAGATTATGCCGCCGGCGGCCTGGCTGGCAAAAAAGTCACCTTTACTGTCACGATCACCAAGGTCCAGGAACCTATCGAGGTCAAAGTGGACGATGCCTTTGCGGCCAAAGCCGGCCCGTTCAAAACCCTGGACGAGCTAAAAGCCGACATCAAAAAACAGCTAGGTATAGAGCGCCAGAACCAAGCTGACCGAGAGTTCGAATCAGAACTGATCAAAGACATCAGCAGCAAAAGCAAAGTAGCCATCCCCGAAGTGCTGATCAACGACCAAATAGAACGCCTGCTGCGCGACCTCCGCCAAAACCTGACCTACCGAGGCCAGACCATGCAGGAATTCCTGAAAGCCGAAGGCAAGACAGAAGAATCATACCGCAAAGACGTTCTGGTCAAAGAGGCCAAAGACCGCGTCAAAGCCAGCCTGGTGCTAGCAGAAATTGCCGAGCGTGAAAAGCTGGATGTCACGCCTGAAGAGCTGGAAATCCGGATGCAACTCCTAAAAGGCCAGTACCAAGACCCGCAAATGCAGGCCGAACTAGCCAAACCAGAAGCGCGTCGCGACATCGCCGCCCGCCTCCTAACAGAAAAAACCGTCAACAAACTCACCGCCTACGCCACCGGCACATAAAACCTAATTGGCACTCTTGACCTTTGAGTGCTAATTTTTTATTATAAGAGTACATAATGAAAAGGTGGTAGGAAGGTATGAGTATTTTGATCCCAACTGTTATTGAACAAGAAGGCCGCATGGAACGCGCCTATGACATCTATTCGCGACTGCTCAAAGACCGGATTATTTTTCTGGGCGACGCTGTCAATGAGCACACGGCCAACCTGATTGTTGCCCAGCTGCTGTTTCTGGATAACGACGACTCCAAAAAGGACATCTCGCTGTACATCAACAGCCCCGGTGGCAGCGTTTATGACGCGCTGGCCATCTATGACACCATACAGTTTGTCAAAGCTGACGTGCAGACCGTTGGCATCGGCGTCCAAGCCAGTGCCGCCGCCTTTTTGCTGAGCTCTGGCGCCAAAGGCAAGCGCTTCATCCTGCCCCACGCCACCGTGATGGTCCATCAGCCTTCCAGCGGCACCCGCGGCAAAGTGACAGACCAAGAGATTGATTTGCGTGAATCTCTGCGCGTCAAGAAACTGCTAGAAGGAATCATGGCCAAAAACACCGGCCAAAAACCAGACAAAATCCACGAAGACATGGAACGCGACAAATGGATGACCGCCGAAGAAGCCAAAAAATACGGCATCGTAGACTCGGTCATCACCACCCCGCCAAAACCCAGCAAATAACATATTTCACATCCTGTGCTATCTTGGTGCGGTAAACTGTACACATGAGTATTGATGCTGAACCATCCGGCGAGCTGCTCCTGGCAGAAGTGACTGTACCGCACACTGAGCTGGTACGTTCGTTTCAGGAAGCCGGCCAAGCCGCCTGGACCAAACAACTGGAAGGCACTCGTACCCCCGAGGAAGTAGCGTACGTGTATGATCCAACCGATCCGGATCATCTGGAAGCGCAGGCCGAGGGCATTCGCCAGAAAGCTCAAGACGGCGGAGTGTACCTGGCCCTGGCTCATGCGGAGGGTGGTGAAGTAAACATGGTGGGATACGCGGCAGCATTTAGCCATATGTCGGGCAATGGCCTGGCACGCGCCATCAAAGGCCACGTATTTGGCCGGGAGCCCTACGTGGAAATCTCTATCGTCAATGTAGTCCCGGGCTTTCAGCGCAAGGGACATGGTGGCCGTCTGCTCATGGAGCTGACTAATCGGTTTGGCGAGACGCAGCACCCGACCGCCTATGTATTTGATGAAAACCAAGTAGCGCTTGGTTATTTCCAGCGGCGTGGGTTTGTATTCTCGCCATCCAGAGAACCTCAAGCAGACCGCCGCAAAAAACCGCAAACCCCAACTCCCCAAAAAGACTACTTTGGCCCAGGCACCGAGCCCGCCCAGCAATGGCGCCTAGAGGCACCAGAAGGCGCCGGGGAACTGCGCTCAGACATCAATCACATTGCCATCGTAGCCGGCCATCAAGCGCTACCCGTGCGCCAGATGGATCAGCTGGAACTAAGTCATCTTTTGGCTGAGGCCAGGGCAAAGCGAGAAGATTAAAAGACCAGACTTGACATTAGAATTCTACTTCCTCATACTAGTATCTTAAGAAGTAGTATACGCGCGGACCGTGCTGGATTTATGATTAGATACAAGCACCAAAAAAACCAACGTAGTTAACTTTGCAAGAGCCAACCAAATAAACGTCAAAATCACATCAATATAGTAAGTGGGAGTTTTTTACGCGTATGGCAAAAAGTACTAGCGCTTCAGGCGCGCTTGTGGGTAAGCGAACCTTCTTTACAAAGACCGATGACGTTTTGGATCTACCAAACCTGGTAGATCACCAGAACCGCTCTTTTCAGTGGTTTGTAGAAGAAGGACTCGGTGAGCTGCTGTCAGAGATCAGCCCCATCGACGACTACACTGGCACCAAACTGTCTCTGAGCTTCAAGGGATATCGCTTCGAGGATCCCAAGATGGGCGAAATGGAAGCCCGCGAAAACAACGTGTCGTATGAAGCACCGCTAAAAGCAACAGTGGAGCTAACCAACAAAGTTACCGGCGAAGTGAAAGAGCAAGAAATTTACCTCGGCGACTATCCATGGATGACCGACCGCGGTACGTTTGTTATCAACGGCGCGGAGCGCGTGGTTGTCAGCCAGTTGATCCGTTCGGCTGGTGTTTTCTTTACGGCCGACGCTCATGGTACCTCCAATCTGTACGGCGCCAAGGTCATTCCTGGCCGCGGAGCTTGGTTGGAATTTGAAACCGCCGCATCAGGTGCGCTCTATGTAAAGATCGACCGCAAGCGCAAAATCCCCGTAACCACTCTGCTGCGAGCCCTGCGCATGACTGACGTTCAGCTGAAGGAAGCTTTTGCCCACGTAGACCAAGGCAAACTGAACTACCTGGACGCAACCCTGGAAAAAGATCCCACCAAGGGCATGAACGACGCCCTCATTGAAGTCTACCGCCGCCTCCGCCCCGGCGACCTGGCCACCGTAGACAACGCCCGCTCACTGCTAGAAAACATGTTCTACAACTTTAAGCGTTTCGACTTCAGCCGCGTAGGACGCTACAAAATCAACAAGCGCCTGAACCTGGACGTATCAAATACCGCCGAAAATCGCGTGATGCGCCTGGAAGACCTGGTAGCTATCATTGCCGAGATCATTCGGCTCAACAACACTCCTTGGCCAATCGCCGCGTCAAGCTGGTGGGCGAGCTGGTCCAACGCCAGTTCCGTATCGGTCTGCTGCGCATGGAGCGCAACACCAAAGACCGCATGTCTATGAACGAAATCGAAACCGTTACCCCGGCGCAGCTCATCAACGCCCGTCCGGTAGTTGCTGCTGTCCGCGAATTCTTTGCCAGCTCTCAGCTGAGCCAGTTCATGGACCAGATCAACCCGCTGAGCGAGCTAGCCCACAAACGCCGCCTGAGCTCTATGGGTCCTGGTGGCTTGTCCCGTGAACGCGCTGGATTTGAAGTCCGCGACGCTCACGCTACTCACTATGGCCGCATCTGCGCCGTAGAAACCCCTGAAGGCGCCAACATCGGTTTGGTGCTCAACCTGGCCAGCTATGCTCGCATCAATGACTACGGCTTCATCGAAACCCCATACCGCAAAGTCATCAACGCCGTTACGGCCAAAGACGCCGTCGGCCACATTGCCGCCGAAAAGCTAGAAGACAAATCTGGCAAACTGATAGTAAAAAAAGGTGACAAAATCACCGCCGAAGCCGCCAAGAAACTGGCAACCGTAAAAGAACAGATCACCTGGCCAGTCAAAGCCCGCGTCACCAAAGAAGTCCTGTACCTGGATGCAGCCGAGGAAGAACATGCTGTCATCGCCAGCGCCGGCGAAGAAGTCGGTGAAGACGGCTACTTTGTAAACGACCGCGTTTCAGCCCGCAGCTACCTAAAATCAGGAGAAGTCGACGCCGACGACGTCACGCACATGGACGCCAGCCGCAAGCAAATCATCGGCAGCAGCGCCGGCTTGATCCCGTTCATCGAAAAAAACTACGTATACCGCTCACTCATGGGTAGCAACCAGCAGCGCCAAGCCGTTCCGTTGGTAAGCCCAGCATCCCCAGTAGTCGGCACAGGTCTGGAAGCCAAAGCCGCCAGCAACAGTGGTCAGCTGATTGCAGCCACGGCACCTGGCGAAGTGGTCAAAGCCAGTGGTGACGAAGTGATTGTCAAATACAAAGACGGCAACGTCACCTACCGTCCGCAACATTTCATCCGCAGCAACGAAGGCAGTTCCATCAACCAAAAAGTAGTTGTCAGCACCGGTGACAAACTACAAACCGGCGATCCCATCATCGAAGGCATGTCCATCGAAGGCGGTGAACTGGCCCTGGGCCGCGACCTCATGGTGGCATTTATGCCCTGGAGCGGTTACAACTTTGAAGATGCCATCATCATCTCGCGCACACTAGTCGAAGACGACAGTCTGACCTCAGTTCACATCGTAGACTTCATGGTTGAAGTCCGTGAAACCAAGCTGGGTCCAGAGATTGTCACCCGCGACATTCCAAACGTTTCCGAAGACGCGCTGCGTCACCTGGACGAAGACGGCATCGTGCGCATCGGCGCCGAAGTCCATCCCGGCGATATCCTGGTAGGCAAGATCACACCAAAGGGCGAGCAAGAACTCAGCTCCGAGGAACGTCTGCTGCGCGCCATCTTTGGCGAAAAGGCCAAAGAAGTCCGCGACACGTCTCAGCGCATGCCAAACGGCAAGCACGGTAAAGTAGTGGGCGTAAAGGTCTTTTCCCGCGGCACCGGTCACGAACTGAAGGCCGGCGTCATCATGCAGATTCAGGTCTTTGTGGCTCAGATGCGCAAGATCTCTGTCGGTGACAAGCTGGGTGGACGCCACGGCAACAAGGGCGTCATTGCCCGCATCCTGCCCGTAGAAGACATGCCCTTCATGGCCGACGGTACTCCCGTAGACATCATCCTGAACCCGCTCGGCGTGCCATCACGTATGAACGTGGGCCAGCTATTTGAAACCCACCTGGGCATGGCTGCGCAAGCGCTCGGCATGAAAGTTGCCAGTCCGTCATTCAATGGCGTAACCATCGCCAAGATCCGCGAACTGCTGACACAAGCCGGCTTCCCCGAAGACGGCAAACAACAGCTGTTTGACGGCCGTACCGGCGACGCGTACAAAGAGCGCACCACCGTGGGTTCCATGTACATGATCAAACTCAACCACATGATTTCCGACAAAATCCACGCCCGTTCCACCGGACCATATACCATGGTCACGCAGCAGCCATTGGGCGGCAAAGCCCAAAACGGCGGCCAGCGCTTCGGCGAGATGGAAGTCTGGGCCCTGGAAGCGTACGGCGCTAGCCACACCCTCCAGGAAATGCTGACCATCAAATCAGACGACGTCTATGGCCGTTCCAAAGCCTATGAAGCCATCATCAAGGGCACCGAAATTGTCGGACCCAAGGTTCCAGAAAGCTTCAACGTGCTGGTCAAAGAGCTCCAAGGCCTCAGCCTAAAGGTTGACCTCATGAGCAGCAGCAAAGTCATCGACGCCGAAGACATCCTGGCCAAGAACATCAAAGAAGAAGCCGCTCATCTGCCAGAAGTAGACGTCCCAGCTCCCACCATTTCCGATGTGGACGTCACCACTGACGCACCTGGCGACGAATTTGTAGTCATGGAACTAGAGGACGACATCCCAGCTACCACCGTAATCACCACCGACGCAGATGACGACAATGACAGTGACGACACAAGCACGGTAACCGTCACCGAAGAAGACGAAGATAAGGAGGCAAAATAATGCGACGCTACAACACAGGCACCAACATTGCCGACTTTGACGCTGTCCGGCTGGCCGTTGCCAGTCCCGACGACATCCTGGACTGGAGCTATGGCGAAGTTACCAAACCAGAGACCATCAACTACCGTACCCAAAAACCAGAACGCGACGGTTTGTTCTGCGAACGCATCTTTGGACCGGTAAAAGACATAAATCCGCACGACGCAAAATATAAAGGCGTCCGTTCCCGCGAAGCAGCTGTCGACAAAAACGGCGAGATCGTTACCAAATCCATTGTCCGCCGTGAACGCATGGGCCACATCAGCCTGGCCAGCCCGGTCGCACACATCTGGTTCCTGCGCGGCACACCGTCAGCTATCGGCTTGTTGCTGGGTATGACGGTCAAAAACTTGGAACGCATTGCGTACTTTGCCAGCTACGTCATCAAATCTGTCGACACCGACAAGCGCGACAAATACCTGGCCGACAAAGAAGCCGAACTGGCAGCAGCCAAAGAAGCCATCAAGTCCCGCTATGAAACCGAAGCCAAAAAAGAAGACAGCAACGTCAAGGCTCTGGCAGAAATGCAAACCAAAGAGCTAGAAGAAGTCGACAAAGAATACGAGCTCATCAAGAGCCAACTGGTTGGACTGGAAAAGATCAACCTCATCAACGAAACTGACTACCGCTCGCTGCCCGACGAACTGCAAGCCATGATCACCGTAGGCATGGGCGGCTCCGCCCTCAAAGACCTGTTGGTAGAAATTGACCTGAAGTCACTCATTGCCGAGCTAACCAAAGAAGCCGAAGAAGCCAAGGGGCAACGCAAAAAGAAACTGATGAAGCGCCTGCGCCTGCTGGAAAGCATGGAGCGCGCCGGCATCAAGCCCAGCAGCATGTGTGTGTCGGTTCTGCCAGTCATTCCTCCAGACCTGCGTCCTATGGTGCAGCTCACTGGCGGCCGTTTTGCCACCAGCGACCTAAACGACCTTTACCGTCGCGTCATCAACCGCAACAACCGCCTCAAGAAACTGATTGAGCTCAACGCGCCGGAAGTCATCCGCCGCAACGAGCAGCGCATGCTTCAGGAAGCCGTAGATGCCCTGATCGACAACAATAACGCTCGCAGTGGCCGCGCCGTAGCCGCCACCGGCCAGCGCCGTCGCCTGAAATCCCTCAGCGATATGCTCAAGGGTAAGCAAGGCCGCTTCCGCCAGAACTTGCTGGGTAAGCGTGTTGACTACTCTGGCCGTTCGGTCATCGTAGCTGGCCCGGAACTCAAGATCTACCAGTGCGGTCTGCCAAAGATGATGGCCCTGGAACTCTTCAAGCCCTTTGTCATCGGTCACCTGATCGCCAACGATCACGCCCACAACATTCGTTCTGCCACCCGTATGATCGAAACCGGCGAAATTGCCGTGTGGGACGCCCTGGACGAAGTCATCAAGGGCAAGTACGTGCTGCTCAACCGCGCACCATCTTTGCACCGTCTGTCTATCCAAGCCTTCCAGCCCGTACTGATTGAGGGCAAAGCCATCCAGCTGCACCCCTTGGTCTGTAAAGGTTTCAACGCCGACTTTGACGGCGACCAAATGGCTGTCCACCTGCCACTAGGCGAAGGCGCCCAAAAGGAAGCCCGCGAAATCATGGCCAGCAACCGCAACCTGCTGAAGCCCGCCGACGGTTCGCCCATCCTGCACATCGAACAAGACATCGTGCTCGGCTGCTACTACCTCACCTACGACCGTCCCGGCGCCGACACCAAGCTCCGCCCCTACATGAGC
>Ga0193753_10004171_pt1 | contig 10412 bp, 6 predicted proteins | sample H1c2metaG_FD_144925 | JGI IMG/M metagenome (GOLD analysis project Ga0193753, IMG submission 144925) | Soil microbial communities from a riparian zone of the East river system, Colorado, United States - H1c2 | ecosystem: Environmental > Terrestrial > Soil > Riparian zone | place: USA: East River... | reverse complement strand
GCTCACCGGTTCGACCAGGTCAGCGGAACGTAAAAAATTGCTAAAACAACTCGAAGAAGGCTCTCTGAAAATCCTGATCGGCACCCATGCCGTAATTGAAGAGGCGGTTCGCTTCGAGAAACTGGGCATCGTGATCATCGACGAGCAACACCGTTTCGGCGTAGCACAGCGGGCAAGGCTCTGGGAAAAAGCGCTCATTCCTCCGCACGTGCTGGTGATGACGGCAACACCCATTCCAAGAACCCTGGCCATGACTGCCTACGGGGACCTGGACTATAGCGTGATCGACGAATTACCACCGGGCAGGCAACCAATTACCACGGTTCACCGCTTTGAGACACAGCGGGCCCGCGTAATGAGTTTCCTTCGCGCGGAGATCGATAAGGGCCGACAGGTCTACATCATCTTCCCGCTGATAGAGGAAAGCGACAAACTGGACTATGAAAACCTGATGAAAGGCTACGAGACGGTAAAAGGCTATTTCCCGGAGCCGAAGTACTGGATCAGCATGGTGCACGGCAGGCAGCCCGCAGAGCAGAAGCAGCAAAACATGAAACGCTTCGTGGAAGGAGACACCCAGATCATGGTCTCCACTACGGTGATCGAGGTCGGCGTAAACGTACCTAATGCCTCCGTGATGGTGATAGAAAGCGCCGAGAAATTCGGTCTCTCGCAGCTGCATCAATTGCGTGGCCGCGTGGGAAGAGGAGCGGAAAAAAGTTATTGCATACTTTTATCCGGATCAAAATTAGGTAATGACGCCAAAGAGCGCATCAGGATAATGGCGGCGACGAGCGATGGATTCGAAATAGCAGAGAAAGACCTTGAATTACGGGGTCCTGGTGATATCGAAGGCACAAGACAAAGCGGCCTGTTGAATTTCAAGCTGGCTGATATCGTTCACGACCGTCCCATTTTAGAGGTAGCAAGATCACTGGTTTCGGCGATGCTGGAAGCTGATCCGGAACTGGATTCGGCTGAGAATTTGCTATTAAAGAATTTTCTCCGGCAACAGAAAGGTAAGCAGGCCTGGAGCAAAATATCTTAACATAAGTTTCAATTTTTTACGCGATAAATTACGTATTTTAATAGACAAATGTTGATCAATACCAGATTAATAACCCTTGCCGCATCTATCGCGCTGACCACCGTCGCCGCCGCCCAGGATTTCAACAATATTGAGTTTATACAGAACAAAGGGCAATGGGATGATCGCATAAAATATAAAGGCGAGGTCAGCAATGGCGCCGTCTTCGTCCGCTCCACGGGTTTTACCATCGTTCAGCATAATCCAAAAGACTACGAAGCCGTACAGGCATCCTTCCATGACCGCAATAAAACGGCATCCAGCCAGCTGGTTCTTCGCTCTCATGCCTGGAATGTGGATTTCGTTGGCGGGTCGCCAAACATGCAGGTCATCGCCGACAAACCCGCCCCCGGCTACAACAATTATTTTTCAGGCAACGATCCCTCCAAGTGGTCTACCGAATGCAAGATCTACCAGGCCATCACCCTGAAAGAAGTATATCCCAATGTCGATGTCCGCTACTATACCTACAACGGTATGCTCAAGTACGATATCATCGCGAGGCCCGGCGCCGATATCCGTAAGATCGCATTGAAATACCAGGGAACGGACGTGCAGGTTAAAAATAAAGAACTGGTGCTGCGTACCTCCCTCGGCGACATGAGGGAATCATTTCCCTATACCTACAAGGCGGATGGGAAAGGAAAGCAGGATGTGGAATGCAAATATGTCGTCAAAGACAATATTGTTCGCTTCGATGTCAAGAACTACGACCCCACTGCCACTCTCGTGATCGACCCCACGCTGATCTTCTGTTCTTTTTCAGGAAGTAAGGCGGATAACTGGGGCTATACCGCCACCTACGGACCCGATGGAAGCTTCTTCGGCGGCGGCATCGTATTCGGCAATGGCTTTCCAACAACTACCGGCGCCTTTCAAACAGTATTCTCTCCCAGCTCAGGCCAGGATAACCCCGTCGATATCGGCATCATCAAATTGTCACCTAATGGCGGCTCCAGGATCTATGCCACCTATATCGGCGGATCCGGAAATGAACAGCCTCATAGCCTGATCGTGGACAATAACGGCAATCTTACGCTCGCCGGCAGAACCAATTCCCCCATCACAGGCGGCGGTTCCTATCCCGTAACCGGTCCCATATATGGCAAAGGTGGCGGATATGATATTGTGGTCACGCAACTCAATGCAACAGGCACAGGGCTTATCGGTTCCAAACGGATAGGCGGAACAAATGATGACGGTGTCAATATAAGCTCGGTCCGTAGCGGGACCACTTCGCTTCAACGCAACTACGGGGATGACGGCAGGAGCGAGGTGATACTCGACGCCGCTGGCAATGTCTATGTCGCCTCCTGTACGAGATCAACCAAGGGTGCAGCGGATGAAAACTATTTCACTACGCCGGGCGTGTTTCAACCACTGCCCGGATCGGTAGCCGGTACAGACAATAACCAGGACGGCGTGGTATTGAAATTCTCTCCCGGCGTCGGCAACCTCTTATTCTCAAGCTATCTTGGCGGATCGCTCCAGGATGCCGCGTATGTCCTCTCACTTGGGCCAACAGGTGATATCTATGTTGGTGGAGGCACGGAAAGCGGCAACTTCCCGGGTAACCACGCAGGTACGCTCGGCTCCGCATTCGCTGGCAATATCGATGGCTTCGTGGCCCAGATCAGCGCCGATGGCTCAACACTCATACGCTCTACATTCATCGGCACATCTGCTGCCGACCAGGTATACGGTATTCAATTCGACCGCAAAGGATTTCCTTACATCATGGGCCAGACTGAAGGCCGGATGGATCCTATCAATGCAGTGTATGTAAATCCCAATGCAAAGCAATTCATAGGTAAACTACAGCCGGATCTCTCGGCATATGTGTACCGGACCGTCTTCGGAACGAATTCGGCATTTCCCAATATCTCTCCGACTGCTTTTCTTGTAGACCGTTGTGAGAATGTGTATGTGTCGGGATGGGGAGGTGAAATAAAAGAAGGAAGCGGGTCGTACTTCAGTGCGGGCACAACGGGACTTCCATTCACACCGGATGCGATAAAGGCCACCACGGATGGCGAAGACTTCTATTTCTTCGTCATGCGACGCGATGCCGCGGGTACGACACCCTTATTCGCGAGTTTCTTCGGGCAGAATGGCGGCGCATTCATGGATCACGTGGATGGAGGCACCAGCCGCTTCGACAGGAATGGCGTCATCTACCAGGCCATCTGCGGTAACTGTGGCGGCGAAGCTACATTCCCTACCACGCCTGGTGTATGGGCGCCCGTGAGAGGCTCGACCAGTGCTTTTTGTAATCTCGCGATGGTGAAGATCGCTTTCAATCTCGCAGGCGTAGGCTCCGATGTGGGCGCCGCTATCGGTGGCGTACCGAACGATACCGCCGGCTGCGTTCCATTGACCGTAGACTTCACCGACCAGGTTCGTAATGCCCAGCAATACACCTGGGACTTCGGCGATGGTTCGCCCCAGGTAGGTCCTTTGGCCGCCGCAACCGGGTACAAACAATCACACCTCTACACTGCCGTTGGTAACTACCGGGTAATGCTCATCGCCATCGATCCCGCCAGTTGCAACATCATGGATACTTCCTATATCAATATCAGGGTAGGAGACAACAAAGCAGTCCTCCAGGCGAGCTTCGCAAAGCTCGAACCCTGCGATGCATTTAACTACCAGTTCAACAACCTTTCCACGACCACGCCGGCCCTGCCATTCACCGATTCGTCCTTCACCTGGAATTTCGGAGATGGAAGTCCCCGCGTGATTGCCGGTCTTGCTTCGGTAAATCATACATATCCTGCACCCGGTACTTATAATGCATTCCTTGTTCTCAATGATACCGCCTATTGCAATTACCCGGATTCCCTCCCTATAGAGGTGAGAGTAGCTGCTAATGTAGAGGCGAAGGCCGCAACGCCCGCCACCGGTTGCGCGCCATACACCGCGTCCTTCACGAATGAATCTGTGGGTGGCCTTACATTCGAATGGACCTTCGGCGATGCGGCCTCAGGCGCCGATAACACTTCAACACTTACCAACCCGACACACCTTTATAACCTGCCGGGTACATACAACGTCGTGCTCGTGGCCAATGATCCCAATACCTGCAATAAGACCGACACGGTGCGATTCAGTATCACCGTATATGAAAAACCAACCGCGAATTTCAGCTATACGCCCGTTGCTCCCGTTGTGAATACGCCAGACGTCTTCGCCAACCTCTCGTCTGCCAATTCCACCAATTTCAAATGGGTATTCGGAGACGGAGATTCACTGGTAACGGCGTCGAGGGCCGATGTCACGCATCAATACAATGCTACCGGTACCTTTACTGTAATGCTTATCGCATTCAACGATGTCGGTTGTTCCGATACGGCTGTTCAACAGGTGAGCACCATCATAGTTCCCGCACTCGATGTGCCCAACGCATTTACGCCGAATAGTAATGATGTCAATAGCATCGTGAAAGTGGCAGGCTTCGGCATTGCGAAAATGCATTTCACCATCTACAACCGGTGGGGGCAAAAGGTCTTCGAGACGGGCAATCGTTCGGAAGGATGGAATGGACGTGTGAAAGGAGCGGTACAGCCAATGGATGTATATGCTTACACACTCGAAGTTGAATTCTTCGACGGCACAAAGGCAAATAAAAAGGGGGATATTACCCTTATAAGATAAGTGAGGAAATGTATTATGAATAACAGAAAAAGCATCGGATTTTTGGCTGCATGCCTGCTGTGTTTAGTACAGTCGCAAGCGCAGGACCTGCATTTTTCGCAGTTCATGAATTCACCACTCATGACAAATCCAGCCAATACAGGTTTCCTTCCCGAGGGAGATTATCGCCTGGGTGTGAACTACAGGAACCAATGGTCGTCGATCATGTCGGTACCGTACAAGACCATGAGTGCCTTCGGCGATGTACAGGTCTTGCAAAATGAGAATAACGATGGCTGGATGGGTCTCGGTGGTGTAATACTTCGTGATGTTGCCGGCAGCGGGAACCTTACTTCTACCAAGGTGTACGGCTCCATCGCCTATCACCAGACGCTGAATCTCGGTAGCCTTCTAAGCCTCGGCTTCAATGTCGGTTGGGCCAATAAGCAGATCAATACTACCAATCTCAAATTCCCCGATCAGTTCGACGGGCATTTCTTCGATGGTCATCTTCCAACTTCGGTCACACTCGCCAATAACAATATCAGCTATCTCGATATCCAGGCCGGAATGAACTATGCCTATTTTCCCGACAACAATACCTATTTCAATGTGGGATTCTCCACGTTTCACATCAATCGCCCACGCGAATCCTTCTTCGATGAGCAGCCAGGGATTAACAACCGGATCCCGTTGCGTCATACCGCATTCATCAACGGAAGCTTCAAGCTGAACGATCAGTGGATCATCAATCCCAATTCCTACTTCTCGCTACAGGCAAAATCATACGAGTGGCTGATAGGCGCCAATGCACACTATAACCTCTCGGGCGACGGCGATAATGTTCTCATTGCCGGGCTCTACTATCGCAGCAGCGATGCCATCATTCCCATGGTGGGACTCGGTTACAAGGACTATGCGTTCACATTCACCTACGACGCCACGATCTCCACGCTGAAGAACTATGATAACTCGCGCGGCGCCTTCGAATTTTCGCTGGTAAAACAGGGCATATTCGATCAATACAAGGGAAACCGCCGCCAGACGATGTGCCCTTCCTTCAAATCGGGATACTAAGAAATATCATATTGGGAATGAATGAGCCCGTGTGCTTATTTTACCGAAATTTGCGGCGTTAAGAAGTTATCATGACTGATCCATTGACCGCTCCCTTGCTGAACCTGCGGCATATCGAGGCCTTCAGGAAAATTGCCGGCGAAGAATTCGTAGTATCGGACGACGAGTCCCTTCGGCACTATTCCCACGATGAAACGGAAACGCTAAGCTACCTGCCGGACCTGGTAATAAAACCACGCACGGTGGAAGAGATCGCTGCGATCATGAAACATTGCAACGAATACGGTATCCCGGTAACGCCGCGTGGTGCAGGCACGGGACTCAGTGGCGGCGCCCTTCCCCATCTCGGTGGCGTTTTGTTATCCATGGAAAGAATGAACTCCATCCTCGATATCGATGAGCGCAATCTGCAGGTGACCACCGAGCCGGGGGTTATCACGGAAGTGTTGCAGGATGCAGTCAAAGAAAAAGGATTATTCTATCCACCGGACCCCAGCAGCCGCGGGTCCTGTTTCATCGGTGGAAATATCGCGGAGAACAGCGGCGGTCCAAAGGCCGTGAAGTATGGTGTGGTCAGGGACTATGTACTGAACCTGCAGGTGGTTCTTCCCACGGGGGAGATCATCTGGACCGGCTCCAATGTATTGAAGAATTCAACCGGGTACAATCTCACGCAACTCATGATCGGGAGCGAGGGAACGCTTGGCATCGTGACGAAGATCGTATTGAGACTGATTCCCCTCCCGAAATACGATCTCCTCATGCTCGTTCCCTTCGCATCATTGGAAAAAGCCAGCGAGGCCGTGAGTGCGATCTTCCGCGCCGGCTTCACGCCAAGTGCACTGGAACTGGTGGAGATCGATGCCCTGAAGATCGTTAGCCGGATGGTGGATAGCTTCGCCGTGCCGGTGACGGACGACATAGAGGCCCACCTCATCATTGAAGTGGATGGGAATAATCCCGAGGTACTGATGAGCGAGATGGAGCAGATCGCCGTGCTGATGAGTCAGTACGAGGGAGGTGAAGTATTCTTTGCAGACGATGCCCAGCAGAAGGCGGAACTATGGAAGCTACGACGTCGTACCGCCGAAGCCGTCAAGATGGCGGGATATACAATCGAAGAGGATACGGTCGTCCCCAGGGCTGCGCTGCCGGCGCTGATAAGGGGCGTGAAGGAACTGGGAAAACAACATGGCTTTCATGCCGTCTGCTATGGTCATGCCGGAGATGGCAATCTGCACATACGCATAAAGAAGGAAGGAACGCCCAATAGCTATGGCGATGCCGCCATGACGGAAAGCCTCGCCGCCCTTTTTGAATTGACAAAAAGCCTGGGAGGCACGATCAGTGGTGAACATGGCATCGGTCTCATCCAGAAACCATACATGAATATTATGTTCGACGAGGCCCAGTTCCGCCTTATGAAGGGGATCAAGAAGACATTCGATCCGAACAATATTCTCAATGCGGGAAAAATATTCGATGTATGACGGAGGCGGGAAAACAACTGAAGCAGACATCGATCCTCTTTCGTGCAGTGATCGCCGGTATGGCGCTCTTCATGTTGATCGCCGTGGTGGTGAACCAGGTCAATGGTCCCATGGCGCCATCGCTCAATGAATACCGCACCGTCATTAGCGCAGCACTCATCACTATAGCGTTCACCTGTTCCATTATGGCGAAATACCTTTTCGCAAAGGGAATACGGGATGCTAAAAATTCTTTAAATCTTCTTCCAGCCAAACTAAACAGGCACAGGATATCGTTGATCACGTACCTTGCTTTCGCAGAATTGCCTGTCATGTTAAGCGTAATCAGTTTCCTGCTCACCGGGAATTTCGTGTACGAAGTCTACGCCTGCGTTTTCCTTGGATTCATCCTTGTCATGTTTCCTTCCCGCAAGCGCGTCAGCGAACAACTCGATCTCGACGGACAGGAACAGATAGAGCTGGAATGATCTTTAAATTAGTATTACAATCATGAAAAAGTCTATTCTTATTCTCCTCGGTCTTTCACTGATATCTGCCTCCCTTTTCGCGCAGGACGAAGAAGACGGGAAAGGATTCAAAAAGGAAAATCTCTTTACCGGTGGAAGCGTTACCCTTTCGTTCTTTAATGGCCAGACCTTACTCGGCGCCAATCCTGTGTTCGGCTACAAGATCTCGGACTGGGTGGATGCGGGTCTTGCATTCAATTATCTCTATAGCAGCACAAGGGATTATCAGGTCTTCAATGATAAACTTCGCCAGAGCGTCATCGGGCCGGGCGTCTTCACACGGATATATCCCGTTAAGTTCCTCTTCATCCAGGGACAGTTCGAACAGAACTACAGCACGGTGAAGTATATGCCCGGTGGTGGCAGTCCCACCGAAAGATCCAAGGTGGATGCAAGCTCGCTGTTGTTAGGTGGCGGCTTTGCACAGGGCAGGGAGAGAGGGTCGACGACCTTCTATTATATTTCGCTTCTATTCGATGTATTGAAGAATATCAATTCACCCTATGTAAATGTTACGGTAAACCCGGACAGTCCGGCGCAACAGAGGATCACGATGGCGCCGATCATCCGCGCCGGGGTGAATGTTGGACTCTTCCAGGGAAGATACCGTCGTTGATCATTCGAGGTAGGGGAGCAGGCCTGCCGGCTGATCGATAACGATAAGTCTTTTCTGAGCCGTCTCATAAAGAAAACCCTCCGCCTGCATACGATTTATATGTTCAATGAGATGATCGTAAAAGCCGCCGGAGTTGAGGATGTAGATGTGCTTGTCGTGTATGGAGAGTTGATTCCAGGTTACCATCTCGAATAATTCATCGAGTGTTCCGAAGCCGCCGGGCAAAACGATGGCCGCATCGCTGAGGTCATACATTTTCTTTTTACGCGTGTGCATGCTATCGACAACAAACAATTCCGAGATGGACTGGTGCTGGCGCTCCCAGGCCACCAATACTTCGGGAATGACACCGATAACCTTACCGCCCCCGTACATTACCTCATCGGCTATCAGGCCCATCATGCCGACATTTCCGCCGCCATACACGAGCGTGAGTTTATGTTTGATAAATATTTTCCCGAGCTCGATGGTATGTTGCTTGTATATTGGATTTATGCCGTCCTTTGATCCGCAAAAAACAGCAAGTGATTGAATGGGCATTGGCTTATATTGGTTTGAGCTGCAAAGGGAATGCAAATTTGTTTATCTTCAAAAATCATTATCCTAAAATCCGGGATTTAATAAAAATATCACTATGTCAGCTGGCCTGTTGTTCTCCTTCGTGATCGGTTATTTCGTCATCCTGCTGGTGGTTGCCTGGTACACCTCCCGCAATTCGAATAATGAAACATTCTTCATTGGAAACAGGAACAGCAACTGGATGCTCGTTGCTTTTGGAATGATCGGTACGTCGCTCTCCGGCGTCACTTTCGTGAGTGTGCCCGGCGGAGTTGGAGATGTTGCCGGCGGCACCTTCAAGGGATTTGCTTATATGCAGGTCGCCATAGGTTACCTGATCGGCTATGCGGTCATCGCATTCGTGCTCTTACCGCTTTACTACCGGCTCAATCTTACCTCGATTTACAATTACCTGCAGCAACGCTTCGGCAATATCGCCTACAAGACCGGCGCACTGTTCTTCATCATCAGCCGCACGCTGGGTGCAACGGCGAGGCTCTATCTCGTCATCAATATCCTCCAGTTCTTCATTCTCGATAAATGGGGTGTGCCTTTCATCGTCACCGCCTCATTCATTTTGATAATGATCCTCCTCTATACTTTTGAAGGCGGGGTGAAGACGATCGTTTATACCGATACACTTCAAACCACCCTCATGGTGACGGGCCTGGTGGTCTGCGTCATCTATATACTGAACCATCTCGGCATAAGCGGCGGTGAAGCCCTTGGGCAAATGAAGACAAGGGGATACCTGAACGTCTTCAATTTCGACGTGAACAGCAAGGGATTCTTCATAAAACAGATCATCGGCGGCGCCTTCATTACCATCGCCATGACCGGCCTCGACCAGGAAATGATGCAGAAGAATATAAGCGTTAAGCGTCTCGGCGACTCACAGAAGAATGTAATGACGATGGCCGTTGTTATGACGGGCGTATTGTTCCTCTTCCTCATGCTCGGCGGCCTGCTCTATATGTATGCACTTTCAAAAGGTGGCGACTATCGCAATGTGGAACTGGGAGGCAAGATCGTGAAGCAACTGATAATAACAGATCCGTCCGGGCATGCCATGAATGTGATCGGCGATAAGATGTTCCCATCGCTTGCCATGAGCTTCCTGCCACCTGCCATCAGTATTATGTTCATCATCGCGCTCATCTCGGCATTGTTCCCAAGTGCCGATGGGGCATTGACCGCTCTCACCTCATCGTTTTGCATCGATATGCTCGGCCTCAAAGAGCGGAAGGATCTCGATCAGAAGGCCATCCGCCGCCGACGGCTTACCGTGCATTTTTCCTTTGCATTCGTTTTTCTTCTTTGCATCATGGTATTCTACGCCATAAATAATAACAGCATCATCGATGTTATTCTAGACCTCGCGGGCTATACGTATGGTCCATTGCTCGGCCTCTTCTCGTTTGGCATACTTACCCGGCGAAGGA
>Ga0193753_10004170_pt1 | contig 10413 bp, 11 predicted proteins | sample H1c2metaG_FD_144925 | JGI IMG/M metagenome (GOLD analysis project Ga0193753, IMG submission 144925) | Soil microbial communities from a riparian zone of the East river system, Colorado, United States - H1c2 | ecosystem: Environmental > Terrestrial > Soil > Riparian zone | place: USA: East... | reverse complement strand
GTTCCCTTCGCCCGCTCGTCCTTCTTTCCGACGATTCCCTTTGGCTTCCAATCCCCAGATTTGTCGATCTCGATCTCGACATGTCGACTGATGCCAAGCGGATCCTGCCGTAGACCGCCGCGGGTCTCGCCTCGCTCGACCTGGACACCGATGATCTCGGTGACGACGGTTCGCGCGAACTTGTTGCCGAGGCCGCCTGCCGATCCCGTCGAATCCCAGGCGCCGAAGACCAGTGCCGTCGGCGCATGAGCAAACAACGCCGTCGCGTTCTGCGCATTGGTTCGAGAGAGCTCGGTGTAGAGCGGATGCTTCGGGAACGGCTTTCCGTCGAGCTCGGAGTCGCGGAAGATCGCATCGAAAACGCGGTGCGGCGCGTTCAGTGTCGTGACCTCGCCGAGCTCGGGGAACTCCGCGAGCTCCGTCCGAAAATGCGGGATCTCGATCTTCTTCGCCTCGACGAGCGCCGAGAGAGCCTCCTCCTGACGATTGGCGCTCGAGGCGACGCCATCGAGGAGCACGCAGGGCACGGAACTCCCTCCGATGCGGCGACGCTCGAAGCAATACATGCCGCCTTCAAAGGTCGGCGGGTAGACCTTCGAACCGGCGCCCGCGGACGACTGCAGCCGCTGGGTCAAACGGATCGCGGCATAGGGACCAGCCAGAAGAGCGGTTAGGTTCATTTATTCTCCTGGAGGCACGAACAATCGTCAGGTGACGTCTACGGCAGCGACCGCGACGACGCGTATCGTGAACCCTGCAAGCACAAGAAAAATAATTTCGAGATCCTGACCGGCAACACGTCGTGCGCGCGCGGAGAGGCACGGCGGCAGGAGGTACGGTCGGTCGTCCGGTGATGGGCCGGACGCGAGGGACAAGACGGTGTTGCGCACCGCGGTCGCTTGAGCCGAGCCTGACGGCGCGCGGAGCCGAGCTGATCGATGGAAGCGATCGACGATCTCGACGCGCCAAAGGGCGAGAGACAACACGCTCGCATCATGGCCGCTCTTCACGCGCCGCGCAACGTCTGTCCAATAAACTGAAGGTAATTTGCCACCCCACTAATTTGGGCTAGCGTCTTCGTAGGGTTCGCCGCCTCTTTCCGCCGCAGCTGCAACGGGCGGCCTCTTTGCAGGAGTTTGTTGGACAGCGCCAGCACCCCACCGCCATACGAGTCGGCGACCCCGTATCCCTCCACGTCGTCCTTCCAACTGAACAACGATGCGTGCTCGCCGATGACCACAACGACCGTGTCGATTGCCACGGCGCATCGGAGATTTATTGCAATGGTGGAGACGCCGGGAATCGCCCGTTCCTGTACGGAGGCTTTGCGCAGTACAGGAACGGCGATGACCAAGTCATGGGAAACGAAAAAGCCCCAAAGGGGCTTTTCGTTGAACAGGGTGGAGACGCCGGGAATCGAACCCGGGTCCGAAAACAACACGCGACACGCGTCTACGTACGTATCCGATGATTTTTATTGCTCCGAAAATCGCCCATCGGCAGGCTGCTTTCGGAGCTAGTCACCTGTTTGAATTCGCCTAGCGCCCGGTAACCCGACGTTCGGCTAGCCAACTTGCTGACGCCCTTCCGAGGGCGCTGGCGGGCCCTTCGGTTGGACGGCTTCTACTGTTTTTTAGGCAGCGAGAGCGAGTGCGTTGTCGTTCGCAACTATACGTTCCGCGGATTTTTACGTGGATCAGCGGGCCACGATACGCAGCAATGCCGTTGTTATCTCCGTCGAAGCCGATCGTCCCCAGGTGAGATGCCAAAAGGTGAGACCCGAAGGCCATCGCGCAAGATAGAGATGCGGGCGCCTACGTCAAGATCGACCTTCGCCTGCGAGTTCGTCCGTTTTCGGCGTCACGCGATGGATCGGGCGAACTCCACGATGCGCTGGGTCGTCGCGTGCGATGAGTCGAAGTGAGGGCAGTGCCCGATCCCCTCGGGCTCCTCGATGATCGCGTGAGGCGGGAGGTGCGCGCGAAAGTACGCGAGGTTGCTCGGGGGGAGCAGACGCTCGGAGCGGCCCCACCAAAAGAGGATCGGCATCGCCAGCGAGGCGAGTTGCTCAGGCGTTGCGCCGAAACCGGCGGTTGCCGAGTCGAAGAGATCGCGGACGGCGCGGCGCTTTACGGAGTGGACGATGTCTGCTGCGACGAGCGGCGCGAACCACGGCTTACGGTGATAAATCGTGTTCAGGAAGGCCGTTGCATCCCGCCTCGACTCCATGCGAAAGATGCCGAGGAGAGCCTTGAGTTCGTTCTCCGTCCACGGTGCGCCGGCGGGCGACAACAGCACGAGGCCGCGCACGCGCTCGGGGCGATGCGCCGCATAGTGAAGGGCGATCGCGCCCCCCAACGAGTTTCCGCAAACGATGGCCGGCTCGTCGAGGAGTTGATCGAGTGCACTCGTCATGCTGTCGAGCAGCGCGTCGCTGTCGAGAAGGGAGCGCGGCACCTCGCTGAATCCATGCCCGGGAGCGTCCGGTGCGATCACGCGGCGGGTATGACCTTGCAGCATGGCGAGCAGCGGACCGAAGGCGGCGGCCGAGGACGTGATGCCGTGGAGAACGACGATGGGCGGGAGCGAGCCGCGGCCCGGACCGTCGAACACGTGCAGCCTGCCCATGTTGGTCTCGATGAAGCGCACATTGAGGCCGCGCTTTTTGAGCCGGTAGCGCGAGAAGCGCTCGAACGCGGGGAGAATTCTCGGTCTCAACAACGGTCCGTCCAGTGTCTCTTTCATGCGGCCAACGACCATTTTTATCACGGGAGCGTGATCGCCAACGCCGGCGCCGGTATTCGTCAACATATAAGTGCGCTGTCGTGGGGCGATGTAGAGCGCGTTCCCGATGCGAATAGGCGCGGTGGCCAAAGGCTCGTCGACACCGCCATCGCTCTTCGGGGCAATCGCACGCACGGTGGATGTGGCCGCCAAAAAAAACAGCCCACATCATTGTTAGGCGGCTCGAACGAGCTTCGGCCGTCATCGCATTTCCGTGGCCGCTCGGTGCGTTGAGTGCCTTGTCCCGGCTTCTCCCCCCATTTTTGTACGATCGGCTGGTGCGCGCCGCCGCGACTCGGTGATCGTCCGGTCCGCAGGTGAGAAAACCCTGTAGGAACGTCCCCAAGTATGACCCCGCTGTCGCGGGCACCCCTGGTCGTAGTAGCATGAAGCCCCGGAAACTGATGTCCCGCCCGTTGCCCCCCAAAAAAGAGGTCGCGCTCGCGCTGCTCGAGCGGTCGAGCGTCCACGTTCACCTTGATCCACGCGTCGCCAGCGTGGTCGTTCCACCTTGGTTCAAGAGCCAACCGCAGCTCGTCTTGCAGATCGGGCTCAACATGCCCGTCCCCATCCCCGACCTCCACCTCGACGATGACGGCATGAGCTGCACGCTCAGTTTCAATCGCGCCCCATTCCATTGTGTCGTCCCGTGGGCAGGCATTTTCGCGATGGTCGGAGAAGACGGGCGCGGAATGGTCTGGCCGGACGACGTGCCGGTCGAGGTTTCTCGTCAAGCCCGCCCCGTTCAAGTGGCCCCCGCGCCCAAAGAATCCAGTCCCGAGAATGGGAAACCCGAGGCCCCTCCGCGGCGAGGTCCGCGCCGGATTGCCGATGCGGCAGCCGATGATTCGAGCGCCGCCAAGAAGAAAAAAGGGGGCGCCGCGAAGCGTCCTCGGATTGTGCCGAGCCCCGAGGAGCCGCGCGCGCGCCTCGCCGCGGTCCCGCCGGTCGCAGCAGGCACGAGCGACGCGCGAAACCCGCTCCGAGACGTGACCGCCACGCCCTCGCAGCCTTTGGGAGCGGGCCCCCAAAGGCCGAAGAAAGAGCTCCCGCCGTACCTTCGCGTCGTGAAGTAACCGGCCGCTATAGCTTGATCTTGAGGCGCGTCGTCTGGTTCGGCGTGATCTTGAAGCCGAAGGTGCGCTTCAAGGCGCCGTCGGCCGTCACCAGCGTGAGTCTGTGGTCACCCGGGGGCAGCGCGAGCTTCTCGACCGGTGTGGTGCGGCCCGAATCCTCGTTGTCCACGAGGACTTTCGCGGGTGGGGTCGACGAGACGGTGAGGTATCCGACGGCCGTCTGCGCCGCGGCTGTCATCGACAAGACGAGCGTCGTGCCCAAGGTGACCAAGGCGAGTCTTAGCGATGCGCGATTCATCGCCACGATGGACGCACAGAGCGGCCCGACGATGCAAATTCTTCCTTGGGTTTTACACGCACTTTCGAGCGAATCGCGCCGCACCGTCCCTGGGCCGTCACGTTTTCGCGCTTCGGACCTGAGCTTCGCGCAACCTGCGCCCGACTGGAGTGTAGACGAGGCGCATCAACCACCGCGGCGACAAGGCGTTGAGCAGCATCAACAGACGCGGGACGATGCCCGGCACGACGAGCGCTCGCCCTCGTTCGAGCGCGCGAATGGACGCGCGCGCGCAGTGGGCGGCGCTGATTTGGATAAAGCTCGGCGCATCGTGCCCAGTGAAATTGCCGAGCGTGTCGACGAATTCGGTACGGACCGGGCCCGGACAAACTTGCGTCACCGTGACACCGGTGCCCGCGAGGTCGAGCCGCAACGATTCGGTGAAGCCGGTCACGTAGTGCTTCGTCCCGATGTAGACGGAAAAGCCCGGCATGAACGCGAGACCAAACCCGGAGCTCAGGTTCAGGATCCCTCCCCGGCGGCGTGAAACCATGCCCGGGAGGAGGCGATGCGTGAGGTAGGTGAGGGACGTTACGTTGAGCGTGATCATGCGCTCCGTTTTGCCCCAATCGGCGCGATCGAAGACTCCGAGATCCCCAAAACCGGCGTTGTTGACCAACACATCGATGCCGCCCGTGGCCTGTTCGACGGACGAGACCATCTGCCGTGTCGCTTCGCGGTCGGTGAGGTCGCAGCCGCAGACGAGGACCTCGAGATGGCCGTGCTCGCGCGCGAGCTCCTCTTTGAGTTGCTCGAGCCGATCCACGCGCCGCGCAACCAGGACGAGCGCTTTGGCGCGCGATGCCATCTGCCGCGCAAACTCGACGCCGATGCCCGACGATGCCCCCGTGATGAGGACAACGGCGTCTTTCACGACCGACACCCGCTAGATCTCCACGCCGAAGACTTCGCGGAAGCGCGGATGCGGTTCGTCCATGATCCCGATATCGAGACCGATGCGGAGCGAGATGGTGACGCCATCGCCCCACGGCCACCAGAGGCCGTACGCGAGCACGCCCGCAATCGGTCCGGCCGAATAGAGCATTTGGCCCGAGCGCAGCCCCCCGGATCGCTCGGCCAGATCGCGCACGCGCGCGGGTGCGCCCGCAAGGCTCGTGGACGTCCACTCCGACGGGAGCCCCTCGAGGGCGACGAGGCGCGCTTCGCTTTCCAAGTCGGCGTTGAACGACGAGGTGACGCAATTGAGACGATTGTCCCAGCTCCAACCGCGACGCGGCCACTTGGTGCGAAGTCGGACGAATCCTTCGAGCATCGGTTGCCACAGATCGCGGGCGGCCGTCGGCATGCTCAGGAGATTATCACGGCCGCGCGCGAGAAGCCGTTCAAGGAGCGCCCGCGTTCTTGGCGCGCAGGCGTGCCCGTTCGGGGACGTTGGGGTAGTGATCGAGCATATAGGCGTAGCGCTTTTGCGCGCTTATGCGGTCGCCGAGATCCCATTCGGTGTCCGCGAGACCGAGGAGTGCCGGGAAAAAAGTCGAGCTCGCATCCAGCGCGCGCACGTAATAGCTGCGGGCGGTCGACTTGTCGTTCAAGGCGCGCGACGTGTCTCCGAGGCCCGATAGGACCTCGGGATTTTTGGGCTCCCGCTGAAGGAGCGTCTGATAGATCTGCCGCGCGGCCGCGTAGTCCCCATTTCGTTGCACGGTCGCTGCGCGACGAAGAAGCGGGCCGACACTCTCATCGTGCGCCGCGGCGGGGTTGGCGGCGGCGGCGACTGGCCTCGATTTGTCCGGTGCGGGCTGCGCGGCGGGTGCGGGTTGCGCGGCCGGCGTTCCGTTCGGCGGCGCGGCAGGTGTCGCCGCACTCTGCGGCGCGGCAGGTGTCGCCGCGCCCTGCAGCGGCGCGGTTTGCGAAGGCTCGATGGCGCGCGGCTCGAGATCCGCAGCCTGCGCGGCGGTGAGATCACTATTCGAATCCGCGGGCGCGGGATCCGTCGGCTCCGCGGGCGGGTTGGCGGGGGCCATCGCGGGGGTCGCCGCCGCGGGCGGTGTCGGTGCTTCGGTTTCTGTAGCCGCTTGTGTTGTGTTCTCGGTCGCGGCGACGTGCTTCGACTTCGTTCCGAGCCAAAACGCCAGCCCGATGCCGACCAACGCGATCGGGAAGAGCCAGCTCGGCTTCTTCTTCGCCGCATCGCTCGCCTGCGCGGTGGCCGCCGCGGATGGGCCCACCGGCGAGGGGACCGATTCGCGTACGACGTCCACGCCGTCGGGAACGATGTCCGGCGGCGGTAGCGACGGCGGCGTGACGCGCGCGCGCACCGGCTCGGCGTCCACAACGGAAATTCTCAGTGGCGTGGCCCGACGCTGCGCGGTCATCGGGAGGGGCGGTACCACCACGGGCTTGCTCGACTTCCGGTCCGCGATGGCTGCAATGGGGATCGAAGGGTTGCTCGATCGCCGATCCGCGATCGGGGGTCGAGGGTTGCTCGATCGCCGATCCGCGATCGGCGGGTGAGGCGTGTTCGACCTTCGGTCCCCTGCGGGAATGGCAGGGTTGTTCGATGTCCGATCCGCGGCGGGGCGGGGCGGGTTGCCCGCAGGGCGCGGCGGGTTGTTCGACTTCCGCTCCGCGGGGCGCGGCGGGGCCGCGGGGCGCGCAGGATTGCTCGATGCGCGATCCGCGATGGGAAGCGGCGGATTGTTCGACTTCCGATCCACCGGAGGACGGGGCGGGCCACCTGCGGGGCGGGGAGGGGGGGTCGAGCGTCGGTCCGCGGCCGGAAGAACCTGGGGCGGCATGCTCGAGCGATTCCGAACGGGGAGCGGCGGCGGCGTCGTTTCCCGCACGATACGCTTCGGTGGTTCGTCGGGGAGCTCCTCGATGTCCGCCAGATCGGCGGCGTCGACCTCCATGTCTTTCGCGGTCATCTCGTCGTCGAAGTCGCGTCCCTCGTGGTCGCGATCGCGGACCTCTTTCGCGGCCGACGATGCGTCGTCGTCCGGTGCCACCGCACCCCCGACCTCGGAGAGCGAAAGGGGCGATCCTTCGTCCTCTGGCGGCGAATGGCGCGTTGCCGCCGGAGGTGACGAAGGGTGCCGCGCAAAAAAGAGCGTCGGTTCGTCGGTCTCGCCCGTCTCGGTCTGCGGCACCCCCACGAATTGAGCATCGCCTTCACCTGCCGAGGCGACGAGTCCCCCATTGGCCGCCTTCACTTCGCGTTCGCTGTGACTGGCGAACTTCGACGATACGGCGTCGCGTGGTAGCGGCGGGATCGACTCGTGGCGCGCTTGGGAGGGAATCCATTCTCCGGGCATGTCCGGTGGAATCGATTCGGCATGTGGTTCGATCTCGTCCTCGAGGACTGCCTGACGCAGCTCCTCGCGCGAGTGGAACGTTACCTCTTCGCCCGCCGGATTGACGATCGACCAGCGCCCCTTGTCAGCCATGTGAACAATCTTCGCCCTACGGAGCCTCTACCGCAAGGCGAACAGTTTCGATGAGTTCTTCGAGTCGGGACGAGGGAAGATCGCACGCGTGAGCCAAGGACGCGACGAGCGTTCGTTCCGAAGGTGAAAACCCCTCGCTCGAGTATGCGATGCCCAGGGCTACGATCATGCCCTCTTCGACGGCGTTGCAGTCTCGCAGGATCTCGGCGATCAAGCGAAGTCGAGCTCCAACTCCGGCTGCGTCGATGACCTCGCGGCTCGCCACGATGAGATGCTCCACGAGCTCGCCGTCGAGCTGCGTACGGAGCAGCCGACCGAAGATGAGCCGAAGCGCGTCGAGCTCGTCATCGTCAATCGTCCCATCCGCGTTGGCAACGAGGACGCCCAAATCGATGATGGCGGTGGGGTTGTACTCGCCGCGCTCGAACAGATCGCAAACCGCCTCGACCGTCTCGCGGATAAGAGCCTCACCTTTCATACGATGGAGGTCCGAGTGAGTCGTTTGGTGAGACCGAGCACCATCTGTGCGCGAAGCACGCGAAGCCCATCGAGCACCTCGGGCGACGCGCCGGTGGCTTCCGCCTTTTGCATGGTGGCGTCCAACGTCGCAATTCGGCCGGTCTGCAAGGCTTTGAGCGACCACGTCATCTGCATGAAGGTGTCGAAGAGATCCTCGAGTTCGTCGCCCCGGCGCAGTCGCTCGGTGACCACCAACCGTCCCGTTCCGACCCGGCGTAGCAAACGCTTCATCTTGTGCACCGGCCCTACGACCCGGCGCGTGATGAAGACCCCCATCACGAGCAGGACGAGGGTGAGCGCCACGCCCGCGAAAATCAGCGCGCCGAACACCATTTTTCGTTGGCTCTCGATCTCGGCTCGGTTGGCCTGAACGGATTGAAGATTCGCTTCCGCTTGGCGATCCGTCTCCGCGAGACCCTCCTCGACGACCTTGAGAAGGTCGGGATTTCCGCTCATCAGCACGCTCTCCCGGGTGAGCTGAGAGTTGACCTGCGACTCTTTCATCGCCTTTTCGGCCTGCAGGGTCGCGATCTGGGCGTACTGCGCAGCCGTGTTGGCGGTCTTGCCGATGACGAAGCCGAGCGCCAGCATGACGACGACGACTACCCCGACGAGCATGCCGGTGTATTTGAGCTGGAAACGAGGGTTGATGAGCCAGTTGCGATTGCGCAGTTCGGGGGCCACGGAAGTGCTCATGGTGTCGGCCGCGAGCCTATAGGAGTCGACGGCCCAGTTCTATCCGCGATTTCGCGCCGCGCGCTCTCCCCCGGTCGAATCGCGGAAGTAGGTTCCGAAGACCAGATCACTGATGGGAAATGTAATGTTGAAGTTCCATTTGCCCATGAGCGCCTTGTCGTGATGCGTCTGGTGGTGTCGGCGAAGGGCTTTCACCATCGGCAAGCGACCTACGAGCGAGTGCTCGCCAAGGTGATAGACGAAGTGCAGCCATTCGTAGGTCAGAAAATAGCCCATCGCGACCATGACGAAGAGCCACGCGACGTTGGCCGACGCCACCAAAAAGAGAACGCCCGCGATCGGCGTGGCGATGACACCGAGGAAGAAGAAGAGCATCACCGGCGGAAACAGCACCATCTTGAAATCGCGCGACGACTCGTACGCCATCGCATCGTGTGTGAAAAAGTGGTGATGTTCCCGCGTGTGACGCTGGAAAAGAATGGCCATGCCGCGCTTGGGGCGGTGCATCGGCCCTTTGTGTCCGAAGTATTCGCAGACGTTGGCGAAGAGAAACGCGATGGGCACGGTGAGCCACTCGAGCGCCGACACGTCGTGCACGCGCGACGCCGCAAGCGCCAGCACCGCGAGCGAGCCGGCGCTCGTAAACGCAAAATGCAACCACCCGTTGTAGCGCGGCCCCACATTCTCCCGCCGGTAGTCGATTCGAAACTTCTCCACCTCGCGCGGGACGGCCTGCGCCGTCTGCATCGGGATCTCGGACACCGTCTGCATCCCGGTAGCTTAGCACGCCGAACAGCTCCCTCCCCCTTCGGGGCTACGCGGAAGTCAGCTCCCTCCCCCTTCGGGGGAGGGCCGGGGAGAGGGGGGAGCCTCACGCCGCGCGTCACAGCGAGCCGCGACGAGCTCGAAGGTGTCGGAAGGATGCCGTGCTATGTGCACCGCCCGTGCCCCGCTCGAACGACAAAACGCCACGCTTGCGCGCGAATCCGTTGCCGACCCCCTTTCATATCGTCCTGGTCGAACCCGAAATCCCGCCCAATACGGGCAACATCGCCCGCTTGGGCGCTGCCACCGGTTCACCTTTGCATCTGGTTGGGCCACTTGGCTTCCGTATCGACGAACACAGCGTCCGACGCGCCGGCGTCGACTACTGGCACTTGGTCGACGTTCGCCGCCATCTCGATTTCTCTCACTTTTTGCATGCGTTCGCGAGCGAGCGTAAGAGCGATGGCGACAACGAGATCGCAGAGAACCCGCGCAAACTGCACCTGTTCAGCGCCGTTTCGCGTCGAAGCTACCTCGAGGCCGACTTTGCGCCGGGCGACGCGCTGGTGTTCGGTCGCGAAAGCGTGGGACTGCCGGAGGAGCTCCTCGAGGCGCACGCCGATCGCGTGGTCGCGATTCCCACGCTCGGTGCCGTGCGATCGCTCAACCTGGCCAATGCGGTCGGAATCGCTCTTTTCGAAGCGCTGCGCCGCGCCGGCGCCCTCGATACGACGTTTCTTGGGTGACGGCGCGCTATTCGAACGCGGCGATCCCCGTGATGTCTTGGCCCAAAATCAACGTGTGCACGTCGTGCGTCCCCTCGAAACGT
>Ga0193753_10004169_pt1 | contig 10414 bp, 9 predicted proteins | sample H1c2metaG_FD_144925 | JGI IMG/M metagenome (GOLD analysis project Ga0193753, IMG submission 144925) | Soil microbial communities from a riparian zone of the East river system, Colorado, United States - H1c2 | ecosystem: Environmental > Terrestrial > Soil > Riparian zone | place: USA: East River... | reverse complement strand
CAGGCGATTCTTCGAGAGCGCGAAGGCGGGGGCGACACCGAAGAGAAGTCCCACCAGAAAGGTCAGCAAAACAGAAAAGCCCAATACCGCCAGATCCACCCGCGTTTCTTCCAATCGCGGAATCCCCAGATACGTGGGAAGAAACCAAAGAAGCAGGCGATTGCCCGCATAGGCCAAACTCACTCCAAGCGCGCCGCCGAGCGTGGCCAACGCAAGGCTTTCTGTCAGGACTTGGCCAATCAATCGCGCGCGGCTTGCTCCGAGAGCGCCCCGAATCGCGAACTCCGTCGCGCGGGCCGAGGATCTCGCCAAAAGCAAGTTGGCCACATTCAGGCACGCGATCAGAACAAGAAAACCAGCGGCCGCAAGCAATAACACAAAGGCCCGGCGGTACTCCTCTATGCTGTGCGCGCCGAATCGATCCATCGACAGAGTCCAGCCCCGCGCGGCCCGCGGATAACTGCGCTCGAGAGCCGGAAGAAGCCGATTGACTTCAGAACGCGCCTGTTCAATCGAACTCCCTGGACGCAGGCGCGCCACCATGTTGACGCCGGTACGCAGCGGATCGCTTACCGGCGTCCGGTTCGGTAGCCAAGCGGCGATGCCCACTTGCGGAAAGTAAAACTCTTTCGGCATCACGCCAACCACTAGATTGACCGTCTGCCCCGGTTTGGGATATTGCTCGCTCAGCAGGATTTGCCGGCCGATGACTTGCGGGTCGCCATGGAGATCTTTCCGCCAGGTGTCATAAGACAAAATAACGGCGGGCGGCGCATTCGGCTCAAAGTCGGACTGGCGAACGTGCGGCCCAGCAGCGGCTTGCTTTCGAGTAACGGGAATAGCTCGCGAGACACACTGCGCACCCAGAGATTCGCGGGCTCGCCCGTGCCGGATAACGCCACAACCTGAAAATAGCTGAACCACGCTGCCGCCTCAAACGAGCGCGCGTTCCGGCGCAGGAATTCGAGATCCGTAAGAGTAACTCCGGTAGTACCGCCGCGAAGGTCATGCTTCTCGATCTGCACAACGCGGTCCGCGTCGCGATACGGCAAAGGCCGCAGAAAGACCGACCGGAACGCGCTGAACATCGTCGCTGCCGCGCCAATGCCCAACCCCAAAGAGACAACGGCCGTAAGCGTAAAAACGGGGCTTTTTCTAAGCCGCCGCCATCCGTAAACCAGATCCCGCATCGCGTCTTACCTAAGCTGGCTTTCGACTTCGTTCAACCAATCGGGCCGCTTGAGCACTTCCCGGGGCTTGCTGCCGTCGGGCGGACCGATAATTCCGTCGCGCTGCATCACGTCCAGAATCCGCGCGGCGCGCCCATAGCCGAGCCGCAAACGCCGCTGCAAAGTAGACGTAGACGCCTTGCCCATTTCGAGGACGACGCGCACGGCATCCGCATACATCGGGTCCTGCTGCCCATCGAAGGCCTGATCGTCGTCTTCCATTCCGCCCTCTTCGGAAGGCGGCGCCATCAGGAAACTTTCGTCGTATTCGGGCTGGGCCTGTTCCTTCCAAAAATCGACGACCTGATTGGTCTCCGCTTCGGTCACATAAGCGCCGTGGACGCGCACCAGGCGCGACGAACCCGGCGGAAGGAACATCATGTCGCCTTTGCCCAAAAGATGCTCGGCGCCCATGCTATCGAGAACAGTTCGCGAATCGACGCGCGTGGCGACCCGGAAGCTGATGCGCGACGGAAAATTTGCCTTGATCAGCCCGGTGATCACGTCCACGCTGGGGCGCTGCGTGGCAAGCACCAGGTGCATGCCGACCGCGCGTGCCATCTGCGCCAGCCGCGTAATGCACTCTTCCACATTGGCCCGTTCGAGGATCATTAGATCGGCCAACTCATCGATCAAAATCAAGATGTAAGGCAGCGGAGCGTAGGGATCGTCTTGCTCCGGCTCGTCGAACAAGCCGCGCGGCGTCTGCTTCAGTTGCGTAACCTTGCGATTGTATTGTTCTATATTACGGACGCCTTGCGTGGCGAGCAGCTTGAGCCGGCGCTCCATCTCCAAGACGGCGTTGCGCAGCGCGTTAGTGGCTTTCTTCGGCTCCGTGATGACCGGAGTGAGCAGATGTGGAATGCCCTCGTAGATGCCGAGCTCGACGCGCTTGGGATCGATCATGATCATGCGCACCTGGTCGGGCGTGGCTTTAAAGAGGAACGACATGATCATGGCGTTCAACATCACGCTCTTGCCCGAGCCCGTGGAACCGGCGATCAACAGGTGAGGCATGGTTTCGAGCGACGCCACTTTGATGCGCCCGTTGATGTCCTTGCCTAGCGCGATGGTCATCTTGGACGGCGACTCGGTAAATTCAGCGGATTCGAGAACTTGCCGCAAGCTGATCACTTCGCGGCGCGAATTGGGGACTTCGATGCCAACAGTCGATTTGCCCGGAATTCGCTCGATGAGCACCGACTCCGCCTGCAGACCGAGGCAGAGGTCTTCGCCCAGCGTTGTGATGCGGCTGTATTTCACGCCGGCTTCGGGCTTGTATTCGAAGGTCGTGACGACAGGGCCCGGATTGATCTGCACGACCGAACCGCGGACGTTGAATTCGTCGAGCTTCGATTTGATTTTGACAGCGACATCCTTGAGTTCAAGGCTGTCGTAACCGTTGCCCGGCGGCGGCTCGTTCAATAAATCGGTGGACGGAAGCCGATAGGCGCGCTTACGGGTGGGCGCCGCTGGTGGATCGGCATGGCGGCTGAGTATGGCCGGCTGATCGATCGATTGCGGCGCAAACGCCTGGTCCGGCTGATCGGCCAGACTCCGAATCGGTATGTCGTGCTCTGTCTCTTCGGCTGATTGCCCAACGGGTTCCGCAACGGGCGAAGAGACAGGCGACGGCATATCGAAGGGCGGCGCGTCGTCGTCGACGCGAGGCGCTTGAGGCGCAACGTGCCGCACTTGCTCCACCGGCATAGACCGCTGCTGCACTTGCGCGGCCCGCTCTGCCTTGCGGCGGGCGACCCGTTCGGCGGCGCGCGCTTTGGCCGCCTCGACCGAGCGCGCTCTTCGCGCGGCGCGGAAAGCGTGCCATTTCTCGATAATCGATTGCCACTTGGCGATCGGCCCCGCGAGCCAGCGCATCAATGTGGAAACTTCAAAGGTGGTCGCGAAATAAATCGCAACGACGGCGGAGGCGACCGTTATGATCGCCGCGCCGGCGAAATTGAATCGCGCGCTGAGAAAATCGGCCAACACCAGGCCAGTGAGTCCGCTCGGACGAATGGCTCCCCCGATGAGCCAATGCCGCGGCGCGAGCCCGCATGCCGTGGAGACGCAGAACCAAAGCGCCAGGCTGCCGCACACCCGGAACCACGGACTCTCCACCGGCGAGGAGCGCACCCACTTCCAACCCAGCAATGCCATGTGAAGCGGCAGCAGAAAAATGCTGATACCAAAAATCTGCAGCAACAGATCCGACCAAACGGCTCCAAATACGCCCAGAAGATTGTGTGTATGCGTGATTCCAGTTGCCGTATTCCAGGAGGGATCGGCGGAGGAATACGACAGCAGTCCCAGCCAACCGGTCAGGCTGACGAGAAACAAAAGAATCCCGACGGCTTCATTGAGCCGGGGACTGCGAGTTGGTGAAAGGAAGTTCATCCGCCGATGCGGAAGAAAACTGCCAGAGCGATTACCATTATGCCAAACCCGATGCGATACCAAACGAAAACATCCAAACTGTGCCGCCGCAGGTATTTCAGGAAGAACGCAATGACAAGTATTCCGACTACTCCGCTTACCAAGATGCCGACTAAATAAGGCAGCCGCAGATCGGGCGGAATTCCACCCTCTTTATGCAGATCCCACGCGTCCTTCGACGCCGCTGCCGCAATAATAGGCGCGGAAAGCAGGAAGGAAAATCGCGCGGCTGCTTCGCGGTCGAAATGCAAGAAGCGCGCGGCTGTAATGGTCACCCCGCTGCGCGAAACGCCCGGAATGATGGCCAAAGCCTGCGCGACTCCGATAAAGATGCCGTCGAACAGGTTCATTTGGTTGAGACCGTCCTTCTCGCGGCCCACCCGGTCCGCGATGTAAAGAAGCACTCCCAGAATAATTTCCGCCGCGCCGATGACGTAAAAGCTACGCCAGGAGTTTTCGGCGTACTTCTGAAATTTCAGGCCCGCCAAACCGGCGGGTATAGTGGCAATCACAAGGAACCACAGCAGCGACCGGCTGTTCTCGTCGGGCCTGTTGCCGCGATACGAAAAGCCGAGACCGTTTGCGATCACCTGCACCCAGTCGCGAAAAAAATAGATCACGATCGCGGCCAGCGTGCCGGCGTGCAAGGCTACATCGAAGCCCAGCCCCGGATCTTTCCAGCCCATCAACGTGGGGATGACGGTGAGATGCGCGTTGCTGCTGATCGGCAAAAACTCCGTGAGACCTTGAATTATGGCAAGCCAGATAGCTTGGTAGAGCGGCATAATGAGATTTGTAAACCGATTTTCCCCTCAGCTTGTGGATCTTCGTTATCGTAGCGTATCCTTGCACCCCTTTCCTTTTGAAAAGCATGCCAGCCACTAAGATCGTCGCCACACTTGGACCGTCCGCCGATTCGGAGGCCGTGATGCGGAGCTTATTCGACGCCGGAGTGGACGTGTTCCGGTTGAACGCTTCGCACGGCACCCAGGAAGACCATGCGCGGCGCATCCGCATGGTGCGGGAGCTGGCGGCGGAGCGCAAGACGCACGCCGGCATTCTGCTGGATCTGCAGGGCCCGAAGATTCGGCTCGGCACTTTCAAGGATGGCCCCTATGTGCTGCGGGAAGGCTCGATGTTCACCATCACCACCGAGGCAGTCGAAGGAAACGCCGAACGGGCATCCACCAACTACGCCGATTTCGGACGCGACGTGAAGGCCGGCGATTCGGTGCTGCTGGCCGATGGAACGATCGAGCTGCGTGTGCTCGAAAGCGACGGCGTAGCAGCGCGCTGCCGCGTGATCAATGGCGGCCCGATCAGCGACCGTAAAGGGATCAATTTGCCAGGCGTGCATGTGAGCACGCCCTCGTTATCGAAAAAAGACATTGCGGACGCGCACTTCGGCGTCGCCCAGGAAGTGGATTTCTTCGCGCTCTCGTTTGTGCGGCAGGCGCGCGATATTCTGCGTCTCCGCCATCTGCTCGAAGAGGTGGACGCGAAGCAGCCGATCGTCGCCAAGATCGAAAAGCCCGAAGGCTGGCAAAATCTCGATTCCATCCTGGAAGAGTGCGACGGCGTGATGGTGGCGCGCGGCGACTTGGGCGTCGAGATGGCGCTCGAGAAAGTGCCGGCCATCCAGAAAGCCATCATCGAACGGGCGCGGCGGCGCGGCAAGTTTGTGATCACCGCAACGCAGATGCTCGAATCGATGATCGAAAATCCGCTGCCCACGCGCGCCGAGGTCAGCGACGTAGCAAACGCTATCCACGATGGCACCAGCGCCGTAATGCTCTCAGCCGAAACATCCGCCGGCAAGCATCCGATCGAAGCCGTGAAAGTAATGGCGCGGATTGCCTGTGAGACGGAAGCGTCTTTGCAGGGCAAAGGATTTCCGGAAGCCTGGGCAACCGATGAACGGATGACTCCCGACATCATCGCCGACGCCGCCTATCATTGCGCGCGCTCAGCCGGCGTGATTGCGCTCGCCGTCGCCACCACTTCCGGCGCATCCGCGCGCCTGCTCGCGCGCTACCGGCCGCCGGTTCCCATCTACGCATTCTGCTCGAGCGAGACCGTGGCGCGCCAGCTTTCCATTGCCTACGGAGTGGTTCCCATTCTTTTGGCCAGCATGACGTCGACCGACCAGATGCTGCACGAGATGGAACGGCTGCTGGTCGAGAGCGGCCGTGCCAAGCCGGGCGATAAGGTGGTCTTCGTGGCCGGTCAACCGGTGGGCCTGCGGGGCTCGACCAACATGCTGACCCTGCACCGTGTAGCGGAAATTCGCAGTTAGGCCGAGCGATGAGATGTCATGCTGGAGGGGGATGTACGACGCGATCCTGCTAGTTTCCTTCGGCGGCCCGGAGAAGACGGAAGATGTAATGCCGTTTCTCGACAACGTGACGCGCGGCCGCAATATTCCAAGCGAACGCCTGCTTGAGGTAGCGGAGCACTACTATCATTTTGGCGGCCGGAGTCCGCTCAACGAGCAAAACCGCGCGCTCGTGGCCGCGCTCAAGAAAGACATGAGCGAGCGCGGCATCGCGCTGCCGATCTACTGGGGGAACCGGAATTGGCAGCCGTTTCTGGTGGACGCGGTTCGCCAGATGCGGACCGACGGCATCGAGCGCGCGCTGGCGTTGGTAACGTCCGCCTACAGCTCGTATTCCGGTTGCCGGCAGTATCGCGAAAACATCGCCGCGGCACAAGCCGAAGTGGGGCACGGCGCGCCGCGAATCGATAAGCTGCGAGTGTTTTACAACCACCCCGGATTCATCCAGGCCGCGACCGATCGCGTGCGGGAAGCGCTGGCGCAATTTCCAGCGGAAGACGCCGGTGCGATCCGGCTGGTCTCGACCGCCCACAGTATTCCCTGTTCGATGGCGCAGACCAGCGATTATGAAAAGCAGCTTCGTGAGACCACGCGCCTGGCAGCGCAGTGTCTCGGCATGAAGCATTGGGATCTGGTCTACCAGAGCCGCAGCGGCGCGCCAAATCAACCTTGGCTGGGACCCGATATCCTCGACTATCTCCGCAGGCTCCATGGCGATGGTGTGAAGAACGTGATCGTCGCGCCGCTTGGATTCGTGTCGGACCACATGGAGATCTTGTACGATCTCGATCACGAAGCGCGCGAACTGGCGAGTTCTTTAGGGATGAAAATGGTGCGCGCGGGTACCGCCGGCACGCATCCCGCGTTCATCCGCATGCTGCGCCAATTGATCGGCGAGCGGATATCCGGAAGCCAGCCGAAGTTGGCGGTCGGCTTCTACGGTCCTAACCACGACGTTTGTCCAGCGGACTGCTGTCCGGCTCCGTTACGCGCCGATAAACCTCGCGCTTCGGAAGTCCCAACCGCTTTGCAACAGTCTTAATGGCTTGCATGCGGTCGATTCCTGCCGCGGCCAGTTTTGACACTTCTTCGAGTGGCTCGCCTGTCTCCGCTGCCGGCGCAGGCGAAATGAGTAGCGTGATCTCACCCTTCACCGTGGCGCGCGCGGCGAGGATTTCGCGAATGGCGGCGGCCGACCCGCGCAGAAATTCCTCATGCAGCTTGGTCACTTCGCGCGCGACCACTATGGAGGCGTTCGGCAGCGCTTCTTCGATGTCCGACAGCGTCTCGAGAATGCGATGCGGACTCTCGTAAACCACCACCGTCACGGTTTCGCCCGCCAGACTTTCGAGTATTTTTCGCCTCGCCAGCGCTTTCGGCGGCAAAAAGCCGGCAAAGCGAAACTCGTGTACCGGCAGTCCGGAAGCGGTCAAAGCAGCCAGCAGCGCGGAAGCTCCGGGGATCGGAACGACGGCGATTCCCCGTTGAATCGCTTCCGTAACGACGCGATACCCTGGGTCCGAGACCAATGGCGTTCCCGCGTCGCTCACCAGTGCGACCGATTCTCCCCGTTCGAGAATCGTCAAAATCTCCACACTGCGCTGCGTTTCATTGTGTTCGTGGTAGCTGACCAGCGGCTGGCGAATCTGAAAATGCTGCAAAAGTTTTTGCGTTTGCCTTGTGTCTTCGCACGCAATCAGCGATACTTCATCGCGTAGGACGCGCAGGGCGCGCAGCGTGATGTCGTCCAAATTGCCGATGGGCGTTGCAACAAGATAAAGTGACCCGGGCAAGCACTACAAAGTGTAGCGTCGTGAGCCTTGTATTTTAGATAGTAAGCCAATTTAGGAGTATCAGCAGTTAAATGGCAAAGCCGTCTGAACAACGAGCGACCGAGCCGGCGCCGCTCTACGTGCGCTGGAACCCGGAACGCTCGCCCTACGCCGTGGAGCTTCGGCTGGAACTGGTTTCCCGCCTTGCCACGCAACTAGTGCAGGCCGAAAGGCTCGGAATCGAGATCGGCGGGGTGCTGCTCGGCTCGCTGCCCGATCCGGAAGTTCCTACGTTGCGCATCGACGATGTGGCGATCATCTCGCGGCGCTTCGAAGATGGCGCGATCTACATGCTCGACCCGGGGCAGCAGCACCGGCTGGATGAAATACGCGCTGCCGCCAAGGCGCAGGACCGGGCCTGCGTGGGATTTTTCAGAAGCCACCTGCGCCCGGGAGCTTTGCAGCCGGCTCTCGCGGATCGCACGCTTCTGAGCGAACAATACACGCACGGCGTCTACGCGCTTCTGCTGGTGCAGAGCCGCGAGCCCCGTACAGCGGCGTTTTTCCTGGCGGCCAACGGACAATTGCCGGACCAGCCATCGGCGCGCAAATTCTATTTTGACGATTCTGAATTTAAATATCTTCCCGAGGTGGAAGGCGAAAAGCTGGATTCGAGCGGCCGGTTTCCTTTCTTGGGCTCGAGCAACCGTCGCTATCGGTGGTTGGGAGCCCTTGGCATGGCGCTACTCATGGCGTTCATTCTACTAGTTATTTTTTCGGGCGCAATCGCCCGTACCCTGCGTCCGGCGTCGAACAAGTTAGATCTCGACGTCATAGCCACGGGCGACGTTTTGAAAATCTCCTGGGATCACAACGCCCCGGTACTAGCGCGCGCGAAGGGGGCGCGTATTTCGATCGCCGACGGCTCGAGCCATCGAGAAGTCCGTCTGGGTCCGGACGAGTTGATGCTGGGCGAGGTGGACTACGAGCGCCTCACGCAAGAGATCCAGGTCACGCTGACTCTGGATGTCCCCGATTCGAATCTGCCGCCACAAACGTTTGGCTGGTCGGCGGAATAAATTCCCAGCTAGCGCGCCGTATCGGACGTGGCGAGGATTCCATCCATTTCAGTAACCAGAGCGGCGGCTCGCTCTCGACAGCGGCTCGCGAAGTAAGCCGCTCTCTGGGAATCGGGGATGACAACGTCGTAGAAGTGAGCCGCTTCTTCCAGAGCTTCGATGTTGTCAGGTGACAGATCTAGCGCTCGTTGGAGATATCCTTCGATCTCCGCAAGGTTGCCACGATCTTCCAAAAGCTGGAGCTTCATCGCCACCTCCAGTAGGCGGTGAGACTCAAGCCAACGAGAGCTAATATTCGCTTGGGTATCCACGGTTCTGAGGACAAGTTTAGTTCATAAAGCGGCCGCATCTATTCCGGCAAGTCACCCACGACGATATTTCCGCACGGAACGAAGCCAGATCTTTGCAGTGTTTTTCGGCTCGCTAGATTCTGCACGTTGCACCGGGCAGCGGGCACACTGCCACCTGCCCGGCACACCGCCTTCAACTCCTGAACCAGATACGCGCCGAGCCCTTTCCGGCGGAACGGCTCGGGGATCTTCATATAGACGTCGCCATACGGCCGGTTGTAGTGATAGAGCACATCGCCCGCTCCGGCGATCTCGCCATTCACTGTCACTACCCAGCCCGCTCCATCGTCAAGGTCATGCCGCTGCAGGGCCTCAGTATCGTCCGCGGTCGCCGCGCGAAACTCCGCGCCCACTGGCGCGTAGGAAGTCTGAAACACGTCCTCGAACAGGATCGATTCGGCCCGTAAATTCCTCGCGAACGTGTGCAGCATCACCGTGAGCATCCGGTCGTTGCTCTGCGTCTCGATGATCTTAGCGCCACATACCGCCAACAAACTCGCGAATACGTCGAAGGTCCGCATCCGATGTTCGCGTTGCAGGTAGAACTCATACAATGCGTGTCTATCGTGCCAAGGTCCATCCACGGCCAGCGATCCGTATCCAACCGTCGCGCCGTCTAGCGCCAGCGCGTACTCCCGCGTCCACCCGGGCCGTCCATGAATCGAATCGTGGATGATCTGGCAGTTCATCTCCTGCCGGTACTGCTCCCGCAAGGGCGCGATCTCGTCCGGTTGCGAAACAAGCCAGGCGCTACTCATGCCGCAGGGCAGCTATCGGGTCGATCCGGGACGCTCGCCGCGCCGGCGCCCAACACGCCGCCGCTGCCACCACAAGCAGTGTCACGACTACCGCCGAAATTGCTGCCGGGTCGCGCGCTTCGGTCGCGAACAGGAAGCTGCCGATTAATTGTCCGGCCGCCAATGCACCGCCCACGCCAACAAGCAACCCAAGCAGCACCGGCCGCAGTCCTTGCCGCAACACCAGCATCGAAACCTGCGACGCTTGCGCGCCCAACGCCACACGAATCCCCATCTCGTTCGTTCGCCGCGCGACGCTGTAGGAGATCACGCCGTAAATCCCGAGACACGCCAATAGCAGCGCGGCGCCCGCAAACACGCCCGCGAGCAGTGTCTGGAACCTTCGGCTACCGATCGATTCCGACAGAACCTCGCGCATCGTGAGCACGTTTGCAAGTGGCAGCTCCGTGTCCAGC
>Ga0193753_10004168_pt1 | contig 10415 bp, 7 predicted proteins | sample H1c2metaG_FD_144925 | JGI IMG/M metagenome (GOLD analysis project Ga0193753, IMG submission 144925) | Soil microbial communities from a riparian zone of the East river system, Colorado, United States - H1c2 | ecosystem: Environmental > Terrestrial > Soil > Riparian zone | place: USA: East River... | reverse complement strand
GGTTAAAATCAATTGTAGAGCCTGTAGCGGCCCATTTTACCTGGCTTTGTGGTAATTTCATCGCAGAATGCATCAGTATGTATTTCAACTGACGGGCGCTTAGTTGCGGATAATATTCGAGCAGTAAAGCAGCGATACCGGAAACCATCGGTGCCGCCATACTGGTACCGCTGTAAGTAGCATATTGATTACCTGGCAGAGCAGAATAAACTTTTACTCCGGGCGCAAAGAGATCAACCTGTTTTTTCCCATAATTGGAAAATCGTGCGAGGATTAAACTGTCAGGCCCACCAGCATTTGCGCCTACGGTTATATAACAACACGCATCTCTTCCTCCGGCATCATATTCCGGCATCGGATAATGAGAGATCGAATCAATGTTTCTGGATTCATTTCCGGCCGCATGTACGAGTAAAACATCATGATCCGCGGCATACTGAATGGCATCATCCACCCATTTTTTCCCCGGTGAAAAATATTTTCCAAAACTCATATTTATCACCCGCGCACCGTTATCCACCGCGTAACGGATGGCGAGGGCAATGTCCTTATCTCTTTCATCTCCATCCGGAACAGCACGAATTGCCATGATCAAAACATGCTCATCGATTCCATCCATCCCTTTGCCATTTCCACGGGAGGCAGCAATAATACCCGCTACATGTGTGCCATGCGATGGATATCCGGCTGACACATTATTGTTCCCGTAGTTTCTGTCAGTAATATTATTAAAGTCGTCGCCTATAATTTCTTTCCGCCTCGCATTCGGATCGTTTGAAAAGTCAGCCAATTTTATCTTTGCACTTTGCAGATATTTTTCTGCCTCATGTATGAACCTGCCCAGAGACATATCTGGTGTTATCCCGTATTTACTAAAATACATCAGTGTATTTTTTTTCACAAGGATAAATATTGAATCCGAAGGCTGATACTCCGCCACATCATGTGCAAAAATGGAATCTTTTTGAAGATTTACTTTCAGAATGCTGTCAGCTGATCGCATTTGAGGAATCACCTGTGTTAACCAGAACACCGCCTGTGCCTGTTGAATGGAATCCCTGAGAAAATATTTTTTTACTTTTTCCCGATATATTTTTTTGGCAGACATATCACCATTGTCCATCCAGTCTGAATCCATATTGAGTCGGTAGTACTCCCGGTACGATTCATAGCTTTCTACAATAATATTTTTACCGTTTTTACCTCCTAGAAAATTCCATCCGTGCACATCGTCCACGTATCCGTTGTGGTCATCATCAATTCCGTTCCCGGGAATCTCTTTTGAATTTGTCCAGATATGTCCGACCAAATCTTCGTGCGCCGTATCCACTCCCATATCAATCACTGCCACAATCACCGGATGGGCTTTTTTCCCTTTCAACAACTCTTCATATGCCCGGTTTATTCCGGCTCCGAGCACACTGTCTGTACGATAATCCAACAACTGCCAGCCATGTGCATTATACTTGTTGGATTGAGCCCGGGCAAATTGAAATGAGGAGAAAAAACCAACCAGCAACAAAATCATTGAACAAAAAATTCTCTTCTCTCTTTTCATCTATTAATTTTTGGACTTCCTTATTTTTGCCAACTGGCAATTTATACAATATTTGAGTTACCCCTCATTTCCTGCCAGCTCTAATTTTAGGATGAACCTTTTCAAACCATTAACAACTACCCGATCACTTTATATAAACGCCTATAGCGGTCTTTCACGTTCAACCTGGTTATTGTCACTTGTTATGCTGGTAAACAGGAGTGGCACGATGGTTCTGCCGTTTATGACAATTTATCTGACCGGTATCGGATTTTCGCTTTTTAAAGCGGGTATTGTAGTCGGTATGTTTGGTGCGGGGGCCATCGCCGGAGGATATATCGGCGGAAAACTGACAGATAAAATAGGATTTTACCGAATTCAGCTGATCACTTTGGTTGGCGGTGGTTTGCTGTTTATCCTCCTGGGACAAATAAAAAGCTATCCACTGATCTGCCTGTTTACTTTTATACTCAGTCTTGTAAATGAATCATTCCGACCGGCAAATAATACCGCCATTGCACTCTATAGTAAACCGGAAAACAGGACTCGTTCCTATTCACTGAACAGGTTGGCCATTAATCTTGGGTGGGCGTTCGGTGGAACCCTGGGAGGACTTATCGCTTCGTTTAATTACCATTTGTTGTTCTGGATCGATGGCTTTACAAATATCATAGCAGCCCTGATGTTATATTATTTGCTGAATCCTGCCGACCAGGTAGCGAAGGAACCCGTTCCGGGTGGATTACCAATGGACAAAACCTCGCCTCTTAAAGATAAAAAATTCAAAATATTTATTGTACTCTCTATATTATATGCGCTATGCTTTTACCAGCTTTATTCGACCATCCCGGTTTATTACAAGGATGTATATCATATGTCAGAGTTCTATATTGGCATCCTGATGGGATTGAACGGGCTGATCATCGTTATTATAGAAATGGTTCTGATCTTCCACCTGGAATCAAAAAACAGAGCCATGCACTTCATTTCTTACGGATTGCTACTGACTGCCCTTTCTTTCCTGGTATATATTTTTCTGCCCTTCCCGGTTTTTACGGCATTGGTCTCCGTTATTCTGGTCACCATGGGTGAAATTCTGGCCATGCCATTTATGAATAATTACTGGACGGGGAGAGCTTCTTCCGGTAACAGGGGGCAGTATGCAGGATATTATACCATGGCCTGGTCACTTGCACAGGTTCTGGGTCCAACGGGTGGAACCTGGATTGCCGGTCATTGGGGATTCAACATCTTATGGTGGATATCCGCCCTGATATGTCTGATCGCGGGAATTTTATTTCGAACCGTGAAATTGTAATAATCATAAATTATTTCCCTCCGAAAACTTTTTTCAGCAAATCGGTAACCTGAGCCGCCGGATCTTTACGGATTTGAATTTCTTCCTGGGCCACATAATAAAAGATTCCGTTGATGGCTTTTTGAGTAACATAAGACGATAAATCAGGATCTACCTTGGACACCAGGGGAATCTTATTGTAGGTGTCAAAAACATCCTTCCAATATTTAGTGGCCCCTGTTTTTTGCAACGCAGAATCAATGACCGGTGTATATGCTTTTGTTAATTCAGGTGATGCACTCTTTCGCAAATAAGCAGTGGCAGAAGTATCTGCGCCGCGTAAAATATTCAATCCGTCTGTTACCGTCATGGATTTGATTGCATTCACGAAAATCGGGGCAGCGGATTTGGAAGCGTCTTCCGCCGCGTGGTTCATGCTGGCGATCGCGTCATCCACGAGTTTACCCATACCCATACTTCTGAGCGTTTTTTCTACTTTCTGGGCCTGCTCGGGCATCAGGATTTCGACCGCTTTGTTGCCTAAAAATCCATTAACTGCCGACAGTCGGTCGGCACTCTTTTGGGCACCCAGGGTAAGGGCCTGCTTTAAGCCAGCCGTGATATCCTCTGAACTCAAAGAAGATCCGCTGCTACCGGTTACCTTTTTTTTGATATTACTGAATAGGTCGTTTTGACCCATGGCGGCTATACCCGTTACAAGAAATAATACAGTAAGTAGCTTTTTCATTTGATTTGAATTTATGGGCAGTCGCCCAGGTCGTTAAACGCTCTAATATCAACTATATTACAGTTGAACTGTCAAAAGTATTCACAAAAAAACAAAGAAAATGTTAAGTCCCCCGGCCCAAAAAAAATGCCATGACCCATGATTGGAGAGTTTTCTTATTTTTGCGACTTCTAAAAAACATGCATGAAAAAAACTATCCTACTGGCACTGATTATTTTAACAACCTGTAACCTTTTCGCACAGTCCAGAAAAAAATCTGCCACATCAGCTTCTGCCGCTTCGACTATTGCAAAATTGAATAATCAAACAGATTCGCTGAGTTATAGCATCGGTATTATGGTGGCTAGTTTCTATAAACAACAGGGTATTACGAAGATTAATGACACTTTGGTTAATAAAGCCATAAAAGATAAAATGTCAGGAGACAGCACTTTGTTAACTGAACAGCAGTGTAATCAGGTTCTTATGGGGTTTATTGAAAAAGCAAAGGCCGACAAGGCATCTGCTGCTAAAAAAGAAGGCGAGGCATTCCTTTCGTCAAATAAAACGAAACCGGGTGTTGTCACAACAGCTTCGGGATTGCAATACGTTGTGTTAAAACAGGGCACCGGTCCGAAACCCGCATTAACTGATAAAGTAAAATGTGATTATGAAGGAAAGCTGATAGATGGCACTGTTTTCGACAGCTCCGTTAAGCAGGGTAAACCCATCGAATTCGCGGTGAATGGTGTGATTGCTGGCTGGACAGAAGCCTTACAGCTCATGAACACCGGAAGCAAATACCGCCTTTTCATCCCTTCGAATCTGGCGTATGGAGATCAGCAGATGGGATCTGATATCAAGCCGGGATCAACACTGATATTCGATGTAGATCTGATTGACATCGTAAAATAACTTATTCCCAATTATTGAATCGAAAGCGAATCTTACATCAGACATTCCATTTTTTACGACCTGTCTCCAGGTGTCTTTCTGCTCGTAGTAAAGGGGAAGAATCTGATTTTGTAATACATCGTAAAGAGAATTCAAATCCAATTCGTCCTGCTCCGGTACCGTCATTCCGCTATAGTCTGATTTTCCTATTACAAACCCATTGTTGCCATGGTTTATAAATTCCGGGATCCAGCCATCGTTGGTTGAAAAATTTAATGCTCCATTCATGGCCGCCGTCATGCCACTGGTTCCGGAAGCCTCCCGTGGTACCCGCGGATTATTCAGCCAGCAATCCGCCGCCTGTTTCAGCCGTTTGGATAAACCGAGTTCATACCCTGTTAATACAGCTACCTGCGGATATTCTTTACTCAGTTGAACAAGGTAATTAAAATCGTTGATGGCGGGATAATCCATCGGATAGGGTTTTCCTGCCCAGATAATCTGGACGGGATACTTTTTATTGTTCACCAGTTCTGTAAATCTCTTTTTGTCTCTTGCGATCAGATCGGCCCTTTTGTAACCTGCGAAACGACGTGCCCAGACAATGGTGAAAATATCGGGATTCATCAGTCGTCCTGTCTGATCAGCTACTATCTCAAATGATCTTTTCTTCAAAAAGCGCTTCCGGTCGTCCCACCAGAAGTTATCCCCCTCTTCTAATTTTTTATACAATTGTTTGTCGGCCCAGTAAGTCCAGTTTTGTGCATTGGTGATATAAATAATAGGGCAGATACCTTTGTATTTGCTCCACATCGCATTCGAAACTTCTCCATGCAAACGCGATACGCCATTGGCTAAATGCGCAAATCGCAGTGCGGCCAGTGAATGATTGAATAAATGGTCCTCCATGCCGGTCAATGCGGCCGCTTCTTCGATGGACAAACCGCAGAAATAGCTCATGTCGAAACAAAGTTTCATGTCATGCTTTTCATTTCCTGCTTCTTCGGGTGTATGGGTGGTGAATACCAGCCTCTTTTTTACTTCATCAATATTTTTATTGTACTTCTGGTACAGATAAAAGGCAGCACTGATTCCATGTGCCTCATTTAAGTGATATAACTCGGGTTTGAAATTGAGTTGATCCACGAGTTTCGCACCGCCTACCCCAAGTAAAATAAACTGAGCGACCTTGGTCGCCAGGTTTGCGTCGTATAAACGATGGCAAATGGTTTGGGAAACATAATCGTTTTCCGTCAGGTCGGTGCTCAAAAGGAAAAGTGGTGCCCCATTAAACGTTTCGGGAGCCAGATAATAAGCCTTCACCCAAACCGGATGGTCATGAATATTGATCTGATATTTAATGCCGGTATCCTGCAAAAACGGGTATTGTTTTTCGACCCAGGTTACCTGCAGGCTCTGATCCTGATTACGCGCCTGGTCATAATAACCATATTTCCAAAGGATACCAATGAAAATTGAATTCTGACGTAATTCATAGGCACTTCGCACATGGGATCCGGCAAGAAAACCCAGGCCGCCACTATATATTTTCAGCGGTTGGTGAACCGCAAACTCCATGGAGAAATAAGCTACTTTTTTTGAAAACTCCGGGTTGACTGCGTAAGGAACTGCAAAATTTTTAAAATCCATAATTGAATGAGTAAACGGATACGGTTCTGATTTATTTTATGATGATCGTCGTTTGGTCTTTGCCGGTTTGGCAGCGGCTTCTTTATGCTTATTGTATACACCATCAAAATAACAGCGTATATCCCGGTGATTTCCGCATCCCTCTAATTCCTTCATACGGACCATTTTTTCATTGAAATTAAATTCAAGAGAACAGGGATCTCCGTTCGCAATATAACGGGCAATAGTGGAAGAAACAAAACGGGCTTCTCCTTTGAGCTCTCCCCTGCAGCTCCCATTATCCTTTTCAAAGTGTACAAAAAAACGAATAACTGAATTATTTTTCCCATCGCGGAAAGAGATAAAATTTCTTTTATCCTGCACGTAATCTCCGGTAAATTTATGTTTGTGTGCAAAGGTATCAATCGGATTGTAGATCTGGGCTGTCTTCGGTTTACCTTCGTTGGACTCTCTCATGATCAGAGTAAAAACCCCTTCTTCATTATACACATAAACCGTTCGAACGAAAAATGTACGACCATCGCCGTCTTTCCGTAGCCGGCTCACCGAAATTGCATATTTATTATCGATGCCGGATGCATACCTCAACTCGGAATCATCATCCCTGATCAGCAGCGGCATGCCGGTCCGGAATTTTCCATCTTTGTCCAGACAGGCTACAAAAAGGATCTTTTTTGACGGGCTCAGCGCTTTTATAAAGAGATAAGTTTCTGCTTTTTTTACTATTAATTTACCACTGGCATACAGTCTGGGTTTGATAGTTTTTCCAAAATGTCTCTGAATCAGCGAGTCATCAATAAACTGGCTGAAAATCGAAAGAGCCAGGGGAGAGTCTGTTGATTTTTTTGCCAGTGAGCTGTCAGCAAAATTTACCGGCAGGTTAAGTTTCAGGAACATTGCCTGGAAATCCTCCGGTTCTATCTTTTTCACTTCTCCTCCACCATCGGCAGACTTATGCCTGCAGCATAAAAAAAATGTCGTACCAGCAAAAACAAGCATCATTTTCAATAATCGCATGCCGCCCAATTAAAAATCAAAAGTAAAGATTCAGCAAATACCCCGCTTTCTATTATTTTCCCGTCGATTATTCGGAACAAATTTTAGATTTGTCCATATCGGGATTTGTAAACGCCGGATAATGTCGCAGATTAATGAAGAATAGTCATTATACAGACCTTTCACTCAGTGAGGTGCACGGCTCAATAGAAGTAAACAACACAGGTCCGCGCTGGAAACAGATTTTTTCCTTTTTTGGTCCTGCCTACCTGGTAAGTGTGGGTTATATGGATCCGGGGAATTGGGCCACTGACATCGCCGGGGGCAGCCAGTTTGGATATCGCCTGCTTTGGGTACTTCTGATGAGCAACCTGATGGCACTCTTGCTACAGGGGCTTTCTGCCCGTCTTGGAATCGTTCGGGGCAGGGATCTCGCGCAGGCCAACCGGGAAGCCTACCCCCGTCTGGTTAATTTCTGCCTTTACATCCTTGCCGAAATAGCGATCACAGCCTGCGATCTGGCGGAAGTGCTCGGAATGGCTATTGGTATTCAATTACTTACGGGTCTACCTCTAGTTTACGGCGTTGCCATTACTGCGCTGGACACTTTCCTTCTTTTATTTCTCCAAAAACTGGGCATGCGGAGAATGGAGGTTTTCATACTAAGTCTGATAGCCATCGTAGGCGCTGCCTTTTTTATTGAAATATTCCTGGCCAAACCAGACCTTGGCGAAATTAGCAGAGGCTTGGTACCATCTCTTCCAGGCACAACCGCTTTATATGTTGCAATTGGAATCATTGGCGCTACCGTGATGCCACATAATCTTTACCTGCATTCTGCCCTGGTGCAAACCAGGAAAATAAAGCGAGAGGAAGGGTATATCAGACAGGCGCTCAGATTAAACTTATGGGATTCCACCATTGCCCTCAACCTGGCTTTTCTGGTCAATGCAGCGATCCTCATCCTGGCAGGTGCAGTTTTCTTCAAATCCGGCAGAACAGAGGTTGCTTCCATATCAGAGGCGCACCAGCTTCTTTCACCGCTGTTGGGAACCAAAATGGCTTCCATTCTGTTCGCCGTAGCCCTGATTGCGGCTGGTCAGAGTTCGACAATTACAGGAACACTTGCCGGGCAAATCGTTATGGAAGGCTACCTGCGCTTGCGAATCAATCCTCTTTTGCGAAGACTTATAACCCGGCTTCTGGCTATAATACCTGCTGTTATAGTAATCTGGATCTCAGGCGAAACTAAAGTCGACCAACTCCTGGTTTTCAGTCAGGTTGTTTTGAGCCTTCAGCTTGGTTTTGCAGTCATACCATTGATACATTTTGTCAGCGATAAACAGAAGATGGGCATTTTCCGAATTAAAATAACGACCCGTTTTTTTGCGTGGATGATCGCGTTGCTTTTGCTTTATCTGAATCTGAAACTGGTGTTGGAAGAAGGCCGGCATTTATTTGCTTTGCCGGGCTATGTTATCTGGAAAATATTATCTGTTTTAATCTTACTCGGCGCGTTGGTGCTTTTGTTTTATATCCTCCTGCATCCATGGATGAGCAGTGCTGAAGAAAAAAATATAACCCTGCATGGAGAAGGGCATGATATTTCAAAACTGGAGATCCCCAAGTTCCGAAAAATCGCCGTCGCACTCGATTTCAGTCCTAAGGATGAAAAACTATTGGCTTTCGCCCTAGGACAAGGTGGAACAGAAAGCAATTATATTTTAATTCACGTAGTGGAAAGCGCTTCCGCAAGAATGTTGGGAAAACAGAGTGATGATCTGGAAACAAGAACCGACCAGGAACGATTAAATAGTTACCAGCATTCGCTTGAAAAAAATAACTGTCATTCGATTACTCGCCTGGGATATATAAATCGAACGAAAGAAATCGTTCGGATTGTAAAAGAAGAAGGAGCCGATATGCTGGTGATCGGGGCACACGGCCACACAGGACTGAAAGATTTTATTTATGGTGAAACAGTCAATACAGTTCGTCACGAACTAAAAATTCCGGTGTTAATCGTAAATCTATGAAGGCTTTTTCATCAGATGTTTCAGTCGGCTGAAAGTTTCAGGTTTCATATTCAGATAAGAAGCAAGGTATTTTTGGGGAACACGCTGTAATAAATAACTGTTGTTCCTGATAAAATTTATGAATCGTTCCTGGGAAGTCAGCCGGACACGGTTGTACTCAAAACTCTCTTTCTTAAGGTATTCCTGTGTAGCAATCAAACGTCCAAGTCTTTCCATTTTCGGACTAAACTCATATAGTTTTTCCACGTTGTCATGGGTGATGGATACGACGACCATCGGTTCAAGCGCTTCCACGGAGAAATTGGATGGTTCTCCGGACATAAATGAATCATAACAGCAAATAATTTCATTTTCTCTTGCAAACTGCATAACCATCTCTTCATTCTTCCGGATAAAAAATTTTCTTGCGAGGCCCTGTAATATAAAATTCAGGTATTTTTCGACCTCCCCCTCTTCTACCAGTTTCTCCCGTTTTCCAAAGTTTCTCAGTTCAAACAAACTTGAAAGAAAGTTGAATTCCTGTTCGTTCAGTGAAACATAATTTGATAGGTAAGATTTTACGATATCAATTAAATCCATAGAAAGAAGTTTGGATACCCAAGGTACCAAGTTGCACGAAACGTGACAAATTTTTATGACCGACTTCAAGGCACGCCGGGCTTTCAACTCCGACGCTTTGTGAATTGCTTCAATTCATGTAGGTTTGCTGACTTTTCTATAAAAATTAATTTCCATGGCTAATAAAATTAAAGTTGCAAATCCGGTTGTCGAACTGGACGGAGATGAAATGACAAGGATTATCTGGAAGTTTATTAAAGACAAACTGATACTTCCTTATCTGGAATTGGAAATAAAATACTATGACCTGGGCATCGAGTCGAGGGACCAGACAAATGACCAGATAACCATTGATGCAGCCAATGCGATCAAACAAACAGGCGTTGGAATTAAATGCGCGACCATTACACCGGATGAAGCCCGGGTAGAAGAATTTCATCTGAAACAAATGTGGAAGAGTCCGAATGGAACCATCCGCAATATCCTGGACGGAACTGTATTCCGCGAACCGATTGTCATCAAAAATATACCAAGACTGGTAACGAACTGGACTGCGCCGATCATAGTAGGAAGGCATGCATTTGGAGATCAGTATCGCGCAACGGATACGGTGATCAAAGGAAAAGGAAAACTTACAATGACTTTTACGCCAGCCGATGGAAGTAAGCCACAGGTATTTGAAGTATATGATTTCAAAGGTGATGGTGTTGCATTGTCCAT
>Ga0193753_10004167_pt1 | contig 10415 bp, 5 predicted proteins | sample H1c2metaG_FD_144925 | JGI IMG/M metagenome (GOLD analysis project Ga0193753, IMG submission 144925) | Soil microbial communities from a riparian zone of the East river system, Colorado, United States - H1c2 | ecosystem: Environmental > Terrestrial > Soil > Riparian zone | place: USA: East River... | reverse complement strand
TGCGTGTAGAGTTCACGGGCCGCGGCCTCGTAGCCTTCGAAGAGCGCCTGAAACGAGTCGGCAATCTGCGCGGCGTGATGGGCACCGGAACCTTGGTGGCCCGCCCCGTCGATCGCCGCCAAGTATGCGGGGTCGATGTCGCTGCTGACGCCCATCGTGTCGTTGAAGTTGGCGACGACGGCGCCATCTTCGGAACCGAACGATGTTTGCCCTGGCAACGCCGCGCGCGACGCGCTTCGCTTGGCGACGATGATCCAGTTGCCGATGCGGATCTCGCGCTCCTGCGTCGCTGGCCCGAGCGAGACCCAACGATCGGAGAGGCGCTGGCCGTTCACGAACGTGCCGTTGGCGCTCCCGGCATCGCGGACGAAGAGCTCGTCGCCGCGGAGGTCGACCCCGGCGTGGACCCTCGACACCTTCAAGTCGTCCTCGAGGATGCACGCGGACACCTTGGGGTCGCGGCCGATGAGCACCGGGAAGCGATCGGTCACGTGTTCGAACTGTCGATGGTCGACCGCGTTGTAGACGCGGAGCTGTACGCCTTGGGTCACCCGACGACGCTGAACCAGTCGCTCCTCGAAGGCAAGATCGTTGATTCCAGATGATCGCCGCGGCTTGCCACCGCCGTTGGTCGCGTGAGAGCTTCTCGCCGACCGAATGCGTAAGTCAGCGTTCTATGCGCTCCTCGCAGTGGTCGGAACGCTCCCGCTGGTCGGTGCCGGCATCGCACTGACCCGCCCCAGCGTCCGAGCCGCATTGCACGGATTCGTGAGCCCCGTGACCGCGGATGCTCCGCCCGTTGCACGATCGGATGGAGGGCTGGCGACGTTGCCGTCGATGAAGGGCGCGGCGGGAGGGGAATCGATCGAGCTTCGCGCGCTCGTTCAAAGTGGAGCGCCGGGCGACTCCGGTGCGCCGTCGCCCGCGACCAACATCGCGCGGGCTGCCCGAAAGATCGCGCTCTACGAAGGCGCCGCCCAGGGCGATCCGAAAAAGCTTCCCAAAGGGCTCAAACGGAGCGAGCTGAGCTCCCGCGACGACACGACGATCGACACCGCGGTCGCGGCCCTCGTTCAAAGCGATGGGCCGCGCAAACTGCTGGCGGAGCGCATCCAGCGCAGCGGACGTTATCGCGATGACATCGCGCGCGTTTTGCGTGCGTGGAAGATCCCCGAGTCCCTCGTGGTGCTCGCGTACACGGAAGGAGGCTTCGCGCCGAGCGACGTCTCGGGCGATGCGGTCGGCATGTGGCGAACGACGCCCGATGTGGCCATGGCGTACGGCCTGGTCACGCTCGAGAAGTCCTACGACGAGCGGCGCAGCGTCGCGCTGTCGACGGAGGCGACGGCCCACTACCTCGCCGACTTGCACGACCGTTTCGGAAGCTGGGAGCTCGCCCTCTATGCATACGGCGTGGGGTACCGCATCGCCTTGGCCGACGTGGCGGCGCATTCGGTCGCCGACTTTTGGTCGTCGTTCGATCTCTTGTCGCGCGATGGGGCCGACTACGTGGTTCGCGTTCTGGCGACCTCGCTCGTCTTGGAAAATCTCGGCCGCTTTCCGCTCGATCGGGTCAAGCTCGACGACCCCATTCTGACCAGCGACCTCGAGGTTCCCGGCGGCGCGCCGCTCGGTGTCGTCGCGCGTGCGGCGGGGACGAGCCTCGATCGCATTCGCGAGCTCAATCCGGAATACCTTTCCGATACCGTGCCGTCGACGAAGTTCGCGATGATCGTCCACTTGCCGACGGCCGGGCTCGCGCGCGCGAAAGAGCTCTTGATGCCTCTTCTCTATTCGACGAATCCTGGGATGGAGCGCGGCGCGAATGCCGGCTTCGACTGGGGACGGCGCAACCTGCCCACGCTCGACGCGGGCGGGGCTGACACGACCCCAACGCGCCCCACCAACGATGGCGTTGCCGTTGGCTACGGCGACCAGCGGCGCGTCCTTTACCGCGCGCGAGAAGGCGATACCCTCGAAAGTGTTTCGCGCACCTACGGCGTCTCGCCCGAGACGCTCGTAACCGACAATGCGCTCGACCCCGCGGCGCCCTTGAAAGCGGGGAGTCTTCTGACCATCCGAGCACCCGAAGACGGCGGCGCACCCGCCCAAACTCCGGCTGCACCCACGCATACGAAGCATCATTAGCCGCCCTCACACCCGCACGTTCAATGCGCGGATCCTCTCCCGAGGTGACTTCATGTTGATCGCCGAACCGCGAGCCCTGATCGATAAGCTGAATTCCGTCGCCCGGCGCGCTCTCGAAGCTGCCGCGGGTGCGAGCGTCACGGGGCGGCACTACGAGGTGACCGTCGAGCACTTTCTCCACGCGCTCCTCGATCTTCGCGAGAGCGATTTGGTCGTGTTGCTCGATCGGTTCCAAGTCGACGCGTCGCGTGCGCGTGCAGCCCTGCACCGGAGCCTCACCGAGCTTCGCACCGGCAACGCCGGACGCCCCGGTTTCAGCCCTCTGTTGCTCGAGCTTCTGCAGGACGCTTGGATCTATGCGACCACGGAGCTTCACGCGGCGCGTCTGCGTTCGGGGGCGGTCCTCGTGCGTTTGCTCCAGGCGCCGGGCCGCTACCTCCCGCTCGACGTCCCCTTGTTCGATGGCATCCCGAGCGACGATCTTCGCAAGAACCTCTCGATCCTCGCGGGCGAGAGCGCCGAGGCCATCGAGGATGCCGAGTCGCAATGGTCCTCCGGCGCGGCCCGAACGACGCCGGGGCCTGGTGGTGCCGCAACGTCGCCCGATCCGCGAGGTCCGGGAGGCGACACCGCCCTTTCTCGGTTTACGACGAACCTGACCGAGCGAGCTCGCAAGGGCGGGATCGACCCAGTTTTCGGACGCGAAGCCGAAGTGCGGCAGGTGGTCGACATTCTCTGCCGGCGTCGAAAAAATAATCCGATCATCGTCGGAGAGCCGGGCGTGGGAAAAACAGCCCTCGTCGAAGGGCTCGCGCTCCGCATCGCGCAAGGAGACGTCCCCGAGTTCCTGCGGGACACGCAAGTGGTCTCGCTCGATTTGGGGGCGCTGCAAGCGGGGGCCGGCGTCAAAGGAGAGTTCGAAAATCGCCTCAAGTCCGTCATTTCCGAGGTGAAGGCTTCGCCGAAGCCGATCGTGCTGTTCATCGACGAAGCGCACACCTTGATCGGAGCCGGCGGCGCCCAAGGCGCGGGAGACGCGGCCAATCTCCTGAAGCCCGCGCTCGCACGCGGCGAATTGCGGACGATTGCCGCGACGACGTGGGCCGAGTTCAAACGCTACTTCGAAAAAGACGCGGCGCTCGAGCGACGCTTTCAGCCGGTGAAGGTCGACGAGCCAGGGATCGATGCCGCCGTCCTGATGCTTCGCGGTCTGGCGCAGCGCTTCGAGGAAGGGCACGGCGTGGTCATTCGCGACGAGGCCGTGCGCGCCGCGGTGACGCTTTCGAGTCGCTACATCGCCGGGCGCCAACTCCCCGACAAGGCCGTCGATCTTCTCGACACGAGCGCGGCGCGTGTGCGCGTCTTGCGAGGGGCACCTCCCGCAGCGCTCGAGGACGCACGCGCGGAACTGGCGGCTGTCGAACGCGAAATCGGCGCCTTCGGTCGGGACCATGCATCCGGCGTGATCGTCGACGAAGAGGGCCGAAAATCCGCGGAAACGCGCCGCGGAGAGCTGCGCGATCGCGTGGCGCTCCTCGAAGCGCGGCTCCGAGAGCAACGAGCCCTGGTCGAGCGGGTCGACGAACTTCGTCGCGACGTCGCGAAAATTGGGACCGGCGCGGACGCGGGCGCCGCGCTCGAGGAGCTTCGGGTCGCGTTGGGGCGCCTGCGCGCCATCCCGCGCGAGGAGCTGGTGGTCTTTGCCGATGTCGACGAGACACTCGTGGCCTCCATCGTGGCCGATTGGACCGGCATTCCCGTCGGCCGGATGGTGCAGGACGACGTTGCCGCGATCTTGTCGCTGGAGGATCGGCTGAGGCAGCGCGTTCGAGGCCAGGATGCGGCCCTCTCCGTCATTGCGCGCGAACTTCGCTCGGCGCGTTCGGGCCTAAAGGCGCCGGGCGCACCCCTCGGCGTGTTCTTGCTGGTGGGACCGAGCGGCGTCGGAAAAACCGAAACGGCCCTCGCGCTGGCCGATCTCTTGTTCGGCGGCGAACGATTCGTCGTCACCATCAACATGAGCGAGTTTCAAGAGAAGCACACCGTCTCGCGCCTCATTGGATCGCCGCCCGGGTACGTGGGGTTCGGCGAAGGCGGCATGTTGACGGAGGCCGTGCGCCAGCGGCCCTATTCGGTTGTCTTGCTCGACGAAGTCGAGAAAGCGGACCGCGAGGTCATGAACCTTTTCTATCAAGTGTTCGACAAAGGCATGCTTGCCGACGGCGAGGGGCGTGTGATCGACTTCGCCAACACCGTCGTGATCATGACCTCGAACCTCGCCACGGATTTGCTCACCCGCGCGGCCGACCCCCACGCGGTGTCGGATACGCCCGCTCACGACGATTTGATCGCGCTGGTGAAGCCAACATTGAGCGCGCACTTCAAGCCTGCGCTTCTCGCGCGGATGACGGCCGTTCCGTACATTCCGATTCGCGCGGATGCGCTCTTGGGCATCACCCGGATGAAACTCTCCGCGGTGGCCGCGCGCACCCAGGAAGCGCACGGGATCGAGCTTCAGATCGACGAGGCCGTGATCGACGCCGTGGCGGCTCGCTGCCGCGAGGTCGAGAGCGGCGCGCGCAATATCGATCATATTTTACGCGGGACGATTCTCCCGCTCGTGTCGAATACCTTGCTCGAGGGGATCGCAAGCGGCGACGCGACGCGCAGACTTCGGCTTGCCATCGACGACGCGCAAGGATTCGTTTGCCACGCGGAGGGGGCCGTGCCGGTCGCACGCCCCCACCCCTCAGTTGGATTTCGGGAGGAACGATGATGATGCGACGGACTCGAGGGCGAGGGGTTTACGGGCTGCGCGCGTTGGCGCGGGCGGGAATGGCCGCGACGTTTGCATGTGGCATTGGTTTCTTGGGTTGTGGCGGAGGGCAAGCGGCGGCCCCGCCGGCGGCGGCTCCCGCCAAATGCGAGGCGCAGCACATCACGGTATCGGTGCTGGCGTCGCCGACCATCAACCCGACGGACGAAGGCTCCGCGCGCCCCGTCGTCGTCCGCGTCTATCAGCTCAAAGGCGATACGCGACTTTACAACGCGACCTTCGAGCAGATTTGGCACAACGACAAGGAGACCTTGGCCGAAGATCTGGTCAAGATGGACGAAGTGCAGGCGTACCCGGCGACCCGCGCGGACCTCAAGTTCGACCGAGCCGACGCAGTCGAATACGTTGCGGCGGTGGCGCTGTTTCACAACCCGAGGGGGAAGGCTTGGTACACCGCCTTCGATTTGCCGCCCCTCCCCGAGGCCGGCAAGTGCAACACCTGCGAGGATGAAGACTGCACGGATCGCCCGGTACAAAACGCCGAGCTGGCGTTTTGGATCGACGGCAGCAAGGTCGATGATGGGCTCGATCACGTTGACGATTTTCCTGCAGCCGGTCCGATGAAGAAGAGGAAGAAGTGAGTCGTACGGTTCAATTCACAGCGCAGCAGATGGCGGGCATGCGGCCCGGCATGCCGCAGCAGCAACCGCCGCCTCCCGGGACTCGCGCGCGCCGAGCACCCGCTGCTCGCGCCGATGTACTGGGCGTGCGCCGATCTTCTCGCGTTTGCGCCGCAGCTCTCGCACGGCGAGCACCTTCCCGCGCCGGACGCGCTCCGCAACACGTGCCGCGGGATGTTCAACGAGATGGGGCGTCGCGCGTACGAATCGGGCATCCCCCCCGAAGACATTCGCGACGCGCAATACGCGATCACAGCGCTTCTCGACGAGCAGATTCTTCGTGGCCAGTGGCCGGGCCGCGCGGAGTGGAACGCCAACCTTCTCCAGTTTATCTATTTTCAGGAAAACACCGCCGGCGAAGGGTTTTTCCGTCGGCTCGATGCCTTGCGTGCCGAACCTCACCGCGCACACGTTCTGCAGATTTACTTTCTCTGCCTCGCCATGGGCTTTCACGGCCATTACCAGATGATGGGTGGCGAGGGGCTCGCCAATGTGCTCGAGCAGACGGCCGCGGCGCTCGACCGCTTCGTCCCTTCGAGTGACATGATCAGTCCACACGGCGAACCGCCCGACTTGGGGCGAAACGCCTTCACCTCCGACATGCCGCTGATTCGAATCGGAATCGGCATCGTCGCCCTGGCCATCGTCGCCTTCGTCGGCCTCAAGGTGATCATTGGCGTCAGCGCATCGAGCGCTACGAAGCAGATGAAGGCCTACGCAACGAGCACCAAAGCACCATGATTTGGATCGCCATCGCACTGAGCACCGCTGCCATTCTCGCCATCTGGCTCATTGGATGGTTCTTCGCAGTCTCGCTCCTCATCAAGATCGTCCTCACGGTGGCCGTTCTCGCCATCGGCGGTCTCGTGGCGGGCCTGATTCTCTATCTTCGTTACACGGCGGCGCGCGACCTCGAGCAGTCGATGCTCCAGCAAGGGCAAGCGCAGATCGCCAGCATGCGCCCGGATCGGCGCGATGCGGTGACGGAGCTGCAAGGGAAAATGCAGCAGGCCATCTTGGCCCTGAAGCGCAGCAAATTGGGCTCGCGCGGGGGCGCATCGGCGCTCTACGCGCTCCCCTGGTACATCATCGTCGGCCCGCCGGGTGCCGGAAAGACGACGGCGATCAAGCACTCGGGGCTCGTGTTCCCGCTCGACAATGCGCAGTCGGCGTCGTCGTACCGCGGTGTCGGTGGGACGCGCAATTGCGACTGGTGGTTCACCAACGACGCCATCTTGCTCGACACGGCCGGTCGCTACGCGACGGAGACCAATGATCAAGACGAGTGGCTCACGTTCCTCGATCTGCTGAAGAAGCACCGTCCGAGTCGCCCGATCAATGGGCTCATCGTCGCCATCAGCCTGGCCGATCTCGCCGTATCGCAGGACCAAGGGATCGACGACGTTGCGCGCCGCATCCGGGCCCGGGTCGACGAGATTGCGACACGGATCCAGATGATGGTCCCGATCTACGTCGTGCTCACCAAGTGCGATCTCGTCCAAGGATTCGTCGAATTTTGGGAAGACCTGCGCAAGAGCGAGCGTGGCCAAATCTGGGGCATGAGCTTCCCCCTGACGCAGACGGACGACCCGCGCGGCGCCTTCGAGCGCGAATTTGCGGGGCTCGTGCGCACGCTTCACGCGCGCGCCCTTCGGACCTTCCGGCGTGAGCGCCGCGTCGAGATGCGCCAAAAGATTGCCGAATTTCCCCTGGAGTTCGCGCCGTTGCGCCACCACGTCGGCGTGTTCTTGCAAACGCTCTTTCAGCGCAATCGTTTCCAAGAGACGCCCATTTTGCGCGGCGTCTACTTTACGAGCGGCACGCAGATGGGAACCCCGACGGCGAGGGTGGTCGCCTCGATGGCGCAAGCCTTCGGCATGCGAGGCCAGAGCGCCGCCGGGATGCGCCCCGCCGCGACGGAGGCGAAGAGTTTCTTCCTGACGGACGTCTTTCAGCGCATCATGTTTCGCGACCAGCACGTGGCCGGGCGAACGGAAGCCGATCGCCAGCGTCGTTTGCTCACCCGCGGCGCATTTGCGCTCGCGGCGTTGCTCGTCGGCGCATGCTTGGTTCTGCCTGCGTTCTTTACGTTCCTACGAAACCGCGATTTGGTTCACACGACGCGTGAGATTGCCATCCGCGTGCAGTCCGTGTCGTGGGGCGAGGGGGAGAGCCTCAAGGACGGCGCGCCGCATCTCGACGCCGCCCAAGCGCGACTCAAACAACTCGACGCGTGGGACGAAGGTTCGCCGCCGCTGCAGCTTCGATGGGGCATGTACACGGGCGACGATCTCAACGAAGGGCTCCGAAGCCTCTACGGCGCGGTGCTGACGCGCGCCGCGGTGGCGCGCACGCATACGGAGCTCGAGTCGCGGTTGCGCGCGATGGACACGGGGCCGGTGCGCACGACGGAGAACTTCAATCGCGACTTCGATACGCTCAAACTTTACTTGATGATGGGTGAGCCAAAGCACATGGACCCGGAGTGGGCGCCGCGGCTCGTTCACGAATGGTCGCTGACGGCGCACACGCGGGTGCCGAACGAAGAGGAGCTGCTTCTTCCGCACGCCCTTTACTACTTCGAGCTTCTCAAGCGTGGAGGCATCAAGCCGTGGTCGCTGGACGCGGCGGTGGTGGCGCGCGCCCGCTCGGTTCTTGCGCAGGTGCCCCAAGTGGAACGGCTCTACGAATCGCTCGTGCGTGACGCAAACGTCGAGATTGCACCGATTCGTCGAGAGACGATTTTCTACGGGTCCATCGCGCCTTTCGTGCAATCGCGGCGTGGGGCGAAGGTAGACGGCGCGTACACGAAACCGGGCTGGCTCCGCGTGCGGGACCTTCTCGGCATGCAGCGCGCGAAGCTCGCCGCCGAAAAATGGGTACTGCAAGACGAAGGGGATGCCGGGGCCGAGGATCAGGCCATCGTCAAGCTCCGCGAGCTTTACTTCGAGCGATACAAAAATGCGTGGCGTGATTTTCTGGCGGACCTTCAGATCCAGGATCCCGGAAACGCGGAACTCGCGTCCGACGAGCTCAGTGCGCTGAGCGAGCCCGAATGGCCCTACCTGCGGCTGCTGCGGATCCTTCGAGAAAACGTGGCGCTGGATATGTCGGAGCCCGACGCGAGCGCCGACGCCGGCCTCCTCGATAAAGTGAAATCCGAGGCGACCAAGAAGGCGAAGGAAGAGGCCAACAAGATCATCGACGCGGGCGGCGCGCAGGGTGCGGGCAAGAAGTCCGCGGGGCCTTCCCCCCTGGAAACCGCGTTCAAGCCGATCCTTCGCTTCGGTCTTCCCGCGGGCGAAGTCCGGGAAGGGGAGATCCCGCCGCCGACGGGCCTCTCGCAATACCAGGGGCAGCTCGCAAAATTGGTGGCGACGCTGACCGAGCTGCGCGACAACGAAGCGTCCTCGGATCCAAAGGCCGCGACGGCGGCGTTCCAAGACGCGGCCAAGGCGACTTCCGCGCTCCTCACGGAGCAAGACGGTTTCACGCGCCCTCTTCTGTCGCCGCTCTTGCTCAACCCGATCCAGCTGGCGGCCAATTGTGTGATTGGCGATGCGGGGCGCGTGGCGGGCGCCCAGTGGGAGGACCAAGTCTGGAAGAAGTGGCACGACAAACTCGACGGGCACTATCCGTTTACGAACTCGAACAGCGATGCTCCGCTCCAGGACTTCGTCGACTTTTTTCACCCCGGCGACGGCGTCCTCTGGAGCTTTTACGATGCCACGCTCAAGTCGACGCTCGACCGCAATGGCAACAAATTTTCCGCGTCGCGGCGGCTGCGGTCGGCCGTGCCGTTCACCCCCGAGTTTCTCAACACGTGCCTCAGTCGCGGGCAAGACATCACCGACGTGGTGTTCCCGCCCAAGTCTGACGGGGCGCTCGTGTCCTTCGACGTGAATTTGCACTCGGTGAGCGAGAAGGTCGCCGAGGTCTTGTTCGAGGTGGAAGGGGTGTCGCGCACCTACCGCAACGAGCCCGAGCGGTGGCTTACGGTGACATGGCCCGGAAAGGGCGCGCACGGGGCCCGTCTTCGGGTGAAGGGCGAAGGGCTCAACGAAGAGATCGGACGCCAGGGCGACTTCGGGCTCTTTCACCTGCTCGACGCCGCCGACGTGAAGCAGGGTACGGCGGGGGGAAGCGACAAGGGCGGCGCCGTCTTGGTGGCAACATTCGACATCAAGGGGACGAAGCCGCCCGCCCAGGTCAAGCTCGATATCAAGCCGTCGCGCGAGCAAAATCCGCTGCAAGCCGGCTTTTTCCGCGGCTATCAGTGCCCGCGCGTCATTGCGAGCAAATGAGGGCAAGCAAATGAGAGCGAGCAAATGAGAGCAAGCAAATGAGGGTGAGCACATAAGGCCAGATGGAGAAAAAAGTGCACGGCGGGAGTTTCATCGGCGCGATCGGCAAGGTCCCTCAGTACGCGGAATTCGTTCGCCTTCGCCCGCCCGGGGATCTGGCCTCGAGTTTCGAAGCATGGCTTGCCGGGGGGCTCGAATGGGCTCACATGCGCCACGGCGATGCGTGGCGGGCGCAGTTCGAAGCGGGCGTGCCTCACGCGTTCGTGTGGACCCACAGCTCGCAGCCCGACGCGGCGCTCTGCGGAATCATCATGCCGAGCCGCGATGCGGTGGGGAGAAGCTATCCGATCACCGTGTTTGCGGCCGTCCCCGTTGCGCTCTTCGGTGAATCGGCCCACGCGGTCCCTCTCGCATTCGGCGACTTTTTCGATCAGGCGTACCAGACGATCCACCCGGCGGCCCCGCTCTCGGTGCCGTTCGATCAGTCGCTCGCGTGGCTGCAGGTTC
>Ga0193753_10004166_pt1 | contig 10417 bp, 7 predicted proteins | sample H1c2metaG_FD_144925 | JGI IMG/M metagenome (GOLD analysis project Ga0193753, IMG submission 144925) | Soil microbial communities from a riparian zone of the East river system, Colorado, United States - H1c2 | ecosystem: Environmental > Terrestrial > Soil > Riparian zone | place: USA: East River... | reverse complement strand
AAAAAATCAGCCGTTGTGATTTTGTAATACAGAATGACGGGATTCGCCCCATACTCCCGCAGGTCCTGGAGATTCATGAAAGACTTCTGAAAGTATGGAAGTATGGAAGTATGGAAGTATGAAAGTAATATTAGCACTTCCAGTCTTCCATACTTCCATACTTGTGTTTAGTGTAGTTTTGCGAGCGCGTCCCCGATTCTTTTCCACGCTTTCTCAATATTTGCCATGCTGTTAGCGTAGGAAAAACGGATGCATTTGGGCTCCCCGAATGCGTCGCCCATGACAGATGAAACATGGGCCGTATTCAGCAAATACATGCAAAGGTCATTGGCATTGTTTATTTTATTCTCACCGTCCGTTTTTCCGAAATAATAAGAAATGTCGGGGAATATATAAAAAGCTCCATCTGGTTTTAAAGTGATCACACCTGGTATCTTTCCAACAAGCTCCAGTGTTTTTTCTCTTCTACGGGTGAATTCCTCTACCATTAAGTAACTGGGTTTCAGATCGGAGATAAGTGCAGTGACGGCCGCCTTCTGTGTAATGGAATTCGTTGCACTCGTAAACTGTCCCTGCAATTTCTCACATGCCTTTGCAACTTCAAGCGGTGCCGCAATATATCCCAGTCTCCATCCGGTCATAGCAAAACCCTTGCTGAGCCCATTTACAATAATGACGCGGTCTTTGAGATCAGAAAACTGCGCGATGCTTTCGTGTTTTCCAACGTAGTTGATGTATTCATAAATTTCGTCGGAAATAATAGCGATTTGCGGATGTTTTCTGAAAACAACGGCCAAAGCTTCGAGTTCTGTTTTGTTATAAACAGCTCCGGAGGGATTGCAGGGGGAAGAAAATAAAAACACTTTTGATTTCGGAGTGATGGATGTTTCAAGTTGTGTAGGTGTAATCTTAAATCCCGATTCCAGGCTGGTATGCACTTCCGCCACCTTACCTCTTGCGATTTTTACAAGTTCCGAATAAGTTACCCAGTAAGGAGTTGGTATGATCACTTCATCGCCATCGTCTACCAAAGCAAGAATCACATTGGCCAGACTTTGTTTTGCACCGGTGGATGAAACGATCTCTTCCGGTTTATAATCCAGATTATTATCTCTCTTCAACTTTTCGCAAATCGCCTGGCGCAGATCAAGAAAACCGGGTACCGGTGTATAATGACTCCAGTTATCGTCAATGGCTTTCTTGGCAGAGTCCTTAATATGCTGCGGTGTGTCAAAGTCCGGTTCACCCAAACTAAGATCGATGATATCAATTCCCCTGGCGCGCAGTTCACGGCCCATTTTGGCCATTTTCAGTGTTTCGGGTTCGCTGAAGCGGGATAAAATAGAAGATAGTTGCATAGTGTTTAATTGCGGCCGCGAAGGTACCTAATTTTTTAAATTGATCCCAGAGAGGCCTAATTAAGTGGGACCGGCTTGAACTGAAGCCTGTACTGACTGGTTGTATCATTCCAAAACCCAAAGAGGTTAAAATTATAGTTGGAGATTATGCTGAATCCAAATTTCCCCATATATCTGAAATTGTGGTTGTCCGGCGCCGGTCGGGCGCTGTCGGTGAATGCAGTGATGTTATACGTACCGGCCACAATGGGTCTGAATGTATATGCGGCCGGATTAATATCAAAACCGACAAAATTTTCAGGTGAAATCACAATCGTATCACTGGCAACGGGTAGGCTATGTCTGGTATTTACCAGCAATAACCCGATCAGAGAGGAAGGCGTAAAATTCATATAACGGATGGAGATCGTGGTGTCCGAATTCAGGGGAGGGCTGTCCTGCAGAATGATCATACTTTTTGTCTGTCCATTGAGCGTATCGTAGATGTAAATGCTATAGTAAGCACCCTGTCGAAAGCTCGAAAACCCGGTCAAAAAACTATCCTTATTCTCAAAAATGGATGTGTTACTTATCCGGGATGTGACGGTAGCATAAGGATGCCCAGTGGCTGAATCAAACGGAATCGCGGAAAATAATGTGTCGTCGTTGATAAGCAAAGTAAGCGGGCCTACGTTATAAGCCAGGTGCGTAAAAGAAACAAAAGCCTTATTGGCATTTATATTTGCGGTCTTGTTACAGGAAAAAAGGCTCAGGGCTAAGATCTGGAGGCTGAGGACCTTGAGCCTGCCGGAGAGGGAAACGCTGCTAAACTTGTTCAAAATCATGAATTCCTGCGGATTATTTTGATTTTACCTTTTTCGAAGCATGAAAGTAGTAAAACAAGGCTTCTTATCCAGCGTCTTAACATTTTAGTTATCAATTGGAAAACCTATCTTTGCCGCCTTAAAAAAACCGAAAACCAATGAGAGCGCTGGTTAGCATATTTGCAGGCTTACTGATTGTCATTTCCCTTTACCAACTGTCTTTTACCTGGTTTGTGAATAAACACGAATCCGCGATGACGCAGAAGGCCGAAAGATTCGTCAAAAATAACTACCCGGCAGCTTCGGTAAAATATCCCGGAGATAAAGAAACCCAGGTGTTGTACCAGGACAGCCTGAATCAGTTTGAACGTGCGCGTCTGCAGAAATTGCTTGATTCTACCAAAGACACAAAGATTACCTGGTGGGGTACTACATATCAGAAATCCAAAGAAAGCGAATTATTGCTGGGCCTGGATCTGCAAGGTGGTATCAATGTAACACTGGATATTGAACTGGAAGGACTGATCAAGGGACTCGCTAATAATCCCCGGGATGCGAGCCTGGTGAAAGCGATTCAATTAGCTGATCAGAAGAAATTAACCAATGGCGGTGCCAATTTCATTGATTTATTTGCACAGGCTTTTGGAGAAGTGAATCCAGGCGTAAAACTCGCTCCCCTCTTCGCCAATTCCAACCGGAACAAATTAAAATTTGAATCATCAGACGGAGAAGTCATTCGTTACCTCCATGACCAGGCTTCTGCCGGCATGAAACAGACTTTCCAGGTTCTTACTAAACGTATCGATAAATTCGGCGTATCCCAGCCCAATATTCAGCTGGATGAAAATAAGGGCATTATCAGCGTGGAACTCGCCGGTGCTACCGATCCGGACCGCGTTAGAAAATATCTGCAATCTTCTGCCAATCTACAGTTCTGGGAAGTTTATAATATTTCCGAATTGTCAAATGCATTTCAAAATGCGGACAAGATTCTCCAGAAATATCTCAACGGTGTAAAAGATTCTTCTTTGCTGGCGAAGCAGGATTCAACGGCGGACAGTTCAGTGAATGCACTCAACCGGAATCCACTGGTACGCGTCATGCGTTTTATACAGCCTACACAGGATGCCAAAGGACAGGTTCGCTATGCATCAGCGATTGCCAGCCCACTCATAAAAGACACTTCTGCTATAAATAGTTACCTGGCCATTCCGGCTGTCCGGAACCAGTTCCCTGGCAATTTGAAATTCTTATGGGGCAAACAGGAAACCGATGATAACGGTAAAGCATATCCAAATCTGGAACTCTATGCCATCAAGACAATTCCCGGAAGTGACAAAGCTAAGCTCGAAGGTGAAGTAGTCACAGATGCACGTCAGGACTATGATCCGGTAAGTGGTGGTGTCGTGGTTGAAATGAGTATGAATAAACATGGTGCTGACGTCTGGGCCAAGATGACGACGGATAATGTTGGTCTTCCGATTGCCATCACACTAGATGATGTTGTTTATTCTGCGCCGTATGTAAACGGACCGATTACAGGCGGCAATTCCCAGATCTCTATGGGAAATAAAAATACCGGGCAAAGTGTGACAGAAGCGAATGACCTGGCCAACATTTTAAAGAGTGGTAAACTGAATGCGCCTGCACGAATCGTTCAGGAACAGGTAGTCGGACCTACCCTTGGCAAAGCAGCCGTTAAAGGTGGCGCCCTCGCATTCGGCATTTCATTCCTGGTGATCTTCACCCTGATGCTGGTTTACTATAATACAGCCGGATGGGTTGCCAATATCGCGTTGATTTTAAACCTTCTGTTTACGATTGGTATACTGAGTGCCATGCACGCGACACTCACCGCGCCAGGTATCGCCGGACTGGTTCTGACGATCGGTATGGCCGTGGATACGAACGTAATTATATTTGAAAGAATTAAAGAAGAACTGACGCGGGGGAAAAGTTATCAGCTGGCAGTGAATGATGGATACCGGCGTTCGCTCGCACCTGTACTGGATGCCCATGTCACCACCTTTCTGACTGCAGCCATTCTCGCCTACTTCGGTCTTGGACCCGTGCTTGGTTTCGCAACCACACAGATGCTTGGTATCTCCCTTTCACTTTTCTGCGGAATCCTGGTATCCAGACTGGTTACCGATTTCTATACCAACAAGAACAGACATTTTAAATACTTCACACCGATTTCACAAAAGGTTTTCAGGCATGCAAATTTTAAATTCATTGAGTATCGCAAGTATACCTACATGATTTCAGTGGTGGTGCTGGTGCTTGGTATTTCTGCGTATTTCCATGGTTTCCAGAAAGGCGTAGAGTTTTCAGGTGGAAGAAGTTATATCGTTAATTTCCATAAACCATTAAATGAGCAGGAAGTAAAAGATGCGCTGAATGTTCAATGGGGAAAATATCCGGAAGTAAAAACCTACGGATCCAATCAGCAATTTGAAATCACCACGGATTACCTTGTAAACAGGGAAGGTTCTGCTGCCGATTCAATGGTAGCAAATAAAATGTATGCGGGACTTCAAAAATTTTTACCAGCCGGAACCAGTGCCCAGGAGTTTACACAGACCAATAAATATATTCAGCAGTCGAAGAAAGTAGGCGCTTCCATTTCAGATGATCTGAAAGCCGGCGCTGTGAAAGCAACGATCTTTGCACTGATCGCAATCTTCGTTTATATATTTGTCCGGTTTCGTGACTGGCGATATTCCCTGGGTACGATTATCGCACTTCTGCACGATGTACTGATCGTGATAGCTGTGTTTTCTTTTCTTCCCGCGGTGGTTCCTTTCCCATTGGAAATTGATCAGCATTTTATCGCAGCCGTTCTTACGGTGATCGGATTTTCCATGAATGATACAGTGATTGTATTTGACAGAATCCGGGAAGACAGTCGGACGTTGCGTGGGAAAACAAAGACAGAGATCATCAATAAAGCAGTAAATGAAACACTGCCCAGAACGATTATGACTTCTCTTACCGTGTTCCTGACCATTCTTATACTCTTCCTGGTGGGCGGAGAAGTAACCAAGGGATTTGCTTTCGCCATGCTGATCGGTGTAATTACCGGAACCTATTCATCTATTTTTGTGGCGGCTCCGATCCTGATCGACCTGTCTAGAAAAAAACCTCTGGGCGCAGCAGATGCAGATTCTGTAAAAACGATCGTTAAAAAACAAAATGCTGTTTTAAAGCCCAATGCGTAAAGCTTAAAGCGTAAAGCGTAAAGCACGGTAAATTATAATACTTAGTAAATAAAAACCTCCTGAAAATTTCAGGAGGTTTTTATTTATTTAGATTTTACAATTGAATGCTTTGAGCTTTACGCTTTAAGCTTTACGCTTTGGGGTGTCTTCTGTGATAATGATGATGGCGGTTATAACTGTAGTGATGGTGATAAGCATGATGATAGCGCCTGTAATGAGTATGCCCATGATAATAACCATGCCTATGATGCATAGGCGGCCGTGGTGGGTGGTGTGCACGATGATGAGGGGGTGACGGGGGTCGGGGCGGCTGACTAAAGGCAATAAACGAGCTGAATATCAGAATCACTAGTACGGATACTATTTTCATATTTACGGATTTTATTTTAATACTGCTTTCATACGTCGACTCACTTCAATTCAAAGCCCATCTCTATTTCTTATTTTCTTTATAGCGTTTATCAGGAGTGCCATCTTTTTTTGTATGGGTAGTTGCGGGAGCGGTTTTGGCGGCGTCCTTATTAGATTTATAACGCATGTCCGCTGTTCCGTCTTTTTTTGTGGGTCCTGCTGTTGCTGTTTTGGGGGCTGTTGCAGCTGTCGCCGTTTTTGGAGCTGTTGTGGTTGTAGCAGGTTTCTTAGCTTTGGTTGGCGTGGTTTGGACCGGAGTAGTCTGGGCATGGGAATACAGACTCACACTAATCAAAAGGAAAAAGGCCATGAACATTTTTTTCATATTGGAATTTTTTGTGTTTAGCTAATGTAAAAAATCAGGCATAAATGCCCAAATCAAATTGTCCCTAAATGGACATTCTGGCTTGAGATTCAACTCTTTAACTCCTGCTTAACCAATTTTGTAATTTTATAGGACACAAACTATCTGAATTTTGCGTTTTCCATTTTTTTTATACATGAGATCTTCGATGTTGAAATGGCTGGTGTTGTCAGCCACCGTGTTAATCGGGCTGATCGTAGTCGTGCAATTATATTGGCTCACGAAGGTTTATTCTTTTGAACAAAAGCAGTTTAATAACAATGTAGTAAAAAGTCTACGTGCTGTTTTTGAAGACCTTGAAATGAACGATAACCCCAATCAGCCCCTGCAGCAACTCATCCATAATCCGGCTGATGACTATTACATGTTCAAGGCTGATACGATCCCGGAACAGGATTCCTTAACTTATTATATCAGAAAAGAATTCAGTGATTTTGACGTATTGACGGACGTAAAATTAGGTGCCTTCAGCAGCGGCTCCAAAAAATATGTATATGAGGACTATATCCCGACTACCGCATCGGGTTTTCATGTAACGCCTGCCCTGGGTCTTCCGGTTTATTCGCACGATTATGATCATATTCTGCTTTATTTCCCGCATCGTTCCCAATATATCCTTGGGGAAATGAATTTCTGGATCATCAGCAGTGTCGCTTTATTTCTGGCCCTGATCGGTCTTGCCATCAGCCTTTTTTACTTCTACCGCCAGAAATTCCTGGCGGAAGTGCAAAAGGATTTCGTAAATAATTTTACCCACGAATTCAAAACACCACTGGCCGTTATAAGAATTGCATCTGATGTACTGGCTCAGAATGATATTACCGAAAAGCCGGAACGATTAAAACGGTACTCTTCCATTATTCAGAACCAGACCACTCACCTGCAAAACCAGGTTGAGAAATTGTTGAAATCAGCTTCCGCAGAAAACAAAAAATTCCCGATCGATAAAGAAAATGTAAATCCCGCCAGGCTCATTGAACAAGCGTTAAACAAACTTCAGCCCCTGATAGAACAAAAGCAGGCGCGTGTGGATCTGAAAGTCGACAACTACGAAACGAATATACAGGCAGATGAGGGTCACCTCGAACTGGCCATCATTAATATACTTGAGAACGCATTGAAATATTCCAATGCACCCCATATCATAGTTGAAACCGGCAAAGAGGAGTCCGATTATTTTATTTCAGTAAAGGACAACGGGATTGGAATTGAAAAAAAATATATCAAAGACATATTCAAAAAGTTTTACCGGGTTCCGACAGGCAATGTACATGATGTAAAAGGTTTCGGTCTCGGATTAAATTTTGTAAAACGAATTATTGACGGGCATGACGGGAAAATCAGGGTAAAAAGTTTACCTGGCATTGGAACCGAATTCCGTTTGCTTCTTCCTTTTTAATGATTTATAAAACTGGAATACTCCAATGAATACAAAATCCAAAGTACTGTTAGCAGAAGACGACCTCTCCCTGGGTTATGTCATTAAGGACAATCTGGTAGATGCCGGATACGAAGTGGTACTATGTGCCGATGGACAGTCCGCCATTGACAAATTCACCAAAGAAAATTTTGACATCTGTCTGCTGGATGTGATGATGCCCAACAAAGACGGATTCGCTGTAGCAAAAAAAATCCGTCAGCAAACGGATCAGGTTCCTATCCTGTTTATTACTGCGAAATCGCTGGAAGAGGACCGCATACATGGGTTTGAGGTAGGCGCAGATGATTATATCACAAAGCCTTTCAGTATGCAGGAACTGCTTTTGCGCATAGACGTTTTCCTGCGCAGAACAAAAAAAATGTATTCCGAAAAAGCCGTGAGTTTCCAGATTGGCAAAATGAATTTCTCTTTCAATGACCTGAAATTATCCATCGGAGGAACGGCCTACAACATGACGCAGAAAGAAGCGGAACTGCTTCTATTCTTATGTGAACACCCGAATCGAATATTGAAGAGAGAAGAAGTCCTGCTGAATGTATGGGGCAAAGATGATTATTTCCTGGGAAGAAGCATGGATGTTTTTATTACCAAACTCAGAAAATATTTCAGGAGCGATGCCACGGTGCAGATTGAAACCATTCACGGCATGGGATTCCGTTTAAATGCATCCGTTCATTGATCCTGTCTTCAATGATTTATTCATACATTTTATATGTCACTCAAACCCTTCGTACTCGCTATCGCAACGCTTTGCGTACATCTTGCTTCCGGACAAGTTCACACGGATACCCTAAGCATTAAACTGGATAGCGCTGAAAAATTATTTCTTGGTGGCAATTTTATTCTACTGGCCCAGAAATATAATATCCAATCGCAAAAAGCACTGGAGATCCAGGCAAAGCTTTATCCCAATCCAAACCTTTCCGTTTACTATAGTTTATATAACACCCAAACCAAAAAATTCTTTCCTGCTGGTTCGGGAACCAGCGGTGGAGAATTATCCGGACAGATTTCACAACTTATTTATCTGGCGGGGCAAAGAAATAAGCAGGTCAGGATTGCCGAAGCAAACACAAGAGTTGCCGAGTACCAATTCTACGATTTGATCCGCACATTAAAATATACGCTTCGAACTGATTTTTATAATATTTATTTCCTTTTACATTCCGCCGCTGTGTATAATGAAGAAATAAAATCTCTGCAGCAGGTGGTAAATGCCTTTGAAGAACAGGAAGGCAAAGGATACATTGCAGAGAAAGAAGTCATCCGCATTAAGGCACAACTTTATACCCTGTTGGGTGAATATAACAGTCTCATCGGTCAGATCAACGACGAGGAAAGTGAACTGAGGCTGGTGCTGCAGGTAAAAGGTTCCTTTATTACCCCCGAATTGGATTCTGCAAAAATCGGGACATTCAGTCCCTCAACATTTTCCCTCGCAACCCTGCTGGATTCAGCATATAATAACAGGGCCGACTTATTAATGGCCAGAACGACTGTAGAAGCCAGCAACCTCAATTACAATTACCAGAAGGCTCTGGCCGTCCCGAATCTAACCCTCGCACTGGCTTATGATCAGCAGGGCAGCTATATCAATAATCTGACGAGCCTGGGCGCAGCCATAGACCTTCCTTTCTTCAACCGGAATAAAGGAAATATTCTGGCGGCAAAAATTACTACGGCTGCAAACAGTGCCCTGCAGCAAAGTACGGAAGCGACCGTTCAGGAAAATGTATCACATGCGTTGGAAAAGGCATTTGCCAATGATAAAATGTACCGAAGCATCGATCCGAAATTTTTAAAGGATTTTGACCACATGTTACATGAAGTACTGATCAACTATGAAAAAAGAAATCTGACACTGTTAGACTTCCTGGATTTTTATTCATCCTACAAGGATAACATTCTCTCTTCGAATAATATTCAATTCAACCGGATCAGTTCATTTGAGGATATAAACTACTATACCGGAACCGAATTCTATCAACCTTAATATCCTGTCAATATATGCAGTCCCGATATGTACTTCAATCCGTTTCCCTTGCCATGCTGATCGTGCTGGCTGTTTCATCCTGTCATGATAAACCTGAACTGCCGGAGGAGAAAAAAGGATATGTATTACCCGATTCACTCTTAAAAACCATTCAAATTGACAGCGTAACAAGTTCACGTGTGATGAACACACTTACGCTGACAGGAAAGGTTGATTTTAACCAGGATAATGTAATTAAGATGTTTCCAACCATCAGCGGACAGGTTTCTGAAATTAAAGTCATGCCCGGTGATTACGTAAGACAAGGCCAGGTGCTCGCAGTCATCAAAAGTTCTGATATGGCGGGTTACAGCAATGATTTTGTGAATGCCAGGTCCAACCTGGAAATCGCGAAGAAATCCCTGGAAGCGGCAAATGATATGTTTAACAGCGGGCTTGCTTCTCAAAAAGATCAGCTGACTGCGCAGGAAGGTTACAGCCAGGCAGAGTCTGCGTTTGAAAAAGCCAAACGGGTGATCAGTCTGAATGGTGGAAGTATGAGTGGTGAATACAGGTTGAAGTCACCTATTGACGGGTTTGTGGTAGACCGGCAGGTTAATAATAATATGATGATCCGTTCCGATAATTCAACCTCCTTATTTACGATCTCTGACCTGAAGAATGTTTGGGTAATGGCAAATGTGTATGAATCGAATATATCGAATGTAAAAATGGGTGACAGTGTCAATATAACGACTCTCTCCTATCCTGGAAAAATATTCCGCGGCCGTATTGATAAGGTTATGAATGTGCTGGATCCCTCCAACAAAGTAATGAAGCTCCGGAT
>Ga0193753_10004165_pt1 | contig 10417 bp, 8 predicted proteins | sample H1c2metaG_FD_144925 | JGI IMG/M metagenome (GOLD analysis project Ga0193753, IMG submission 144925) | Soil microbial communities from a riparian zone of the East river system, Colorado, United States - H1c2 | ecosystem: Environmental > Terrestrial > Soil > Riparian zone | place: USA: East River... | reverse complement strand
TCTGTGACTGATTGCTGCGCATGTGCGGCAGCGTGACGGCCGAGCTCAGCGAGCAAAAACGGATTGCCGCCCGCTTCGTGCTCGAATCCGGCCAACGACGAACCGACTAGTCTGCGGACCGCATCCTGAGGCAGCGGGCCGAGTTGCACGCGCCTAACATCGAGCCGCGCGTCAGTCGGCAGTTTTTGATAGAGCGGCGATAGGAACGGATGGCCGTCCATCTGTTCGCTGCGGTGGCTCACCACGAGTAAAAACCGCGGCGCATCCGCTTGACTCAACAGATGCATCATCAACGACGTAGAGTCAGCATCACTCCACTGTAGATCGTCGAGGTGTAAAACTAGCGGCTGGCGATCGCGAATCCGACCGAGCAGCTCGGCAAACGCGGCAAAGCCTCGCCTCCGCAGCTCGTGCGCATCGGGAACCTCACGGTTGGGTGCAGACGCGATCGCCTCGACGCGCCCGAGCACGGGAAAGATCCGATGTAGCGCAAAGGCGTCGCGCGGCATCAAGCCGTAGGCCTCGTCGCCGAGCTTGCGCAAGTAACGACTGAGCTCGTCGACTACGACGTCGAACGCCTTGAACGGAACGCTTTCGCGCTCGAAGCACCGACCCGACAACACGACACTTCGTCGCGACGCCCGCAGCTCCGCCAAGAACACATCGCACAGTGCGCTCTTACCGATCCCGGATTCACCTGACAGTAAGACGATCACTGGCTTGTCGGCCGAGCACGACGCGTGGAACGCACCGCGTAACGCCTTGAGCTCAGCCTCACGACCGAGCAGCTCGACCGTATCGAGTGCGTGCGACAGCGGAGATGGCGCCACGCTCCGCGCGGGATTCGGCGTCGCAACCGCGTTCGCAGCAGTGCTCCCGAGACTCTCTCGCAACGCATGAATACCCATCCGCCGTGCCGGATCGCGTTCGAGCAGCGCATCACAAATCGCATCGAGATCGGCCGGCGCATCGCGAGCGATCGCCCGCGCACGAGGCGCGGCATCGCGTTGCTTCGCCGCGAGTATTTCTCCCATGCGGCCGTTGAAGGGCCAAGCTCCGGTCAGCGATTCGAACAGCATTACACCGATCGCATACAGATCACTCGCAGTCGTCGCGGGAGCGCCGGATGCCTGCTCTGGAGCCATGTAGCCCGGCGTTCCGCTCAAGCTCTCTTCCAGCAACGTTTGTCCGACTCCACCCGGTTCGGGATCCGAGGCGAGGCCAAAGTCGAGCACGACGACTCGACCCTCCGGTGTGACCAATACGTTCGGTGGCTTCAAGTCGCGGTGCAGCTTCCCCACCGCATGAATCGCCGAGATTGCATCGCACAGCTGCAGCAACGCCGCGCGCAGGCGCAACTCGTCGAGCACATCGTTCGGCCGTACCCAGTTGTCGAACGGTTCCCCGTCGACGAGCTCCATCGTGAAGAACCACTCTTGTGCGTCGTAGAAAAGCTCGTAGAGGCGGCACAAGTTCGGATGGCTGACGTCGGCAACCGATCGAAACTCGTTCTTCAACCGATAGACATCGCTCGGGCCGAGCCGACTCAGCGTCTTGAGCGCGACGTCCCCGTGCCTTCGCTCATCGTAGGCTTGGTGGACGATGCCCATTCCACCCGCACCGATATAGCGATGCACGTGCAACCGACCGTCCAGCAGCTTAGTCCCTGGCTGCAAACGCGAAGCCGAGTGTGGCGGCGAAGGCGTGGACACGTGTGCCGCAAGCTTCAGCAGCGCGTGAAACGCGGCCTCCTCCGTCTCGGCTGTCTCGGTCCGATCGTGCTCCTTGGACACCCCTGGCCTTCCGATAGGGTCGAACGCTAGCCCGCACGGCCACGGACGGGCAAGCGGTACCTGTCCAGGCAAGCAGCGAAGGTTGCAGGCGATTGGATCCAACAGAAGCCAGACATGGAAAGTCTGTCGAAGAGTTCACCGACGCAGTGGTGAGTCGGGAGCGGGCGGCACTAGTGCGGCACTAGCTCAGGGACATGTTCGATCCGCGACTCGCGGCCGTGAATCACCCACCGACCCGGACGCCAGTCGTAGACTCGGAACTCATCGAGTGTGCACTGGACATAAAAGACGCCCGAGCCGCGTTCTCCGATGACGTCGAGCGCGAAGAACATGTCGTCGCCGTTCATCTCGCGGGCGAAGCGATGTTTGTCGCGTGCGGTCGGCGCGATCGCGACGATGCGCCCCACGTCACGCTGAACTTCGGGAACGGCAGCGACGACGTGCTTCAAAGCTACGTACTTGGACACGCGAGCGCTCGCCCAGGCGTCGCGCTCGGCGACACTTGCGGACGCAGGGAACGCGCGCACGTGTTCCGACGCAATCCAGCTCATCAGTAGACCGAGCGCGACTAAACGCGCGATGGGCCAGCGCCGCGCTGCCGCTGTGGGCTGCGCGCGGCGCAACCACCGGGGAACCTGTCCACCCAAACTTGCACCGAGTACGGCCGCAGTGATGACGATGATGCCTTCTTCGAGTGGCAAGTAATCGTAGAAGACGACGCGGGCGGCAGGACCGATGTTCTGCAACGTGAGACAAATCGCGGGCAGCGCAACCATGCCTGCGATCGCCGAGACGACTGCAAGTGCGGTTTGGCGAAGCCGGTTTGGCGTCACGACTTTTACTGTCGAGGATTACGGCGGAAACTGCCAGTACGAGTCCGCGGGGCGCATGTGTGATGTCCAAGGCGCGGGGATCCAGCTCCAATGCAGCCGGCGAGTACAGACTCCGGCTCGGGCTCGCCACGCCCGACCGAACAACCTCCGCGCTCAGCTGCAGGCGCGGGACTCACTGACTCCGGCGCTGCCGCTCAGGGCGGCGCAGGGACCGGCGCGGGGGTTCGGCCGGCGCGGTGTGACCACGATCCTTGCCGTTCACGCGGCCGGTCGTCGCGAACGACGCCGTGCACGGCATGCTGATGTCCAATCCCACGGGCCTGATCGCCGCGATTCGCAACGGAGTGCTCTGTTCGCGCTGCGACTGTGATGGTTCATTGAAGACGAAAGCGCGCGCGGCAAACCCGCGCGCTTTTAGTCGTCTAGCCCGATTTTCGCCGCAATCCTTACGCAGATAGGCCGGCGCGCTCAACCTTAATGCGGCTCGATTGTGGTATGCCGGAACTCATGAGCGTCCAAGATCTCGCCGCGCAGCTCACACTTGGAGCGCTCCTCGAAGAGATCCGCGGCGTTGCCGGCCACTACGAGCTCCTCGATCACTGGCAGCAGGGAGAGTTCCACCACGACACAGTCGTTCGCGTCGATGCCGCACGACTGGATCTTCCGGGCTCGGTCCTCGTCGTCGCAACGAACTGTAACGGTGGTGTCAAAGAAGTCCTGTGCTTCGCAGAACTTCCCGATCGATCCGCACTGTGGCATCACCGGTGCCCGGACAATCCGGAGTTCACCGGTAAGCTCGCCGCTCCGCTCGCGAGCGAGAAAACCATCCACTGGTTCGATCCCTGTGAGTTGCTCACGTCCGACGCACGCAGCGAATATCGTCCGGAGTTTCGCGAACGTCAGGTCGGTGGCGGTTGGAAGATCGGTTCAGACGATTGACGCTCGGGCTGCGCTGAGACAGGCCTCGCCTCCTTCGCCCGCCACGGAAATAGCATTCCTACCCGGTCTCGATAGCGCCGGTACTGGTCGCCGAACCGTGCGATCAAGTCGCGCTCTTCGAACCAAATCCCGAGCAGGATGTAGCCGGTCGTAGCCACCGCAAATAGCAGATGCCCAGCGGTCATCACTGGCGCAGCCCAAAACGCGAGCACGAAACCGAGATAGATCGGATGACGCACGTAGCGATACACGAGCGGCGTCCTGAACTCAGGCTCAGGTACGGCGTTGCCGCGTGTCCGCGCAAACACCTGCCGCAACCCGAAGAGCTCGAAGTGATTGATCAGAAACGTGCTCACGAACAGCAACGCCCAACCCAACCAAAACACCGTATTTAGGGCATAGATCCCTGCGGAGCTCGTAACGACCCAGACCGGCGGAGTGATCGGACGCCACTGCCAGTAGAGAAGCACGAGCACTAGGCTCGCGAACAACACGTACGTGCTGCGCTCGATTGCCGGCGGAACGACGCGCGTCCACGCACGTTTGAAGCTCGCCCGTGCCATCACACTGTGTTGCACCGCAAACAAGCCGAGCAACACGAGGTTGACGATCAAAGCCGCGGCGAGCGAACCGTGCACTCCGGTATCGATCGACTTGGGCACACCAAAATTTCCGACGAAGCCAATCGCGTACAGAATCGTACCGAGAAAAATTGCATAGGCCGCGAGGCCGTAACCGAGAGATAACAACGCACTCATAGTCCCCTCCTACAGGTTTGAGCTCACGAACGTACCCACCAACGGTTGTCCATCACCTGCGCGATGCGACGTGCAGCGCGCGCAGCTCCGTCTGTCTCGACTGACTTGTAGTTGACCGGCGCGTGCATCGCAGTGAGCGCAGCATCAGCCAACGCTTCAGGTGTAAGCCCAATGTAGTCGATCGAACGGTCGGCACCGTAGTTGGCCAAGCGCCGCCGTACGTGCAGCCGCTGCTCGAAGTGCCGCTGCAGTGGAAAGCTGAGGAACGGCCGGCGCGTCGCAACCAGTTCCATGCAGGTGCTCAAGCCACCTTGCACCAGCGCCAAGTCGCAACAAGCCAGGTGCTCGAACAACTTGTGGACATAAGGTCTGGCCTCGAGCCCATCGATCTTTGGGAAGATGTCCGGCGAAATGCGCGGGCCCGTCACCAGAATCATGCGTAGCTCGGGCACTTGCCGCTTCATGCGTGGAAACGCCTGCGCGATCTTCTGCAGCAGGTGCAGGCCGACGCCCGTACCACCCACGGCTGCAATGACGATGCGCTCTCGGGGGTCGTATCCAAGTCGGCTGCGCAGCTGCTCGGTATCGGCAAAAGCTGCGGGATCGAATGGCAACGTGTAGCCCGCGTAGTCGAAGTTGCGGTCCGTCCAAGCACGGATGCTCGGCAGCCCCGGGCCAAACGGATCTTCTACGACGTCCTCGGAGTTGCCTACGAAGATCGCCGCGTCGCGCACGTATGGAAAGCGCGCCACATGTTCGATGTCGTCTGCATTGCGATCCGCACACAGATGGGCCTCGCGCTCGTCACCTTCCATCGGAAGACAACCGACGAAGTCAGTCAGGAACACGAAGGGCTGCCGCTTGAGCTCCGGATTCTCGTGATAGTAGTAGTCGACATCCCAGGCCTCATCGCCGACGACGAGATCGAAGTGCTCCCGCTCCATGAGGTCCGAGAAGGTCATGAAGTTGTTGACCATGATCTCGTCCATCGTGCGCAGCGCGAAAAACGCAGAGAGGTCGTGCTCACCCGCGACGCACTCGAAATGAGTGCTCTCGTTTGCGAGGCGCTGCGTGATCGGATGAACCTGCTCCCCTTCGCGCTCGAGGTAACGCGTCGCCGGATCCACCGTGAACCATGAGATCTCTAGGTCGGGCTGCAGGTTGCGTAGCTCGCGCGCGATCGCGAGATCGCGCTGGACGTGGCCCAGGCCGATCGCGCTGGAGATGAACAGCGCCTTGCGTTTGCGACTCATCGCCCGCGTCCAGGTCGAAGTACGCGGGGTTCCAGCGACGAAGTCGCGCACGGCGCGGTTGAACACCACAGGGTCACGCGCAGCGGTGAGATGCCCTCCCCCGCCGATCGTCAGCAGCTGTGCGTTCGGCACGAGCTCGTGAATCGCTTCACCTTTCGCGTAGGGAATGTTTCGATCATCGTCGCCGTGGATCACGAGCGTCGGACACTGTATGCGGCGCGCGAGATCACGCACATCGATGTTCTGCCAGCCTTCCCGGCCTAACGAAACCACATCCCCGGTGGTGGCCCAGCCGTAGCGCACCGCGTCCTCGCGCTGTTTCGTCGAGTGCGGCTCGCTGAACGACAACAAAAAGAACCCATGCAGATAGCCCGCCCAGTCGGTTTGCATACGCTCATGGTGCTTGCGCATGCGCTCCGCCCGAGCTTCATCGACGAGCGATTCAGCAAATCCACCGGCGATCACGACGTGCGAAACTCGCTCGGGCTGCTCGGCTGCGAGACGCAGCGCAGTCGTGGTAGTCGCCGAGATGCCGATGACCGCGACTCGTTCGACGCAGACTGCGTCGAGCACTGCAGCGAAGTCCCGATAGTAAAGTTCGAAGCTGTACGCCGCGGGGTCGAGCGGCCGGTCCGAGCGACCGTTGCCGCGGCCATCCATCGTGATGACGCGAAAATGCTGTGAGAGATACGGAACGGCTGTCTTCAACATCTGCATGTGCGTGATCTGATAGATCGGTGCAAATGCGATCCACGGCCCACGCTCGCCGAACACCGCGTAAAAACACTTCACGCCGTCGTTTTCCACGTACCCGTCGCGCACCGCACGAACGGTTTCGAACGGGTACGAATCCGACGCAGGTATTTGTCCAACCTCGGGCAACGGGCCAACGATCTGCTCAAAATCTTTAGGTCGACGTTGCATGGCTAGACTCGCTTACGCTTCGAACGCTTGGGGACGGTGACTTCACGTGCCGCCGTGTCGGCGCGCTTCGGCTTTCGGGTGCGGCTATCGAGCTGCTCGAGGAGCAGTTGCATCGCATCGAGGGCACCGCGGTGCTCGGAGTCGTTGGGGCTCGAACCGAGCAAGTTCGCGAACTCCATGCCGAGCCAGAACTCTGACACCCAACAAGCGATCGCCTCAGCGCTGAATGGCGGGGGCAATTTCGTTCCGCTGTCTTCCAGCGCGCGCAGTGCATCGCGAACGCCTTCGAGCACCACGAGCTTCCACGCGGTAACCTGCGGCAAGAACTTCTCGCGTAGGCCCGGATTCGAGAGACTCGCGGCGTACAACTCGGCCTGGACACGAACGAAACCCGAAGCGAGGTCGTCCTCGTAGAAGCGCCGCGCTTGCGCCCACTTCTCGGCAAAGTTGGCGTCGCTCCGATACATGCGCTGTTGCCGCTCGAGCAGCCTTCGGTTCGCAGCTTCGAGCACTGCGATGACCAGCTGGTCTTTGGTGCGAAAGTGATAGTTGATCAATGCGTGGTTTACGCCCGCGTCCTTCGCGATTTCCCGGACGCTGAGTGCGGCGTAGCCCTCGTCGACCAGGCGCCGAAACGCGGCGTCTAGGATCTTCGCCTTGGTCTCCCCCAAGTCTGCTTCCGCAAGCAGACGGGTCGGAAGCGAAGGGCCGCGCGAGGAGAGCTTCGATTCGTTTTTCATGGGTTTCCGAGACTCGCGACGTTTGAACACTCGGTTTATACGACCGTTCAAATCGCCGGTCAAGCCGGCGGGGCCAGGGAGCGACGCCGAGACTTTCCGAGGCCTGCACCGCGCATGCGGAGACCCGCAGCACACAGGCGCTCGAGAACGCTTGAATCGGCACGAGCTCGCACGCGAGACTCGGACTCATGGGGACCTTCGAGCAAGCGACCACGGTGACTGAAGACAACGGCCGATTGCTCGCGCAACTCGACCCGGATTGGTGCGTTTGGTCACCGGCCGGCGGCTATCTCATCTCGCTTGCACTGCGAGCCGCCGCACTCAAGACAGGCTTTCCAGTTCCGCTGTCGCTCGCATGTCATTTTCTAGCAGCGCCGAAAGTGGGCGACGTCGAGCTGACAGTCAGCTCGCTGCGCAAAACACGCGTCGCAGAGTCCCTGCGGGTCACACTGCTCCAAGCGGACAAGCCGATGCTCGAAGTGATGATCTGGTGCGGCGATGCGATCGACCAAGGCTATGAACATCGCGACGCGACTCTGCCCGAGGTACCCGCGCGCGATACCGTCGAGGCACTCGCTCCGCCTCCGGGTACCCCTGGATTTCAAACGTTATGGAAGCAGCTCGAGCATCGTCCGTGTGGTCCGCTTCACTGGCAGCGCAAGCAGCCCTCTGAGCCGCGCGAACGTGACTGGATTCGGGTGCGCGAGTTTCCGCGCGAGCCCGACGCATTCCTCGATGCCGGCCGCTACGCACTCGTGCTGGATTCGTTCACGTGGCCTGCTGCCGCGCATGCCCACGTGGGCGACCCGCGCTTCATCGCACCCACGCTGTCATTTTCGGTCGAGTTCCAGCAACGCACTCGCAGCGAATGGCTGCTGTCCGACGCGTACGCGCCGTGCGCAACCGAAGGGCGCATCCTCGTCCACAACCGTGTGTGGAGCCCGGACGGCCTGCTGCTCGCAACTGGCAACGGCACGCTGATCTGCCGCCCGCGCCCTCGACCGCGCAGCTGACGGCTGCGGAAGCCGCGCCGCGATGTCGTGCGACGCGGCTTCCAATATTTCTCGTCATCTTCATTCAGTACCAGGGCGGCAAGCGCGTCTCACGCCACACGTCTGCCTCCGAGAGACCGATGTCGCGCAGCAGTTGCGGGCTCATTCGGGCGAGTACGTCGCGCCCTCTTGCCCGTACGCGCCAGCGCTTTACTACCTCGAGCATGCGGCGCCCAAGGCCCGCATCAGGCGGCACGAGGTCTAGCATTTCGAGTGACAATCTCTCTGAAGTCATGACCAGTTCTCTTTGCACTCAGTCGCCGAGCCTCATCACGGCGAGAACATACTTTGGAACCCAAATGGCGCATCGCAAGCGGCCTGGTTCACAACTCGATCCTGCGTTTTTGCCGCAGCGGGCCCGTGAGGACCAACAACTCGAGCAACGCGCTGATCTGGTTGCACGAGCGATGCGCAGTCCGCGGCGAAGCTGAGTTTTTGAGTACGGACAAGTGTGAGCCGGCGCGCAAAATGCTTAGGCGCAAGAACATGGTCATCCGATTCAGGCCATATCGAGACACGACAGATGATCGTAGCGTCGGGTCGGAACCCGCGGGCCGCGTAGTGTCGCAACGAAGTACGCGCACGTCCCCGGAGATAAGGCGCCATGACCAGGGTGCTCATCGTCGACGACATCACTGACAATCGCTGTCTATTGCGCGCGCTGCTCGAAGGCTCCGGCTACGAAGTCGAGGAAGCCGAGCACGGTTTTCAGGCGCTCGAGAAAGCGCGTGCGAATCTGCCGCAGCTCATCGTCTCGGATCTTCTGATGCCTGTGATGGACGGCTATGCGCTCCTGCGCGAATGGAAGAAGGATCCGCAGCTGCAGCTGATACCATTCGTCGTCTACACGGCGACCTATACGGAGCCCAAAGACCAACGTCTCGGCCTCGACCTCGGGGCGGACGCATTCATCGTCAAGCCTGCCGAGCCCAGTAGCTTCATGAGACGCTTGGCGGAGGTGCTTTCGTGCGCGAGCGACGGTGATTCGTCGCTGCCTCACGTCCCCGTCCTGAGCGACCTGGACCTAGTCAATCGGTACACATCAACCCTGATTCGAAAGCTCGAAGCCAAGGCGGCTCAACTCGAGCGCGCGAACCGATCGCTCCAGGAAGACATCGCACAACGAGAGCGCGCCGAGGCGGAAGCCAGGCGGCTGCTGGTCGAGCTCGAACGCACGCATGCGCAGCTCGTCGAGAGCGAGGCGCGCCTCAGCCAGAAGACCACACAACTCGATACCGCGCTCGGCATGGCACGTATGGGCGTCTGGTGTTGGGATCTGCGAACGGACGAGGTCACGACGCTACACGGACACGGTCCGCTCACCCGTCTCTCATCGACCGACTATCCGCGAACGGCGCAGGCCATGTGGGCACTCGTCGATGCCGACGATCGCCCCCTTCTCAACGAAAAGGTGGAGCGCGCTAAACAGGGCGCAGACTACGACGCGGAGTTTCGGCTCGTGTTACCGAGCTCTGAAGTACGGTGGTGCGCAGTGCGTGGACGCTGTGTGTTCGACTCGGATGGCAACCCAACCTTTTTGACGGGCCTCGATCAAGACATCACCGAGCGCAAAACACTCGAGGAGCGTTTGCGTCATTCTCAAAAGATCGAAGCGATCGGTCAACTCGCCGGCGGTATCGCGCACGACTTCAACAATATCTTGGCCGCGATCATCGGCAACGCGGAACTCGCCCGCATCTACATCGAAAGCGACGAATCGCCGCTCGATTGCGTGAGTGAAATCATACGCGCGAGCCAGCGCGGCAAAGAGCTGACACATCGGATTCTGACGTTTGGTCGCCCGAATGCGTTCAGGCTCAAGCCCATTCACGTGGCGCCGGTCCTCGATGAAGCGGAACGCCTGCTCCGCGCGACCCTTCCCGCCGGCGTGAACCTCTCGTTTACATCCGTGGCGGCAGTACCTCCCGTTCGTGCGGATGCTTCGCAGATTCACCAAGTCGTGCTGAACCTAGTCACGAACTCGTGGCATGCGCTCGGTGGCAAGTCGGGCCAGGTCGACACACGGCTCGAGCTCGCACAAGTGGACGCGACCTTTGCATTGGTCCATCCCGAGTTGCAGCCAGGCTCTTACATTCGTCTGACAGTCAGTGACAGCGGCGTGGGC
>Ga0193753_10004164_pt1 | contig 10418 bp, 5 predicted proteins | sample H1c2metaG_FD_144925 | JGI IMG/M metagenome (GOLD analysis project Ga0193753, IMG submission 144925) | Soil microbial communities from a riparian zone of the East river system, Colorado, United States - H1c2 | ecosystem: Environmental > Terrestrial > Soil > Riparian zone | place: USA: East River... | reverse complement strand
TGGCTTGCGGTAATTATTCAGGTTGGCTATGTAGCGCTCCTTCTTGTTGCTTTATTCGTTCAATCCACGTGGCGGAAGAATTTCGAGAACAACAGCAAGTTTCTGCAAAAACCCGTGAGGTTATATTTTGCAGTTATTTTACTATGGCTTCTAAACGCTATAGCCTTACCAGTACTATATTTATACCAAACAGCTCATTGCGCAGAATACACCACTTGGTCCAAGTACCTCAGCCTGAAAGCCGCTTCCGACGATTACCAGCGAAAAATAAAACTTACACAATCTCTCACCGTATTCGACAGCATTCCAGCCTTGGAAGAGAGGGGCGATTACTTAGGACTGTGGCCGGATCTTAAAAAGATTGACGAAGGAACCTTTAATAAAGATTCAGCGGGCCAAAAACCAGTTGAAAGCTCCCCACTCGACTCCGTTGAATTTTTGACTGTTCCACCTTTCACCGGTCTTATCGCTTCGGCGCAAGCCGTGTTAGGCAATTCAGCGTTGGATGGAAAATGGTTATGGTATCGTCACCCTTCAAAACACATCTTTAATTTAAAATACCAACGCGTATCTCGTCATCCTCAATACTTTTCGTTCCCCGGCGCCCAAAGCAACCTTTGGGAAAATGAATATATCCCTCTCCTGGTTCTCTTGCTTGGCGCCTTAGGCTGGCTTGTGTACCGTGTTACACTTTTCTCAATTCGTCACATTTTCGGGTTGGGCATTGTGCTGGACTATAGGTTTAAGGAAGAATCGGATAGAAAAATCCTTGTCAATGATCTGATGCCGGACAAACAATTGGAAGGCCACTCCCACAGTGATCAGTCGAGCGACATCGCCGTTCCCTCAGGCGTAGAAAATCATTCCGTCCCGGTTCCGAAAGGCAAGACCTTATCAGATGCCGTCGAAAAGGCGGGGCGATATTTCATTGTTGGCTTACCACACTCAGGCAAAAATCAACTCATACGATCCTTTCTACAGGGAAAGGAAAGCATATTGGAGATCGATTTGCATTCCGAATCGTCCTTTTTAAAAGACAAGAAACTGAACTTCGATATCATCATTGTGCGGCATTTCGAGTACGGCATCAATGACCACAAATGGAACGCCCGAAAACTCACCCTGTTTACGCAATTAGCCAGCCTATACGATGGCACCATAATCATCGTTTCCGCTGTGCAGCCAACAAGCGTGCTTGAGTTTTACGAGACTGCCATTCTACGTGAAAATAACGACACGAAAGAAAGCCGTGGCTTGTCCGATGACTATAGACAGGCAATTAGAAAATGGAAAAATTGCCTCAGTAATTTTGTGACGTATTATCAGCCACTTGAATGTAAGTCAACACGATCACCGAAATCATGGACATTTCTCAGTAGTTTCATTCAATCCGAAATAGGATACGGAAATTATCTGCCCCAACTCAAGCCCCACCTGTGGGTTGATACCAGCCAGGCCGGTAGCTCGATCAATCAACACCAGGAATGTGAAAACATCGTGCTGCGGGTTGAAGAACTCGCGGACTTATACTACCATTCCCTCTGGAACTCCTTCACCAATGAAGAAAAATACCTCCTCTTCGACCTGGCTAAAGATCGTTTTGTGAACTTACGCAATACAAAGGTGATCCGTATCCTCATGCAGAAAGGCGTCATCAAAGCTCACGATTCTCTACAGATAATGAATCAGAGCTTCAACAATTTCATTTTATCGACTGTCAATCGTGACGAAGAGATTCTCATGGAACGTGAACAGGAACGAAAAGGAAGCTGGAATACAGTATACGTGGTGCTTGTAATTTTGATCTTAGGCTTGCTAAGTTTCGTTGCCCTGGCCCAACAAAAATTATTTCAAAACTTTACGCTTCTTATTGGTGCGATAAGTTCAGCCCTGGCATTGCTAACTCGGTTTGGTGGCTTAATGGGACCAACGACGAAACCAAAAGAGTGATTGTGTATGAATTGTTCGGCAGCTCCGTCAACCGCACATTTAATACTTCATACAATTCATTCGATCATCCTTCTATAGTATTAGTCTCCATATTATTGCATCCATTATAAAATTGACTATCAAGGACATTAAAAGTCTGCAAAACACTTCTTAATCAGTGTTTAACGTCAATGGGTACGGGTCTTTTGCAATGCATACTGAATTATCATGCAACTAAGCATCAACGTCTAATAACTGAACAACTAATCAAATTCCTTGTGAGCCTTCGATTGGATCACGTGAGACAAGGAATCTGAATCAATTTAAAAACTAAAACGCAAAAAGACAACGGGACCCTGGCCGTCCACCCTTATATGCGGTTAAAATAATTTCGAAAGTAACAGTTGCTTGATAAAGCGACGCTCCCTAAATTGGATACATAGAGCCCATCTATTTCACGCCCTTGACAAGGCGCGAATGGATGGGCTTTTCTATTTTATTTGGACGGCGTATCCAGAAGTTACAGTTGTGAGCAATGCGAAGTGAAGAACGATCCGTGAATACGCAACAAATCTGCGTTCGTGAGTTTTGTATCCAAACCTAAAGACACTATTATATGAGACTAATCAGTTTGCTACTACTGACAACAATCACCCACCTATCATTTTCCCAATCCGAAAGTCCGAAGCGCCTCATCGGCTCGTTCATTTATTTGGGAAAAACATACAACTATGAATTGAAAAGCGCCAGTAGTGAAAATTGCACTTTTCGAATTACAACGGTGAAACAAGGGCCGGAAAAAAAAGCCATGAATACCGATACAACACCCATTTCTAAACCTGCTGATGTTGAGCCCAAAATAATTCAGAGTGATACTGTAAGCAAGCCAACTGAGAAAAAGGAAGCAGAAGGAGCGATAAACAAACCACAAGAAAAAAAGGACGACGTGAAGGAAAATACTAACCCAGCAAACAAGAATGGCGATGAAAACGAGAAGAAGAAAGAGCCGACTGAAGGAGAACCAAGCAAACTAGAAGAAACAAAGAAAGACAGTTCCAAGGAGAGTACTACGATAAACGATGACAAGACCACTGACCCGAGTGAAAAAGAAAAAGATAAAGAGAAAAAAGCGGCTGCAGAGGACAAAGAGAAGAAAGCCGCCGAAACTGATCCAACAGATGAGTGGATCTTTTCTGAGCTGACAGTCGATGTGTTGCAAAGAATTATCAAACAACAAATGATCGACAGATTCCACGCCATAAAGAACGACACCTTAGATGATTTCTCAATTGCGCAAGCCATAAAGATCGAAACAAGGTTCAAATTTCTTGATGACGAGCCCGTTACAGCAAACCTGATTCTAAGGGACGATTACGTTTCAAGCCTGCTAAAATATAATGGCTCCCCGTATTATTCCGGTGCATTGAGTAGGCTTATTGCTGGCCATCGCGTCGAAAGTGTAAGAGTTGAAACTGAGGATGGCGCTATAAAAAATATAATCGCTCATTTTGTCGCTCCTAAGATCGAGCTTAAAAATGCGTCTCCTAGAACCTATGTCGAATTCAAAAACGCGTTTCCCATCAGCATTTCTGGAAAGTTCGATCCCGAGGCCTTCGCGAACGTGAGACTATACTGCCTCAACTGCTGGGGCATAAAGGGTCTTGATCGATTTATTAAACTCTCTGATCTACTTGCCCTGGATATTACGCTACAAAATGATAAGGAAGACTATAGTCCGGTCAATACCACGATCGAGTTAAACCCAACCCGTACGATCGCCGAGCTGAAAAAAGAAAAGCGATCCCGTATCTTAGAGGTTGCAGCCTTTACCGACTTCGTTGGTCTTGATCAGGAGCAGCCAAACGGTTTGATTCAATTCGAGGCCAAGAGAAAACTCAACATCAATACCAAATCACGAATCATGGCGAGTTTTGAAACAGAAGATGAAATCACAAACCAAATGAATGTTTCGGGAATGACTGAAGTAAGTCGAGATCTAAAGAAAGACGCAACAATACACGTCTATAAACGGCCGCTCGAAAAAGGCGAATTTCTGCCCGATTCGTCCAAGAATATAAAAGTGGAAATTAAACAGGAACCTTCGACCAAAAAAAAGGACTCCCTGGTATCAATGGTGTATTTTACATATACAATTCCCAAACAAACAAAATTCCATTCATCGTACTATACCGTCGTCAACAATATTGAGCCGCGCCTTCTATTTTCAAAACTTGAGCAAAATCAAAGGTTTATTGATAGCCTCGGACTAGACGGAGGTAAAATTAGTCCGGTAAAGCTTTTGCAATACCAATTGGTGTCATTCGGCTTTACTGCAAATATTTTTAAACTAAGCTTCCCACAACTGAAATTTAGTTGGAACGTCATGTCGGCCGGACTATATTGGTTTCGAAGCAGGGTTGGCATTTCGTCAGATTCTTCGAGGGCATCAACGCCAATCAACAGCAGCTACCTTCTTCTCTCTACCGAAGCGGTATTTAAGCCTGACAATCGTTGGGGCGTAACGATGGGAGTTAATTTCATAAAACCGAGCATTTGGAATGGGACATACGAGCTCGCGAATAGCCACCCTATTATTCAGCCCCATTTCGATGCCTTTCTAAAAACCAACGAAACTGACAAGTTGTTTTTTCGTTTTGCATGGAGTTCAGAGTACAAGCAACGAGAAAACAATTTCACGCAAATCCAACTCGGATATAGCGTTAACTTATTTACCGCAGACAGCAACTCAAAGGCTAAGTAATTTGCCTGGTGACCTGGCCAACACTCTTTCGCCGTGGTCGCAGTCCAAGCACTGAAACCATGGCGTGGCCACAGGAATCACGTCTCTATCGCACAGTATTTTGCTAGCGGTTCTGGACAAGAAACGGCACGTACAATTTAGCCTGAAGCTCAGTAAACAACTCCGCGTGATCAGCTAAGGCATTAATCTGATCGAATGACAACTTGGTAAGGTTTGTGCCAACATCTCTCGCTAAGGCAAGGGCCGATATATACTTTTTATTGTCAGCCCTACTCTTAAAATTAGTTCTTTCTTTGAGATGCTGGGTTATTTGCGGAATGTATGCTTCCGGATTTTTAACCCATTCAGGCATCAATAGGTGCGCATCAACAACCATGTCAGGAATCTGACCAGCAATGAGATTATTCACAAATCCCGGTATACAATTTTCCAGGTCCCAACCTAAAGATATGTATGCAATTTCCTTATCGCTGACCAAATCACGTTTATATAGATTTTGAGCGATTTGAAAATCCTTTATCCGATCCATGAATACATCAACTGTCCTTATTAACAAAATAATGGTATTATTAAAAGACTGCTTAAAAGGAAGTTTGTTTCCGGCATCGCTCACCAAAACAATATTGCAATACCAGGAGCTATTCTCATTGGTAACCTTATGAATTCCTTGATTATCAAACACACCACCATCAACCAATTTAGTATCCGTTTTTTCAAAGTCGCTTGGATTGGCATAGAACTCTTTTGAAATTGTGACTGGTGTAAAAGCAAACGGTACGCACGAGGACGCAACTACGGCTTGTGCAATAGGGAAGTTTTCATGCTTAAATTTTATCGGTGGCGTCAAGGTATCATAGTAAGAATCGCCCATCTTCCTGCGGGAAAAGGTGAAGGGTCGCGTTGTCAACAGGTTCGTCGATCCGATGGCCAGGTCTGGCCGTTCCGGAAGATCTCTTAACGTTTTATTATTAAAAAAGAATTTGTCATAGGCTCGACCAATTTCTTTACTTACAGGAAAGAGCTTAAACTGAAACCGAAATAACACATAGATCAACGCACCGAGTACCAGGAAGGAAAGTGCTGGATATCCGGTAAACCATAGAAAGTATCCGCTGGCGCCAAGAAATAGCAAAACTATCAACGCCAGGAATAGAAAACTTCGGGATGTGAATACGAAACGAATAACGCTTTTGTTATGCAAGGCGTTTATCATATCCTCTTCGAATTTGGGGTATGGCTTCTGGGATAGCAACCATGCAGCACCAGTAATCGAGCCTCCTGAAATCGTTGACACAACATCAATCTTATTCAGCACACCCAAGTTATTTAAAGCACGAAGCGTACCCAGATGAAAAGCTGCCGCTCGGTAGCCTCCACCAGACAATGACAGACCTACTCTAGCCATATTACATCAAACCAGATTAAATTAAAAAACGCAACCATATTCCTAAAGGGCAAAACAATTGCCCCTGCTATACCTTTAAAGTGAACTCTTTATAGCAAGGCCCGTCATCAAAGGAGGCATTAAATCTTTTGAGATCGGCAGTACTTAACAAATCCCTAAGTTTTTTTGCTCTCGCGCTCTTGACAATGCCTTCGTCGGTTCGAATAATGCGTCCCTTAGTTTTGTCGATCAAAACATTATAGAGCGCCTTGGCGGGAAAGTTATCGGCACCTCCCCATTCTTTTGGAACCTTGTCTTGAACAAGTGGCATCATAGCCACTAGATCCGCACTATTGATAAGATCGAGACCACTGAGTGAAGCAGTCCCATTGTGGCTTCCGTGATGACCTACCTTATAAAATACCGTGTTCTTCAACAATTCAACAGTGTCCTTCCCTCCCTTCAATTTTAGATCCTTCATGACGTCGGGCTTATGCCAACTCATCCAATTTCCTGACTGAGCATCCGCTGGAAGCAGCATCACTTTTTCACTTGCAGTGAATTCAATGGCCATGGCCAGACTGGTGTTATTAGTAAGGCTTGTGACACGTAAGGCGAGGGAGGCAGACGATTCAAGCCAGTCAGTTTCAATCTGTCGCCAACGGACGTCTTTAGAATTATATGCTTTCATGAACTCGTTCTTCTGGTCCTTGTTAAGCCTATACTGTGCATTGAATGGCGACACTAGATCCTCAAGCAGAATACCCGCGGTAAGGATCGCGTTATCAGGTTTAATCTGTGTTTCCTCCTTCTCTGTGTTTGCGGCCAGGTGATACATTTCCTCTTCTTTGGTGGCAATCTTAAAAAACTTCATATCCGCGTCTCTTGGCGGACCGAGAATAAAAAACTTGATTCCTTCGGCACCGGGTATCTGGACTACGTCTCCAGGCTTTCGATAATGTATGTTGGTAGTCTTATTCCTGACGTATTCCATAGCGTCATCATTCGTCCTCTTCCCTGACGCCAGGCCCTTTCCAAGATTCAAACCTTCTTCAAACTCAATGAGCTTGATCGTATCAGCCATTGAATTGGCTTTTGCGCTCAGTCTCTGGCCAAACCCTCTTACTTTATACTTTTTATTAGATTCAGTCTTTAGCTCCTTCTCTGCCCGCTGAGCCGCTGCTTTTAACTGCTTTAACTTCTTACCATATTTTTCTTTAAGGATTCGTCCTATTTCATCACTACTGTCTTCGATCCAGGACATCCACACTTCCTTTGCACTGATTTTATCGAAAATGGCCCTCGCCTGGTTAAATCCAGAAACATGATCCTCATGTTGATGAGTGACCACAAGAAGGTCCAGTTGTCCACCGGTTGCAGTCTGGATGTCTGCCGCACAGCTCGTGATGGTCGGCGTGTCGGCATTCCATCCTCCACAATCAATAAGCATCTTAAAAGTTGTCTTGTCTTTCCGATTAAAAAGAAAGAGCAGGCAATCACCCACTGAACCTGTGTTGTACATTCTCACAGTAACAGACGTTATTTCATTGCTCATATGATCGGGTTTTTAGCTTGATGAATTAAAGCAAAGGGTTCATGCAATTTGTCTCGATTGGTTGCAAATCCAATTTCTTCCACCAGGTCGCCGTGCTCACATCGGTACTGCATATCCAGGCGTCTCTTGTTATAAGACAACTTACGCCTTCTTCCATTTGACGGATCACACGGATTAAAAATAGGTTTCCGTATGGCATGCCTCAACGTAAGGTCATCTAAGTCAAAAATCAAGGTACACCCACCCCTGAAAAACATGCTTTCGCCACGCTCATCCTGTTTATTATTATACCTGAACCTCTTGTAGACTTTTTCCCCTTTCTTGTTCTCCGTAACAGCAACCTTACAGCTCTGGACAAGAGACATAATGATTTGGTTCTGTAAGTTGCCTTCTGGCCCTGTCTTATTCAGTATTCGCAAACTCTGTATTTCGATCGCGGGTAGGTCTTTCCCGAGCGCTCGCGACGGCCTTATGCCGAACTGTTTGTATTGACTGGTCAAGACTAATCCTGTGACATCCTCAAAGCTGGACGCATTTCGACCTTTCGAATTTTTGAATAGGTAGCTATGAAGGCCAGGTGTATTCTTCTCAACATTACCGGCAATAAACTTTCTCGTTTCGTTGAATATTTCTTCTCGATCGGTCTTATAAGCGAGTGTTTCTTTAAACTGTCGCAGGAAATTTACGATCTGCTCACTAAACCCGGCCTTTTCTCCTTCATTGCTCAAGGCATTATAACACAACGTGTCCACAGAAAGATTGGGCACATTTTCTGGAAAAATGCCTCGCTTGCGAAATGCATTGATAAAGGCAATACGATAGTTGTGATCGTCATTTGCGACGAGTTCTTTGTCAGCAGTCATCAGTGCGCGAAGGTAGTCGCCGTAAGTAAGATCTACAGGTGGACAATAGTCAAGGGCTCGAACACACATGTTGAGTACATGGGAAGCGGCCTTCACCGCTTCGTCTGCAAGGCGGTTAACTAGGTCAGGGTGTATCTCTCCCGCAGGAATATTACCGGTTCCTCCCGTTGCAAGTCTCACCAGATCTGCCGTCCTGTTTTTGTAAATGGCAATAAAAGCATCAAAAATAGCAGAGACTAGTAGTGCGCCGCGGTCGTGGCATTCCAGATTGTTTTCGTAATCTGTCGTCGACGTTGGTTTCTTTTCCCATTTGCCATTTTTACCGTCACGACCAATCCCGTCTCGAAGGGAATGATACTCGCCGGTCGACTGACCAAATTCCACCGCTAGCTTGGATAGCATATTCTCAGCGTCGAGAACTCCTCTTACCATGCGAATTTGATTGCGTACGATCTCCGGGTAAGTAAAGTGCTGTAATAGCGCGACGATATCGGAGAACCCTTCATGAAAACCAGCTACGTCCGGATGTGTCGCCTCCATGTATCTACTGTACATTCCATCCAACAACGCGTGTGTAGTCTCATGGGCAATGATGTCATGCGAAAGGCATGAGTACACTACCCCACCGGGCAAGAATAGCCCCCCTTCAACGGGTGTTGCATTGTAATAACCGAACAGTAAGGCTTTCCGCTCGGGGCTATAGTATGCGTTCTGATCTCTTATAGCATGAGGATAAATAAATAACTTCTCAACAAACTCGGTTGACCATTTACCCTTTTTGTCAATGGCTTCGATGGGACTCCAAAGTACTTTTCTGCCGAGCGCCTTTTCAAAGTTCTTAATTGTATACATGACTACCGCATACACCATTTGCTGATGAAACTTAGGATTCGTTTCGCTTGGCGCGACGCCATCACTAGCAAGGATTGCTGGCTCATTCAGATCAATAGCCGTGTATACCGCGTCGCTCGCAGGGTCGCGATCGACAACCTTGACATACTCTCCTTCAGGACCCGGAAGGACGTCTTCCCACGGGATCTTATAGATGACCTGGTTGATTTCAGCCGTGTCAAGGTTTAAAGAAGTTAAAGGGTCAAATGCATAACCTCTCAGTTTCCTAAACGATGGTTTGCTGCCCAGTTTCTTAGCAGTCTTGGATGTTTGCATAGTCGCGTAATTGAAATGGTATACTCAACGATAAAGAACTCAATTCTCATGATGGTCATGAGCACATTGCTATTGCCACCGATGCTTCGGCGTCAACTAGCAATTAGCCTTTTGACACTCCTCAAGCGTTGCAAAGGGCGGTTGTGTAGGACAGCTCTTAAGCCTGCCGCTTGGTGTTCGTATCATACAAAAAAACAAACCATTCTTTTCCCTGCAAACACAGTTCCCCATCCCTCTGTCAAGCCCTACGCGCCCCTTCCTTGCGCTACGCTTCCTGGTAGGTTTTGCCTTATTTTTACGAACGTGCTTTTTTGCAGGTCGCCGTTTTGCCGCGCGACGTTTAACTGCGACTTTCTTTACAGCCCGTTTTTTCAAAGGACGTTTTTTTACGGTACGTCTTTTCTTCAGCCTTTTAGTTTTCTTCGCCTTTGCCATAATATTTTAACCTAAAGATTTTTCACGACTGTAAAATGTAAGGCGTGAGCATCCTGAAAGATATCCTTGATAACAAATAGCAATGCCTTATTGCCGCCAAATTTATTCTCGCTTGCATTGTATATGCGGGTAATATTAAACGTCTCCAACTCAATGATTCTCCCCTTCTTGTCCGTCACAGCAATGATGTCCTTTTTCGTCATCGTTCTGCCCTTATCAAAATAGATGGACTTGGATTTCTTGTACTTAGATTCCTTTGTATCGTACTCCCACTTAAATTCCTGATTCTTTGACTTTGGGTTCCACTTCATCTGTTTGTAAAAA
>Ga0193753_10004163_pt1 | contig 10419 bp, 12 predicted proteins | sample H1c2metaG_FD_144925 | JGI IMG/M metagenome (GOLD analysis project Ga0193753, IMG submission 144925) | Soil microbial communities from a riparian zone of the East river system, Colorado, United States - H1c2 | ecosystem: Environmental > Terrestrial > Soil > Riparian zone | place: USA: East... | reverse complement strand
TGTTCGAAACGGAAGTCCATTAAAGGTGACGGCGATCCGTAGCCGCGCGGAGATGCTCGAAGGCCAGCAGTCGGTGCTAACGGCTAATCTTCAGATCGCGGATCTTCAAACTGAATTGAACGATCTGCTAGGAGTGCCGCTGGATACAGAATTAGAACTGGATCCGGTAGTGCCGACAAGCTTCGACGCTGAGAACAAGAGCGAGTACTTGAAGATCGCATGGGGGGAGAACCCGCAGATTCTCGCCGCCCAAGACACGGTACGCAAGGCGAGAGCGGCCATGGCGGCCTCGAAGACCGCTTACATTCCCGACATAACAGCCTATGCGCGACATAGCTATCAGGACGGAGTGCCGTTTCTGGTGCATAACTCCGGCACGTTCGGTGTCAGCCTGAGCTACGACGTATTCGATTTCGGCAAACGGCGCGCCGCGGTAAGCGAGCGCGCGGTGCAACTCGCGGAAGCCGAGCAGAACGTCGAGCGGCTCAAAGAAGAGGTCGCGGTTTCGGTTGAGCGCAGTTACAACAAGGTGGAGCGGACCAAGCAGATGGTGGGTGTCGCCAGGGAGGTCGCTAAGCTGCGCCAGGAGAACGAGCGGGTAAGTACCAACCAGTTTGCTCAGGGGGCCGTGCAGGTTTCCGAGCGCAGGCAGGCTAGCGCAGCCAACTATAAGGCTCATGCCGAGCTGCTGCAGGCGAGCTTGGGATATCTGCTCGCGCGGGCCGAACTCGAACAGGCGCTGGGGCGCACCCCCGGACTCTAACCGGATCGCTCACAATAGCCAATTAGTCAATTCACTAGCGGCGCTGTCGGTCAGATCACGTCGCTTGCGGGGCGATCAGTTTCGTGATTTCACGTCCAATGGTCGGTCGTCCTGTATAAAGGCGGTGTTGAGAGCCGTCGAACTTCTGAGCGACCAGCTTGCGAAACCAGGCCAGGATTGTGTCGGGCTTGGCAGCGGCCGCTACCGTTTCGAGTCCTCGACGTCCGAGCCGTTTGCCGATGACAGCTAGAGGGGAGCGTTCCGGATCGGTCAACAGAAGACGGGAGGGCGGATGGCCCGAAAGACTCTGTTCTCCGCCACCAGATATTCGTTCTGCAGCAGAAGCTGCTGATTCACCATCCCGGTCACATACGCTAACAGGCGCGCCACCTGCGTGGTCCTCACGGAAACGCACCATCATAATTTCTTTGCCTTCAGCACGTTCGAGTTTGACCTTACGGCATGTGAGCCTCGAAAGCAATGTGTACGGATAAACATGTAAACGCTAGGAGTTAGCAAGCCAAGAAGCCCATATCAGATCGCCGGTTGTCAGGCAATTGCCCGAAATTCGACATTTCGCCGCATAAAAGCACCACGGCATTATGGAAAACACTACTTCGCTGGTTGGTGACGAAAATGCCCTCGTGTTTACTGAGTCGCCTTAAAACTCGATGTGACAAATCGAAGTTCGAGCTCAGGTGACCGTGAGGAGCAGAAGATGACCGACAAATGTACGAAGTGCGGACGTGCAGAACCTCAAATAACTGCTGACGCGAAAACTCTAGGCGTATTGCAAGAGCTCCAAAGCGGTGTGTACACCTGCTGCCAAATCTCGCAGTGGGCCGACGAGCAATGGTTGGCATGGTTTAAAGCGACACAGGAAGACCAAGACGTGACCATCCGTCCCGAGTTTAGTGAGCCCGAACTTGTACTTGTTCCTGTCCGCCTTCGCCGACAGCAAGTTCCCTGGTACAGAACGGCTGACAATCTCGGCTGGGACCGGAGGCGATAGTCATGCTTGGGAACCAAAAAACGTGGAACAATTGCGTGCCTGTGATTCATTGGTTGTGATCTGCGGGAAGAACCACACAGCCACGCCCGAACTGGCGATGATGGCAGGTTAGCGCTGGGGCACGGCTTACAAGTAATTTGGATCGGGCCGCCGGTCAGCGGTTTGAGTGCCTTCAGAGCGGTCTTGCAATTCAATACGGCTGAGGATTAATGAAGGAAATTCTTCAGCAGGTATATTCCCAATCACTAGTAACCGCAGAACCGCTGGCTGCGTAATCCCCAAACGAAGACCCCATTGGTCCCGTTCTGGGATTGGGTTCTCAACTACCACGATCGTGGTATCGGTAACTCGGCTGGGGTGGTACCAAAAAATTATTCCATTTTGTGATGATTTTTTCGCTTCGTTCCGGCAAAGTGTCGAGTAGGGGGAGATGAAAAAGAGTGCGGCGCCGCAATAGATCTCGACTAATAGGAAGCTTAGCCGCGTACTGTCGACTGGTCAGCGGCAAACGCGGATACGCAAAGGTTGTTGTTACTGCCTCTACGTAACAACGCAGCACCACGCATGAAAGGGAGTCATTATGGATAGACATAAGGGGAAACGTGCTCTTCTGATGCCGCATGAAAACCGTCGTTAGAATAGGTTGGCTGGACAGTAGTATGAACACTTTACAACCTCCCGAGCCATCTGATGTAGCGCCCTTCTGCGTTTCGGATTGCCCGGCCGGGTACGGGCACGATGCGAGTGTCAAGCTTTACGAAGAGAACTGCGCGCTATCAGAGGAGGTCGGCAGCACGTCAAGCTTCGGAGAAATCGTCGGGGCCTCGGAATCACTCTGTCGCGTGTTGGGACATGTGGCGAAAGTAGCTGCGTCCTATGCCACGGTCCTCATCACTGGAGAGAGCGGCACCGGCAAGGAAGTGATCGCGCGCGCGATTCATAAGGGCTCCCAGCGTTCCCACCGCCCGTTCATTCGAGTCAATTGCGCGGCAATACCGCCCTCGCTAATTGCCTCCGAACTCTTTGGCTGTGAGAAAGGAGCATTCACAGGGGCTTTTCAAAGGCGTCTGGGTCGCTTCGAGCTGGCGAATGGTGGAACGATCTTCTTGGACGAGATTGGCGACATTCCGGCAGAGACGCAGATCGCACTGTTGCGCGTGCTGCAAGAGCGTGAATTGGAGCGGGTAGGGGGCACCCAGCCTGTCTCGATCGACGTTCGCGTGATCGCCGCGACCAACCGCGATTTACGGGCAGCGGTGGATGCCGGCACATTCCGGCTGGACTTGTTCTACCGGCTCAACGTCTTTCCAATTCAGATGCCCGCCCTGCGCGAGCGTCCGGAGGATATTCTCTTGCTGACCAAACACTTCATCGAGCGTTACGCGAGTAAGTTTGGTAAGAAGATCAGAACCATCGAGCGGAAAACGCTGGAGCGGTTACAGTCGTACGATTGGCCGGGCAACATTCGCGAGCTCCAGAATGTGGTGGAGAGGGCGGTCATTTTGTGTGACAGCGAAACCTTCGCAATTGAGGAAACCGAGCTGCGGACTGAAACACGACTGGCGGCGAAGCTGCCGGTTGCTCTCGCGGCCACCTTGGTGAATCATGAACGAAAAATGATTGAAGGTGCTTTAAGGGAGAGCCGGGGCCGGATTTCCGGGCCGTCCGGAGCGACTGGAAGGCTTGGCATTCCACGGTCCACCCTTGAGTCAAGGATCAAAAGCCTACGGATCAACAAGCACAGCTTTGCCTACGCGTAGAGCTCGCGATCCTTGCGCACCAGCTTATGTTATTTCCGGCGGGAGGCGCTTCTTACCGGCATGGACCTGCCGAATCACGTTTGCAAGCTCGCGCGGAGGCATATTCTTCCGCAAATATCCTCGGGCTCTGGCTTCTAGGGAACGCTTAACCTCGACGTCGGCTGTTAATTTCATAATTATCTGCGAATCGTTCAGGGCTATTTGCGAATGACTACTGTCCAAAACAATCCAAACCTCAATAGGCACACGGGTGGGACGACTCTGATAGTGATACATCGACAACGGCACAATGCCCTTTCAACGGAGGCACGACGGCGCCGCCTTGGTCTGCCCATCCTCGTGGCTCCAGGACAAAGTGCTGCCTATCAAAACGTCCGCACCGCCTCCGCCAATAGAATCAAGGGTCCAGGCGCTTTGATCCAATCGCACGGAGCGGTGAGCCGTTCGCAAATAACGCTTTTGCGTGATGCAACTGGTCACTCCGAGAAGCCCGCGAGCCAGTTTTCAAAGGATAAGAGCAGCTCGCGAGCGATTTTGTTAGAAGGAAAATGTGACGGAGATTTACAAGGACAGATGCCCAACAAACGCACGGTTAGCGAGCTCTTATTTGTATGAAGGGTCCTCCCATAACAGCACGTGACCCGGCCGAAGCATAAGTTCGCCTGGTATGTAGCAGAGACTCGAGTCAAGAACATAATTAGACACGCAAGACTAGGAAATGAAAAGTGATCCATAAGATTCTTCCCCCCAAGCAGATTAGTCGGATGCTCCTATGTCTGATGTCGCTGGTTTGCTATCATACGGCTCTGATCGCGCAGAACCACGACCCAGCAGACAGTCCGGCGTCGGGCTCTACGCTGCGCGTCACGCACATCTTGGGCTTCGAAGGCATCTCGAACAACGCGACTGGAGACCTCGCAATTCAAGGTGATGCGTTGCGCTTTCAGAAAAGCGAAGGCTCTTCCGCTCAAATAGCCATAGGCTCCATTCAGGACGTCATTCTCGGCGAGGAGAACAAGCAGGTGGGCGGGTTGAAGATGACATTGGTCAGGAGCGCGACGCCGTACGGCGGCGGCCGAGTGATCGGCCTGTTCTCACACAAGAAGTACGACACCCTAACCTTGGAGTATCTCGATCCCAACGGAGGTTTTCACGGCGCGATTTTCCAGCTCAACAAAGGACGAGGGCAGGTTCTTAGGAGCGAACTGGAGGCTGTACGCGCGCACGTTGCGGCGAAGCACTCAGGAGACCAAGAATGAAGTCAAATAGGAAAGCCTCACTAACAGCCGCAATCCTGATGCTCCAAGCGGCAGTGCAATCGCCGGTTCTGGCCGGAACTAAGCGCTCGGTGGCAGACCAATGGAGCATGCAAGTGGGCAAAGTTGAGCCTGGCCGTGTGAATATCGAGCCCGCCTTCAGAGTTGCTATCTACGAGAATCTGTTGGATGAGTTAGCCAAGACGAAGCAGTTCAAACAAGTGTTGCGCAGTGGAGATCGCAACGCCACCGGCCGTCCGGACCTCCTAATTCTCAAAACAACGGTGGAGGAATACGCACCGGGTAGTGAAACTCGGCGGGCAGTCACGACTGTGAGTGGGGCCACGAAGTTGAAGGTCAGAACCCAGCTCTGCACGCGGGAAGGTCAGATCGTTCTGGAACGCGTGCTCAGCGGCAATGTACGTTTTTTCGGAGGCAACCTGCGAGCTACCCATAACCTGGCACGCAAAGTGGCCAATGCCATCAAGCAGTCAACCGTGCCGGAGATTACACCTTCCGTCCGCGAACAGTAAACAACATAACTGGCTCGCCTACCGATGAATAGCCTCGTGGGAAGTGTACCGTGCCGTTTCGTAAACGGCTGTTCGGTGCTGAGATTATCGTTAGCGCGCGGCCGCCCGCGCCGGCGAACGCGACGTCGAGAGGCGGTAGACCGCGCGAGCCGAGCGTTAAGATTCGATAATCGGCACTTGTGAATTCAGTTGCAGGTCCAGGGCTAAGTTGAGGCGCCAATCGATTTGAGTAAACCGTGCCGCTGTTTTGCCGCGTAATACCTTACGGAAGATCGGAATGTATTTGAGCCGTAATTGCAGGATGGACTCTTCGACAGCGGCCCACTCCTTAATATAGGTGTCAGCCCGCCTGTCCGTGATGGAATTGTAATTCGTTGCGTACTCCAGACCCGGACCGTTAGCTCCGTTCTTTGCTCCATTGATCCCGAACACCCTGCTCCCGGCATCTAACGTTCCGTGACTCTCCTGATCGAAGACTATGCCCTGGTCGGAAACAACGCCACTGCCGCTCTCGTGGGCAACAACGGATCTATTGACTGGCTCTGTTTTCCGCGCTTTGATTCCGGAGCTTGCTTCGCGGCGCTCTTAGGAACCGAAGAGAACGGCCACTGGAGAATCGCTCCCAAAGTCGCCCATCCCAAAACCACGCGACGCTACCGCGAAGGCACCCTTGTCCTCGAGACTGAATTCTCCACGCCTGAAGGAGCCGTGCTCGTTGTCGATTGCATGGACCGGCGCAGTCAGTGGCAAAGTGTAATCCGGCTCGTTCGTGGCCACTCACCACGAGACGGGAGGCATCGTGGCAGCCGCCACCACTTCCCTACCCGAGGAAGTCTGCGGAGTTCGCAACTGGGACTCTCGCTTTTGCTGGCTGCGCGACGCCACTTACACACTCTACGCCCTCCTAGAGACCGACTTCAGTGAAGAGGCGAAGGCCTGGCGCGACTGGCTGCTCCGCGCTGTCCCTGGAAGCCCCAAGCAGATGCAGATCATGTACGGTGTCGCAGGAGAGCGCCGCCTTACCGAATTCGAACTGCCCGACCTACCTGGCTACGAAGGCTCGCGACCCCTGCGAATCGGCAACGCCGCCAGCGAGCAGCTCCAGCTCGACGTCTACGGTGAGCTCCTCGATTCCGCCTATCTTTCCCGGCAAAGAGGACTCCATGGAATCGAGGCCGGCTGGAATCTCGCGCGAGCGCTCGTCAGTCATTTCGAAACAATCTGGACTCAACCAGATGACGGAATCTGGGAAATACGCGGCCCACGCCGTCACTTCATCCATTCCAAAGTTATGGCGTGGGTCGCCGTCGACCGCGCCGTTCGCATCATTCAAGAATTCAAAGAAGATGGCCCGCTCGAGCGTTGGATCCGCCTACGCAGCGACATTCACGACGAAATCTGCCGTCTCGGCTTCAGCCGCGACTTGAATTCATTTGTTCAGTACTACGGCAGCAAAGAACTCGATGCCAGTCTGTTGATTCTCCCGTGTGTCGGATTCCTCCCGCCGGAAGATCCGCGCGTGAAAGGCACCATTGCCGCCATCGAGAAGAACTTGATGAAAGACGGTCTCGTCGCGCGCTATAACACCCGGAGCTCAGTCGATGGCTTGCCCGGCAACGAAGGAGCGTTTCTAGCTTGCAGCTTGCAGCTTTGGGATGGTCGACAACTACGTCCTCCCGCACCGCATCGATGAGGCGCGTGCGCTCTTCGAACGCCTGCTCTCCCTTCGCAACGATGTTGGGCTCTTAGTACCCCTGACAGATCGCAGCACGAAGAACGTCCTGCGTGAGTACCTCGCCATACTTCCCGACGCTTCAGCGGAAGCTTGGCTGTTTCCAAGCGAAAACCCCAAGAAGCCGCTCGACTATTCGAATGTGTATCGCAGACGAATCCGGCCGGCGCTCGATGCCATGGGATTGAAGTGGGCGAACTTTCAGGTGATGCGGAGAACCTTCGGCAACAAACTAGCTGAGGTCGAGAAGGATGCCAAGGTGCGGGCCGAGCTGATGGGCCACTCCGTAACCGTTCACGAGAACGAGTATCGGCAGGCTCCCCTAAAGGCAAAACAGCGCGCGATGAAAAAGCTCGGGGAGCGCCTGCAATGAAGAGTTGTCGTATTGTCGTGCAGGGAAATTACTGCAACGTGTTGAAACTTTGGAGCGGGAGACCGGGATCGAACCGGCGACGTCCAGCTTGGGAATATGAGCGTCAATTGTAAATAAATGACTTAGGCATCTATGGCGCTGTTTTCTGGTCACATAAGTCTATTGTTTTCACGCTGCCCTTTCCAGCAGCCTGGTTGTTGAGGTAAACGAGGTAATGAAAAGAATCTCAATCTTGTCCACCTCCGTACATTAGTCCGTACAGCTTCGTTCACCCGGTGGGTTGCCTTGTTCGACTTCTTACTTTGCTTTGGCTCCATGGTCGAGCCGGGTGGAAGGCCTTGCCATTACCGCAGGAACGATCCGATAGTCCGAGCGGTAGACCAAATTGTGCAGATCGCTCGAGGCGATCGCCCGGAGTATGAATAGCTGGGCCGCCGCATCCCCTTCGCTGAACACGTTCAACGGCCAGTCGTGGACTGTCGTGCCTCGAAGATGAGGGTGGTGGAAGCCGCCTCCAAAATAGGCTTGGAGCACGATTGGCTCGATTCCGGCTGCTTGCTGTTCAGCCCAGCTCAAAGCCCAGGATGCGTTCAGTCCTCCATCCGGTGTGCGTCGCAATCCCGACTCAGTGAGCTGTCCGGTTTCGCGCAACAAGTTAATGTTCATTTCGTTCAAGACCTGGCGGGCGATAGGCGTCAGCAGTTGCACCGCCTTCTCGAAATGGGCTTCCTTATCCTGTCGACTTGCGGAGCCGCCATGCGTACCGTCCCGAAGATCCTCAAAATGGCGTATTAGGCTGGTGATGTATGCGGGTATCGTGCTTTGTGACATTGCGTATTAGCGCCTCCGGGACTGAATCGAAGAAATTGCTGACGCTCTCCTACCGATAACTCCGTACCGGTCTTAAGTTCCTTACCGCCAATCCTGTGTCCTCTGAATTGGGATGGTGCATTCCAAGCCACGATCAATGGACAAGACCCTCATTGAGGAGGTCTTTCCTGCTTGCGGCGCGTCATGCTGTCATCAATGGCTACCTTCGTTTGGTGGAGAGATGTGGCGAGCGAATCTCTTGATACGCGGCGCACGATGGGCGTCACGAACAACCGAAACGCAGCAGGAATATTGCGACTTAATGCGATGGCTTCCAACTCCGCATACACTCCTCCATCGCGCTCCTCCAGGCGCGTGATGCTGGATAGCCGCCAGATCAGGCCCGTACCGTGATCCTCGGGCAAGGTTCGTTGGCCCGGCGTTCCAAATTTGTCAACTTCCTGGATATGAGTTGTATTGGAAATACCGTACCAATGCCGATCGTCCACTCGAAAATAGGAAGCTTCGCAGTCGGTATCGAGCGCCGTCTTCGCCACAACCGATTTGTTCACGAGGCGCATGGAAAAGCGATCGCTCACACCGTCGGTACCGTTAGACATTGAGTCGATTACGCCCGGTTTGTAGATTTCCTTGTAGCGGTCATAATCCCGCACGATACGTAAGATATCCTCAATTTTCACACTAGGGACGAAACCCACGCCCAGCCAGTCGTGGATGAGTCCGGATGGAACTTTCTTTGGAATATGGGGGCCGACCGGCGCAATGTAGGGCCCTTTTGTCCGAATAACCTCTGCTCGACCCGGTTCGTCGTCGAGCCAAAGAAAATGTGCTCCTGGCTGGAGACGCGCCTGCATGGCGGCCTTTGCCGCCTGAAGATAGGTGTCCCAAGCGGCTTTCGTCTCCTCTGTCAGGGTCGCCGCAGCGACCGAAGGATGAACGCGCAGCAGGATCAAAATAGCGGCCAGTCGAATTCTGTTAGTCACGATTGTTATCTCGACCACACGTAGTGAAGATCCCTCGGTTGGATGCGAAGGCAGCAGAGCCGGTCGCGAAGTTCTGCTTCTGTCCGAAAGCAGGCCTTGTCAGATGAATCATTCGTGCAGCCGCGCTGCTCCCAATAAAAGTAGACTGGGCGGGCGATGGCTCCTTGATCCAACGTGCGATGTTCAATGCCGAGGTCAGTCGCCTCGTCGCTCCTGTGACTACTCTCTCTCGCAGTGTGCATGTGTTCTTCTTGCGTCTTCACAATGTCTCCTTTGGCTTTATCTTCCAGTCCACGATCTTCAAACCAAATACCGCGATGCAGCAGAGCCCCACCGCCGCATCAGGGCGTTGACGGCCTCGGTTAGTTTATTTCGGAGCTGCGCCGGTCGCCACATCCAACTCCCCCTTGGCGAGCAAGTAGTTCAAATCGGCGCGCAACAGATTGGCCCGAGCAGAAGCTTCGCCTGCCTTCGCCCGCCAATCTTCAGAAGCCAGACTGACTCCCACGATGTAGCGATCGGCGTCCAACCGCTTGGTTTCGCGGGCCTGCTCCAGTGAGGCTCGGGCCGTGGTCGTCATTTCTTTTGCAAGTTCTAGGTTGCGGTAACTCTTTTCCACTTGAAGGGTCACGCGCCGTTTCAGCCGCTGGACATTCTCTTCGGCCTGCGTCAATCGAGCTTCCCCTTCTCCAATTGCGGCAGATCGCTTTCCCCAGTCGAACACGTTCCAACTCATGCGCAGGCCTACTGAGCCATTGTTGTGAGCGAGGAACGGCACGCCGTTCTGATACGTGTACTGCGCGAAGGCGCCGACATCAGGAATATAGTCCGCCTTCGCGATTCGGACACCTAGCCGCGCTTTCTCGGCAGCTTTCATCGCGGCCTGGATTTCGGGATTCTGATTCATCCCCAGATCCCGGTACTCGGCTAGGGAGAGCAGCGGAGTCTCCGCCTCTGTCGAAATTGGCGTAAGTTCCAGTTCCGTGTCGACGGGAAGTCCGGCCAGATCGTTTAAGTCGCCAGTCAAATCGGAAATCTGGTTCTCGAGTTTGCTGAGTTGGTACTTGCTCTGGAGCAGATTCGTTCTCTGCCCGAGAACTGCGACGTCCAGCAGGTTTCCCGTCGAAACGCCGTCGGTGTTTTCCTTCAAACTCTGTTCGGCAGCGGAAATCTTAA
>Ga0193753_10004162_pt1 | contig 10420 bp, 7 predicted proteins | sample H1c2metaG_FD_144925 | JGI IMG/M metagenome (GOLD analysis project Ga0193753, IMG submission 144925) | Soil microbial communities from a riparian zone of the East river system, Colorado, United States - H1c2 | ecosystem: Environmental > Terrestrial > Soil > Riparian zone | place: USA: East River... | reverse complement strand
CCAGATGTCAAGGACTTCATTGTCCAGCGACATATCACCGCAACGGGTTGGTCCTGCGCTCATCCTTCGGCAAGTGTGAAGCAGGTACTCAAGGGTCAGAAGATCCTTCAGGCCTTCGAGGAGCTATTGGATACGGCCGCCAGCTAAGTGGCTATTGCATTGCCCGTCTCGGCCAAGGCTGGGGCGGTTAAGAAAGTTTCCACAGCATTTAAAACGTAAATAACACTGATTCTTAGACGGAGAAACATCATGAAGAAAATCATATTCACTTTAATCGCCTTTTTTGTCGCATCGGGAATCACTTTCGGCCAAAGCGACAAGCGGGAAGCTCAACGGCAATCGCAGTTGCCCACCGACAGATCCGCAATGATGACGCAGGTTCCGCTCATCAATGAAGTCCGACATGAGGTACTGATGGTGCCTTCCTATGGAGTATTTGACTGGATTGAATTCCAAGTCAGCGGCGAAGGAACGGTTAGGTTGAACGGTCAGGTTGCTCAGCCGACGACGAAATCAAACGCGGCAGCACGAGTGGGAAAGATTCCGGGAGTTACGCAAGTGAACAACCAGATTCACGTCCTGCCGCTCTCGCCGATGGATGACCAACTTCGTCGGCGTGTTTATCGGGCAGTCTATAACTTTGATTCACCCCTTTATCGCTACTCTATTCAAGCCGTACCGCCGATCCACATCATCGTGGATGGAGGGAAGGTAACGCTCAAAGGGATAGTCGCGAACAAGTCTGACAGTAATTTTGCAAACATCGCGGCGAATGGCGTGACCGACGTTTTCAAGGTCATGAATGAACTGCAAATCGAACCCGCAGTCCGATGAGGATTAGGAAAATGGGAACCGGTGACGCTTGCTCAGGTACGTCATCGGTTCGCCAACGGCACGATTAACCAATTGACCGAATGGATACAGCCCGGCAATAAGTAAGGAACCTATGAAGCCACTTAATTCCTATCACGCAAAACAATTGATTTTTGCAGTTTTGATTGCATTGATTTCGTTTAATTTCTCACGAGCCCAAGCAGACGTTGAACGGTCAGCTGAGTCCGCTTGCTCACCACAGCAACCCAAGGTAATTCTTGTGCTTGGCGGAGGAGGAGCGCGCGGATTGGCCCACATCGGTGTCATTCAAGTTTTGGAGCAGGCGAATATTCCGATCGATATGATCGTCGGAACTAGTGCCGGTAGCATTGCCGGGGCACTCTATGCTGACAATCCGAACGCCGCGGACCTGCGTACAATTTTTACAAACGCTAAACGGAAGGATTTTATCGACTTTTCGTTGCTGCACATTTTCAACGGTCCGATTACGGGAAAAGCGCTGGAGCAATTTCTTCGCACCAACATGCACGCGAGTGATTTTCGCGAATTGAAGATACCGTTTGTCGCTGTATCAACAGACCTGGAGAAAGGGGTCAGCTATCCGATTGACGCTGGACCAATAGCACCAGCCGTTCACGCCTCGGTCGCGATGCCGCTCTATTTCCACTCGGTCCAGTTAGATGGCCGCACTTTAGTGGACGGAGGCGTAACCGCTCCGTTGGCAGTCAGCATCGCACGTAAGTACCGACCAGATGTAGTTATCGCCGTGAGCGTTTCAGGATCGCTTCCGCCGAAGATGCCAAGCAATTCACTGGGCGAGGTTGCTCGTAGCTACTCTATAACGCTCGATACGCTGGAAGGGATCAGCAAGAGCTCCGCCGATGTCGTAGTAACACCGGATATTGGTACAAGTGGCACCTTTAAAGTTTCCGACAAGCAGTTTCTGTTTGACGCTGGAGCCAAGGCGGCTATTCAAGCATTACCGCAGATCAAAAAGATCATGGCGGATAAGGGAATCGCATTAAGAACTGCTAGATGAGTCTTCTGTCGATCCTAGAGCTTTGTAGATTGGAACGCCTTCTATTTGAGGTCATATATGCAAAACATGATTGTCATCGTCGAAAAACTTATCATACGGGCGCTGATATTAATGCTTCTACTCACGATCGCGCTTGGGACTGCTGAACTCGGTCGCGTATTGATCCTGGACATTTTGACGCCGGTATATGGCCTTGTGGATATACCGACTGTGTTCGATATTTTCGGCATCGTGCTGGTGATCTTAATAGGGATCGAACTGCTCAAGTCGATGAAGATGTTTCTGGCCGAAGAAAAAGTGAAACCGGAACTAGTTATCGAGGAGGCTCTACCGGAACCGCCCCATCGAAGACGGCTGCTAAGCGAGAAACAAAAGAAAGCGCTATGGACGGAGTTGGAGAAAGATACGCTGCTTTATCGACTGATAGTCCTCGCGGTGAATCTTCCACTGCGCCGTGGCCAACTCGTCACGATCACTGAGGACGTAATCGATTTCGAACACGAACATGTTTTTGTGATTGGATCGAAGGGAAGACCGCCGCGCTTGGTTCCGCTCAATGCCACAGCCACGAGAGTTCTGAAAGCGATGATCGAGGACGAACAGTTGCCTTTTCCGGTCAAGGACTTCCGTAAACGTTGGTATACCGCACTCAGAAATGCCGGAATCAATAAGAAAGAAGGTACGAGAGAAGAGAACTACCACTTCCATGATCTTCGCAGTTACTTCGCAAGTGAACTGATCCGACGAAATACCAATCCTTTGATAGTGCAGAACCTGTTCGCCCACTCCGACATGAGCATCACGACCATTTACGCACAAACCGACGACAAATTGCTGCTTGAAGCTGTGAAACGACTCGACGAATCGGGATAGGGGGTGCCACAATACCACGTATCTTCGGATGTCAGATCAGGCTACGAGAACCTAATAGTGGTAAAGTCCAAGCAAAGTTTCATCATTTCCACAATGAGAAGGAACCAGCACCAACAGATTCTCGAAAAGTGATTTAAAAGAGCATTGTAACGTTAGGGCGAGTCCGATCATTGCAGGTGGAAAGTGATCACTTCGTACGAATCCCGTTCGACTCACTGTCGTTATGGATGCCACCTCACGACCGATGCGGATTTCCAGAAACAAGCGGTACAATGACTCGTGGACATTTCGTGTGCAACTGAAAAAGCGACTAAACCTGGCACGCTAAGTTATTAGTTATACTGGAGGTGGCGATCGGAATTGAACCGATGAATAAAGGTTTTGCAGTCTTGGCTGGTGAGGTTACTCAGGTATCGATAAGTTGATTTTCGTATTGCCCGGATTGCCTAATTCCGGTTCCGTCCTATTCTCCGTACCATCTAGTTTCACTTAGATTCAAACAGTTCGTGGACAGTTTCGTGGACAATTACAATAGAGTGTTACACCTTTCGATTCGTAGAAAGGTGCCAACACCGAACGTTTGGCAGAAGTCTTATTCGTTGATGCTGACACGGGCCGGGTGCGTGCGTCGAGGTGATCACAGAATCTTCTGGTTTCAAAGAACAGACAATCCCGCGTCTGGGAATACTTGAACTTTTGTCCCATAGCATTTTAAGGAGTAGTACTGCTCTTCCAGATCACCTTTTTTCCATTCCCTAACGTTCGCACTTAACTCCCTTATTTTGCGCATCCCAAGTCAATACACAACCATCCTTTTTGCCATCACTCTTCACGGTCCTGAGGGTTAAACCAAGACGCGATTTACTCAAATAGCTTTTCGAAAGGTCTGGCGGATTTTGTAGCCATCGTTCGACAATGTCAACCTTCCCAAACGAAGAACTCGAACGCGATGTTAGGACTACATCATTCCTAGTTTGGATTGAGCCTTCCGGCTGCCTTTCGTAGCCAAAACAATCCTCGGACAATATCTTTCTTCGTACCGACGCCGTCGAGATATGCAACTGACAAATTGCATTGTGACGCTACGTCGCCCATTTTGCGCCCTTCTTTAAGAGAGCGAAGGCCTTCCTGCGATTAACCCCATCGCTGCCGCTGGACGCCTAAAGGAGCAGGGAATTCAGGCTGGAATCGATGAAATTGTTGGAGGCACGGATAGACTTCCAAACGCCCTATTATCAAAGCTTTCCGCGAACGGCGTCCAGCTACTTTTTGACCATTCAATAGTCTCGATAAACAAACAGAAAACCTCTGTTCAATTGGGAGTTAGGTCTCCTGAAGGAAAGGTCGATCTAATTGACTGGCCGTACGCAATATGTACCCTACCATTTCCCGTTCTCAGGCGGTTGAAGTTGCTCGGCCTAAGTCGGACAAAGATGAGTGCGATTCGAAATCTGACTTATGCCTCGTCTATCAAAGTCCTGCTGAATACTTCGGAACGATTTTGGGAGACCAAGTACGGTATCATAGGTGGAGCCTCCCAAATGGATTTGGTAAACCGCCAAGTATATTATCCTTCGGATAACGCAACAGTTTCAAAAGAAAGGAGCAGTGGCCCCCTCAAGAGCGTGAATGCTCAATTCCAGCGATTCGCAAAGAAATCGATTTCCGATAGCGAGGTGAGTCATGGTGCAGGTGTGCTAGTAGGTAGCTATTGTTGGGGACAAGACGCGCGTAGACTCGGGGGGTTAGAGCCTCAAGCCAGGGTGGATGTCGTGGTGGAAGCCATTGCGAATATCCATCCCGAAATAATAGAAAAAGGAATGGTAAAGGAACACGCTTCAATGTTTTGGGATGAGAACAAATATGCAGGTGCGGCATTTTCGTTCATGAGACCAGGGGATTTTAGCTCCTATTACGTGGACACGATTAAACCGGAAGGCAATTTATTCTTCGCTGGCGAACATTGTTCTCTGGACAATGGCTGGATACAAGGAGCGATTATCTCTTCACTAAGGGCAGTCGAGAACCTTGTCGAGCGTCCATAATCAAGATCGATCTGGCACGAGCTAATTCGTTCCCTGGTAGCAAGGAAAGATCAATTCAGGTTGATTCCGACAGAGGCATAAACAAAATGATTGCCCGCTCTTGGGTTTGCGTTTCCTATCGAGTAGCCGAAATACGTTGTTACTTTCTTGTTCGGTTTGAAATATATCCCCGGAGTAAAGTAGCCCGCTGCGTGTTTACCGATATAGTAATCCGCGATGATGCCCATATGGATTGCGATCAAGGATGGGCGCGGCTGGCGAATTTGAAACAGCTCGCTGTCGTGTTGAATGGCAGTATTGTTTCGGCACAGTGCTGTCGATTGGTAATAACTATCCTAATTTGGGGCTGTATGGATATTATGAATGAAGTCGAAACAGCGCTGCGGAAGTGCCACTTTTCAATACAGGATTCAAGCCGTATTAGGATTTGGAGTTGTTGACTTTTGCGGTTGAGTTGCGAACGATAAGTTCCGGTTCGACCATTTCAATTTTAGGTATTTCTTCCTTGTTTTCTATTTTGGATAGATTTCTAAGCAGAGTTTGGGCGGAAAGTTTGCCCATCTCAAAAAGCGGCTGACGAATTGTCGTTAAGGAAGGCTGGAAATAAGGGGCGATATATATATCATCAAACCCGAGCACCGAAACATCTTCCGGTACTCGGAGACCAGCTTCCTGCAAAGCCCGGATAGCACCAATTGCGGATATATCGTTGAAGGCAAAAATCGCGGTAAAATCCCTTTTGTTAGCTAGTAATTTCCTGGCCGCAACATACCCAACTTCAGGAGACGGATTTATTCCTTCAAGTTCGACGACTAATTTCTCATCAATACCTATGCCTCGATCTCTGGCTGCCTGGACAATCGTTTCCCATCGGATCTTTGTATCCGAGCTAAAATCCTGTCCCTTAATTACTGCAATTTTCCTATGTCCGAGCGAATAAAGATGTTCGATTCCAATCTCTGCTGCTGTTTGATGATTCAAGATGACATTCGTAACCCCCTCGATCTCTTCGTGACCGGCAATCGAGACGATCGGTAGGTCGCACTCAAAACGAATCGGCGTATCGATCGTGATAATCCCCTCCACCTGTCTCTGGATCAACATTTGTGAATTATGCTTAAGCAGATCTTCACGGTGCAGATGACTCGTATTCAGGTAAAAATAGCCCTGTTCGGTCGAACCGGACTCGATCCCATTCAGGATCATTGCGCAATATCCGTCGCTCAATTCGGCGGCGATCACGCCAATTGTAAAGCTGCGATTGGCTCGTAAAGAGCGGGCGAAATAATTGGGGCGATAATTTAGGTCTTTTGCTGCTTTAAAAATTCTTTCCTTAGTTTCCTCAGGAATGGTGCTAGCGCGATGAGTATTATTCAGTACGACTGAAAGAGTTCCGGGCGTCAATCCAACGGCATCGGCGAGTTCTTTGAGGGTCACTCCACGGCCGGAACCGGCTGTTTTTACGTCTGATATTCGATTTCCATCCTTTTTCGCGACCATTGTTCATTAGTCTTGCATAAATTTTCAAGGCAAGAAATGAGGAATGACTGAAAGCCACCCGTAAGAAGCATTAATTAAATTAATCACGATCATTAAATTTATTATTGACAACTATAAAAAACGATGTTAATTTACGACAAATCGTTTTGGCAAATCGTTTTGTTAACTTATTCATAAAGATTCTGGTGATTCAATTTTTCTTAGATCGCACTTTATGAATTGCGGGCGAAACGCCCCGAAACACGTAGAAAGTCATAAAAAGTTCTAAAACTCATCAACTTTGTAGGGAGGCTAGCCGAGCCGTATGCGTATAAGAATCCTGCTGATACTTATGTTGCTCCTGGTGTTTTCCACCGGGATAATTTTTTCACAAACAACGAGTGGCTCGATCACCGGAAATGTCGTCGATTCACAACAGGCCGTTGTCATGGGTGCGAAGGTAACAGTGACAGAGGAAGGCAAGGGCTATTCTCTGACGGCGGTCACGGATGGCGATGGGCGATTTGTTTTCCCTATCGTCCCACCCGGCATCTACAGCATCAACATTGAGGCCGACGGCTTTAAGACGCAACAACAGAAGGGCCTAAGCCTCGTTCCAAACGATAGGCTGTCGCTGGGCAATTTAAGTTTAGAAGTAGGTGCCCCTAGTGAAATAGTCAATGTAACGAGCGAAGCAACCCCTATCCAAGCGGATAGCGGTGAACGTTCGTATGCTATTCAGCAAGAGACGATTCGCAATATGGGCGTTAGAACCCGTAGTTTTATTTCGTTTGCGACGCTGGCTCCGGGCGTAATTGTAAACGGTGCGAGTGACGCTAATAGTACATCAAATATTAGCAGCATAAGCGTCAATGGCGGCAGGCTAAATTCAAACAATATTCAGATCGACAGCGTCACCAGTATCGACACCGGAAATAATTCCGAGCTTTCGAGGATCCCGCTGGATTCAGTTGGCGAATTCAAACTTCTGACTTCTACATATCAACCCGAATATGGACGCTCGTCCGGGGCGCAATTTATTGTAACCAGCCGCAGCGGCTCGCGAGATTTTCACGGGTCGGTATATTACTATCGTCGCCATACGGGGCTGAACGCCAATACCTTTGACAATAACCGGAATAATCGGACTCGACCGATTTCCGATCAAAGTGAAAAGGGTTACTCGATCGGCGGACCGATCTATATCCCGGGTTTTTTCAATAGAGATAAGAAAAAATTATTCTTTTTTGTGAATCAAGAATGGGCGCCGCGTGTAACTCCTAATGGGGCGCAAAATGTACGTGTTCCGACTGCTCTTGAACGAGCGGGTGATTTCTCGCAATCACGGGACAATAACGGGAATTTGTTTAATACTATTCGGGATCACACGACCGGACTGCCGTGCCTTTCTTCCGCCACGGGAGCAAATCCTGGAGGATGTTTTGCGGATGGAGGTGTTTTAGGAAGAATTCCCACAGCCAGATTTTATACTTTGGGTCAACAGATTCTAGGTTTGTTCCCATTGCCGAACACTACCGGTACAAATTTTAACTACACGAGTCAACTTTCGAATGAAACGGTAGAGCGAAACGATACGGTTCGCATTGATTACAACATTACCAAAGATTGGCGAGTTTACGGACGGATGCTTAATAATGTTAATTATGCGAACGTTCCATACGCCTCGCTTGGATTTATCCTTGGCGGAAACATAGATACGTTTAGATGGAAGAATAATACTCCGAGAATCAGTTATGCGGGCACCGTCAATGGAACGCTCAGCCCGACAATGGCGGTTGAATTTACATACGGATTCAGTAAAAACAAGATTGAGGCCAGAATGGAAGATGATGCCTATACAAGGACTGCGAGCGGTCTTGGGGCATTACCTCTAATTTACCCGGATGCAGTTCAAGAAGATCTTCTGAGTCAACTTGGTTTTGGCGGCAAAATTGGTAATAGCCCCAGTGTTCGGACTGGAAACGGGCCATTTCTCAATTCAAACAGGACCGATGATATTTCAGGAGCTTTGTCTAAGGTTTGGGAAGAGCATCTAACTAAGGTTGGCGGTGTCTATCACTGGGCAACCAAGCAACAAACAAACAGGGTCCAATTCAACGGCAATATCAACTTTGGAGAAAGTACCAATAACCCATTTGATACAGGATTTGGATTTGCGAATGCCCTGCTAGGTATCTATAACAACTATACACAAGCCTCGGCAAGCACAAATGGTAACTATAAATACACAAACGTTGAATGGTTTGTTCAGGACAACTGGAAATTTACAAAGCGTTTGACGCTTGATTATGGCGTGAGATTCTCGTGGTTGCCGCCAACGTATGATGCCAGCGGTCAAGCATCTAATTTCGATCCAACTCAATATAGTCTTTCCGCAGCACCAAGGCTTTTTGTGCCGGTTTGCATCAATGGAGCGGCTATATGCACAGGCGGAACGCAAACTTCTCCTCGTCGTGCGGTTGATCCTGCTGTACTGGCTTCCGGTGTTCCGCTAACCTTAGCCAATACTTTTCTTGATACGGTTTTTGTTGGAAGAATCGTTCCCGGTTCAGGTGGTCTCGCAAACGGGCTTTTTCCTACGGGTACAAATGGGATACCAAAGAGGATGACCAAAGATCAGGGGATCCTTATTGCCCCAAGATTTGGTTTTGCGTATGACGTAACGGGAAAGCACGAATTTATCATTCGCGGCGGTTTTGGTATATTTTATGATCGTCCGCAAGGGAATCTCGTTTTTGATTTTAACGAAAACCCGCCAACCACAGTTACAAATATTCTCGACTTTGGTTTCCTTCAGACACTTACGAACGACATCGCCACTTCTACCTTTAACCCGCCAGGGGTGAAGGCAATTGAACTCGATGCGAAGATACCCTCAACCAATTCCTACAACATAGGTATTCAGTATAAATTACCGTTTGACACTGTGCTTGATGTTGCTTATGTCGGTTCGCAAGGGCACCACTTACCGCACGTTCGTTCGATAAATTCGACACCGTTTGGTTCCGCATTTTTGCCGGCGAATCAAGATCCGACCAAGGCACTGAATCCCGGTTTTGACGGCAATCCGGGCGCACCAGGGTCAAACGCTCTTCCGGCGAATTTATATCGTCCGTACAAAGGATTTGCTGACATCTCTTACACTGAATTCAGGGAAAACTCAAACTATCATTCACTCCAAATTTCCGCTAACCGCCGTTTTGCAAAGGGGCTGTTGATGAATGCAAGTTACACTTTGAGTCGAGCAAGGGGTATTTCAAACGGCGATCAGGATGCTTCAAGAATTGACCAGCAAGACTGGATTAACTATGGCCGCTTGGGTTATGACCGCACTCACAACTTTATCTTTAATTGGGTTTATGACTTGCCGAGTATAACTAAGAATAAAATCTTAGGCTTGGCTGCCAATGGATGGCAACTCTCGGGTATATATCGCTTTCAATCAGGTGAGCCGGAATTGGTTTCATGTGGTGTCAATGTCCCTGGAACCGGGGCATACAGCACGGTCAATCTGACCGGATCTTCAAGCGGTAATAGTGCTCGCTGCGTACTCATTGGCGACCCAACCGCTGTCGACCAGGACGAATTTCACTGGTACAACCTTGCAGCGTTCGCGGCTCCAAATGTTCGAAGCACCGGAATGGAAACCAAACGTGACGATCTTCTTATCATCGGACCGCCAATAAACAACTGGGATCTTTCGCTCTCAAAGAAGTTTTTCATCTGGGAAAAATTCAGACTTGAGGCTCGGCTTGATGCGTTCAACGCTTTTAATCACACCCAAGGCGGCTTTAGTAACTTTTTCTCTGCGGTTTATATCGCTCCGGGAAGCAGTGTTTTGCAAATTACTCCGGCAAATTCGACCACCAATCAAACCGGTGCTGGTGCGATCAGCGGATATAGACCAAACCGCACCGTGCAATGGATGCTGCGGTTCGAGTTCTAGTCGGGTAAATATAGCCGGAGAATGATCGGTACGATTTTCTCCGGCTATTTCTATCTAAGTCGTCAACGCAAATTCTGATAATGAAATCAACGCGTAAAATTATTGGTGATTTTATGTTCGTGGCTAAGGCGATTTTAATAATTTTCATTTGGTTTTCTTTCGCCCAAATAAGCCTTGCTCAAT
>Ga0193753_10004161_pt1 | contig 10421 bp, 9 predicted proteins | sample H1c2metaG_FD_144925 | JGI IMG/M metagenome (GOLD analysis project Ga0193753, IMG submission 144925) | Soil microbial communities from a riparian zone of the East river system, Colorado, United States - H1c2 | ecosystem: Environmental > Terrestrial > Soil > Riparian zone | place: USA: East River... | reverse complement strand
CTCGCAGCTCTGGGGCGTGGGCGTGACGAGACCCGACCAGAGCAGCGTCACGCCCACGCCCCAGAGCTGCGAGATGACGTGTGCGCCCATGTCGTAGGCCGCCGGATCCGGGTAGGCATTGGCGACGTAGTCGTACACGTCGGTGCCGCCCAGGGCGGGTGAGTTGAACACGCCCGTGAGGATGGCGCCGACGATACCGCCGATGCAGTGCACGCCGAACACGTCGAGCGAGTCGTCGTAGCCCAGCATCTTCTTGAGGCCCGAGCAGGCCCACACGCAGATGAGAGCAGCGACAGCGCCGATGGCGATGGAGCCCATCGTGCCCACCCAGCCGCAAGCCGGTGTGATGGCGACGAGACCCGCGACCGCACCGGATGCCGCACCGAGCATCGTGGGCGAACCCTTGATGACCCACTCGGCCCCGATCCAGGCGAGCGTCGCAGCGGCGGTGGCGAGCAGCGTGTTGGTGAACACCAGCGTCGCGAAGCCGTTCGCTTCGAGGTTCGAGCCGACGTTGAAGCCGAACCAGCCCACCCACAGCAGCGAGGCGCCGATCATGACCATGGGCAGGTTGTGAGGCGGCAGCGCCGTCGTTCCGAAACCAATTCGCTTGCCGAGCAGCAGCGCGCCTACCAGGCCGGCGATACCGGCGTTGATGTGCACTACCGTTCCGCCTGCGAAGTCGAGAGCGCCCTTGTTGAACAGGAAGCCTGCGTTGACGTTGGCGGCCGCGCCGGCTTCAGCCGTCGTGAACGCATCCGGACCGGACCAGAACCAGACCATGTGGGCGATCGGGTAATAGCTGAACGTCAGCCAGAGGATGATGAACACCAGGATCGCGCTGAACTTCACGCGTTCGGCGAGAGCGCCGACGATGAGTCCCGGCGTGATGGCCGCGAACGTTGCCTGGAAGACGAAGAACCCGAGCTCGGGAATGTTGGTGGCCTTGCTGAAGGTGCCGGTCAGAGAGTCGCCGGTCATTCCCTTCAGGAATATCTTGCTGAAGCCGCCGAAGAACGCATTGCCTTCGGTGAACGCCACGCTGTATCCGTAGATGGCGAACATCAGGATGCCCAGGCAGAAAATGATCATCACCTGCATGAGCAGTGACAACACGTTCTTGCTTCGGACCATGCCGCCGTAGAACAGCGCGAGGCCCGGTATGGTCATGAGGATGACCAGTATCGTGCTCGTCATGATCCAGGAAATGTCGCCCTTGTTGGGGGGCGGCGGTGCGTCCTGCGCGAATGCGAGTACCGGCAGCATCATCAACAGCGCTGCGCCGAGACCGCGCATTACGCTGCTACCCTTCGTTCTCTTCTTATCTTCTTGCATGTAATAGCTCCTCAACGACATCTCAGGCTGCCGCCGCGCCGGATTCACGGGTGCGTATCCGCACCGCTTCACCGACTGGCGCCAGGAAAATCTTGCCGTCACCGGTTTTTCCGGTACGGCATACATTGCTGATGGCTTCGATAACGGCTTCGGCCGAAGCCGAGTCGAGCACGATCTCGACGCGAAGTTTCGGCACGAACTCGATGCTGTATTCGGCGCCGCGGAAGTGCTCCGTGTGGCCCCGCTGCCGGCCGTAACCCGTGACTTCGGTAACGGTGATTCCCTGCACGCCCAGGCGCGCGACGGCCATTTGCAGGTCGTCGAGCTTCCACGGGCGAATGATTGCAGTGATCATTTTCATCGTTATTGGCATCGTTATCCGATGGAGCGCGGCCTGCGGCCGCGCGTATGCTCCCTATCGTCCTTTCCAGCCTGTTTGCAAAGTGCAGGTTCCATGCCAGCCCCCTGCCAGCGAAGAGAGGGCCGTTGCGGCGCGAAAAAAGGCAGCCTTGTTGCCAATGCGCCCAAAATTGGGGCGATGAATTCAGGTGCGCAACAAAACAGGGCAGAACGCGGTCAACTTGTTAGGAGAGCCATCAGTGGAGATACCCAGGGTCGAAGAATTGCTCCGTAGCCTGATGCAGGGCCTGCCGCCGGGGCTCGCATCCGGTGCCGGTACGCTGCGAGAAGATCTGGAAAACAATTTCCGGGCCGTGCTTCGCGCCAACCTCGGCAAGCTCGATCTGGCCGGGCGCGACGAATTCGATGCGCAACGCAAGGTGCTGGAGCGCACGCGCGCGCGCCTGGAAGCGCTCGAGCAGCGCGTGGCCGAACTCGAAGCCAAGGCGAACACCGGCACATAGCAGGCAGTCATTTACCGCCCACAAGGATGTAGGCGCGCTCAATCGGCAGAATGGACCAGGGAGTGGTCATGGGAACCGCACGCGTTGCGAGTCGCGCGCAGCTGGGACTGGCAGCGCCGCGCGTCGAAGTCGAAGTTCATCTGGGCGCGGGCCTGCCGGTCTTCTCCATCGTCGGTCTGCCGGCGACGGCCGTGAAAGAGAGCAAGGATCGCGTTCGCGCCGCCCTGCAGAATTCCGGTTTCGAATTCCCGGCCGGGCGTATCACTGTCAATCTTTCTCCCGCGGACCTGCCCAAGGAGGGTTGCCGTTACGACCTTCCGATCGCGCTCGGCATCCTGCTGGCTTCGAAACAGCTGAAGGCGCCCGATGAATCCGTCGCGCGCTCGGAGTTCTATGGAGAGCTCGGACTCGCCGGGGAGCTCAAGCCCATCAAGGGCGTGTTGCTGGCGGCCGCGCATGCGTCGCGCGACGGGCATTGTGTTGTGGTGCCTCTGGAAAACCTCGTCGAGGCGCGGCTGGTGGCGCCGGCGGCAGCGCGTGGCGCGGCAACCTTGTTAGGCGTCTGCGACTTGTACGCCCGCCGTGGCGGTGGCGCGGACGATAGTTCGGCGGCGGAATCGTTCGCGGCTCCGCCAGTGCACGGCGCGCCGGATCTCGCCGACGTGCGCGGGCAGGCGGCGGGCAAGCGCGCGCTGATCGTCGCAGCCTGCGGAGGGCACAGCATCCTCCTCATCGGACCCCCGGGCAGCGGCAAGAGCATGCTCGCGCAGCGGCTGCCAGGATTGCTGCCCACACTCGATGGAGATGAGGCGCTGGATGTCGCGTCCATTGCATCGGTGAGCACGCGCGGCTTCGATCCGTGCGAATACGGTCGCCGGCCCTTTCGCTCGCCGCACCACACCGCGTCCGCCGGCGCGATCATCGGTGGTGGTCCTCGTGCACGGCCTGGTGAAGTGAGCCTCGCGCACCGCGGCGTGTTGTTCCTCGATGAGCTCCCGGAGTTCAATCGGCGCGTCCTGGAAAGCCTGCGCGAGCCGATCGAAACCGGTGTCGTGGCCATTTCTCGAGCATCGCTGCAAGTGGAGTATCCGGCGCGCTTCCAGCTGGTCGCCGCCATGAATCCCTGTCCCTGCGGATATCTCGGCGAGACCTCCGGGCGATGCCGCTGCGCGCCACCGGAAATCGCGCGATACCGCGCCCGCGTCTCCGGCCCGCTGCTCGATCGCATCGACCTGCGCGTGGAAATACCGGCGCTACCCAGCGAAGAGTTGTTAGGCGAAAGAACGCCGGCGGATGCCGCGCTCACCACCGTGTTCGCCGCGCAGCGCGTGAAGCGGACCCGTGAGCTGCAAGGCAGCCGCGCGGGCAAGCTCAATGCCGAGTTGAGTGGCGACGAGATCCAGGATGTCTGCAAGCTCGATCGCCGCTGCCGCTTGCTGCTGACGCAGGCCCGATCGAGGCTGAATCTCTCGGCGCGGGGCATTCACCGCGTCCTGCGCGTGGCCCGGACCATTGCCGATCTCGCTATCGTTGATTTCGCCCCGGCAGATCGCGCCATGCAAAACGAAACGGGCCCGATTGGGCCCGTTCATCTCGCCGAAGCCTTGCAGCTGCGACGCGGAAATACGTGAATAATTACTTGTTCAGCTCGACGATGTGATCGACGGCCTGCTTGATGAGGTCATCCGGCCAGTCGGCACGGCCGCCCTTGGCGGGCATCACGCCGGTCTTGCCGTTGAAGCCGTGAATGGCGTGGTTGTAGAGCGTGTCCTTGCCCTGCGCTATGCGCGGGCCCCAGGCGCCCTTGTCGCCGACCTTGGGGGCACCGGCAATGCCGGCGCCATGACACGCCGAACAGGCGGTTTCGTAGGCGGCGGTGCCGTCTGCCGGAATCGCGGCGGCGGCCGTGGGCGGCCCCACGCTTTCAATTTTCAGCGCCGAGTTGTCCTGGCCGGCGACGGCCACGCGGGAGACCGGCTGCAGGCGCTCTTCGACGCTCTGCACATACCGCGGGTCGGTGGTCACCTGCTTGCCCTGGTGGCTGGCGCCGACGTGCCGCGCGAACGCAAACAGGCCGATGGTCACGGCCACGAGGATGCCGAGAACCAGGCTGAAATTGTTGAAGAAATGCGAGTCTTGTTTGCTCATGGGCGCGAAGTATATCTGTCGATTGAAGGAGATGAATAATCTGGCGCGCCCGACAGGATTCGAACCTGTGACCTACGGTTTCGGAAACCGTCACTCTATCCAGCTGAGCTACGGGCGCGGGGGCGGCGATTCTAGCGTCTTACAGCCAGCCTTTCCGCTTGAACCAGAGGAAAGGCCCGATGGCGGATACCAACATGACTCCCATGGCCGCCCAGAACCCCCAGGTCTCGTGCAGCCAGGGCATTTTCGAGAAATTCATGCCGAAAACCGCGCCGATGACCGATGGCGGCAGCAGGAACACCGTGACCACCGAGAAGATCTTGAGGATGTTGTTCTGGTCGATGTTGATGAGCCCCAGCGTGGCATCGAGGATGAACGACACCTTGGTTCCGAGGAACGAGGCGTGATCGCTCATCGCCATGACGTCCCGCGTCTGGGTGCGGAAGCGCGCCCGCACATCCTGCGACATGGGCACGGCGGTGCTCTGCTGCACGAAGGTCAGGAGCCTTCCCAGGCTGACGAGGCTCTCACGCGCCTTCGAAATGAGTTCGCCGTTCTGCCCGAGGCGTTCGAGCACCTTGCGGAAGTCGCGCATGACGCCGCGTTTGCGGCGTGAGGCGCTGAACACTTCGACCGACGCGCCGTCGAGGTCGGTGGCCACGCGTTCGATGACGTCGGCCACGCGGTTGATGATGGATTCGAGGAGGCCTGCGAGGACCGCGGGCGGGGAATTGCAGGAATTCGGATGGCGTTCCGCGTAAGCGATGAAGCGCCGGAACGGCAGCGGGTCCACGTATCGATTCGTGACCAGCTTGGCGGCCGACAGGATGAACGTGATCTGCGTGCTTTCCGGCAGATCGGAATCGAGCTTGGTGACCACCGTGGCGGTCATGTACAGCGCGCCATCCTCTTCGTAGAGGCGGTTCGATGCTTCGATCTCGCGCATTTCATCGCGCGTCGGAACGTCGATGCTCAGGAAGCTTTCGACCTGCTTCTCTTCGCTGGCCGTGGGTTCGACGAGGTCGAGCCAGATCGACTCGGCGGGAATGGCGGCGCCGGAGCGCAGTTCGAAGCGCGCAAGGCCCTGGGGTTGTGGGACGAACGCGCTCAGCATGAGTGAGTACGAGCCAAAACGCCGGAGCGGGCCAGCGGAGAGCCGCTAGCGGGCCTTCTCGCTGGCGGCGAGATCATCGATCAAGGCGAGGAGCCGGGTCTCGTTACCCGCCTCGCTGACGCTGGTGACGTACTTGCCGTTCACGACCATGATCGGAACGCTCTCCACCGCGTATTTCCTGGTGAATTCCTCGGCGCGCAGCATGTTGGATGCAACCGTCATCGAGTCGTAGGCGGCGTTGAATTCCTGCTCCGTCACGCCCTCGTTCTTGAGGAAGGCGAGATGCAGCGCGCGCGCTTCGAGTTCACTGCGCGCGGAAAGCGGCTGCCCCAGTTTGTGGATCGTGTCGAATACCTTGGGGTGCAACTCGGGTCGGTGCAGCGCCTGCAGCGTGTAGTAGAGCTTGGCGTGTTGCCGTTGCACCGAACCCCAGATCACCGGCACCCGCACGAACTCCACGTACGAAGGCTTGGTCGCTTTCCAGGTTTCGAGCGGCCGGTCGAGTGCGTAGCAATGGCCACAGCCGTACCAGAAAACTTCGTTGACCTCGACCTTGTCGGCGGCAACGCTGGTGGGCTGCGGCGACGCCAGGAGCTTGTAGTCGGTTCCCGCCTTCCACCTGCTGAGCACCGAAGCGCCGGCCGCGGGCTCGGGAGCGCGCGCGCAGGCATTCAGGGTCCAGCTGCCGGCCAGCAGCGCAACGAGAGGAATGAGTGCGCGGCGAGTCGTCACGAGCGGCCTCCGTGGTAGTTAGCGCAGTCCCTGCAGGTAGGACGCGAGATTGCGGATGTCTTCCGGGCTCAACCGTGCGGCGATGGTGGTCATCATCGCGCTGTTGCGCGTCTGGTTGACGACCGCAGCATCGGTGGCGTCACGGTAGCGGTTCTTCGTGAGGTAATCCTGCAGCTGCTTCACGGTGTAGACCGAATGCTGCGCGCGCAGAGCCGGGTAACCGGCGCCGGAATTGCCCTGGCCAGACGGGCCGTGGCATGCCGTGCAGGCCGGAATGTTGCGCGCCACGTCACCGGACCTGTACAGCGTTTCGCCCGCCTTCCAGTAAGAAGGGTCCGCCTCGAGGCCGGCCGGAGTCTGCGCCGAGAAATACGCGGCGACGTCGGCGAAATCCTGCTCGGACATGTCTTTCACGATCGGAAACATGATTTCGTTGATGCGTTTGCGCGCCTTGAACATGGCGAGCTGCTCGCGCACGTAGGCTGCGTTCTGCCCCGCGAGGTTCGGCCACTCCGGATTGGCGCTATTGCCGTTCACTCCGTGGCAGGCCGTGCACACGGCAGCCTTCGTGCCGCCGGCGTCCGCTGAACCTGCGATCGCGTCGGCCGCGACAGCGGTGTTGACGAATGCCAGGCCCATGCAAACAAAGGCGGCGGCCAGGCTCAACGAAAATCTGCTCTCAATCATGGTCTTGCGGGCTCCCTGGAAGGCGGCGAATTGTACACTAGCGTGCCTCGACTCAAACCTAGCCTCCCATGAGCCAGTTTCCCAATATCCGCTTTTTGCTGTCGGCGGCGAGTGAGGAGCAATTTCCCGCGGATGCCGGCACCGAAGTCCTCTTCGCGGGACGTTCGAACTCGGGCAAGTCCAGTGCCATCAATACGATTCTCGTGCGCAACGGACTGGCTCGCGCCAGCAAGACTCCGGGGCGAACGCGGCTGCTGAATTTCTTCGAGATCGAAGAGGGCCGACGCATCCTCGATCTGCCTGGCTACGGTTATGCCGAAGCGAGCCCACCCGAGAAAAAGCAATGGATCGCGCTGATCCAGAAATTACCGAAGCGAACCTGCATCAGTGGCCTGTTCCTGATCGTGGACATCCGGCGTGGGATCAAGGACCAGGACGAGCAATTGCTGAATTGGGCGGACGCCTCAAGCTGGCCGATTCACGTCCTGCTGACCAAGGCGGACAAGCTCAATCAGCGGGATTGGGCGGCGGCACTCAAGGAGGCCGGGGAGATTCTGGGCGAGGGCGTGACGGTCCAGGTGTTCTCGGCCACGGACAAGATCGGAGTTCAGGCGGCCCAGAAGCGGCTGGTTGAACTCCTGAATCCCCGGGCGTCTGAAACAGGCACCCCATAAAAAGAAAGCCCCGGTGGTATTACCACCGGGGCCAGACTAACCCGGCACAGGTCTCGTGAACCGGGTTACACGCTCAGGGAGGGAAGCGTGGAGCGTTTTTAGGCGCTCGGGTAATGAGACACGGAGACCTGCCGAAAGGTTCCAACTTTTTTAAAAAAGTACCGCTACAAAATCATGTGGTTACGACGCGACCTGTCGCGCTCACGCTACAGAAAGGTGTACGTGAAGCTCAGGGAGATGGTGCTGATGTCGGAGTCCAGCTCGCCGAAGATGTCGGCGTTGAACATCTCGTACTCCGCACGCAGGCCGAAGCTGCCGAAATGCGCGCCGATTCCCACGCCATAAGTGGGTTCCCAACCGTCATCGTCGACGCTGCCGAAGTCTTCGATACCGGCATCCGCCTTCCAGTTCGCCATGCCGAGGCGCGCATAGAGGTCGATGACGGCGAATTCCTTGAGCAGGAGCGCCGATACGGTGATGGCGCTGGTGTCGAGCGACACACCGTCTTCTTCGATGCCGCCCAGATCGATGTAATTCGCTTCGACGGCCAGCCAGTTGAGCGGCCGGAAGCCGACGATGACCTTGAATGCGTTGTCATCGAGTTTTCCGCTGCCGATTTCATCGATGTCGAACTCGGTCTGGGTGATGCCGGCGCCGATGTAGAAGCCGTTATCGGCGGCGGCGGCCTGCGGGGCGATGGCGGCGAGCGACAGCGCACCGAGCGCGGCGACCGCAGCGAACTTCATGTTCATGAGAGACCTCTCCAGAGTTTTAGGACGAAGGATTAGAGCGCAGGTTTACTTAACGGTTCCTGAATCGTGGTCCGCATTGTGACGCGTTCCTCACTCACGCGCACCCGGAACGGGTCTGGCCCGCAGATCGCCTATCCACCCGCGGCCTGTTAGGTCCAACTAGTCCTAGTGTGCTTCGTCCCAGTTGGGCCCGGTCCCGACATCCACCTTGAGGGGTACGCGCAGGTCGGCCGCGGCCATCATGCGCTGTCTAACTGCTTCGGTTACCTCGGCGACCTTCGCGGTCTCGACTTCCAGTACCAGTTCGTCGTGCACCTGCATGATGATGCGAGCGCCGCTTGCGCCTGAACCGCACCACGCGTCCACGGTGATCATCGCCCGCTTGATGATGTCGGCCGCGGTGCCCTGCATGGGGGCATTGATGGCCGCGCGTTCCGCCGCCTGCTGGAACTGCTTGTTGCGCGCGTTGATGTCGGGCAGGTACAGCCGCCGGCCGAACACGGTTTCGACGAAGCCCTGCGCCCTGGCTTGCGCGCGCGTCCCCTCCATGTAGCGCTTCACGCCGGGATAACGCGCGAAGTACAGCTCGATGTATTCCTGCGCCGCATTGCGCGGAATGCCTAACTGCTTGGCGAGGCCGAACGCGCTCATGCCGTAGATGAGCCCGAAGTTGATGGCCTTGGCGGAGCGGCGCTGGTCCGCAGTGACTGCGTCGAGCGTGGCGCCAAAGACTTCGGCGGCGGTTGCCTGGTGGATATCGAGATCGCTGGCGAAAGCGCGCAACAGCCCGTCATCTCCCGACAGGTGCGCCATGATGCGCAGCTCGATCTGCGAGTAGTCGGCGGCCAGCAGCACGTGCCCCTCGGGAGCAACGAATGCCTGCCGGATTCGCCGCCCCTCGGCCGTGCGTATCGGGATGTTCTGCAGGTTGGGGTCCTGCGACGACAGCCGGCCGGTCGCCGCCACCGCCTGGTGGTAGCTGGTGTGTACGCGGCCGGTACGCGCGTTGATCTGCTCGGGTAGTTTGTCGGTGTAGGTGGACTTGAGCTTGGACAGGCCGCGATGCTCGAGGATGAGTTTCGGCAGCGGGTAACTCTCGGCCAGCTCTTCGAGCACGTCCTCGGCCGTCGACGGTTGGCCGGTCGGCGTCTTGCGGATCACCGGAAGCTGCATCTTCTCGAACAGGATGTTGCAAAGCTGCTTGGGCGAATCGAGATTGAATGGCGCACCGGCTTCGCGATGCGCCTCGCCCAGGATTTCCATGAGTCGCTTGCCGAGCTCCGTGCTCTGCACGCGCAGCATCTGCCGGTCGAGCAGCACGCCGTGCTCCTCCATGCGCAACAGGACCGGGACCAGCGGCTGCTCGCATTCTTCATAGAGAGTCTTGAGCGCGGGCACGCTTACGATCTGCGGCCACAACACCTGGTGCAGGCGCAGCGTCACGTCCGAGTCTTCGGAAGAATATTCGGCGGCCTTGTCCACCGGCACCTGGCTGAAGGAAATCTGTTTCGCGCCTTTGCCGGCCACGTCTTCATAGTGAATCGTGCGAATGCCGAGATAGCGTTCCGCCGCCGAATCCATGTCGTGGCGAATGGCGACGCTGTTCCAGACGTAGGACTCCAGCATGGAGTCGTAACGCATGCCGGCGAGGCGGATGCCGTGATTGGCGAGCACGTGCGCGTCGTATTTGAGGTTGTGGCCGACCTTCGCGTGTTTCTCCGATTCGAGCAGTGGCTTGAGCCTGGCGAGAGCCGCGTCGCGATCGAGCTGGTCGGGTGCACCGGCGTAGTCGTGGCGCAGAGGCAGATAGGCGGCGACACCGGGCGAAACCGCGAACGAGACGCCAACGATCGAGGCGTGCATGTACTCGAGGCTCGTGGTCTCGGTGTCGAAAGCAAAGAGTTCGGCGGCCGCAAGCTTCTTCAGCCAGTCGTCGAGCTGCGCATCCGTCGTGATGGTTTCGTAAAGCCGTGGTGCGGCGGCGATGATCTGAGCTCCGTCACTGATGCCGACCGCGGCCGGCGCGCCGACGATGGGTGGCTGGCCGGTTGCTGCCGGCGCATCCGGGGCCGTGGGCGCAGGCCCGTTCGCCGTGCCCGTGCCGTCGAGCTGCTTG
>Ga0193753_10004159_pt1 | contig 10423 bp, 13 predicted proteins | sample H1c2metaG_FD_144925 | JGI IMG/M metagenome (GOLD analysis project Ga0193753, IMG submission 144925) | Soil microbial communities from a riparian zone of the East river system, Colorado, United States - H1c2 | ecosystem: Environmental > Terrestrial > Soil > Riparian zone | place: USA: East... | reverse complement strand
CGGATCGCCCTAAAGTGGCTCAAAACCAACCTGGATTGGTTCAATAAAAACGGCATTTTCCTGGAAAAGTACAATGTCGTGTCGCCGGACAAGCCACCGGCCAAAGGCGTCTACCCATCTCAAACTGGCTTTGGCTGGACCAACGCCGTCTTTGAGCGGTTCTGCCAAGAATTTATACCTCACGACAAGTAATACCTACATAGCTCTTGGCTGCCCCCTTGTGTAATCTGACCACCCTCGCAGATAGAAAATATAACTTGAATTACCTAACTTGTAAAATACCTATCTGCCCAAGGATCAGATCCTTTGGTTTTATCATATTTACTGGGATTCTGACTCGGCGATCATCGGAGCTCGGGGACTGAAAACGGTTTATGAGGGGTATACGCATTACTGCAAAAAAACTCCAGGCATTTGCGAAAAATCTCTCTTGACTAGCATATAAGTATAGTTAGATAATCCTTGCCAAGCGCGGTCGCCAGAATAACGCAGCCCCGCCCAATCTGAATCCATAAAGTCACTCCTATTTTAGGCTTTTATTTTGCCTGGATGGGGTGGTTTTTTGCTACACAAAAACAGTAAACGGCAAAAAGGACTGTCGCTTATGTCCCCCATAGAACGCCCACCGCTTCGGATGACCGAAGCGGTTGAACCTATAAACCCTTTAGACTTCGTGCTTGATCCTGGACCAATGGCGCGGCTATACGAAGATGTTCGTTGGCACCCAGATAACCCTGACGGGTACAAGGACGGTTTTTCGTTGGCAAACGCCGTGCCCCTGCGTCCCTACACAGATATCCAGGCGGAATACGTTCGCCGCTGTGGCGAGTCGTCCTTTTCGCCCTTGGAGTTTTGGGATGAACATTTTGTAACCTCGACTCCTGATGAGGGGCTTTACATAGCGCCAGAGGGACTAAGTATCGACGATTACACCTTGGCTATGCGCGGCTTGCTGGTGTACCGGGCGCCAGAGGGGAGTATGAATCCACTTGACGTGCCGTACGAGTGTCCCATACCGGGTCAGCGGTTTATTAATTTATTTGCCTGGGACATGTACCATGCCACGCTCGGTTTTAGGGCTGATGGCGACTGGCCAAGAATTTTAAATGTAGTGGACGGTATGAAACACCTGATTGATCGAGTGGGCTGTGTGCCTAATTTTAACGGCGCTGGCATAAGTCGTCCGCAGCCGCCGTATTTTCCGCGGGCGGTTCGGATGGTGGCTGAACAGTACGGCCAAGAAGCGTTGGCGCATTACCTGCCGCAGCTAGAGAAAGAATATGCCTATTGGATGTCTGGTGGACGGGTGGTTCACATGCCAGACGGGTCCTTCATGAATCGGTATTGGGATGACGCCGATGGGCCGCGCCTGGAGTCGTACAAAGAGGACGTGGAGTTGGGCAAGCTGGTAGTGCATGGCCTGACGGGCGAGGCGAGAGCGCGCAGGCTCAAGAAGTTCTACAAGCACATGCGGGCTGGTGCTGCTAGCGGCTGGGATTATAGTGCGCGGTGGTTTGAGGATGGCATGAACCTGGCGACCATTAATACGACGGACATTCTGCCTATTGACCTGAACTGTCTGTTGGCTTGCACGGAGGAGACATTGGCCTTGGCGCATATGGCGGCCGGGAATGAAAAACGGGCTCATGAGTACTTCCATCGTCTAGAGTTGCGCCGGCGAGCGATCAATACCTATCATTGGGACCCTAGAACGGGGGTGTTCCGTGATCATAATTTTGTTAAGCAACAGCAAACAAAGGTCTTGTCCGCTGCTATGTCATACGCATTGTACGCCGGCGTTGCCAATCGCCAGCAGTCGATGCGGGTGCTGGATTGGTTCCGGCGCACAGACTTTTTGACGCCTGGCGGGATTAGCACAACGGATGCTGATACGATTGAGTTGGGACGGCCGCAAAAACATATGGTTGCCTACCAACTGGGCTACGGCCCGGGGCATGGTCAGGCAGGGCCACGAGTTTGGGGGAGCCGAGGGGCAGGCTCTGCTGGAGTTTGGCGAGGAAGTACGGGCTGCCTACCTGGATGCTAAATCCAAAGAATTTGCGGCCCACCGTGTGATCTACGAAAAGCATGACGGGGATAATGCGGTAAAAATCTACGATGGTGGCGAATATCCCAATCAGGTTCTGGGGATGAGCATCGAGGGGCGGCATGCCTTGCAGAAGTGGGACACAAGGGATCCGGATGACTGCATGCCGCTTCGGAGTCTGATTTTTAAAGCGTAACAGTTTATGAGGGGTATACGCCCGGGAAACCCTAGAGCGAACGGGCACTCGAAATGGATCATTTTTGACATCGGAGCAAGATTTGGAGTGGGTTCTAACACGGACTGTGTTCCACTATTTTGTAATTAGTTCTATACTCTACGCCTATGGAAGCAGACGAAGGTCCCGCCGCTCTGCCGTGTGCGGATAAGATGGCATTTGACACCAAAGACCAGGCAGAAGCCACTGCTGTGACCGCAGGCTGGCAGCACGGCACCCAGCTAAAGGCGTACCAGTGCCGGCACTGTAGTCTGTGGCATTTGGCCAGCCAGTTCGACAGTAAGAAGTAATAAGGAACCACATGGTAGACAGAATCATGCCCCCGGGCCAAACCGTACTGAACGCAACCGACCTGGCCTTCGGTGAGTTTCAGCGCACCGTGTGTGAAATAGTTGTTAGCGACGGTCATAGGGGCGTGATTATTGGACCCAAAACCATCCAGGCTACGGGCATTAGCCAGACTGTAGCCGAGGCCCGCCAGGCCCACCCTCGTTTGACCGTTATTTACGACCTTCCTGACGGGTTGTTGGACGGGCTGACGTCTGCTGAAGCAACTGCCCGCACGCTCAAGCAAAGCCGAACAGACGCCGTCATACTGCCCTCTTTCCCTCGACGAAAGCGGCCATACGACTACTGGGTGCCCGCGCTTCAAGCAGCTGATGTACGAGCTATTGTAGGGACAGACCAAGCGGCTGGCTTGGAGCAATACGACGACAGAGCTCGGCTGAATCGGAGGTACACCGAGGCAATCACTGCCGGAGTCCGTGACTTTTTGATCCCAGACCCGGATCCTGAAATAGTGAGTGGTTATAGAAAGTTTTTTGAAGAAGAATTGGGGCTAGGAAGTTTCGCGTTATTCGTTTCGACAAATAGTGCGAACTTCGAGACAATGAATGATGCCGCCGGCCCCAACTGGCACCCCATTGTCCAGCCCAAAAGCGTATAAGAGCCCATTCCGAATCTCGCTCCCGATGCCAAATCTGATCCATTTCCTTCTAATTGGATAGGAGTAATTCGTTCCAATTTATTTGGCATACCTTATTAGGTATGGCTGGCAAATTGGGGCGGATTTACGCCGGAATGGGCGGGTTTGGCGCGGGATTGGAGATTTGGAATGGGTTCTGACAGCAGCTTACAAGTCATTGATACTTTATAATAACTTGTAACTCATGCAGCAAACCCGACAGCTTCCTGGCATATTCGCAGAACCGTGTATCAGTGCGGCGGAAATCCGGGCCTTTGGGGAGGTGTTGAGCGACCCTGCCTTTCTGGAACGTCGGGACGAACCCTTCAGGCTGGTGGCGAATCCCATATGTACTTTGACGCATGGGCTGCGTTGGCGTCGGCACCTCACTTACTCATTGCCGGTAGGCTTATGCTGGCAGAGGCTTATTTAGTGCATCGGGTAAGTCCGGATCGCATTGCGGGCATGGGAATAGCCGGCCATGCCTTGGCTGTTTCTATGGCAGTGCAAAGCCCACAGGAGACCCATCTTATTGCCGGAAACGATAACCCGGCACCGGATCAACGTTATGTCTACGGCCTGCATGGTCCTCGTGTGCCGGGCAAAACCTCCTGTGTGATTGGGAAAAAGATACATGTTGTGGATGACACCGGGACTTCCGGCAACTCCTTAGTCACCTTGATTGATATGATTGAAGCGGAGGGTGGCACTGTTGCCCATGCGCAAACGCTTGTGGACCGCAGTGCCGGAAAAATTGCTGAGTTGCTTGGACAAAGAGGAATATACTACAGCTTGGTATATGTTTTAAACGAATCCGATAGGATAATTGAGCCAGTAATGTAACCGGTAAGGGCTGGCCGAACCCCAGGGGGGTGAGGTAGCAAAGCCTAGCAGATTATGGGTTTTGGCACTTATGAAGCGGCAGCTAGTTTGGGTTTGTGTGCGCACCAGCTGAGCAGACGAGCAATCGAGGCTTGACCCTCTGTACGCCTTACGCCATGTAACACAATGGATGGGTGATGGGCAAAGAGTGCCAGACCTCCCGCCTTGACTACAGCGGACGTACGGGGCATCCGTGGTCCTTCTGGCCGCCGAGGATCTAGGGTTTGGGCAAGTTCGCCTCCAAAGCGGTTGTAGTGCTCGTAGGCTTCAAGATCAAAAGTGCCATCCTCTCGCACAAACCGCTTATCCAGCCGCTCAGCCATGAAGGTACGCTCGCCGGTAAGACACAGGCTCCCTTGGGCAACAGCTTCTAATACCTTGGCGTCAACGCCATCTTTGTATTTAATGTCATCCAGGTGTGGGGAAATGCCTTGGCGGCGAACCATGTCAAGCATGATGCCGTCAGTTACTTCAAGGCCTGTATAGCCAATACTGCGCCACCGCTCAGCCACCCACTTATCAGCCTCGCGGAGGCTTGGCGTGGCTTTGTAGAGTTTGCGTTTTACCACCCAGGAATCAGCGCCCTCATCACCGATTAACGCCAGGAGTTCAGGATCGGTCACGAAGTCATTTATTAGGGTAATGTCCGGCAGTGCGTCTGGGTCTGAAAGGGTTTCCGGGACAAGTGCCTCTAGGGCCGGCACTAACTGGTCTTGTCCAGAAAACACCTGTACTCTCTTGGGTTGTACACCAGTGTCACTAGTAGCTGCTGTATTGGCGGAAATTGACTCGATCGTCATTTTGGTATTTTAACATAAAATACTTTATAAGTCAAAACTTTTAGCTTGCAAGATAGCCCTGCAAGAACGTAACTTGCGGCGTGCTTTGTGGTGTCGAATTGGCTATAGTACCAAGCATGAAAGTAAGCGCAGGGTTAATGATCTACAGAAAGAAAAACTTGGAATTAGAGGTGCTTATTGTCCACCCCGGCGGGCCGTTTTGGGCCAAGAAGGACAAAGGGGCGTGGTCTATCCCTAAAGGGGAGGTGGAGGACGGCGAAGCTGACCTGCTGGCCGTAGCCAAACGGGAATTTGCCGAAGAAACCGGCCAACCCGTGCCGGAAGGAGAGTATCTAGAACTTGGGTCGGTCAAAAACAAAAGCGGCAAGGTGATTCACGCGTGGGCGGTAGAAGGTGACCTCGATGCGGCGCAGATAAAGAGCAATGTGTTTGCCATGGAGTGGCCACCAAAATCTGGCCAGCAGCAGGAATTTCCAGAGGTAGACAGGGCCGGCTGGTTTGTCCCTGACAAAGCCCAGGAAAAACTAAACCCGGCCCAAGTGTCGCTGATAGACCACCTGATTGAACTGCTCGGCATGGAAGTACCGGCGCAGCCAGAGCAGATCACCTTGCTTTAAGGCATTTAAGGCAGCGTTTTTCTAACCAGGCCACGATGCTATAATAGTCATCATGAGTCAATTTACCATAAGCCAGGTTCACCCAAAGCTTGGCTACCCCGCAGTCTTTAGACCTATCCAGGATGGAGGATTCGATGTGTCATTCCCCGATTTTCCTGGGTGCGTTACCTTCGGCCGCACTTTTGAGGAAGCTCACGAAAAAGCAGCCGAGATCCTGGGTCTCTGGCTAGAAGAGCTAAAGGCAACTCATCAAGGCATCCCTCAGCACGCAAGCCGCCCAATTATTACAGAGATAATCCCAGCCTGATTCCGCGTAACTATGAAGGCGCTTACTGCCCGCCAATTGATCCGTATTCTGGAAGCCAACGGCTTCCTGCTTACTCGTCAACGTGGCAGCCACACATGATTTATAGGCATAAAGTGGGCGGACGAATAGTACCAGTGCCTTTACACGGTGCAAACAAGACCCTACCAATTGGCACCTTCCTGGCAATAGTAAAACAGTCCGGTGTCGATCCTTCAAAATTTAAAAAATGATGCCACGATGTTATAGTAGACGGTATGAACACGAATACTTATGCATTGCAAATGACGATGCCCACCAGGGCATAAGTATTCTTTTCTCTTTGATTTTTCTTATTAATCCATAACCAGGTACACTACCAATAATGAATTACTACATAACTACCTCTATTCCATATGTTAATGGCGAGCCGCATATTGGCCACGCGCTGGAGTTTGTCATGGCCGATGTGCTGGCCCGCAGTGCCCGGGCCCAGGGCAAGCCGGTAATATTTAGCATTGGAACCGACGAACACGGCGGCAAGATGGCCGAAAAGGCGGCCGAGGCCAAGCTGACGCCCAAGCAATTTACCGATCAGATGAGCCAGAACTTCCGTGACCTGGCCAAACAGCTAAACATCAGTAACGACCGTTTTATCCGCACCACAGACTCTGGTCACGAGCAGCGGGCTCAGCTGATCTGGAAGGCGCTGAAGGAAGACATCTACAAAGGCAGCTACAGCGGGCTGTACTGCACCGGCTGCGAAGCTTACGTCACCGAGGCCCAGGCCAAGGACAACAAAGGTGTCTGTCCGCACCACAACCGCCCCTACGAAACGCTGGAGGAAGAAAACTACTTCTTCAAACTCAGCAAATACTCCCCGCAAATCCAGACCGCCGTACAAAACGGTAGTTTCCAGGTTATCCCCGCCACTCGCAAGCACGAAATCCTCAACGTCATCAAAGATGGGTTGGACGATATCAGCATTTCCCGGCCAAAAGACAAAATATCGTGGGGTATCCCCGTGCCTGGCGACCCAAATCAGGTCATGTATGTATGGTTCGAAGCCCTCATGAACTATCTGACGGTGCTGGGCTATCCGGAACACGACGATTTCAAGAAGTTCTGGCCGGCCAACATCCAGGTCATCGGCAAAGACATCATCCGCTTCCACGCGGCTATCTGGCCCGGCATGCTGCTGGGGCTGGGTTTGCAACTGCCAAAAACACTCTACGTGCATGGGTTCATAAACGGCGAAGGCGGGGTAAAGATGAGCAAAACCCTCGGCAACGTCGTGTTACCCAAAGACATTTTGGCGCAGTACAGCGCCGACGTGCTGCGCTATTTCTTCCTGCGCCATATTCCGTCCTACGAAGACGGTGACTTCAGCTGGGATCGCCTGCGTGCCGCCTACAACGGCGAACTGGCCAACGAACTCGGCAACGCCGTTCAGCGCACATCGGTCATGATCAAGACCTACCAAAACGGCATCATCGGCAACATCCCGCCGTCTACTCATGATATCGCCCAGTATGTAGAGGCGCTGGAAAAGTGCCGGTTCGACCGCGCCCTAAACGAAGTATGGGAGCAAGTCCGCGGCCTGAACCAGTACATAGACGAACAAAAACCCTGGGAAATCAACAAAAAGGGTGAAAAGGAACATCTGCAAGAAGTCCTGGCCTATCAAGTCAGCTGTTTGCTAGAAATTGCCGAATTGTTGCAACCCTTCATGCCCGAAACCGCCCTGAAAATTCGCCACGTGTTCGAAGAAGGCGTCATCCAGCCCATAGACGGCACGCTCTTCCCCCGGAAAGATACTCCGGCACCCGCCAAAGAGAAATAACATGACAGACCTTTTCTTCCAGCGTGCAGAAAAGGCAGTCCGAGGTGTCCTGGAGGGTGTTCGTGGTGAGCTGTTGCAGCACTACGGTTCCATCGAATTTACCGCCAAGCAAGACAAGTCTGTGGTGACCCGCCTGGATAAGCTGGTGGAAGAAAAATTGCGTGAAGCATTGCGTCCGCTGGACAAGGGAATTGGCATTTTGGGTGAAGAGTTTGGCCCGGAAGGCAACCAAGACACGATGTGGCTGCTAGACCCGATAGATGGCACGCAGCAGTTTATTCGTGGTATCCCCAGCTGCAAGAACCTTGTCTGTTTGGTGAAAGACGGCCAGCCGGAGTGGGCGCTGATGTACATGTTTGTAACAGACAGATGGTGGGTGGCCCGCCGCGGCCAAGGTGCGCGTTGCAACGGTCAGTTGGCTACAATGCGTTATCGTTCGCTGGATCAGGCCTGGATAGAGGCCTATATGGACTATTCTGTCCCAGCCAATGCCAAGGTGCTGGAGCGTGTTCGGCCTTATGTCAAGGGCATTACTGACTTGAGGAACTTTGAATTGCTGATTGAAGGCAAGGCAGATGGTGCTATTTCTGTACATGATGGCGGTGGGCCGTGGGACTATGCCCCGCGGGCGTTGCTGGTAGAAGAAGTAGGCGGCAAGATTGCAAATATCGGCAGCGATACCTTTGATTTTCATAACGACACGTTTCTGGTCGCCCATCAGCGCAACTTCGACGAGCTCATGAAGCTACTCACCACTCCAGCCATCCCAGGGGTCACTAACTGAATTTGTAAAATCCCCATCTGTTAAGGATCAGATCCTTTGGTTTCTTTGGTTTTTGGCTGTTGTTCTTGTTTCGGAGCGTCTGTTACTATACGGTCAATGTCCGAAAGTAACTTACTCGGTATAGGGCGCCCACTGAACGAAGATTTTGTGGCGGCGGTTAGTGACAGCATGCTGGCTTTAGGCCCGGACGCAAGATATAGGCCCAGGAAAACCCCAGGCTACATGCTGGCTGATGATTCGGTATTAAGGATAGAGAACCTGGCTGATTGGCAGGGTGTACAAGATGGCGTCCTGAATGCTGCGAGTTTCGTAGAGGGCGTACTTTTGTCGTTAATCAACAACAGAAAGTTACTAGTGGCAGGAGATGGAAGCTTCTCGATCGGGGAAGATCTGACATTTAAAAGAGCTGGCCTGAACTCTAAGTCTGGGCGCAAGGCCTCCGGGGCGTGGATACAACTGGTGGTCGATATGGTTGACGAAGAGCCTTTTACAAACAGTTGGCAGGCTGTTGGTGAGCAATTTGCCATACAAAAAGGACTTGGCGCCAATCCTGAAGTTCCTGGCTCATCAACGCCTAAGATACGGATTGTTATGGGATCGATGAGCGCAGGCTTGGATCGGCAACGGATACCGCCACTTGGTTCTTGGCTCCCTGCGCCGACTCTTCTCCCGCCTGCACTGTTGAAGCACTAGCCCTGGTTCAAAGTGGAACGGGCCTAGTACCCCACCACACCTACCTCAACGACTAATATCATGCCTTCAGTTCAACCTTCGGATACAGCCGCAGTAGCTTTGTCCGGGCTTCCTTGGTGGTAAAGTGCCAGTTGACACCTCTTTGGTCGTTGTTCCGGGCGGTAGCCCAAGACAACAATTCTCTGCTGAGTTGTTCTTTGCTGGCAATACGACGATCACCCAAACACTGGTTTTGCATGACAGATAGCTCAATCTCAGCGATGTCCAACCAGCTACCGTGCTTTGGGGTATAGTGAATCTCTAGTCGGTCAGCCAGTCGGCTGGCCTCGTCCGGTGGATAGGCTTCGTAGAAGCTGGCTGGCTTGTGAGTGTTAAGATTGTCCATGACGAGAACAATCTTCTTGGCATCAGGGTAGCGGTCAATGACCGCTACTTTCATGAAGCGGGCCCAGTCAACCGCTCTCCGGTGGTCAGTAACTTGGAGTGTTCGCCACTGTCCCAGTGGCTCGGTTGCCAAAAAGATACTCTGCTGACCATTTCGTACGTATTCATTGTCCATATGCGTGACCCCGTGGCTGTCGATGAACGGCGTCCTGGTCTCGCTCGTTAGTTGCCTGGATGCTTCGTCCATACAGACCACCGGGTACTGCGGATCATACGGACGAGCATAGACTTTCAGGACATCTTCCATGCACGCCACAAAGGCTGCTGTTGCTTCGGGTGGAATAACCCAGTACTTATTTAGGTGAGGTTTAAGTTAGTTTTTTTGAGCGTACGACGAACCGTCTCGTCAGATATTTCATCAACCACCGCCAGTGTCACCAGCTCATCGGCCAGCAATTGTAGCGTCCATCTCTCGTGGCCCTCCGGGGCACCGGAGCAGGCCAGCGCAACCAGGCGGGCTTCGCCCGCTCCGTCCAGCTTGCGCTCGTATGTCCGAATACGCTTGCGGGGTTTGAGTGCCTCCATTGGGCCAACCTCCGTGGCTCGTTCTCGAAGATGCTCGATGGTACGCTTACTGACGGGGAGTTTGGCGACAATAGCCAGATCAGTTAGACCAAGGCCGTGGTCTCCTTCGTCACAGGCCAGCAGAATCTGAGCACGCAGCTTGGCTTGTGCGTTGACTTTTTGCTTCTGCGTAATAGCGGTCAGTTCGCTTCGCTCACTGACCGTAAGTTTTACATGATACTTTTTCATAGGACTATTTGTTTTCCTGGTTAGCTTACGCTACCAGTATACCAAATAGTCGTTGAGTTAGGTGTGGTGGGGTACTAG
>Ga0193753_10004158_pt1 | contig 10423 bp, 8 predicted proteins | sample H1c2metaG_FD_144925 | JGI IMG/M metagenome (GOLD analysis project Ga0193753, IMG submission 144925) | Soil microbial communities from a riparian zone of the East river system, Colorado, United States - H1c2 | ecosystem: Environmental > Terrestrial > Soil > Riparian zone | place: USA: East River... | reverse complement strand
CCGCTCATTGCATTAATGGGCAAACCACTGGCCGGTGTGATTGAATAAATTCCACCAGCCGTTCCCGTTAGTATTACGGCAACAGCCGGATTAGGGTTTAAAACAGTGCTTACAGTATTGCAGATATTTACTGGATTATAGGCAATGGCTGCCGACGGACTGGGATTCACATTTACTGTTATGGCCGCTCTCGGACCCTCTCCGCACCCGGTAACCTGGCTTACATAATATGTTGTGCTGCCCACCAATGCTGTTGAAGGCGTCGGCGCAACAGATAAGCCTGCACCACCGGTGGCAGTGGTATACCACAACAAGCCAGTGGAGGGAACAGCTGTCAAAGCAATTGCCGGTTGGTTTTGGCAATAGGTTATGGGTGAAATTACCACTGGGGCAACAGCCAAAGAATTTACCGTTACTACAATAGCGGCCCTCGGTCCTTCGCAGCCATTGGTTGTCTGGCTAACATAATAAGTAGTGCTACCTGTTACCGCAGTTGAAGCTGTGGGAGTTGTTGATGAGCCTGTTCCGCCAGATGCATTTGTATACCATAGTAATCCTGCGCCAGTAGCCGTAAGCGGGTTGGCAGTTTGCCCCTGGCATAGCTGCACCGGTGTGGTTACTGTTGGCGCATTGGGCAGGGCGTTTACTATAACTGTAATGGGTATACGCGGGCTTTCACAATTACTGTTGATAGTCTGACTCACATAATAGATAAAGTTGCCAACCACCGCGGTAGAGGGTGTTGGTGCCGCAGCAGTTCCGATACCCCCGGTTGCTGTTGTATACCATATTAAGCCGCTGCCGGTTGCTGTAAGAGCTGAGGATGGCTGTCCTTTGCAATAGACTACAGGAGTGGTAACAAGAGGAGGCGGAGACGTGGGAAGTACAACAATGGTTTTTGTTTTTGTATCGCTTCCGCAGGTAGGATTTGAACCGGTAAGCGTGATGCTGTACGTTCCGGGCGCTGTATAAGTATGACAACCGGGACTGGTCAGGTTTGAGGTAGTTCCGTCTCCAAAATCCCAGTTAAAATTACTGGTGGCCGTGCAATTGTTACCGCTGAAGCCGTTTGTAGTCAGGTTGGTAAAGCATACAGGCGTTGTTACACATGCAGGATTGGGCAGGGTACTGAAATCTACTGTTGGCTTCTTTCTGATAATAATCTGGTTCAATGTATAGGTGGTGGTAAAACATCCGTTGATAGCCTTTAATGTAGCCGTAAAATCAGGGTTTGGACAGGATGAAGTAGTGTATATGTGGGATAGTAATTGTATGGTATTGGCAGCATTGAGCGGATGCGACAGGGTTGCAAGTGGGCTACCATCGCCAAAATTAACCTGGTAAGTGGTGCCCGTTGAATTGTTAAACCAGTTGCCTATCTGAAATTCAACCGGCGCTGGGGCACACAACCCGGTGGTAGATGCCGTAGTAGTAAAACTGGCCAATGGATTCTGACCGTTGTAGAATTGGTAAGTAACCGTTTTTGTACACCCATTATCAGGTGTTATGGTAAATGTTACTGTAAAATATCCCTGGGCTGTATAAGTATGGGTGGTCTGGGCGCCAATGGCCCAGTTTGTCTGCACAAAAGAAGGGCTTCCATCGCCCCATGCAATCTGGTAAGCATTGTTACCAGCAATATTGGAAGAATTGTTCCGGACAGTGATTTGATAAGTTGAATTTCCATTACAATTGGAAAAAGCATCAAGTCCGTTTACATCGGTCAGTATAGGGATTGGTGCTGGCTTAATGATTAGTGTACCGGCAGCCGTTGCCGTGCCATTGGGGGTTGTTACTGTTACCGTTCCGTTGGTTGCCAGGTTTGCAACAGTAGCAGTGATTGATGTGGCATCATTTACTACAAAATTGGCGGCATTCAAACTCCCTAATTTTACGCTGGTAGCCCCTGAAAAATCAGCACCGGTTATGGTTACTGCATCTCCCTGGCAAACTGTTTGAGGTGCAAATGAACTGATTGAAGGGGCCTGAGCCCTGGTGGTGAGAAAACCGCCCAAAGTCAAAACTGTTACCCAACAGGAGATAACACCCATTTTTATTGATCGCCGGTAAGGTTCAAAAGGCATAAGGTTTGATGCAGTTAGTTGATAGAGACAGTAAAATTTCAAAAGATAGTGAATTTAACAATCACAATTCTGCTTATTGAATAATTTTATCGTTTTTATCGAATGAATATTTCTGCGCAAATCCTAAGTCAAAAAATCTTAAAAAATGCCCGCAGCCAAAGCCGTTTCCCGGTGGCATTTGAAAACTTTAGCAAAAAAAAGTAACACATCTTATTGCATCCCCAAAAGTCCTTCCCGAATGCATTTACTGAAGGGAAACAAAAACAAAACAGGTAACTATAAGAATGATTATCAGTTAGCCGGTCAAGTCAGGCATGACTAGCTGCAGTTTGAACTTTTTAAATGAGGACATATTGACAATCATTGAGTTGTGAAATTTGATTTATGCTAACAATAATCTCTGGACCAAGTCCTTTCATCACCTGATTCGACAACTAAAATTCATTAATAATGTTACCAAAATGGTAACATTATTGTATATTTGTATTCAGCAATGAGAATCATAGCTACAAAAACATTAAAAGCCTATTGCGAGAAGTTTCCTATGGCAAAAGAGGCGTTATTGTCATGGTATGAAGAAACTGAAACGGCTGAATGGAATAATTCCAATGAGTTGAAGGCGCAGTACCGGAATGCCTCCATCTTAACCAGCAAACGGGTCGTTTTTAACCTTCATGGAAATGATTACAGATTGATAGTTGACATAGAATATCGTCTTAAGATTGTCTTTGTAGTATGGTTCGGCACACATCCACAATATGATAAAATTGATGCTAAAAAAATAAGTTATGTTAAAACCAATAAAAAATAACCAGCAATATGAAAATGCGTTAAGTCGCAGCTATACACTAATGCAAAAAAATATCAAACCTGATTCAAAAGAATCAGATGAATTGGAGATACTTTCTATTCTGATTAGAGAATATGAGAATGAACATTATCCCATTGCCAAACCTAATCCCCTGGAAGCTATAAAATTCAGACTGGATCAAATGAATATGTCTGAAAGTGAATTGTCTGAGATTTTGGGGTATCGTTCGAGGAAATCGGAAATTTTATCCGGCAAACGAAAATTAAGCCTTTCGATGATACGCAAACTGACAGAGAAGCTGAATATTCCTGCAGGTGTATTAATACAAGCTTATTAAAACCTTAATCATATTAACAGCGAAGCGCCACTTTTCAAATAAGTTTTTAAATGTTTATTCCAGTAAGAAACTAAGTGGCCAATGCAAATCAAATCTATTTCTGTTCAGTGTTTTGTTTCCGGAATTTTTCTGCAGTACGCTTGTTATAAAAGTAAGTGACAACAAATAGCAGTCCCACCAATACTAATAACATTCCGATAGTCTTTACAACTCTTTCAAATCCGGTAATAGCAAGAGATTTATTATAAGAAGTAAATTGTTGCAGACCTGACGGATTTCTCCGGTCGAAACGGTTCTTGTTTATCCAGTATCTTAAGTACCCTCCAAGTATAATTTGCGACTATTCCGATAATTAATATCATCACAATATTTTTTATTGTTCAAATCGTTTTTAGTTACCCTGATTGAATTTTTTTGTTGATTTTAAGGCGTTTTAAGTTGACAGTTACTGCTGTTTTCTCTACAAAATGAGTGCCTTAAATTAATTGTAATTTTCCATATGAAATTCGTCATTTAACGATTTATAGCTTTATAAGATAACAATTTGCACCCTGACCGGATTTGAACGCACAAATTATTCCCAATCAATAAATTGAAAAATTAATATCAAATTCAATAAAATCTTTTTTACAAAAAACCCGCTCTGAGAGCGGGTTTTAGCATTTTAGAAACATTGGTCGGGATGACTGGATTCGAACCAGCGGCCCCCACGTCCCGAACGTGGTGCGCTACCGGGCTGCGCTACATCCCGAATCATTCCGTTAAAGCAATATTTTCCGTTCCCCCTGCGGGAAAAACAACCATCAAATTTAAAATATAACCAGCATTTATCAAAAATACCCATTGCCGGTTTCATGAATGCTATAGCTTTAACCCTTATACCAAATTATTCATCTTTATGCAGTTCAAACAGCTTGCAATTACGGCGGTAATTATTGTGTCTTTCGTTGCGTGTAATGAAGCCCCAAAACCAGCCAGACCAGATTTCCTGGCGGCGAATCTTGATACTACTATCAGCCCGGCAGATGATTTTTTTATGTATGCCAATGGCGGATGGATAAAAAATACGCCTATCCCCGATGCGGAAAGCGGATGGGGTATCGGCAACCTGGTGCAGGAAGAGATTTATGATCGCTTAAAAAAAATTAATGGAGAGGCTGTAAAAGACCAGGCTGCTGCGGGAAGCATTTCTCAAAAAATTGGTGATTTCTGGTATAGTGGAATGGACTCGTTGGAAATAGAAAAACAGGGATTGCAACCCCTTAAAGCGGATATGGAAAAGATTGATGCCATAAAATCAGCCGGCGATATTGTAACCATTGCTGCAGATTTTCATAAAAAGGGAATCGATGTTTTTTTTAATGATTATGTTGGGCAGGATGATAAAAACAGTGAAGTAATGGCTTACCAGCTTGGACAGGGTGGTCTTGGCATGCCCAACCGGGATTATTATTTTAATACAGATGAAAGAACATTGGGCGTAAAAAAAGCATACCAGTTGTATATGAATAAAACGTTTCAGCAATTGGGTAACGACAGCAGTATGGCAATGAAAATTACTGCTGCCATTTTCCAGCTGGAAACACGCCTCGCAAAATCATCCCGCAAACTGGCAGACCTGAGAGACCCCTATAAGAATTACAATAAAATGGATATCGCAGCCTTAAATAAATTAGCCGGTAATATGAACTGGGCGGTGTACCTGCCAGCAATTGGTGTCACTAAACTAGATTCAGTAATTGTGGGTCAGCCGGAATTCTATTCCAGCTTAAACAATGAATTAAAAACCACGCCCCTCAGCGACTGGAAAAATTATCTCCGTTTTCACCTGGTAAGAAACAGTGCACCCTATCTGGATAAACAGAGCTATACCAATCTTTTTGATTACCGTAAATCTTTATCCGGGGCCAGCCAGCAGCGGCCCCGCTGGAAAAGGGTGCTGGATGCAGAAGAAAATGCGGTGGGTGAAGCATTGGGCCAGTTGTTTGTTAAGGAATACTTCAACGAGACTGCCAAAAAACGTTATACTGATTTAGTAGAATCGATACGGGATGCTTATAAAGAAAGAATAAAAAACCTGGCCTGGATGAGCGACAGCACAAAACAAAAAGCATATGAAAAACTGGCCAGGATAACGAAAAAAGTCGGCTATCCCGATAAATGGAAAGATTTCAGCGCTTTAAAAATTGACAGGGGCCCCTATGTGCTGAATGTGCAAAGGGCCAATGAGTGGTGGAACAATTATATGGTAAACAAACTGGGAAAACCTGTAGACAGAACAGAATGGGCCATGTCGCCGCAAACATACAATGCTTATTACAATCCCAGCAACAATGAAATAGTATTACCAGCCGGCATTTTTACTGTGCCGGGCCTGCGCGATGAAGAGCTGGATGATGCATTTGTTTATGGCTATGCAGCCGCCTCCACAATTGGCCATGAAATTACACATGGTTTTGATGACCAGGGCAGGCAATACAATGCACAGGGCAATCTTACAAACTGGTGGCAAAAAAATGATTCTGCGCAATTCTCGCAACGTGCAAAAAAGATAATCAACCAGTTCAATGCATTTAATCCCGTTGATACATTGCATATAAACGGCGACGCTACCCAGGGTGAGAATATAGCCGACCTCGGCGGATTATTATTGGGCCTGGATGCCTATAAAAAAACGGAATCATTTAAAAAAAGCGAAAAGATTGGCGGACTTACACCAGTGCAACGCTATTTCCTGGGTTATGCTTATGGATGGATGTACCAGGAAAGAAAAGAACGCCTTGCCAACCAGGTTATGACTGATGTACATGCACCTGCCAAAGAAAGAGTAAACGGGCCGATGGTTAACATCCCTGAATTCTATGAAGCATTTGGCATTAAACCCGATAGCAAAATGTTCAGGACAGATAGTTTAAGGGTAAGCATCTGGTAATAATAGTAACACCTGTAAATAGCGTTTTGGGCTGATGCGCTGCATACACAATGAATCAACATGGTGAGTTGCCAGGTCCTGGCTTATGGCTGAATACCAACTGCCCTACTCTACCAGTATTTCCAGGTTTCTTTCAAACTGCAGCGGAGACATGCCAGTTTCATAGAATTTCCGGTACTTTTTTTTATTATTTATCATTAGTGTGGAAGGAATGGCGCCACTCCATTTTGGATCAATCAGCGGGCAAAATATATCCGCATTGGGTTCATTCAGCCATACAATGGGCACATCAAATTTTTTTTTTGCCGCAAATGATTCAATTCTCTTTGGATAATAAGATTTAATATCCAGGCTAACCAGCAGCAATTCTACACCGCTGCCATATTTTTCCTTTATGGTAGAAATGAAATAAGGAATTTCCTCTACGCAGGATGCGCACCAGGTGGCCCAGAAACTAACTATCAGCGGCTTTTCACTTTTAGCGATATAAGCGCTAAGTTCATCAGCTTTCATTTTTTGTATTTGCTGCGTGTATCCGGCAAATTGCATTGCCAATAAAAAGAACAGCAGATAATATTTCTTCATGTCACCAGGTTTTATTCTTCGTTTATAAACCCCCATTCTTTCAGCAACCCGCTGTAACGTGTAGGATCCAATCCGCTCGTATTGTACTGCCCTGCCAGCGTTTTTTGCCGCATGGCTTCATATACCGTAACAGCGCAGGCCACCGAAATATTCAGCGATTTTATAATTCCTACTTGCGGAATAATAAAATTGCCATCTGCCAGTGCCCTTATTTCTTCACTTACTCCTGCATGTTCATTACCAAATACCAGGGCAATGGATTGCGTAAAATCAATATCATGCAAAGAAACGGCATCGCTGCTCAGGTGGGTGGTTAAAATATTCTTATAATGCCGGCGCAATTCGGCAAAACAAGCAACGGCATCTGTAAACTGGTGAATACTGAGCCATTTGACGGCGCTGGACGAACTTTTCTGTCCAAATTTGTTATGCCGGGCAATTTTTGTGTTAAGTACGTATATGTCCTGGATGCCTACCGCATCGCAGGTACGCATCACCGCCGAAATATTATGCGGATCAAACACATTCTCCAGCACAACAGTAATGTTGTTTTGCCGTTTATTTAATACGGAGAGCAGCCGCTCCTGTCTTTCTGGCGTCATATTTGCAATCCGTGATTTTTTATTTCAATAAAATAGTAAATAAAACTATACAAAAAAAATTAAACTGGTCCGTTGTTATGAATGTTGCGGACCTTATTGTTTATTGCACCTGTATGTAACAGGAATACAATATATCCAAAGAAAAACCCATGCTTAAGAAAATTATCAAAATAACGCTTATCGTGCTGCTGGTATTAATTGGGGTGGCTTTTGCTGCGCCTTTTATTTTTAAAGACAAAATAACTGAACTGGTAAAAAAAGAAATTAATAACAGCCTGGATGCCAAGGTTGATTTTGCAGCCGTTGATATCTCCTTTTTCCGCCATTTTCCCAAAGTAGCGCTCGGAATAAAAAATATACAGGTAACCGGTATCAATGAATTTGCCGCAGATACCTTATTTGCCGCAAAAGATATTGATGTGGCGGTTAATATAATGAGTGTGATAAAAGGTAGTGAATACAAAATATACTCGGTAAGGGTTGATGAACCACGCATACACGCCATCGTTACAAAAGAAGGAAAGGCCAACTGGGATATTGTAAAACCGGATACGGCCGCAATAACCCCTGCTACAGAACAAAAACCATTTCAACTTAACCTGCAGTCATATGCTATCAGCAACGGCTATATCAGGTACGATGACGCAACAAGCAATATGAGCAGTGAAATTACCGGGCTTAATCACTCGGGCAGCGGCGATTTTACATCAGACCTTTTTACCCTTTCCACAAAAACGGGCGCTGATGCAGTTAGTTTCAGCTATGGCAATATTCCTTACCTGTCTAAAACGAAAATAACGGTTGATGCAGCTATACAGGTTGATAATAAAACAAATAAATACAGTTTTAAAACAGACAAGGTAATACTGAATGAATTAAAACTGACTACAGAAGGTTTTTTCCAGCTGGTGAATGACAGCGTATACAATATGGATATTATATATGATGCCCCTTCTACCGATTTTAAAAACATATTATCACTGATACCGGTTATTTACCAGAAAGATTTTGCCAGTGTTAAAACAAATGGTAAAGCTTTGTTTAACGGATTTGTAAAAGGCATATACAGCAGCAAACAAATTCCTGCTTACAACCTGAACCTGGCTGTTAAAGATGGTTTTTTTCAATACCCTGATTTACCCAAACCCGTAAAGAATATCAACTTCTCCGTAAAAGTTGATAACCCTGATGGTATAACCGATCATACGGTTGTAAATATTCCGCAGGGGCATATTGAAATAGATAATGATCCTTTCGATTTTCGTTTACTTATAAAAACCCCGGTAAGCGATATGTTTGTAGATGGCGCTGCCAAAGGCAAACTTGATCTTTCTAAAGTTGCCCAACTCGTTAAACTGGAAGCAGGCACCCAACTGGCCGGTTTATTAAATGCCGATATACATGTAAATGGCTACATGAGCGCTGTTGAAAAAAAACAATACGAAAAATTTAATGCGGCCGGAACGGTTAACCTGAATAATTTCTTCTATGCATCAAAAGCTTACCCGGATGGTGTACAACTGCATACATTGCTGGCAAGTTTTAACCCGCAGAATGTAACGCTGAACGATTTGTCCGGCCAGTATATGAAAACCAATTTTACTGCCAATGGCACAATAGATAATTTGCTTCCTTATGTTTTACAGAACCAGTCTTTAACCGGTTTGCTGAACATAAAAGCAGACCAGTTAAATCTTAACGACTGGATGGGAACGGCTGCAGATACAACAACCAAAGGCACGGAAGCAGCTGCACCATTTGCAGTGCCTGCAAACCTCAGCTTTACTGTAAATGCAGCAGTTGATAAAGTACACTACGATAAAATAGATATGCAGGATCTGTCCGGTTCACTGGTACTGAAAGACGAAACAGTTATCCTTGAAAATATTAAATGCAACCTGCTGGATGGTACCATGAACCTGGATGGATCCTACGCTACCAAAACCGATAAAAAGAAACCGGCTATCAGTTTACATTATGATATAAAAGGTTTTGATATAGAAAAAACATTCAGTGCATTCAATACGGTACAAAAGCTGATGCCTGTAGGAAAATTTCTTTCGGGCAAACTAACCTCGCAGCTAAGCTTTAGCGGTAAACTGGGCGATAATATGATGCCGGATCTTGCGTCAATCACCGGCAACGGCAACCTGCTGCTGGTGGAAGGTTTTCTTAAAAAATTTGCACCGGTTGAAAAATTGGCTTCCCTCCTGAACATAAAAGAACTGGAATCCTTTTCTTTAAAAGATGTAAAAACGTATTTTGAATTTGCCAATGGCAAAGTGATGGTAAAGCCTTTCAAGTTAAAAGTAAAAGACATTGATATGGAGATTGGCGGCATGCATGGTTTTGACCAGTCGCTGGATTATCTTATTAATATGAAAATACCCCGTGCCCTGGTGGGTGATAAAGGCAATGCATATGTAAACAACCTGGTAAGCCAGGTGAATAACAAAGGCATCCCCCTTACATTAGGCGATTTTATAAACCTGAAAGTAAACATGGGTGGCAGCATCACCAATCCTGTTTTGAAAACAGATGTAAAACAAGCCGGAAGTTCACTGGCCAATGATTTAAAACAACAGGCGGCAGATTTTGCAAAAGCCAAAATAGATAGTACCAAAAAAGCGGTAACAATTGCCGTAAAAGACAGCATTGCCTCCTTAAAGAAACAGGCAGTACAAACTGCCGGGGATGAAATAAAAAAACAATTATTCGGCAAAGGAGATACCAGTAAGACCAGCGCTTCAGACGGGAAAAAGAATATAGGCGAATCTGCCAAAGGATTACTTCAGAACATCAGTCCTTTTGGGAAAAAGAAAAAGACGCAGGATACGCTGCAGCATTAACAGGTATCCATGAAATAATCAAAATAAATTAAAACAACATTTCCCAATCGTTTCAATTTGTATTAACATTTGTTAATAACAAATGCTTCACCAAAGGTGGATTTTTAGTTGATAAAAAAGTTAAAAATTACCTGAAAGTAGTACTTGTTTTATGATATTTTTAGCATACTTTCGCCCCATACACGTTTACACCTACCTCCAATCTGCAATATCCCTTCAAATA
>Ga0193753_10004157_pt1 | contig 10428 bp, 7 predicted proteins | sample H1c2metaG_FD_144925 | JGI IMG/M metagenome (GOLD analysis project Ga0193753, IMG submission 144925) | Soil microbial communities from a riparian zone of the East river system, Colorado, United States - H1c2 | ecosystem: Environmental > Terrestrial > Soil > Riparian zone | place: USA: East River... | reverse complement strand
CTCGAGCAGGCCGCCGAGCGCGCCCACGACGAGCGTGCCGTCCTGACGGCGCAGCAGGTCGTAGCAGCGCGGCAGGGGCGCGCCCTCGCCGTCCACCAGGAAGGGCGTGAAGCTGTCGCCTCGCAGGCGCACCAGGCCGCCCTGCCGCCACGCGGTGGCCGTGTCGCCGAGCAGCAGGAACCACAGGTCGTCGCCGTCGCGCCGGATGGCGTGCACGAAGCGCTTGCCGACGCCGGTGAGCGGATCGTCGCGCAGGCTCCAGCGTCCGCGGTCGAGGCAGGCCGCGCCGGCAAAGCCCGAGCCGCTGCCGACCCACAGCCGTCCGCCGGGGTCCTCGCACACGGACGTCACCTGGAAGAGCTGCGTCGTGCGCGGCGCGCTGCCCGGCGCCGTCTCGGTGAAGCCCGTGGTGGCATCCGTGAAACGGCTGCCGTCCCAGCGCGCCACGCCGTTCTGCGTGCCGATCCACACGCCTCCCGCGGACGCGGTGGCGAGCGCGTTGACGATGGGCGAGATGCCCGCCGCCGCCGGGTCGTGCTGCTGCCAGCAGGTGGAGCGCAGGTCGCACACGGACAGGTCGCCCGAGGCGAAGACCACCGCGAGCCTGCCGTCGCCGAGCAGGCACATGGACTGCACGAAGTCGGTGCGCTCGGCCGGCAGCCGCACGTCGGTCCACGCGCCCTGGTGGAAGATGGAGAGCCGCGGCTCGCGCAGCGCGACGACCAGCTCGTCGTCGGGAGTCGTGATCGCGGCGGTGACGCACGCCGGGCGGTCGCGCTCGTACAGGGCGGACATCTGCTGCCCGTCCCAGAGGTAGCCGCGCGCGATCTCGTCGATCACCGAGGGCAGGAACTGCACGCGGCTGCCCACCGCGAAGGCGTTGCAGATCCAGCGCGAGCGCTCGCCGCCGGCGGGCGCCCTGGTCACGCACACCCAGGCGTCGTGGTCGCGCCGGTGGATGCCCGTGTCCGTGCAGACCCAGAGCGTGCCGTCGGACTCGCGGACGAGGCCCGCGAGCATCGCGCTGCCCTCGGGCGCGGGGAAGGCGTCGTGCAGGCCGTCGTGCGCGATGCGCACGATGCGGTTCTCCATGCCGACGAGCGACGAGCCGTCGGGCAGCCGGCAGGTGCGCGTGATGCGCAGCGGCGAGTCGACCTGCGCGAGCGTGCGCAGCTCGCCGAGAGCGTCGATCGACACGACGGCCAGGCTCGTCACCGCGATGAGGCCGTCGTCCTGCGGCAGGATGTCGCGCACGCGCTGGTAGCAGAACTTCTCCCAGCCCGGCTGACGCGTCCACTGGAAGCCGTCGAAGGCGAGCAGTCCGCGGTCGTCCACGGCGATGAGCCCGCCGTCCTTCCACGCGCGCACCTCCGAGAAGCGCGAGATGCCACCCGGGCCGTCGATCGCGCGCCAGCGCCAGCTCTCCGCGAGCCGCTCGCACAGCGATCCCGCGGTGACCGCCGGAGTCTGCGGCGCCGGCGCCTGCGGTGCGGACGCCTGCGGTGCGGACGCCTGCGGCGCAGGCACCTGCTGCGGGACGCCCGCCGGCTGCTGTGCGGAGACCGGCTGCTGTGCGGAGACCGGCTGCTGTGCGGCCGCCGGCAGGGCGAGCGGGCCGGGCAGCGCGCACGCGGCGAGCGCGAGGGCCGTGCTCCACGGCGCCCGCGTCACTGCGCGCGCAGCGGCAACGCGGGACGAGCAACTCGGGAAGGCGCGACGCATCCGGTGTCGGGTCACGGATGAGAAGAAGTGGTGGGAGCCGCCCGGATCGTAGCAGACCCCGCGCAGCCGGACCGCGAGCGTTGCCGGCCACTTGCCCGGGCCGGGGCGGGGTCGATACCATCCGCCGCTCCAAAGACGGAGGCAGCCTCGGTTGCCGCTGTCGGCGGGGGTGTAGCTCAGTTGGTTAGAGCGCTAGCCTGTCACGCTAGAAGTCGAGGGTTCGAGTCCCTTCACCCTCGCCATTCTCCTGCATGCCGCGCGGACCGAAGGATGCGGACGGGGAGCCGGGCGAGTGGGCGCGGCCGCGAGGCTCACCCAGGTCACGGTGACTTCCGCCATGCCCATGCGCCCGCCGTTTCCGGCGCGATTCTAGCGGCTCGTCAGGGCCGCCGGCGCGCCAGCGTGTACCAGGCGAAGATCCCGTGCTCCATCTCGTCGGCGCTGCCCCATCCGAGCGCCACGCCCTGTGCACGCGCGGCGGCATGGTCCACCGTGTCGAGGGCGAGCAGCTCGAAGCCCGCGGCCTCCCACTGCTCACGCGTGAAGGGCGAGCGCCCGTCGGACCACGGCAGCCACGGCTCGTCGGGGCCCGCCTCGGGCGGGCAGATGTTGTAGAGCAGCGCGAGGCCGCCGGGCGCCAGCAGCGCGTGCAGCCGCGCAAGGAAGGTCGCATCGTCCACGCCGAGGTCGATCAGGTGCCGCGGGTCCGCCTTGCGCGAAGGGTGCACGTAGCCGCGCTTCAGCGTGTTCTTGCTGAGGAAGACGTCGTAGCCCTCGCCGATGGCGGTGCGCACGGCGTCGTCCGCCGGCCAGCGGCCGTCGTGCAGCGTCACGCGGCCCGTCACGCGGTCCGTCACGCCGGCCGCGGACCGGGCGGCCTGCGCGGCTGCATCCGGTGCGGCGGCGGTGGCGTGCACGTCGCCCTGGTCGCCCGGCTCGGCGTAGAGCGCGGTCAGGTAGCTGTCCACGTCGACGCCGTGAGCGTCCGCACCGCACAGCGCCAGCAGTCGCGGCGGACCGACCGTGCCGTAGCCGTAGTCGAGGAAGCGTGCTCCGGCCAGCGCGTGCAACCCGCCCTGCGCCGCGAGGACGTCGAGGGCGCGCGCGTACGCGAGCGGCGAGCCGTAACGCGTGAAGTAGTAGCTCTCCGCGTCCAGCTCCCGGCGCGTCCACCCCGCGCGCGAGGCCTCGGCGAGCGCCGCCATCGCGCGGTCCGGCAGGAAGCGGCCCGTCGCATCGCTGCGCCACAGGACGCGCTCCTCGGGCGCCGGCAGAGCCGCCACGGCGGCGAGGAACGCGCGCGCGATGTCGCTCGCCACGAGCGGACGCACCGCATCGGCCTCGGCGCGGAGCTGTGCGAGCACGGCGGCGGGGGTGGCGGGCCGCTCGGGACCCGCCGCAGGCACGGCGGGCACGGCGGGCACGGCGGGCACAGCGGGCGCAGCAGGCGCAGCAGGCACAGCGGGCGCAGCGGGCACAGCGGGCACAGCGGGCACAGCGGGCGCAGCGGGCGCCGGCGCGACCGGTGCGGGTGCGCTCTGCGGGGGCGTTCCGGCCGGTGACGTGGCGGGCGCCGCCGGCGCCGTGCCCGCGGGCCGAGGCGGGGCGGGCGCGGGTCCGGACTGCGCCGAGGACGCGGGTGCGCCGACGGCCAGCGCGCAGGAGACGAGCAGCATGCGGATCGACATGCCGGCCACTCTCGCACACGCTCCATGGACCGGAAGTGACGAGGCGCGGGCCGGCTGCGCCGCCCTGGCGTGCCGGCGCTCGAGGTCATCGCTTGCCGAGCCGGCGCGCAGACGGACAATCGCTCCATGACGACCGCCCGCGACGCCGACGCTCCTGCCACCACGTCCTCCACGGCGGGCTTCGCGGGCCTCGGGCTCGGCGAGCCCCTGATGACGGCGGTCGCCGCGCTGGGTTACGAGGAGCCGACGGCGGTGCAGCGCCAGACGATCCCCGCGATGCTCGCCGGCAGCGACCTGCGCGTGCAGGCCGCGACGGGCACGGGCAAGACCGCGGCCTTCGCGCTGCCGATCCTCCAGCGGCTCACCGACGCGGGCTTCGGCCACGGCAAGCACGCCACGCGCGCGCTCGTGCTCGTGCCCACGCGCGAGCTGGCCATCCAGGTCGCGGAGGCGGTGCACCGCTATGCCCGCGGCAGCAGCCTCTCCGTGGTGCCGGTCTACGGCGGCGCGTCGATGCCGCTGCAGATGCGCGCGCTGCACCGCGGCGCGGACATCGTCGTCGCGACGCCGGGCCGGGCCCTGGACCACCTGCGCCGGGCGACGCTGGCGCTGGACAGCCTGCTGGTGCTGGTGCTGGACGAGGCCGACGAGATGCTGGACATGGGCTTCGCCGAGGAGCTGGACCAGATCCTGCTGGCGACGCCGAAGGAGCGCCAGACCACGCTCTTCTCCGCGACGATGCCGGCGCGGATCGAGACCATCGCGCGCAAGCACCTGCGCGACGCGAGGCGCGTCACCGTCGCCGGCGAGAAGACCGCGGCGGGCAAGCTGCCGCGCGTGCGTCAGATCGCCTACGTCGTGCGGCGCGACCAGAAGGCCGACGTGCTGGGGCGCGTGCTGGACCTGGAGGCCCCCGAGTCGGCCATCGTCTTCTGCCGCACGCGGCTGGAGGTGGACCAGCTCGTGGAGAGCCTCAACTCGCGCGGCTTCCGCGCCGAGGCGCTGCACGGCGGCTTCCAGCAGCGCCAGCGCGACGCGGTCATGACGCGCTTCCGCGCCGCGAAGGCGGACCTGCTCATCGCCACGGACGTCGCCGCGCGCGGCCTGGACATCAAGCAGCTCTCGCACGTCGTGAACTTCGACCTGCCCGCGTCGGCGGATGCCTACGTGCACCGCATCGGGCGCACGGGCCGGGCGGGACGCGAGGGCACGGCGATCACGCTCGTGGAGCCGCGCGAGGCGCGCCACCTGCGCAGCATCGAGCTGCTCACGCGGCAGACGATCGAGGTCGCGCCGATACCCAGCGTCGCGGACCTGCGCGCGCGGCGACTTGCCGCGACGCGCGACGCGCTGCGCGAGCGGCTCGTCGCCGGCGCGTACGACGCGGCGCGCGGCGTGGTGGAGTCGCTGGCCGAGGAGTTCGACCTGCTCGACGTCGCCGCGGCGGCCGTGCACCTCGCGCACGCCGCGACGGCGGGCTCGCGCGAGGACGGCGAGAGGGAGCTGGACGCGCCGGCCCTGCCGGAGCCCGGCGGCGCGCACCGCGGCACGCACCAGCGCGCGGCGAAGAAGGACGCGCCCGGCAAGCTCCCGCGCGCCGAGCGCGGCGGCGGCCAGGCCAAGCGCCTCGTGACGAGCGGCGCATCCTCGGGCGAGTTCGGCAGGACCTGCAATCTCAAGATCACCGCCGGCCGGCTCGACGGCATCCGTCCGGCCGACCTCGTCGGCGCGATCGCCAACGAGACGAAGGTGCCGACGCGCGAGGTGGGCGCGATCAAGATCGCGGACCGCTTCTCGCTGGTGGAAGTCCCCGAGTCGCGCGCCGACGAGATCATCGAGGCGCTGAAGGCGACCACGCTGCGCGGCAAGCACGTGAAGGTGCGTCGCGGGCGCGACGGGTGAGCCGAGGGGAGTGCGGCATGGTGGCGCACAGGCTGCTCGCGCTGTGGCTGCTGACCGTGCCCTGCCCGCTGGCCGTGTCGGGCCTGCTCGCGGCGACGGGCGCCGCGCAGTCGGCCGACGGCGCGTCCTCGTCGCAGCCGCTGCTCCCGCGCGGTGCGTACGACGTGGGCTTCCGCAGCACGTGGACGCTCGACGAGGGCCGCACGTACCGCACCGCGTGGGATGACGGAGCGACGTATGGCACCGACAAGTCGCCGCGGCCGGTGCTGGTGCTGGAGTGGTACCCGGCCCTGGCCGCGCCCGCCGGTGCCCCACGACATGAAGACGAGCCCGGCGCCGCGCACGACGCCGCGCACGACGCCGCGCACGACCAGCCGCCGCGCATGCCGCATGGCGCGTACTTCGACATCGTGCCGGCCGAGCCGCGGCTCGCGGCCCTCGCCGGCGCGCTCCGCGAGCATGCGTACGGCATCTTCGTCGAGGAGGTCATGGGCGCGCCCGTCGCGGAGCTGGACGCGACGCAACGCGCGGAGCTGGAGCGCGTGCTCGCCGCGCCCACCGCGTGCCGGCGCGGCGCGGAGCCGGCGCCCGGACCCTTCCCGCTGGTCGTGTACCACGCCGGCGCGGGCTCGTCGTTCGAGGACAACGCGGCGCTGTGCGAGTTCCTCGCGAGCCAGGGCTACGTCGTGCTGGGCAGCGCGTTCCTGCGCGCCGACGGGAGCCAGCTCGGCATCGACGCCGGCCGCGGCTCCGCGGAGGACTGCCAGTGCCTGCTGCGCTGGGCGCACGCGCAGCCCGGCGTGGATGCCGGCCGCTTCGCGCTCGTCGGCCACAGCGCGGGGGCGCAGGCCTTCCTGAAGTTCGCGGCGCAGCCCGGCTGCGGCGCCGAGGCGCTCGTGCTGCTCGACACCACGGAGGACTACTACGCGCTCTCCATGCCGCTGCACGAAGCGCTGGTGCGCGAGACGAGCGAGAACGTCGCGCAGCTCACGCTGCCGATGCTCGTCGCCGCGAGCCCCGAGGCGTACTTCCAGCTGTGCGACACCTTCGTGCACGCCGAGCGCCTCTACGTCACGGTGCCGGGCCTCGGTCACGAGGAGTTCATCTCGCAGGGGCATCAGCGCCTGGATCGTCTCCTGCGGAGCACGGGCGGCCCCGGCGTCGCGCCCGGCGAGGACGACGCCGCGGACATCGCGCGCGCTCCGGCCGCGCACGCCACCTACCGGGCGCTGTGCGCGACCGTGCTCGCCTTCCTCGATGCGCGCCTGCGCGGCGACGGCGGGGCCCTCGCCGCGCGGATCGAGGCCGACCGCGCCCGACCGTGGACGCACGAGGATCTGCGCCTCGCGAGCGTGCCGCGCGGCGCGGACGGACCGGCGCCGTGGGATCCCGCGAGCGACGACCCGCCGACGCCGCGGCAGTTCGTGCGCCTGCTGCGCGACCAGGGCGTCGATCCCGCGTGCGCCGCGCTCGCGCGCTTCCGCGAGCGCCAGCCGCGCGGGCCGCTGTACACGAGCACGATGCTCGCGGGCTCGCAGCTCTTCGATCTCTCGGAGCACGGCCGGCTGGACGACGCGCGCCGCTACCTCGCCGCGCTGAAGGAGATCCCGTTGCGCCCGCTGGGCCTGTTCCAGTTTCTGGCGGACATCAGCGGCATGCAGGGCAGGCCCGCGGAGGCAAGGCGCCTGCTGCGCCTCGCGTGCGACCTGGACCCCGAGGACGAGGAGCTTGCCGCGAGCCTGCGCACACTGGAGGCTCCGGCCGCGGGAAACGCGCGCTGAAGCGACTTGCGCGGGGCTACACTGCGAGCATGGAGCGCGTCGTGACGATCTTCGGGAGCCATGCCGAAGCGGAGGCCGCCGACCGGGCCGCGCTGGCCGCCATGACCCCGCAGCAACGGCTCGACCTGCTGCTCGACATGGTCCGGCGCTACCGCGAGGGTCTCGGTGAATCTGCAAGCCGATTTGAGAGAACTTGTCGGATCGTTCCTCTCTCGAGGCGTTGAGTTCGTCGTCGTCGGCGGGCACGCCGTGGCCTTCCACGGCTATCCGCGGCTGACGGAGGACGTCGATCTCCTGGTCCGGCCCACTCTCGCGAACGGGCAGCGCATCGTCGACGCGTTGCAGGACTTCGGCTTCGGCAGCCTCGGTCTCACGCCGGACGCGTTCACCGTTCCAGAGCGCGTCATCCAGCTCGGCCGCGCACCCAACCGGGCCGATCTGCTGACCGGCCTCTTCGGCGTGAGCTTCGAGGAGGTGTGGTCCGGACGCGTGCAGGCCGATCTCGATGGCCTGAAGGTGCCGGTGATCGGCCGCGCGGAGCTGGTGCGGAACAAGCGCGCGACGGCCCGGGCACAGGATCTCGCGGACGTCGAACATCTGGAGCGCGGCGCAGGCCCCGCGTGAGGGCGGGCGAGCTCAGCCGCGCGCGAGTGCGTGGCGGCGGCGAGTGCGGGCTGCGGTGCTACTCCTCCGGCATGGAAACCAACCTCCGCAAACCGTGGCTGGTCGCGGTGTGGCCGGGCATGGGCGGCGTCGCGCAGATCGCGGGCTCGTACCTCGTGCGCAAGCTCGGCGCCGAGCCGATCGCCGAGCTGGACGCGCGCGCCTTCTTCGACGTCGACTCGATCTCGATCAAGGACGGGCTCGTGCAGCCGGCCGGCCACTCGCGCAATGTCTTCTACGGCTGGCGCAACCCGGACGGCATGCGCGACCTGCTCATCCTCATCGCGGAGCGCCAGCCGAGCCAGCAGGGCTACCGCTACTGCGAGTCGCTGCTGGAGATCGCGGCGCGCTACGGCGTGGAGCGCGTGTTCACCTTCGCCGCGATGGCGACGCCCATCCTGCCCGCCGCGGTGCCGCGCGTCTTCGCCGTCGGCACGCGCCCCGAGCTGCTGCCCGAGCTGCGGCGCGACGGCGCGATGCTGCTGAACGAGGGCGAGATCACCGGCCTCAACGGCGTGTTCGTCGCGGCGGCCGCGGCGCGCGAGCTGCCGGGCTTCTGCCTGCTGGGCGAGTTCCCGTTCTTCGCCGCGGGCGTGCCCAATCCCAAGGCGTCGGCGGCGGTGCTGCGCGTCTTCAATGAGCTGTCGGGCATCCGGCTCGACATGGCCGAGATCGACGCGGACGCGCGCACGATCGAGCGCAACCTCACGCAGCACCTCGAGGGCCTCCAGCAGGCTGCCCGGCAGGCCGCGCGCGGCGAGGGTGAGGGCGAGGAGCCCGGGACCGAGGACTACGGCGCCGGCTTCGACGACGAGCCGGCTGAGCGCGAGGAGTCGGCGGAGCGCGACGAGGAGCCGGGCGCGGGCGAGGCCACGCCGAGGATCCGCCCGCCGCGCCGCAAGCCGCTCTCTCCGGAGGCCGCCGAGCGCATCGACCAGCTCTTCGTCCAGGCGAAGAAGGACCGCGCCAGGGCGCTGGAGCTGAAGGCCGAGCTGGACCGCCTCGGGCTCTTCAAGGAGTTCGAGGACCGCTTCCTGGACCTGTTCAAGCAGGGCGGGTGAGCCTCAGGGCGCGGCCAGCGCCCCGACGGGCGCGCCGCGCACGGCCGGTGCCATGGATGGCGCGGCGCGCGGCGGACTGCGCGCGGGGCGCTGCGTGATCGCGCGAAGCGTGGGACCATGCAGGGGGCCTGCCCCTTGGTTCCTGTGGCACTGCTGGTGCTCGCGCGGGGCCGCTCGCCACCGGATGTCCACGTGAAGCAGCACCTGTGTGCGCACCGCAGCGGCCTGGTCTCCTTCGGCACGTACTGCTGCTGGAGCGGGAGCGTCGCGGCGGGGCCCGAGCAGCAGACGCGCCGGCTCGCGATCAGCATCTCGCGGCACGGCACCTACGCCATCCATCGCGACGGCCGCAGCGCGATCTCGGATCGCACCTGCGCGGCGGTCTTCAATCCGGGCGACGTCTACCGCACGAGCCATCCCGACCGCTGCGACGATGACGGTGCGTGGTTCAGCTTCCGCCGCGACGCGGTGGTGGACGTCTTCGCGCGGCACGACGCGCGCGTCGCAGGGCATCCCGAGCGGCCCTTCCGCGAGCTCACGGTGCCCCTGTCGCAGCGCGCCACGCTGCTCGCCGCCGCGCTGTTCCGCGATCACGCGAGGGGCGTGGCCGAGTGCGCGCCGCACGCGGCGGCGCGACCGCCCGTCGCCGGCGAGGCGTCCGGCGCGAAGCCCGCCGGCCTGTGCTGGGACGAGCGCGCGCTGGAATGGCTGGACGCGCTCGCGGCGGGCGCTCCGGTCCCGGCCGTGGCGCGGCCGGCGCGACAGGCCCCCTCCCGGACTCACGTGGAACTCGCGCACGAGGCCGAGCGCCTGCTCGCGCTGCGCTTCGCCGAGCCGCTCGATCTGGACGAGCTCGCGACGCGGACCGCGGTGTCGGTCGCGCACCTGTGCCGCGTGTTCCGCGCCGTCACGGGGTCTTCGCTGCACGGCCGGCTCGAGCGCCACCGCCTGACCGCGGCGCTCGAGGCGGTGCGCGATCCGGCGCGCGACCTCACCGCCGTCGCGCTGGACTGCGGCTTCTCCAGCCACAGCCATTTCACGGACCGCTTCCGGCGGGCCTTCGGCGTGACGCCGTCGCAGTTCCGCGGGCGAAGCTGGCGTTGACGCCTGGCGGCGCCGAGCGCAGGGGCGGAGCACGATCCTGACAGCGCGGCGTGGCGGAGGCGGCGATGCTCGTCTCCGCCACGTCGCGTTCCTGCGGAGCCACCATGCGTCGCACGCTGCACGGGATCATCGCCACGCTCGTCTGCGCCCCGCTGCTGTCCGCGCAGCACGGGTTGCTCGTGTCCGGCTACACCAGCGCGTCCCTCCACCTCTACGACGAGCACAGCGGCGCGCCCCTCGGCACGGTCGCGGCGGCGGCCGGCGCGCAGTCGCTGCGCTACGGCCCCGACGGTTTCCTCTACGCCTGCGCCGAGGAGCAGGACCGCGTGCTGAAGCTCGACGGGGCGACCGGCGCCTTCGTCGCGAACTTCGTGTGGGACGATCCCGCGACGCCGGCCGACGAGTCGGGCGGCCTCGACGCGCCGACGGCCGCCGTGTTCGGGCCGGACGGCGCGCTGTACGTCGCGTCCTTCAGCCAGGACCGCGTGCTGCGCTGCGACGGCACCA
>Ga0193753_10004156_pt1 | contig 10428 bp, 10 predicted proteins | sample H1c2metaG_FD_144925 | JGI IMG/M metagenome (GOLD analysis project Ga0193753, IMG submission 144925) | Soil microbial communities from a riparian zone of the East river system, Colorado, United States - H1c2 | ecosystem: Environmental > Terrestrial > Soil > Riparian zone | place: USA: East... | reverse complement strand
GGTCGTGAAAACCGCAGCAATGGTCACGGGAGCGGATGTTGCCAATGGGCGCGCCTCGTCGCTGGTCTTCGCGTGCAACGAAGGAGGTTCCCACGACATCTCGATGTCAGAAGTATCGTCAACGGGCGCCTGCGCCACGACTGCGGCGATGGGCGATGCAGCCGGTTTGGTGGCAGTGGCCGTTGGCGCAGGTTCTGTAATTCTTACAGGTGCCGGCTTTACAGGTAATGCAGCCATTGGAATCTTTGCGGGCGCTTGCGCAGCAGGTGCCCTGGAAGCATCGGGTACCAGCGACACTGGACGTTTCTGTATCTGGGTATCGCTCAGCGAGTCGGGCAGGTAGCCTCGGGCAAACCTGCGATCCTCATCGCCCAGGCAGGCGGCGAATGCGGTCGGATACTTTTCCCGCACTGTCGCCAACACGACTTCGGCGTCAGCCTCGCTGGTGAAGAATCCCAGGCGCAGGCGATAACGAGTGCGGCCATCTTCGACACGGGAAACCTGGTAGAGGCGGTAACTATCGAGTCCGGGAAGTGTTTTGCCGGCGAGCGGCACTGGGGCCATCGCGGCACACAGGTTGATGACGAACAGCGCGGATCCCGCACCGCCGGCAGCCGCGAGCTGGCCGCTCAGCAGACCGGCCGTCGGGCCGACGTAAACCTTACTGGTATTTTCTTCCACGACCGCTTCCCCAACGACAACGCCAGCCAGAAGTTACGCGCGGCTGCGGCAAGGGAATCATTTCGAGGGGGGCGGAAGCGCCTGCGCGCGTCCTGAGTGTCACGTGTCCAACCGCCTGTCTGAGTCGACTCTTGAGGTCGATTCGTGCCGAATCCTGGAAGGGACTGCGGCCCGTTGGCGGAATGGATCTGTAGCGTCGATCCAGTCGATCTGATGGGCGATCTGGTGGCGACCCCGTGGCAACCCCGCTGTCTTGGGAAATGACTCCGTTAGACCGGTAGCTTTGCGTCCTCGCCTTTCAGCGAGTTTGCCCTTAGCACCAGCCGATATTCGACACGCAGACGCGATAAGTCAAGCTGCAAGAGTCGCATTCAGCAGACATGCCACCACGCGACAGGCAGCGGCCTGAGGTGCAGTTGGGGTTATGTCCCATACAACGAACGGCTTCAGCTAACTCCCCCTCTCCCGCAGGGAGAGGGCAAGGGGTGAGGGCCTCCTTAGAATAAACGGCTTCAGCCGACTCCCCCTCTCCCGTTTGCGGGAGAGGGCAAGGGGTGAGGGCTCTTCGCCTTCTCTTGCGTCTTCCTTTGGTCTTCGCTGCCCTAGACCCTCACCCGCTCGCTGCGCGCGCTGCCCTCTCCCTGACGGGAGAGGGGTTGGACGGGAGAGGGGTTGGAGCGGCTTCCCTGGATTGGCCATCAAACCGCAATCCGAGTCCACGCCTCCCGCGTCGTACTCGCCGGTTCCCCAGCCATGATGCGGGGACCCAACTGCGAAACGATATGGACCTGCGCGGCATCCGAAAGGCCGAGTGCACGCAATGCGCCTTCGAGTCCGTCGATCAACTGGCGGCGATCGGTTTCAGTCGGACAAGCGTCGCGTGCGAGGGAGGCGAGTTCATCGCCGACGCTGGTGATGGTCTCCGCGATCGATGGCGCGAACTCGCTCAAGTCACCGCGCAGACGCGCGGCGAAGCGGAACGAGTTGTAAGCGCACACGTAAGCACGATTGCGCAGCTTGAGATTTCTGATCAGCCCCATCACGCCTTCTCCATGACGACCCGTGAGGACAGGTCGCGGCAAAGTGTGGAGTGCGTCGCACTGCGCGTGGTGTGCGCTGGATCTCAAAAGGCCGCCGCGAATCGGTGTTGCGCGCAGGCCGCATTACGGATCAATCACCTGCGCGGAAAACTTTTCCCGACGAAAAAATCCGTGGCAGGAGCGTTGACTTGGGCGTGCGAACGTGCGCGCCGTGCTAGGCGCGGCCCACGTTGTGATCGGTGGGGGAGTGGAAATACTCGCTCTCTGCCGCGAATTGCCGCATCAATTTGCGCAGCTCCTCGATGCGGCCCTCGGCAGTGCTGATCGGCAGGCATTCTTCGCACTGCGGATCCGTGCAAGGCTGACGCGAATACAACCAGTACTGCACCGCGCCGGCGAGCAGGCCGTCGGCGATGTCCCAGATGTCGGCTTTCTGATCGGTGTCGGCAATCCGGTTGCCCAGATCCACCGCCTTGCCGAAGGCGTCGCTGAAAGGATTATCGATTTCCTGCATGGCTGTGGGTCGTAGGAGAGTTGGGGGGATATTGTACGCGCCGGCGCCTGGTGCCTTGAAGAGTTCGGGCGCCTTGAAGAGTCCGGATATCGCTGGTCTACTGTCATAAGGAAACCCAAAGCACTTCTCGAGGCAACAATGGTCGAGGCAACAATGGCCGACGAACGCAATCCCGAAGCGCAGATGGACGTCGCTGCGCTGTACCAGGAAGAAATGTTTACCGACCGCCGGGTCGGCGCAATCCGGCGGCTCACGCCGGTGAAGAGTGACGGCACGCGCGACGTGGCGCGGCCGGTGCTGTTCCTCGGCCAGGCCGAGATCATGACCAACATGGGGCCGGTGCCCATCAATTTCGAGATCGATGGCGAGACTCTCGACCAGGCAGTGGCCGGCTTTGCCCCCGCAGCCCAGGTGGCGATCGAACGCACTGTCCAGCAGATCCAGGAAATGCGTCGCCAGCAGGCCTCGCAACTGGTGGTGCCGCAAGGCGGCGTGCCCAACCTGGGAGGCGGACCGCGAGGAGGTGGAGGCAAGATCCAGTTCCCGTAGAAGAACAGCTTCAGCCAACTCCCCCTCTCCCGTCCCCGGGAGAGGGCAAGGGGTGAGGGTCTTTCCGGATTCCGGATTCCGGATCCGCAGCCCCTCCCCAACCCTCCCCCGTAAACGGGGGAGGGGGTAAGAAGTTAAAGGGACAAGGACGGCTCTTCTTGCACCACCGTGGCCGCCCCTTGCTCCTCATTGGGGCAACAATCGCCGAGCCCGAGGCCTTACCCTGCGTACTGCACCAATCTCTGGCTGGCACGGTTTTCGCTCTCTGAAGTTCCTGCCTCGAGTCAGAAGGATGGGGAATGGCGGGGGATAAGCCTTACGATGAAATGCACGCAGCGGACGGTACTGTCCGCGAGCATTACCGTGCCTTCGCTGCCTGGCTGGCCAAGACGCCGAGCGACCGCGTTGCACAGAAGCGGGCGGAAGCCGACACGTTGTTCCACCGCGTCGGCATCACTTTCGCGGTCTACGGCGAGGAAGCCGGCACCGAACGGCTGATTCCCTTCGACATCGTGCCGCGCATCATTCCGGCAACGGAGTGGAAGCTGCTGGCCGCCGGCCTCAAGCAGCGCGTGCTGGCGCTCAACGCGTTCATCGCCGACATCTATCACGACCAGGAGATCCTGCAGGCTGGACGGATTCCGGCCGAGCAGATCCTCTGCAACGGCCAATACCGGCCGGAGATGCAGGGCATCAACGTTCCGGGCTCGATCTACGCGCATATCGCGGGAATCGACGTGGTGCGCGCCGGCGCGGGCGAGTTCTACGTGCTGGAGGACAACCTGCGAGTGCCATCAGGCGTGTCCTACATGCTGGAAGACCGCCGCATGATGATGCGTCTCTTCCCGGAGCTGTTTGCGCGCCACTCGATCGCGCCGGTCGAGCATTATCCCGATCTGCTGCTGGAGAACCTTCGCAGCGTCGCGCCTCCCGGCGTGAATGACCCGACGGTCGTGCTGCTCACGCCCGGCGCTTACAACAGCGCGTATTTCGAACACGCCTTCCTTGCGCAGCAGATGGGTATCGAGCTGGTCGAGGGCCCCGACCTCTACGTGGACGACGAATTCCTCTACATGCGCACGACGCGCGGGCCGAAGCGCGTGGATGTCATCTACCGCCGCATCGACGACGATTTTCTGGATCCGCTGACCTTTCGCCCGGATTCGATGCTGGGAATTCCCGGTCTGCTGTCCGCCTACCGCGCCGGGCGCGTCACCGTCGCGAATGCAATCGGCACCGGTGTGGCCGACGACAAGTCGATCTATCCGTACGTGCCGGAAATGATCCGCTTCTATCTGGGCGAGGAGCCGTTGCTGTCGAACGTGCCGACGTATGTGTTGCGGCGCAAGGACGATCTCGACTACACGCTCGCGCATCTGTCGGAGCTGGTCGTCAAGGAAGTCCACGGCGCCGGCGGCTACGGAATGCTCATCGGACCCGCTGCCAGCAAGGAACAACTGGCCGCGTTCCGCGAACGCATCGTGCGCTCGCCGGAGAAGTACATCGCCCAGCCGACGCTGGCGCTGTCGGCGTGCCCCACGTTCGTGGAGGCCGGCATCGCGCCCCGGCATCTGGATCTGCGGCCCTTCGTGTTGTCGGGCCGCGAAGTAACGCTCGTGCCTGGCGGCCTGACGCGCGTCGCGCTGCACGAAGGCTCGCTCGTGGTGAATTCGTCGCAAGGGGGCGGGACGAAGGACACCTGGGTGCTGGAGAAATGAGCGCATGCTGAGCAGCACCGCCGACAATCTCTACTGGATGGCGCGATACACCGAGCGTGCGGAAAACCTCGCACGCATTCTCGAAGTGAACTACCGGATGTCGCTGCTGCCGCAGGCGCCGCGGATGGTCGAGGCGGCCTGGAGCGCAACTCTCACCATCATCGGGCTGATGGACGCCTTCAAGCAACGCCACGACGCAGTCACTCCTGCGAACGCCATCGCCTTCATGGCATTCGATCGTGAGAATCCCCTGAGTATCTACAGCTGCCTGCGCGCGGCCCGCGAAAATGCACGTGCCGTGCGTGGCACGCTGACCTCGGAGATCTGGGAGACGATCAACGCCACCTGGCTGGAAATGCGGGTCGCCGGCATGCGCGCGACCTCGGACGCCGAGATGGGAAATTTCTTCGAGTGGGTGAAGCACCGCTCGCACCTCACCCGCGGCGTGATCCAGGGCACCATGTTGCGCGACGAGGCCTGGAACTTCACCTGGATCGGAACGTACCTGGAACGCTCGGACAGCACGGCCCGCATCCTCGACGTCAAGTATCACCTGCTGCTGCCGCGTGGCGAAAAAGCCGGCGGCGCAACCGACTATTACCAGTGGAGCGCGCTGCTGCACTCGGTGTCCGCCTTCGAGATCTATCGCCGAGTTTATCGCGACCTGATCACGCCACGCCGGGTTGCGGAGTTACTGGTGCTGCGCGACGACATGCCGCGATCGTTGCATCGATGCATGTCGCAGGTGTACACCCACCTGACGGCGGTGAGAAACAATCATTCCGCGGAGACCGAAAGGCGCGCCGGTGAAATGCAGGCGTCGCTGCGCTTCGGGCGCATCGAGGATATCTTCGAGATGGGCCTGCACGAATACCTGGTGGAATTCCTGGGCCGCACGCGCGATCTCGGCGAACGCGTCTCGCGCGACTTCCTGGTTTCGGCGACGGACTGAGCCTGAAAGACTGACCGAGGACCTGCTCATGCAACTGCACATCCGCCACGAAACGTTGTACAGCTACGGCGAGCCGGTCAAACGCAGCGTGCAGAACCTGCGACTGACGCCGCGCCGCGACCCGATGCAGCGTGCCCTGAGCTGGAACATCGCCGCACCGGGCCGCCAGCATCCGCAGATCGATGCGTACGGGAATGTGGTGCATCTGCTGACGCTCGACGAGCCGCACCGCGAGATCCGCATCGTGGTGGATGGAGTCGTGGACATTCAGGACAAAGAAGGCGCCCCATTGCCCGACGAAGGCACGTTGTCGCCGCTCGCCTATCTGGCCGAAACACCGCTGACGCGCGCCGACGAGGCCATCGTTGCTTTTGCCACCGGAGAGCTCGACCGCACCGGCGATCGCCAGACCAACCTGCTCAGGCTGGCCGGGTCGATCAATGGAGCCGTTCAATACGAAACCGGTTCGACCGACGTCCATGAGTCCGCAGCGCGCGCTTTCGCGCGTGGCAAAGGCGTTTGCCAGGACCAGGCACACGTCTTCATCGCCTGCTGCCGCACCGCCGGAATACCGGCGCGGTATGTGAGCGGGTACTTCTACGCCGGCAACAGCGACGACGTCGCAAGCCATGCGTGGGTGGACGCGTGGCTGGGCCGCGACCAGGGCTGGATGTCCATCGACGTAACTCATCAATCGCTGGTCGGCGGCAAACACTGCCGGCTCGCCGTCGGCCGTGACTACCTCGATGCCTGTCCCGTACGCGGAGTGCGCCGCGGCGGCGGCGCAGAAGAAATGAAAGTGGCGGTCATGGTGGCGACGTCGGCGCAGCAGTAGACCCGTCCCGCCCCCGCTGCCTGCTAAGATGCCGGCGCGCTTCATTCTTCAGGCGGTCTCTTCATGACTTATTGCGTTGGCATGCTGGTGGATGCCGGGATGGTGTTTCTCGCCGACTCGCGCACCAATGCGGGTGTCGATCAGATCAGCACCTTTCGCAAGGTAACCCTCTTCGAGAACCCCGGCGACCGGGTCATGGTGCTGATGAGCTCGGGGAATCTCGCCATCTCGCAGGCGCTGGTGAACATCCTGCGCGAGCAGAACGAGGACGCGGCCGCGGGCAATATTTTCTCCGCGCCGAACATGTTCGAGGCGACGCTGCAGGTGGGCGAGGCGCTGCGCGAAGTGTACCGGCGCGACGCGGAGGCGCTGAAAGAACACAACATCGAGTTCAACGCGTCGCTGATCTTCGGCGGCCAGATCGGCGCCGAGCCGCCGCGGCTGTTCTGCATTTACGCGGCCGGCAACTTCATCGAGGCGACGATCGACACGCCCTATTTCCAGATCGGCGAATCCAAGTACGGCAAGCCCATCATCGACCGCGTCGTGTCGCGCAGCACCAGCCTCGCACAGGCCGCGAAGTGCGCCCTGATCTCCATGGACTCGACCATCCGCTCCAACCTGTCGGTAGGCCTGCCGCTGGACCTGCTGAGCGTGCATCGCGACGGCCTGCGCGTGCACAGCCACATCAGCATCGACGAAGAACATACCTACTTCAAAATGATCCGCACGCGCTGGAGCGAAAGCCTGCGCCACGCGTTCCATGCACTGCCGGATCCGGAGTGGATGCGGAGGAGCTGAGAGCACTTTGTGCAGCGGGTGCCGTCGTGACGGCCCGCGCCTTGAGTCCCCTCTCTATTTTCCGGACCGCCCGTGAATACATCCCTGTAGGGCTGCAGCGAAAACATCCATGTTTTCGATGCTCCTGAAAATAGAGAGGGGACTCAAGACGCCGGCGCAGTTTCTTTCGTCCGGGTCAAGCGAAGCTGCGGCTGCGTCTTGCCGCAAGGTGCAGCGGTCACCGACGGCAGAAGCGCCCAAGTAGTATCAGCTTCCCGCCGCCGGCGCCGCTTCCATCTGCGCCGCCACCGGCGTCGACGGTCCGGTGACGCCCGGCTCATCCGCGGAATGTTCGATGGAGTGCTGCACGCTCAGCAGCGAGCCGTTTTCGTGGGTGATGGCTTCTTCGGTGTGCTTGTTCATCACGACGATGCTGATGCGGCGGTTGATCGGGTTGTCGGGGACTGCCGGATCGAGCAGCACGCTGGAGGCGAGGCCGACGACGCGGCCGACTTTCTCGGCAGGCAGTCCGCCGGAGATCAGCGCGCGGCGTGCCGCATTGGCGCGGTCGGCCGAGAGTTCCCAGTTGCCGTAGTTCGCTTTGCCGTAGGGGCGGATGTCGGTGTGGCCGCTGATGCTGATGTGATTGGGCACGCTCACGACGACGCTGGCCACTTCGCGCAGGATGTCGTTCGTGTAGGGTTCCAGCACGGCGCTGCCCAGGGGAAACATCGAGCGGTGATCGTGATCGATGATCTGGATGCGCACGCCTTCAGGGGTGACGTCGAGCAGGATCTGGTCCTTGAAGCTAGAGAGCGAGGCGCGTTCATCGATCGCTTTCTTCAGGTCCTGCAGCAGGGCTTCGAGCCGTTCCTTGTCGATCCTTTCCGCTTCTGCCTGCGCCTGTTCCGGTGTCACGTCCACCTGCGCCCCCGGGCTCGGTGGCGCGGGATTCGCCTCGGGAGCGGGATTGCGATGCAGCTCCATGCCGCCGCCTGCATTGATCATGCTGGTGCTGGCGCCGCCGGGACCGTTGATGGGCGAAGGCGAGGGCACGACACTCGCCCCCGGGATGTCGGAGGGATTGTTGAAGTACTCGGAGATCGCGCCCTTCTGCTTCTCGGTGGTGGCGCCCATCAGCCACAGCAGCAGGAAGAACGCCATCATCGCGGTGGCGAAGTCCGCGAACGCGACTTTCCAGGAGCCGCCATGATGCGCATGGCCAGCCTTCTTGATCCGCTTGATGATGATCGGCGCGACTTCGCCGTCTTTGGCGTTGGCCATGATGGCGCTGCGTCAGGTCTTCTTGCCGCGCAACTGGGCTTCGAGATCCTTGAAGCTCGGCCGCAGGCTGCCCGGCGTCGACTTACGCCCGAACTCGATCGCCACCTGCGGCGGATGGCCCTGCAGGAACCCCATGATGCAGGTCTTGATCGTCGTGTAGAACTGGGTCTCGTCGTGCGCCATGCGCTCCATGGCGCTGCTGATGGGACCGATCAGGCCGTAGGCCAGCAGGATGCCCAGGAACGTACCTACCAGCGCGGCAGCAACCTTCAAACCGATTTCTTCGGCCGGACCGCCGAGCGAGCCCATGGTGTTTACGATACCCAGCACGGCCGCGACGATGCCGAAGCCAGGCATGGCGTCCGACATTTTCGACAGCGCGCTGGCGGGTTCCTGGCCATCGTGATGATGGGTTTCGATCTCCAGGTCCATCAGGGACTCGAGCTGGAACTGGTCCATGTCGCCGCTGATGATCATGCGCAGGTAATCCTGGATGAATTCGGTAGCGTGATGGTCGGCCAGGATCAGGGGCCGCTTCTTGAAGATCTCGCTCTTGGCCGGATCCTCGATGACGCGTTCCAGGCCCATCATGCCTTCCTTGCGCGCGATCGAGAGCAGGTCGTACATGACCGCGAACAGCGCCAGGTAATTCGCTTTCTTGTAGGGAGAGCCCTTGAGCAGCCCGCCGATACCACTAAGAGCGCGCTTGGACACGCTGAAGGGATTGGCGATGATGAAGGCGCCGATCGCGGCACCGCCGATGATGAGCACCTCGGAGGGCTGCCACAACGCGGCAAGGTGCCCGCCGTGAACGGCAAACCCGCCGAATACGCAGCCCATCACCACCACGATGCCCAGAATCAGGTTCATTCAAATGTCTCAGGACGATGCGCGGATTTGCTCACGCGTACCTCCATCATTTCGGCCATTCGCCGGGGACCTTGAGGATTAAGTCACCTATTCGTGCCGCAGCGCGGCATCAGTCGTTCCCCGATGGCCGGCGAGACGCGCATCACTGCGTGCGGCCGCCGCCGGCATCAGAATTACCGCTATGAAATTTGTTGCAACCGTGACGCAAGGACTGGTTTCAGGGGTGCTGGTGAGCTTTCTCGCGTGCCCGCCCGCGTGGTCCCAGTCGCTGCAGGTCATCGACCTGCAGCACCGCTCCGCACAGGAAGTGATTCCCGTGCTGCAGCCGCTGCTCGAGCCGGGTGGCGCGTTGAGTGGCCAGGACTACAAACTGTTCGTCCGTGCGAGCAGCGCGAATGTCGCGCAACTACGCCAGGCACTCGCGCAAATCGATCGCGCCCCCCGCCAGTTGCTGGTTTCAGTGCGCCGCGGCACCAGCCAGGAACTGGAGCGGCAAGCACTGGATGGCTCCGTGGCGGCGGGGAGCGACGGATCGCGCGCAACGGTCCATGCGACCGACTCTGCCGCTCAAAGCAGCGGCAATGGCATCGCGAGCGTTCAGGTGCTCGAAGGAAATTCAGCATTCATTGCGACCGGCAGCAGCATGCCCGTCGTCACCGCTGTCGCCGCTGGTGGTGGACGGCGGCCGTGGGTCGCGGGCTCGACGAGCTATAGGGATATCAGCAGCGGCTTCACAGTCTCGCCCCGGCTTTCTGGCGAGCAGGTCGTACTGGATATTTCACAGCAGTCACAGCAAATCAACGGCAACAATCGCGACATCCAGACTCAGTCGTTGTCGACGCAGGTCACCGGGCGTCTTGGCGAGTGGATTCAGCTCGGCGGTGTGAGCGAGTCCTCGAACTCCACTGCCAGCGGCATTCTCAATCGTAGTTACGCCACGCGCAGCGACACGCAGAGCGTCTGGGTGAAGGTGGAGTAGTGAGCGACGTCTGGAAACCCATCCTCGCCATCGTCGTATGTTGCCTCGGTGTCGCGGGCATGTTCTCGGGACGGCCGATCAAACGGCCGCCCGGCGTGCTGGCCGCCGCCGAACCGCTGCAGTCGCCCAGCCATGATGCCGCGATCCAGGTGGGCGATTTCGAGCTCACGCCGCAGGCCAGCTATGACATCGAGGCGCGGGTGCTGTCGGTGGAGACGTACAAGAT
>Ga0193753_10004155_pt1 | contig 10429 bp, 16 predicted proteins | sample H1c2metaG_FD_144925 | JGI IMG/M metagenome (GOLD analysis project Ga0193753, IMG submission 144925) | Soil microbial communities from a riparian zone of the East river system, Colorado, United States - H1c2 | ecosystem: Environmental > Terrestrial > Soil > Riparian zone | place: USA: East... | reverse complement strand
GCCAACTATGCCCACCCCCTGCTGGATGGCACCTTGAGCTGGGACCTGGTCGGCAACTATACCGATCAGCAGACACGCACGGCCCAGGGCATCACCTATGACCGCGCCGGCGCGCTGGGCGGAAGCCCCGACGTCTATGCCAGCGGCATCCCGAAATTCCGCGGCATGCTGGCGGCGACCTATAACGAAGGCCAGTGGTCGTTCACCACCCAGGGACGCCTGATCGGCTCGGCGGTTCTCACCAACGGCTCCGTTCCCGGCCTCGCTTCGGCTTCGCTCAGCCCGGCAGGGGTGCTGACCCGCGGCGACATACGCGGCCTGGTCGACGACAACAGCATTCCTGCCATCGCCTATCTCGACTTGCGGGCCTCCTGGCGCTGGACCGAGAATGTCTCCTTCTATGGCGCGATGGACAATGTGGCCGATGTCGATCCGCCGGCCACGCCCACCACCAGCGCCGGCAATGGCACCAACCAGGCCGTTTACGACACGCTGGGCCGCACCATTCGCGTCGGTGTCCGCTTCAATGACTGAGGCCGGGACCTAAATCGCCCGAAGACTCCGATAGAAGGGATGGGGACTGACACTGCGCTTGTGCCTTTCGTCCGTGAGAATCGCGCGCACGCGGGCGCCAGTGAGCGCATACTCTTCCCCGAGTTGCTCGGTGCTCCGCCCTGCCTCGAAGTCGGCAAATATCCGGCGGTTTCTATCGAGGTTGGGAGCCATCGTTCGATCCTGTTCTGGAGGCAATAAAAAAGCCCGCTGGGCGAACACCGGGCTTTTCATGCAAATCGGGGTCGGCGCGACGTGGGCGCTTCGACATCAAGGCAACTCTCATAGCTCCGGAAAGTTCCACAATAGTCCACCGGTACAGCAGGTTACGCTAAACCACTGCTAAATAATTGAGATTCAAAGGAAATCGGGAACCTTTCGACCGCTTGCGACTTTACATCGCCATGGGGCACCCCGCCATTCAGCGAAAAATCCTGATCGTCGAGGATGAGCTCTTCATCCGCATGTCCGCCGTCGGTATGCTGGAAGATGCCGGATTCGGGGTCCGCCAGGCCAAGGATAGCGCCCAGGCGCTGCGCGTGTTGGCGGAAAACGACGATATCAATGTTCTGATGACCGATGTGCGCATGCCCGGACAGATGGATGGATTTGCACTGGTGGCCCAGGTTTGCATCACCTATCCCGCCATCCGCTCGATCGTGGTCTCGGCAAATAGCTCCGCCGCGCAAGCAAGCAGCGCCGGTGCGTTCGGCTTTGTCGCCAAGCCCTACACCGCGAGCATGATCGTCCAGGCGGTGCGTGATACTGAGTTGTAGGGCAAACATTGCCAGGGTGCCGCCGCGCTGCAGCCAACTTCAGAAAGCGAGACCTTGACAACCGAAGCCCGTAACCGGCTCAAACAGGCGGTGGAATCCCAGCACGGCGGCAGGGCGACCTTTGTTCAATGCGTGCCGGTGCATGAGAAACACGGAGATCATACGGTCTGGGACGTCGGCGTCTCGGTTTTCGACTTGAGAGGCAGCAGCAGCGGCGCGTTTCGGGCCTATGCCTGGTCTCACGAATTGCCCAGCGGGGAACAACAATTTTTCGCGATCTTGCATTCGCCCCAGACTGTCAGCCCCGTGGAGGCCGTAAGGGCAGCAATGTTGGCGGATCCCAAAGCGGGAAAATAACCGCCACTTCCGTCAGATTCGTATAGCGCCCTATCATATGCTAATGTCTGGTGTTGCCAGCCACTTTTGGCCGTTGGCGCTTGAGAGACTTTCGGGGCAATAGCAAAGACATTGCCCCCCGCTCGCGGCGCATACTTATCGATCTGCATTTTCAGCATGCCGGAACTTTCGTTGCCGGTCGGACGCCTGCCAAGGAAAAAGCGACCATGACTGTACTCTTCGACAAAATCGAAGATGTCCGCTCGCTCGCCCAGATCGTCGTGGAGACGGTGCGCGAGCCCCTGCTGGTTCTCGACAGCAAGCTGACAATCCTGGTCGCCAGTTCGTCGTTTCATAAAGTCTTCCAGATCAGCCCCAAGGACACGCCCGGCAAGTCACTATTCGCGCTGGACGATGGCGGCTGGGACATTCCCTTGCTGCACGAGCTGCTGGAGCGGTCCCTGGTGGACCAGACGGTGGTGGAAGGATTTCTGGTGGCGCAGGAATTTCCGCGCATCGGATCGCGCATCTTCCTGCTGCATGCCCGCAAGGTGCTGGGCACCGATGACGGCCATGCCCTTATCCTGCTGGCGTTCGAGGACATCACCGAGCGGCGGGCGATCGAACACGAAAAGGAGATTCTCAAGATCCAGGCCGACGACCTTCTCAAGCAGAAGGAAGTGTTGCTGGCGGAGATGCAGCACCGCATCGTCAACAGCCTCCAGATCATCGCCAGCATCCTGATGCTGAAAGCGCGCGCCGTAACTTCCGAGGAAACCCGCCAGCATCTGCAGGACGCGCATCGCCGCGTCATGTCGGTCGCCGCCGTTCAACAGCATCTGCATGCATCTGCGCGCGCGGATTCGGTGGAGATCGCGCCCTATCTCTCGAAGCTTTGCGCCTCGCTGGCGGAATCCATGATCGGGGAGAGCCGTCCCGCCACGCTCACGGTCACAGCCGACAAAGGCTGGGCATTGTCCGCCGACGCCATCAGCCTGGGCCTTATCGTGACCGAGCTGGTGATCAACGCCCTGAAATATGCCTTCCCCGACCAAAAGCAGGCGGCGACCGTCACGGTCGTCTATGAAGTCAACGGCACGGACTGGAAGCTCTCGGTTTGCGACAATGGCGTGGGACGCATCGACGGCAGCGGACCGCCGGCAAAAGGCGGCTTGGGCACCAGTCTGGTGCAGGCCCTGGCGCATCAGCTCGATGCGCAGGTGGAGATCGTCAACAGCCCGACCGGGCTGAGCGTCTCCATCACCCATGCGACCTTCGTGTCTCGTACGGCCGCTTAGTTCACGGCGTGTACGGAACGGAACACTGCTGACAGCGTTCACTCTCCATAGGACATACACTGTCCTGTAATAGGAGATTTCCCAAAATGACTTTCGTGAAAACGGCTGTTTCAGCCGCCGCCATCACTTTGCTTATGGGTACGGGCGCTCTCGTCGCCACCACCGCACCAGCTACCGCTCGCATGGTCTGCAACGACTCCGGCGATTGCTGGCATACCGAGGCCCAGTACAAGTATCCGGGTCGCGGCTACACCCATCACAATGACGACTGGTATTTCCATCAGACCTGGAACGATCAGCGCCATTATCGCGAACCCCGCCAGGGCCGTGGCTATTACAAAAGCGGTCTGTGGATCGGTTTCTGATAACCGCATCGCGTTGAAAAAGGACGGCTTTCGGGCCGTCCTTTTTCACTGCGGACGGAACGATGATCTTGAATCGAAATACCTCTAACCGGAGATTTTCAAAAATGCTTTTCTTGAAAACGGCGCTTTCGGCGACTGCGATCGCCATGTTTATCGATACCGCGTCCTTTGCCCAGGGTGGCAATCCGGTGCCGGGCGAACGGGTTGATGCCCAGGGCATGCCCACCACCCGTTCCACCCCGGCGGAACAGGCCCAGACCTCTGAAATCAACAATCAGGTCGGCGCCAAAAACGCCGCGGTGGATGCGAAGGCCGACGCCGACAGCGCCCAGTATCAGGCGCAGCAACAGCAATATCAGGGCCAGCTGCAGCAGAACCAGACAGCCCTGCAGCAGAACAAGGCACAGCAGCAGGACTATCAGGATCGCACCGCGGCCTATAACAGCCTGCAAGTGCGCTATGCCGCCGAACGCGCCGCCTATCACCGCGGCGTGTGGCCGAGCCGCTATGTGAAATGGGTCATTGTGGAGCGCGATGCCGGCCTGATCGGCGAGCGGGTCCAGCTGATCACAGGCAGCCGCGTCGGCACCGTGATCGATACCGCCCATATCGCCAATGGCAATGTTTCGGCCCTTCTGGTCCAACTAGACAGCGACAAGATCGTCTGGATCGACGTGGGCGACGTTCGCTACAACCGCGCCGACGGCATCATAATGACCAACCTTGATCGCGCCGACCTTCGCCATATGGCGGATCAACGCGTCTAGACCTGGCAACGATGCATAAAAGCCATAAGGGCCGCCGGAAACGGCGGCCCTTATGGTTGCGCCATGCTGACGCGGGCTGACGTGGTCCGGGGCATTCGCCAACCGGCCAAAGCAATGCTATGACCCGCCCCAATCCCCCAGTGCGGCGTGGCGTAGCTGGGCCTGTCCATATCCGGGCCATATCGGGGTACAGTCCGCGACAAGGAGTGTGCATGAGCGCGGATACGCAGGTTATCTATCTGGAATACAAGATTACCGTGACCGAACTGGCCGGCCGGTTCACCTCACGGGTGACGCGCGATGGCGCAATGATCGAACATGACGGCCACGTTTCGGAAGCCTGGGCCGCAGCCAGCTGCGCCAGCCTGGATCGCGCCATACTGGTGGCCAAGACCGCCATCGACAGCGACCGCATCCGGTAGCCTCCACATCCGGTGAACGGGCAGACCAGGTCTGCGCGATACCGTTGCGGCGCTGTTCAGATCTTGCCGAGCACGACCAGGATCAGCACGACAATCAGGACCAGGCCCAGCCCGCCGCCACCATAATATCCGGTGCCGTAAAAGCTGCCGCCGCCGATGCCGCTGAAGCCGCCCAGCAGCGCGATGACCAGTATGATGAGCAGTATGGTTCCAAGAGACATGAACAACTCCTTTGAGATTTGAGAAAAGAAACGCCTAGCTCACGACCGCCCAGTTGCCGTCAGGCTGGCGGCAGGCGACACCGTTGCCGTTGTATGCCCGGCCCTGGATATAGGTGACCTGGTTGAAGCGGGCGCAGCGGAAGCCATAGGGATCGTTGTAATAGCCGCCGATACGCAATTCGCCGCGATTGTCGTTGCGGGGATTGCGCCACTGATAGTTGCCGGGCTGCCCCGCATTGAAGCCGTTGTAATACGTCTTGTAGGCATAGCTGCGGTCGTCGCAGTCCATGTTTCTGGTCAGCGCCGCGCCCACCGCGCCGCCGACGATCACGCCCGCGATGGTGGCGCCTGTGCGATCGCCGCGGCCGGCGCTATTGCCCAGCAGGCCGCCGATCAATCCCCCGAGAATAATGCCCGCAGGATCCGGCGAACGACGGCACTGCTGGTAATAGACATCATCGTTGTAGCTGTAGTTGCGCGAATAGCGCTGGCGCCAGCGGTCGTCGCGGTCGGAACGATAGACGGTGTCGGTAATGACCCCGGTCGACATCAGTGAAAGATAGAAATCATTGTTGTCGTCCCGTATCCAGCGATAGCCGCCGGGCGGCTGCCTCAGGCCATATTGCTGCCAGTCGTTCACATGATACCGGTCTTGTTGCCGGTACTGGTCGGGCACCCGGTCGCCCCGCAACCAGCGGGTGGCCTGGGTCCGATTGTCTCCTCCGCTTCTCGTGGACGTGTTGCGGGTCTGATTTTGCGGGGCCTGATATTGGGGAGCTTGATATTGGGAAACTGGCGCGGCCGCCGGCATGCGGTCAGCCCGTCGTCCGGCATAGGGCGAAGCATCACGCATCGCCTGGCTGGGGGCTACAGACGGCGCGGGAGCGGGTTGGCTCGTCCGCACGTCCGGCGCGTTACGATCGCCGCGTCCTTGTGGGGATGCATTACGCATCGCCTGGGTGGGAGCTGCGGAAGGCGCAGGAACGGGTTGGCTCACCCGCACATCTGGCGCATTGCGATCGCCACGTCCCTGCGGGCGCGAATCCGCGCGGTCGGAAGGACCAGCGGGGGCAGCCTTATTGTCTCTTCTATCTGCTTTGTCTTCGGTTTTCTGGGCCTTGCGATCAGCTTGGCGATCAGCCTGTTCGCCACTGCGACCGCGGTCCCGGTTTTGATCGCCGGGCTGGGCCATCACCGCTGTGCCGCCCAGAAGCGAAGCCGCCAATGCGGCCGTGAAAATGAGCTTCATCCTATCTCTCCCTTGGATCTGAATGAACGCTGGCAACCATCCGGCAATCCCGCAACCGGGCCGGCTTGATTGTCATTCTCATTGTGAAAACTCGTGGCGGCTCGCCCGATCGCAGCTTTAACGCGCGAGAGCACACAAAGGGCTCAATCCCGGCAACCAATCGGGTGTCCGGCAGTTACACTCCCGCCTCGCATCGAGACGCGCATTCCAGCAACAAGTGGAGATCACATGCCGGCATTGCCCCCTAGCCTCTCTCCTGGCCGTTGGCTGCCTTCGATCATCTATGTTGGTTTGATCGTGACGATGGGCATCGGCTTGTTCGGTCTGACAAGGCTTGAAGCCAGCCAGGCGGCGCCAGCGCTTGCGGCTCATCCGGCAGGGAGATAGCGGTGGATCGCTCTCTTTCCCCTGTGCTTTGAAAACCCTGCTTTCCATCACCTGGGGAGCGTCGAGCGCGCTGCAGAGCTTTGCGTTGCTGGCCATGTTGAGCGGCGTCTTTCTTGTCGCCTGGGCCACCGTCCGATACCTCCACGAAAATGGCGCCGTCAGCGGCGCCGTGTCGCGAGCCGTCTGGGCAAGCAGGGGTGCGAAGATCGGTCTGGCTCTGTTGTTCTTCGGCCTGGCGCTGGACACGCTGGCGATTGCGGTGAGACTGTTGCTGCCCGGTCGTCTGTGAGTATCTCAACCGCATCCGCGGGAACCAAACCGCGCTAGCCGCATTGTCACTGCGGCGCGTTTCCGCGCGCCAATCCACCAGATTTTCCGTACGCCGCCTGATCGCATGCAGGGTCGGTTGCTTCCATGCTCTTCCGGCCTTGATTGCCTTGGCGGGCCAGACCTGCGCTTATACGGACAAACGGATCGGAGAGTCATGGACCGCATGCCCAATGTTGCGGACCTGACTGGCCCGGAGCTCGCTTCGCTGACATTGGTCAGCCGTGGCTTCATCTGCGCCACGATTCCCAAAGCGCATCAGGCGCGGCTTGTCGAACTTGGCCTGATCCAGGCGATCCTCGGCGGCCTGATGATTACGCCGATGGGCCGGATGGTGGCGCGCGCCTAGACGTTCCTGTCTCGATCAACGGCTATATCTCGCCCGCTTCGTTGTAATGCATCCATCACTCCCCATCTCCACATTGGGTGACACCTGACAGTCGCCCAGAGAAAGATCCCATCATGACGCAGAACAACAACAACACTTCAACCGCCGCACCCGCCGTCGCCGACGCGACTCCCGCCGTTCAGCCTGCCGTTGTGCAGCCGGTGAAGGATGACGCGGCCAAGGTTGAGACCGTCGAGAAGAAATAAGATGATCCGGGAGGGCAGATATTTGCCCTCCCGCTCGTTTTCCCCAGCCGAAACGAGTCCCCAATGTCCATGAACAGCAATCCCCCAGCCTCCGGTCCCTCAGTCCTGCGGTCGTTTCAGGACGACCTTCTGCCCCTCATTCCCCATCTGCGGGCCTACGCCCGCATGGTGTGCAGCCGCCGCGAGCTGGCCGACGATCTTGTACAGGACACGCTGGCCAAGGCGTGGGCCGCGCGGGCGCGCTTTGAGTTGGGCACCAACATGAAGGGATGGCTTTTCACCATCCTGCGGCATGAGCTTTATTCTCAGGGCCGCCGCAGCTGGCGGCAGGTGCATTGGGACGCCGAAAAGGCCGAACGCATCCCAGCCGTCGCCAACGAGCAGCTTTGGTCGGCGGAACTCAGCGACACCGCGCACATGTTGCGCGGCCTGCCGGACCACCAGCGTGACGCGCTGATCCTGGTCGCCGCCGGCGGTTTTTCCTATGAAGAGGCTGCGGAGATTTGCGGCGTCCCCATCGGCACCATGAAAAGCCGCGTAGCCCGCGGGCGCACTGCCCTGATGGAAACGGCGGCAGGCAAGACACCCTTGAAGCGGCATGTCCTGAATGGGACGCCGAGCGAAGATATTCTGGCGCAGCTGAGTGCCCTCACACCTGCTGGTGCGCGTTGCACCGCGTTTGTGTGATTTGGGTAATGCTGCGCCGGGCGCAGCCGGATGGCAGAAATGCCGTCCGGCTGCTGCCATCCTTAAAAAGAGGTCGCCATGCTGACGCGCACCAGCCATTCCGGTTTCACATTGCGGATAAGACGGTCATGACCCGCCTGTCGCCTGAAGCGCTTTTTCGCCGCAGCCGGGTATATGCCCAGGGCTGGAACGCAGCACGGGCGTGGTCGCTGCGACGCGGCCCGGCCCCGGTGAAAGCCGCGACCAACCCCTACACCTCCGAGCCGGAACAAAGCCGCTGGAATGAAGGCTATGCCGCCGCCCTGGAAAGCTACCGGGCAGGCCCAAAATTCATTCCGGGACAGGTTTCAGGCGGGCCAGAGGCAAAGCCGGAATAAACCCTGCAGCCGTGAATGCATTGTCGCAGATGTGTCGCCCCTGTCGAACCGGCCGCGGCGTGGTGATAGGATGCCCGCAGACGAGTTTGAAGAACGGCCGCCAGAGCGCAACGGGTCAGGAACTTCGTTGATGCTGCCAGGGTCCGAAACCGTTAACATCTGACGTCTTATTGTCCATGGGACAGCCGCCGATGGCCGGTCCGGAATTTTTTGAGGATGCTATGGAGCCGCGTACGGGAGTTGTGGAGCGAGCCTTCCAGATCGCCAAAAGCGGCGATGTCGCCAGCGTCACGGCCTTGCGGCTGGCACTGGCCAAGGAAGGCTATGCCAACAGCGCACAGGCGCTGGCCGGCCGCTCCATCAGGGCCCAGCTGGCCCGGATGATCACCGAAGCACAAACGGCCAGAGGCAGGGCTGCGCCGAAGCCTGACGCGGCCGATTGACGGCGCCCGGCTGGCCGTGATGGCCGGCTTTTGCCTGCACTGCAAAACGTCGTTTCCCATGTTACTGTATTTTCGGGTTCTGCCGGGGTACCGCCATGCCTGGATCTGACTGGACTATTCGGGCGCTCGAATTCACCAATTGCAACTGTTCCTATGGCTGTCCGTGCCAGTTCAACGGTCTTCCCACCCACGGACATTGCCGCGCGGTGGTCGGCTTCCAGATCAATCAAGGCCATCATGGCGACACCAGGCTCGACGGCCTGAAGGTGGCGAGCATGTTCATCTGGCCCGGACCGATTCATGAGGGGCACGGCGAAGTCGCGTTGATCATCGACCGGCGCGCCGATCCGGCCCAACGTGAGGCGCTGTTGCGCATCCTCAGCGGCCAGGACACCGAACCGGGCGCCACCATCTTCAACGTCTTTGCCTCGACCCTGGAGAAGGTTCACGAGCCCATCTTCACCGACATCGATTTTGAAGTGGACATCGACCGCCGCCGGGCACGGCTGGTCGTAGCCGATCATATTGAATCGCGCGGCGAGCCCATCCTCAATCCCGTCACCGGAGCCGAACATCGCATCCGGATCGACAGCCCCAATGGCTTCGAGTTCCGGCTTGCGGAAGTGGGCCGCGGCTGGTCCAGGACGCTGGCGCCGATGCGCATGGACCTGGCCGACAGCTACGGACATTTCTGCGAACTGAACCTTTCCCAGAGCGGCGTGATTGCGTGAGCGACGCCGGGCTCGAGGCTTTGCTTCGGCGCGACAAATATGTGGTTCTTGCCGCCCTGCTGGCGCTGACCGCGCTGGCCTGGAGCTATCTGCTCTGGCTCTCCGGACATATGGCGATGGCGGCCATGGGCGATATGGCTATGGGCAACATGTCCATGGATGGCATGGCCACGGGGACGGCGCCTGCCCTCACGCCCTGGGCGATGGAGCTTGTTCTCGCCTGCATCATGTGGACGGTGATGATGGTCGGCATGATGACACCCTCGGTCGCGCCGGTGGTCCTGCTTTATGCGCGGGTGGCGCGTCATGCGGCATCGAACGGAAAGCCTTTCGCCGCCACGGGATGGTTTGCCGGCGGATATTTCCTGGCGTGGACCGGCTTTTCCGTCGTGGCCGCGGCAGCACAGATAGCGCTCCGCAGCCTGGCGCTGCTGACGCCGGCATTGGCGAGCGCCAACCACGTCTTCGGCGGCGCCATCCTGATCGTCGCGGGCGCCTATCAATGGTCTCCACTGAAGAACGCTTGCCTGGGATTTTGCCGGGCGCCGCTTGTATTCATCCAGCGGCATGGCGGCTTCAAAGCGGATGCTCTGGGATCGCTTGGGCTCGGATGGCGCCATGGCCTTTATTGCATCGGCTGCTGCTGGGCGCTCATGCTTCTCCTGTTCGTGGGCGGGGTCATGAACATTCTGTGGGTCGCAGGGCTCGCCGTGCTGGTGCTGCTGGAAAAGTTTCCGGCACAGGGCCGCCTCCTGTCCCGAGCGACAGGTTCGGCGCTGATCGCCGGCGGCCTGTTGCTGATCGGTCGCGAACTCGTCTTCTGACGAGTTCAGCTCGCCACGATCATCCTGACGATCAGATAGAGGATCGAGGGCGCCACCAGGCAGCCAAAGCCGG
>Ga0193753_10004154_pt1 | contig 10429 bp, 9 predicted proteins | sample H1c2metaG_FD_144925 | JGI IMG/M metagenome (GOLD analysis project Ga0193753, IMG submission 144925) | Soil microbial communities from a riparian zone of the East river system, Colorado, United States - H1c2 | ecosystem: Environmental > Terrestrial > Soil > Riparian zone | place: USA: East River... | reverse complement strand
CAGGCGGAAGCGCTCGGCCTCCGCCAGCCGCAATTGTTCATGCAGGCGATCGAGGAATTGTCCGACGTCGCGGGCCTGGGTCCCTAGTTTCGATCGCGCCGACTCGATGATCGAGGGATTCAGTCCCAGCCGTTGCGCAATGTTGATCCCCGCCGACGCACCGGGCACGCCGATTCGCAACTCATAGGTCGGCTGCAGGGTGGCTTCGTCGAATCCGACGGAGGCGTTCAGCACTCCCGGCGTGTTCGCGCCATAGACTTTGAGGGAGGTGTGATGGGTGGAAATGACGCTGATGCAGCCGATCAGGAGGAAGTGATCGGCAATCGCCACCGCCAGCGCCGCTCCCTCCTCAGGGTCCGTGGCCGAACCCAGTTCGTCCAGCAGCAGAAGCGAGTGCGCAGTCGCGGTTCGCGAAATGAAATCGAGATTGGGAATCGCCGATGTCAGCCAGCACGGCGTCGAACACCGGCAGTTCGGCGCGCTCGGCAGGGATGGGGATTCCCGCCTGCGCCATGAGCGCCAGCAAACCCAGGGTCTTGAGGACGACGGTCTTGCCGCCCGTGTTGGGCCCGGTGATCACCAGTTGCCGGCGATCGCCCTCCAGTTCAATCGTCGTGGGAATGACTTCGCCGCCCTTGGCTTTGAGATTTCGCTCGAGCAAGGGGTGACGGGCGGCGCAGAGGATGAGCCGGCCTCCCCCCGGCCCCGACGGCCGGAGACCGACGTCCCCGCGCGGGGCCGGCTGGCGCAAGCTTACCGGAATGCACCTGTAATCCTCGGCAAAGCGGGCCTTGGCAAACTGCAACTCCAGTTCCGCCAGAATTTCCACCGCCGCCAGAATCGCGTCCGCCTGCTCGCCGATGCGACGCGTCATTTCTACCAGAATTCTGTGGATCTCCTCGATTTCGTCATCGAGCAGCCGCACCAGATCATTGTTCTGTTCGATGGTCTCGAGCGGCTCGACAAACACCGTTTGTCCGCTGGAACTCGCGCCGTGCACCACTCCCTGCACCCGTCGTTTCTGTTCCACTTTCACGGGAATGACGAAGCGTTCGCCCCGGATGGTGATCAGTTCGTCCTGCACGGAGCCGCCTTCGGCCAGGCGGCGGAGATATCCGCGCAGCGATTCCTGAATCGACCGCTTTTGCCTTTCGATTTCGCGGCGAATGCGGGCCAGTTGAGGCGACGCCCCGTCGTCGAGGGTTCCATCGGGCAGAATCCTGTTTCGGAACGAGCGCAGGAAATCGCTGAAATCGACGATTCCAGCCGAGAGCTGCACCACCGCCGCCCATTCTTTTTTCATCGCGGCCGGCGGATCAAGAATAATCTGCCGCCACTCCGCTGCATGACTGGTCGCCCGCAGGACATCGCGAATCTCCGTGGTCTCGAGAGCAACCCCCACGATGCGGGATTTCTCCAACAGTTCGTCAACCTCGAGCAAGGCCGAGAAATCAAAGCTGCCCCCGGCACGGCGAAATTCGCGGATTTCACTGGCCAACTGGTGCTGGTTTTCAATCCAATCGGGATCGACGGAGGGAGCCAGCGCGGCAATACATCTCTGCCCGAGTGGGGAGGAGGCATAGCCCCGCAACAACTCGCGCAGGGACTCGAATTCCAGGACTCGCGCGCTGCTGTGGGCTAGGAGCTGCATCGAAGTTCATGGTACAAGAAAGTCCGGGGCGACCGCCGATCTCGGCCGCCGCCAGGTGGGCCTCTGCTAAAATTAACCCAGTCCCATGGCCTTTCCTGTCACCCGCCTTCGACGCCTCCGCCAGACCGAATCCCTGCGTGCCATGGTGCGCGAGACCCGTCTCAACCCGGAAGCGTTCGTGTATCCCCTGTTCGTTTGTCCCGGCGAAGGCGTGCGCAAGCCGATTGGCTCCATGCCCGGCGTGTTCAATCTGTCCGTCGATGAAGCGGTAAAGGAGTCGAGCGAGGCCCATGCCCTCGGCGTGCCCGCCGTCATTCTGTTTGGCCTGCCGGAGAAAAAGGATGAAGTCGCCAGCGGAGCCTGGGCCGACGACGGCATCGTGCAGCAGGCGGCCCGCGCCATCAAGCGCGGAGTTCCCGATCTGGTGGTCGTGGGCGACGTTTGCCTCTGCGAGTACATGTCGCACGGCCACTGCGGCGTCGTCAGCAAGTCGCAATCGCCGAAGTCGCTGGGAGCGGCGGCGTTGCAGATCAAGGACACAACCCATCAAGAGAAAATGAAAGCGATCGAAGCGGCCGCAGCCATGGCGATCCGCGCCGCGCAGCCACAATTCGAGATTGTGAACGATGCCACGCTCGATCTGCTGGCCAAGACCTCGGTTTCATTGGCTCGCGCCGGAGTCGACGTCATCGCCCCCTCCGATATGATGGACGGCCGCGTGGGCGCGATCCGTAAGGCTCTCGACCTGGCAGGACTGGTCAATACGCCCATTCTTTCCTACGCCGCGAAGTTTGCTTCCGGGTTCTATGGCCCATTCCGGGAAGCCGCTGATTCGACGCCGCAGTTCGGCGATCGCCGGTCTTATCAGATGGACGGCGCCAATCTGCGGGAAGCCATGCGCGAGATTGAACTCGACATCGAGGAAGGCGCCGACATGATCATGGTCAAGCCGGCGCTACCGTATCTGGATGTCATTGCCGCGGCCCGGCAGCGCTTCGACGTCCCGCTGGCGGCCTATCAGGTCTCGGGTGAGTACGCCATGATCGAGGCTGCGGCCCGCAACGGCTGGATCGATCGCGAACGCATCCTCCTCGAATCGCTGCTTTCGATTCGCCGTGCCGGCGCCAGCACGATTGTCACTTACTACGCCAAGGAAGCAGCCCAGCTGCTGGCCTAGTAGTAGCGCGGGGGAGCCTGGACGTAGACGATCCGGTCGTTCTTGCAGGCCCATACCAGAGAGATGATCCAACCGATCAAGCTCCATCCTAAAAAGAAATTCAGCAGAAAGATCGAAAACTTGTCGTGCCGTTCGCGCACCAGAGCGACGATCGTAGGGAGGAAATAGAAGACAAACGCGGTTCCAAAGATCGGAAAGAAAAAGAACCCGAAGCCGTGCATGGAGGCCTCCTGACTGTAGATATTACGTCAGAAAGAGCGGGAAAGTTCCCCCGATGAGGGGGTTTTTCCGGCTCTCGCTTCCATCGCTCCTATTGTTCTAGAATCAAACGTTTGCCGTCCGGCATCTCTACTATTACTAATAATAATCATCATGGTTAATCACGGTGAGTAATCATCCTTCTAAGGAGCACGCCTTTGCCTGAAACCACTTATGACCTGGCCATCATCGGCAGCGGGCCGGCGGGATACACGGCCGCCATCCGCGCCGGTCAGTACGGCCTGAGAACCGCCCTCATCGAAAAAGACGAACTGCTGGGCGGCACCTGCCTGCACGTTGGCTGCATTCCCACCAAGGCGCTGTTGTTCAATGCCGAACTTTGGGACCATCTTAAAGACGCCCAAGAATATGGGATTGAAGGCGTCGATTCGCGCAAGTTGAACTGGGGCGCGGTGCAGGAGCGGAAGGCGAAGATCGTCAGCAAGCACGCCAAGGGCCTCGAGTTCCTGATGAAGAAGAACAAAGTTGAAACCCTCAGGGGTTTCGGCAAGCTGACCGGCCCGGCGCAAGGCGGAGAGTTCACAGTCGAGGTCAAAAGCGCGGACGGCAAGACTTCGCAGATCCGAGCGAAAAAAGTCATCCTGTCGACAGGATCGGAAGCCCGCATGATCCCTGGATTGGAGGCTGATGCCAAGATCCTCACCAACATTGAAATCCTGAAAATGGGCGAGGTTCCGAAGTCTCTGGTTGTAGTCGGCGCGGGAGCGGTGGGAGTGGAGTTTGCTTCGATCTTCCGCTCGTTTGGGACCGAAGTTACGATCCTCGAAATGCTGCCTCGACTGGTGCCCGTCGAAGACGAGGACGTGTCGAAAGAGCTGGCGCGCGTCTATCGCAAGCGCGGTATCAATTTTCACAATGGGGCCAAAGTCGAGAAGATCGAAAAAACCAAGGCTGGGATCGCGGTGACGTTCTCGGTGGAGGGCAAACCACAGAAGCTCGAAGCGGAAAAGATCCTGATCGCCGTGGGACGCAAGCCGCGCACCGATAACGTCGGGGTGGAAAAGACGCGCATCAAGGCCGATCGCGGCTTCATCAAAACCGACCAATGGATGGAAACGGCTGAACCCGGCGTATACGCGATTGGCGATATCGTCCTGGGCACGCCGCAACTGGCGCACGTTGGCGCCATGGAAGGAATTGTCGCGGTTGCGAAAATCGCCGGCAAGGAAGCCAAGGCAATCGATCCCCTCAAGATTCCCAATGCAACTTACTGTCATCCCGAGATCGGCAGCGTCGGCCTGACCGAAGCCAAAGCCAAAGACGCAGGGTACAGCGTAAAAGTCGGCAAGTTCCCCTTCACGGCCAATTCGCGGGCGTCGATTGTGGGACAGCATGAGGGCTTCATCAAGATCGTTTCCGACGCCAAGTATGGCGAGATTTTGGGGGTGCACATCATCGGCCCGCAAGCGACAGAACTGATTGCCGAGGCCGTGGCCGCGATGGAGGCGGAGTCTACCGTGGAGGATTTGATGTGGACGATCCATGCCCACCCCACGCTGGCGGAAGCCATGCTGGACGCATCGAACAGCGTCTATGGAATGGCCATTAACGCCTGAATGCGGCCGCGGATGACCCTCTGCAGAAGGGGGAAGGCCCGCCCACTCGGTGGCCAAAGACTTTGATCTCTGTGCTCCAACTCGGACTGCTTGATTATGCTGCCGGGCTTCGCCTGCAGCAGAGACTTGTTGACCTGCGCAAACAGGGCCACATCGGCGATGTTGTTCTTTTGTTGGAGCACCCGCCGGTCATCACTCTGGGGCGCAATGCCAAGCAGAACAACATCCTTGCTTCCCCTGAACTTCTTGCTGAGCGCGGAGTTGAGGTAGTCGAGTGTGATCGCGGCGGGGATGTGACTTTCCACGGGCCGGGGCAACTGGTTGGATACCCGATCTTCGATCTTCGCGGGCTGGCTTCGCACGAGGCCACCCGTCCGAGCCTCGGCGCGATTGAATATGTGCGCAGGCTGGAAGAAGTGTTGATCCGCACCTGCGCCGGGTTCGGCATCCCCGCCGGACGCGTCTCTGGCTTCACTGGAGTTTGGACGCAGCCGGAAGCCAAGATTGCAGCCATCGGTGTTCACATCTCCCGCGGCGTGACCTCCCACGGCTTTGCCCTGAACGTCAACACCGATCTTGACTATTTCAACCTGATCATTCCCTGCGGCATCCTTTCCCGACCGGTGACGTCGATGGCGAAAGAACTGGGGAAGCCCCTTCCGCCGCAAGAAGTTGCCCATGCCGTTTCCCGCAACTTCGGTTCGGTTTTCGCCAGCCAAATTCTCTGGCTGGACAGTCTCGAAGCGCTCTTGGGAAAGCGCACCGGGGTGCCGGTCGAGGTGCCTGCGGAGTTTCGCCAGCTGCATAAAGAAGAAAAGACCTTTCTCGCCTAGCCCAGCATGCAGCCAATGCTCCGACAGTCGATGCTCCGGACTGGCCCATTTCCTCCTCGAAGGGGTAGGATTGTTGTGGTCTAAAGGAAATCTTCGCCATGGGCAAGAACAGCAATCATAAGAAGGCAACGGCCAAAGCCGCATCAAGAGCCAATTCCAATGGCTCCGGCGCTCGTGGGCATTCGTCATCGCCCTTGCCGCAGAAACGTACTTACGCCATCCCCGATCATCGCCTGGAGAAGCAGGATTTTGAGGTACGCCAAGTCCGCGAGGGCGACAGCATGCGCTACGAAATTTCCGGCAACCTCAACGCGCCCGTCCCCCCGATTCGCGAATCGAAGTATCTCGACAAGAAGCAGACGACTGAAGTTTATCGCTACATGCTGCTCAATCGCAGGATGGAACAGGTTCTCGAGAATCTCTACAAGCAGGGGAAAGTGGTCGGCGGCGTGTATTTCGGCCTGGGCCAGGAAGCCTGTTCCTGCGCCTCGGCGTATGCTCTCGGCAAAGACGATTGGTTCGGCCCGATGATTCGCAATCAGGGATCCCTGCTGGTGCGCGGCTTCGCCCCGCGGGACACCATGATGCAGTACATGGCCAAAGCCGACTCGCCGACCGGGGGCCGCGACGGCACATCGCACTTCGGCGATATTGAGAAACGCAATATGGTTTCGCCCATCTCGATGCTGGGCGATTTGATCCCGGTGCTGGCCGGCGTGGCCCTAGGTTCGCGTTTGCAGGGAAAAAATGTCGCGGTGATGACTTACATCGGCGATGGCGGCCAATCCACTGGAGTGACTTATGAGGGCATCAACTTTGCCGCCGTGCAGGATCTCGGCCTCGTGCTTTTCATAGAGAGCAATCTCTGGGCGTACTCCACTCCCTCCGAAATGCAGTACCGCATCACAGATCTCGCCGAGCGCGCGATCGGATACGGCATTCCCGGCGTGATTGTCGACGGCACGGACGCCTGCCAGGTTTACGACGCTGCCCATGAAGCCGTCGAACGCGCCCATCGCGGCGAAGGCCCTACCATCATTGAAGCCAAAATGATGCGCATGAAAGGCCACGCCATCCATGACGGCGCCGATTACGTCCCCAGACCGATGCTCGAATACTGGAGGAAGCGCGACCCCATCGCACGTTTCGAAAACTATCTCGTTCACGTGAAGAAGTGGCTCACGCCAAAAGAGAATGCCCGTCTGATCGCCGACGTCGACCAGCTCATCGAGAAAGAGCGCGACATCGCCGTCGCCTCCCCCATGCCCACGCCCGAATCCGCAATGGGTGGAGTGTTCTGCGAAGACGGATGCCATGAGATCAAGCCCAAGTACGGAATCCCGAGAGTGCGGGGAAAGAAATCCGCAAGCGGCGCGCCCAAAGAGAGCGAGGCGGCGCTGCATTTCAAGTAGCCATTTGCGCCTCCGCCTGGGCCCGATCTGCGTAGCCTTACCTGGGAACGCGCAGGGGTGGCGCAACCGCCCCCTCTCCCGGCCGGCACGGGAATTCCGCGAGAAAAAGCGGCGTCCCTGCGGGAAGAGATCGCTGCCGGCCCGAGCCGGCAGCGCGGGCCGGGCTCTGAGCAGACCGGCCGATACTTCGATCCCGAGGCCCGCTCCGCGCCCCTTCGTGCAGGGCTGGTTGCCCCGGGACACTCCGTCACGGGTCGGCCTCCTCGTTCCTCAAAACAGACAGGCCGGATCGAGTTGGGTCAATCCGGCCTCCGAGGTTTCCCCGAACCAACTCAAATTCATCTGCGGCTGTTGAGCTTCGACAGCAGGCGCAAAATTTCCAGGTAGAGCCAAACCAGCGTGACCATCAACCCGAAGGCCGCGTACCACTCCATATATTTGGGGGCGCCGGCGCGGACGCCACTCTCGATGAAGTCGAAATCGAGCACCAGGTTCAGGGCCGCGATCACCACCACCACCGCGCTGAAGCCTATGCCGATCAAACCGGAACCATTGATCGCGGCGAAGCGGACGCCAAAGAATCCGAGAACGAACTGCGCCAGATAGAAGACGGCGATTCCGCCGGTCGCGGCCACGATTCCGAGCTTGAATTTCTCCGTCACCCGAATCAAACCTGACCGGTAGGCCAGTAGAAGGGCGAACAGGGTTCCGAAAGTCAGGCCGACCGCCTGAATGGCGATACCCGGATGCCGCAGCTCGAACACGGCGGAGATGCCGCCGAGCGCCAGACCTTCGAGCAATGCATACATCGGAGCCGTGATCGGAGACCACTCCTTTTTGAAAATCGTCACCACTGCGGTGAGGAACCCGCCGATTCCGCCGATCATTGCCAGAGGCAGCACCGTATCGGCACTCGGCGCGCGAAAAAACTGGCTCCAGCTCCAGAGGGCCGTCGCCATTACGCACAACAGCAGGATGCCGGTCTTATGGACCGTCCCCGGCAGCGTCATGGCGTCGCCGAATGCCGCACCCTCGACGCGGAAACTATTCAGGTTCAACGCCGGGTTGGCGGTCTTGATTAAGGCCATTGGCTTTCTCCAGGGATCAGAACTGCCATGTTCTTCAGAGATAGAGACCCCTCGATTATAGTTCGGCTGGGTGCGCGATTTCATTCTCTGTACAATTTGAAAGTGAACCTTCTGCTGGATGCGGTTGAAACTCGCGTGCTGGGCTCGCTGATGGAAAAAGAAGCGACCACTCCGGATTACTATCCCCAATCGCTGAATGCGCTGGTCAACGCCTGCAATCAGAAGAACAATCGCGAGCCAGTCATGACGCTCGACGAAGCCGCGGTGAGGCGGGGATTGGAGTCGCTTCAGGAAAAGCGCCTTGCCGGCCCGGCCAGCAGCGCCGACAGCCGCGTCACCAAGTACGAGCATCGCGCCCAGGAGGTCTTCAACTTCACCCGCGGCGAGAGCGCGATTCTCTGTGTCTTACTGCTTCGAGGTCCGCAGACGCCCGGCGAACTTCGCGGCCGGACTGAACGCATCCATCGTTTCGAACATCTCGATGAGGTGCTCTCAGCCATGCAGCGGCTGATGCAGCGCCAGCCGCCGCTGGCACGAGTCCTGCCGCGGCAGCCGGGCACCAAAGAATCGCGTTACATGCATCTGCTCTCCGGCGGCAGCGAAGATGCGGGCGAGCCTACGGATGGTGGGGCGCAGGCGCCCTCGCCCGTGACCGGGGGCAGCTCGGCAGACAGCGCACGCATCACCAGGCTGGAACAGGACGTCGTTGGCCTCCGCCAAGAAATCGCGGACTTGAAGCAGCAAATGGAGAGTTTCCGCAAGCAGTTCGAATAGGGAACCGCAGTTCGGTTCAGGCCCTGGCATATCATTCTGGGCCAGCGATGATCCCGCCCGGGCGAGTCGGGAAACCTCGCGGGAGCGAAAGCAGGTTGACTGCGCGCCGGATTGCTGTGCGGCTGACCCGCGCCCGACCGTGGGGATGACCCTGGTGGGGATGACCCTGGTATTGCAAAACAGTTCCTAGCGGGCGAGAGCTATCGTTACTCGATCACGACATCGCCGAGGTTGGCTGCTCCTCGCGAGGTTCCCCATACCACCGGCGTGATCGGCCCAACCAGGAATACCCAGACAAGAGTCCCCAGTCCCGCTACCCCCGCTGTAATCAGAAACGGCCAGAAAAATTCTCCCGTCTGATTGACCACAAAACCCGTCAGCGCCGGAGCAATCACCCCCGCCAGGTTTCCAAAGAAGTTCTGCAAGCCCGTCCAGCGGCCGGCGGCCGGCGGCCCCGCCAGAGTCTGCGTGACGGCCCACATGTTGGAGGACGATCCTCCGAACGAAGCCGCCGCTAGAATCAGCATTGCGATCGACAGAGCCGATCCCGCCACCACACAGCCGACGAGAAAAATGCTTGCAGCGGCAAGGCCCGTACCCAAAAATGTCTTGCGCACCGTCGTGGGCGTCGCGCCCGCTTGGATCCAGCGATCCGAAAGCCAGCCACACAGTATCGAAGCCACCGCCGCCGCCAGATAAGACGCTCCCGCGACGCTGGCCATCTTGTCCGGGGGGAAATGGCGTTCGCGCACCAGATAAAACGGCAACCAGGTGATCAGGAAGTAAGACAAGTAATTTACACAGAAAAGTCCGGCACAGGTGCCCCAGGCGGAACGCAATTTCAGGATGTCGAACAGGGTGGGAGTTGAGGCCGGCAAAGCCGGTCTCAGCTTCCCGGTCTCAGGCGCCGGGCGGCCGGGCATCCACCGAAACCATGGCACCAGCCAGATGAGGCTGCCGAGCCCCAGCACCACGAAGAACGATCGCCATCCGTAGCGGGCCATCAGCACGCCGCCGAGAAACATTCCGAAACCGGGGCCACAGGTAGTTCCTGCGACGATCAGCGAATTCGCCAGACCGCGTTTCTCCTCGGGAAAATATCTCACAAGGATCTTCGAGTACGAGGGATAGGCTACCGATTCGCCGATCCCTAAAATGAGTCTCACTCCCAGCAACAACAGGAAGCCATGCATGAGCCCGGTGGCGGCGGTCGCCAACGACCATAAAAAAAATCCACCCGCCATCACCCAACCGACGGCGAAGCGATCGACCAGCCATCCGGCCACGGGTTGGAAGGGGGCGTAGGTCCAAAAGAAAGACGAGAGCAGAATGCCCAGTTGCCATGCCGACAGATGCAGCTCGTCTTTCAACATCGGCGCGGCAATCGACAGGTTGCCGCGGTCGATGTAATTGATGAAGACCGAGACCACCAGCAGCGCGAGGATCCGCGAAAGCGTGAAAGAGAGCTTGCCGCGATGCGAAGTTAAGTTGGGCGTGACCAGCAAAGCCCGCCCATTGTCTGCGTCCGCGGAGAGGATTGCAACCGGGAATGAGAGCAGCAGACGAGCCGATCGGGGTGCTTCGAACACCGCTGAGTGAGCCATCTTGGACTATGCCCCAGGCCTGTGCCCCAGGCCTGTGCCCAGTACCGCGCTCCGG
>Ga0193753_10004153_pt1 | contig 10431 bp, 9 predicted proteins | sample H1c2metaG_FD_144925 | JGI IMG/M metagenome (GOLD analysis project Ga0193753, IMG submission 144925) | Soil microbial communities from a riparian zone of the East river system, Colorado, United States - H1c2 | ecosystem: Environmental > Terrestrial > Soil > Riparian zone | place: USA: East River... | reverse complement strand
CGTAAACCACGGAGCCTTCGAGCCGATGAAAATGTGCGCCGTCGGACGAATCGAAGGCGAGTCGACGAGCGTGCCGAGCGTCACGTGTACGTACTTGCTGTCACGGATGACCGAATAGAGCAGCGATCCGCACTCCCGACAATGGACGTCGTGGCCGGTGGCATCACCGTATCGCAAGACGCTGTCTTCGCCGCGAACGAGTGCCAGCTTGTCCCGTTCGATGCCGGCGAACGGCTTGAATGCCGAGCCCGTCGCGCGACGGCACTGCGAACAGTGGCAGATCATTGAGTAACTGAACTCGTCGGCCACCGTGTACCGCACGGCACCGCACAGGCACTGTCCCGCGAGCTGCGAGGCCATCGGCTCGGTCGCCTCAACGCAAAACGAACGAGGTGATGACGAGCATTGTTGCCACCACCGACACCCCAAGCGCGGCAAAAGCAATTCGACGCGTGGCAATGCGCTGGGCGAGCGCGTCGGCGGTTGCCTGCTCGAGCGCCACGACCAGTTCCTTGATCTGCGCCGCGAGTGTGGCGATCTGTTCGGCGTTGTTCGACGCCGCCGTTTGCAGCTCGGCGATCTGCTGATTCAGCAGATCCGTCTGCGTGGGCAGCGCATCGACTTTCTTGCGCGTGAATGCCGGCTTGACGACCCCGATGATGGTATCGAGGTTGTTCAGAACCAGTTTTCCGACGACGAGCCAGGGAACGGCCATGAACGACTCCTAACTACGGCAGGACGCTATACCCGCCCGTTTCCGCGAATTGATCGTTCTCGCTCGTGGCGCTCACGGCCGCGCCGCGGGTCAATCGGTCGCGAATCGCGGTCCACTTCTCATCGCTCGGCACATCCTGGACCAGGATCTGTTCGCAGCCGGCCTTGTCGAGCGCGCGCAGATTCGAATACAGATCGTGCGCATAGGCGTCGGGGCGCCGGCCAGCGTTGATCCAGGTGACCGACGGATAGGTCTTGAGGGGCAACCGCATCGCGAGCACCGCGACGCGCCGCCCGCCTTCGGAAAGCGTCTCGGCGTGCTTGTCGATCTCGTCGACGGGCACGATGGTCATGGGCGTCAGCGGCGCGTAATGCGACACCTTCACGCCGGGTACTCGCGGCGCGCTGGCGCCGGCGCCGACGATGACGTCGCCCACGACCTCCTTGATCTGCGAATAGGTCACGAATCCCGGCCGAAGCAGACGCACCTGCTCGCCGTCGAAGCTCACGATGGTGGACTCGAGCCCGATCTGACTCTCGCCGCCATCGAGCACCACGCGCACGGCATCGCCGAATTCTTCGCGCACGTGCTCGGCACGCGTGGGGCTCACGCGGCCAAAACGATTCGCCGAGGGCGCAGCGATGCCACCGCCGAAGGCCGTGAGCAGCTGCTGGGCCATGGGATGCGAGGGCACGCGGATCGCCACGGTGTCCTGGCCACCGGTGACCACGTCGTGCACGGTTTCCGAGCGCGGAAGGACCATCGTCAACGGGCCCGGCCAGAAGCGCGCCGCGAGCTTGCGTGCATTCTCCGGCACTTCGCGCGCCCAACGATGCAGGTATTTCGGGTTGTCGAGATGGACGATGACCGGGTGATCGGCCGGACGTTCCTTCAGCTCGAAGATGCGCCGCACGGCGGCCGGGTTCTGCGCATTCGCCCCCAGGCCATAAACCGTTTCCGTCGGAAAGACCACGAGCTCGCCGTCACGCAGGGCGCTGACGGCGTTTTCGAGTTCAACGAGGGTTGCACGAACTACACGGACCATAGGGCCGTAGTGTACCGGCTCTATTCCAGATCGCGGCGCACCCATCCATCCGGCGTGCGCGTGAGCTCGTACGTCGGCCAATAGTGCCGATCGAGCTTCAGCGTGATCACTTCGGGAGCATTGTTCCAGGTAATGGTTCGCAGGCGGATGGCCGAGCGATCCGGCCGGCCCGAAACCACCTTGAGGAACTCGTCGAGGTTGGGGGTCGGAATGCCGTCCACTTCGACGATGCGCCGCCCTGGGAACAGCCCGTAGCGCGTCGACGGCGAGCCGTAAGCGAAGTAGCCCACGTACACGCCTTCGGGCGGAATGCCGCGCTGCGCGATCATCGCGCGGTGTGGCGCCTGCAAAGTGGCGCCGGCCCACATGACGATGCGGTCGATGTCGTTGCCGGTGAGCGCGGCGGTCGGCACCGGCACAATCTTCTCTTCGCCATCGCGCCAAACGGTGACGCTGACTTCGGGCTTGTCGGCAACTGCAAGCTCGACCTCGCGGAATTTCGTGACCACCTTGTCATCGATGGCCAGCAGGATGTCGCCTTGCTTGAGGCGCCCTACGGCGGGTGATCCGCCCACCAGCCGCACTATCGACAGCACCTGGCGCTGATTCGGACTCGCGAGCTCGAGTTTGCGCAGCCAGGCATCGGACAACCCAAGACGCCGCGCGGCGGCGAGCTGCTGCGGCAGCAACTCGGCTTCGAGCGAGAACACCGGCTGCGTGGCCTGCACGCGGCGGAGCATGTCCGCGACGACGCCGATGGCCACACCACGATTCTCCTGCTGCAGGTCGCGCCCGCTTTCCCAGGCGAAGCTCGACCACAGCCCGACCACGGCGCCCGTAGCGTCCGTGAGCGCGCCGTCGAAGTCGGTGGGTCCGTTGACGAGCTGGATGGTATCGAGATTGCTCTCGCGGAACTGCATGGTGCGCGACAGCGGCAACTGGATCGGCGACAGCGCCGCCACCTGCGTGGCGCGCGCGTTCAGCTCGCTGTCGGGGCTCATGCCGACCACCCACAACGACTCGCCGGGAATGATTCTCCGGTCTAACAACTTGGCGCTGCGGACCGGCGTGCTGCCGACGAGCTTGGGGTCGTAGCTGACGATGGCGAGGTTGTGCAGCGGATGTACGAACTCCACCTTGCCGGGGATCTCGAGCGTGCCGGCGAATACCACGCGCACGTCGCCCATGGAGACCGGCACGGTGTTGCGATCGACGACCACGAGGCCGCGCACCGCGTCGACCACGAGACCGGTGCCGCGATAGTTGCGCTCGGTGATGCCGGAGACCGAATACGGCATGTCGAAGCCCACGCCCACCAGCGACGCGGCGAGTCCCGCGGCGCGCGGATCATCGGGCTTGGAGAAGCGCGTGCTGCCCCCTGTCTCGGGCTTCGCCGCACCGAGATTCGCGAGCGGCGCACATTGCCACACGCCGGCGGCGTCATCGCGCAGGCAATGGTTGGCGGGGAACCAGCGGCGATCCATGCGCGCGCTGCGCACGCTCGAGCCGTTGGGGTCATCGACCGTCGAGTAGCGCACGGTAAAGCGTTCGCCGTCGGCGAGCCCGGTGATCACGGCTTCGAAGGCCGCGAGATTCGGCGTCGGCTTGCCATCGGCGCTGGAAATCACCGCTCCCCTGGGTACCCCGGCAGCGCCGAAAACGTAACCGGGATTGGCGACGTACACGCCGACCACGGCCACGTTGAAGTGACGCGCCATCTGATACGACACAGTGTGGACGACGGTGTCACCGAACTCGAGATACGCCGACGGCGTGATGTCGTGCAGGTTGCCGACGTTGAGCTTGGCGCTGATAGGTTTGCCACCGCGTTCGAGCTCGAGTTCGACCGTGCCGCCGACCAGTTCGTCGGTCACCTGCTCCAGCGGCTCGAATTCCGACACCAGCTTGCCGTTCACGCGCACCAGCACGTCGCCAGGCTGCAGCGTGCCGTCCGCGGGACCGCCGGGCAGAACCTCGTTGACCACCAGCATGCCGGTGAGCGCCGGGAATGCCTTGCGCGCGGATTCCTCGGTTTTCTCCGCGAGTCCGAGGCGGCGCAGCTCATCGTAGGGCGTGTAATGGAAGACCACCTGCAACGCGCCGCGCGGCACGGCCTTGCCCGCCTGGATGAGGTCGAGAGCGCGCTTCACGCGTCCGAGCGGTAGATAGAAGCTGGACGCGGCGCCGGTGGCGCCACCGGCATTGAGCGCGATGACGCGGCCCTGGATGTCGATGACGGGCGAGCCCGAAGAACCGCCGGACGTGCCCGACGCGGCCTGCAGGTAGAACGTGTTGAAGTCGTTGTATTTGCCGATGCCGTATTCGGGCGCGTCACGATCCAGCTTGGCGATCGTGCCGGCCAGGATGGACAGCTGCTCGCCGGCATTGTTGCCGATGACGCGGATCTCACGGCCGATCTGCGCGCCGTCCGGATAGAGCGGCAGTGAGCGCGGCTTGATGAAGCGAAGCTTCTTCGGGTCGTAACGATAGATGCCGAAGTCGTGGATCGGATCGCGGTACACCGGATAGAGCTGCACTTCCTCGCGGTTGAGGAACGTGGCCTCGGAAGTAACCGGGCCGGGGGTGACTACGTGACGGTTGGTGAGAATGAGCCCGCGCTCGGCGTCGATGACGAAGCCGGTGGCCTGAGCCGAGGAGTTCCACTCCGTATCGAAAGCGCGCGTCTGGTCGATCTCGATGGAGACGACGCTCTCCGCGACCCGTGCCAGGGTGCCACGCCAGGCGGCGCTTTCGCCCTCACTCTGGGGCAATGCGGCCTGCGTGGAGCTGGACTGCGCCATCACCTGCGGAGGCGCGTTCTGCGCCCTCGTCTGCTGTAGGACGGCCGGGGCCGCGAGAAACAGGCCGAGTAACAGCAGACGGCGTGGGTGCATGCGGGGTCCTTTCGGGTTGTTAGGGATCTAGCGCCACAGAACCAGTATCCAGATCACCGCCAGTAAAAGCAGTGACGTGAGTACCGCCGCGGACCCAATGTCCTTGGCGAGACCCGATAACTTGTGGCGCTCGAGGCCGATGCGATCAACCGTGGCCTCGATGGCACTGTTGAGCAGCTCCACGATCAGCACCATGAACATGGGTGCGATCAGCAGCACGCGCTCTATTCCATTGCGGCCCAACCACAGGCCCAGTGGAATGACTATCACCGCCAGGGCGAGTTCCTGCCGGAATGCCGCCTCTTCACGATAGGCACCCGCGAAACCCTTCATGCTCGCGCCGAACGCGAGAAGCATACGCGTCATGCCGGTGGGTTTCTGTCGGTCGCCGAGGTCGTTCATCCGGTCGAGTTTATCAGGGGCTGCGCCCCACGTCGGAAAACGCCGTCGAAGCGACGGCGTCCGTGAGGGTGAAGAGCGGTTTCTCTACGCCGAAGCAGGTTTCCATGTGAGATCGAGCTGACGTGCGGCGCGGACGTCGTCGAGCCGGCGCACCGTCATGGTGTGAGGTGCCGATCTCACCATGTCCGGCTGCGTTCGTGCTTCCTCGAGGATGGCAACCATCGCATCAATGAAACCGTCCAGCGCTTCCTTGCTCTCGGTCTCGGTGGGTTCGATGAGCAGGCACTCGGGAACCAGCAGCGGGAAGTAGGTAGTGGGCGCGTGGAAGCCGTAGTCGAGCAGGCGCTTCGCGATGTCCATCGCCGATATGTCGAGCTCATTCTTCTGCTTCTTCGCCGTGATGATGAACTCGTGGCTGGCGCGTCGCGTCGGATACGCCGGATCGAAGCCCGCCTTGGCGAGGCGCGCCATCAGATAGTTGGCGTTGAGCGTGGCGTACTCACCCACGCGGTGCATGCCCTCGCGTCCCAGCATCCGCATGTATATGTATGCGCGCAGCAGCACACCGGCGTTACCCATGAACGCCGACAGGCGGCCGATTGATTGCGGCAGGTCGCGTTCGGAGAGCCAGCGATATTTGTCGCCGTCCTTGCCGACCACGGGAATGGGCATGAACGGCAGCAGCCGCGCGCCCACTCCGACCGCACCCGCACCCGGGCCCCCGCCGCCGTGCGGCGTGGAGAAGGTCTTGTGCAGGTTCATGTGGATGACGTCGAAGCCCATGTCACCGGGGCGCACTTTGCCGAGGATGGCATTCAGGTTGGCGCCGTCGTAGTACAGCAGGCCACCAGCGTCGTGCACGATCTTGGCCACTTCCTTGATGCGCCGTTCGAACACGCCGCAGGTGGAAGGATTGGTCAGCATGATGCCGGCGGTGTTGGGGCCAACCGCCGCACGCAGCGCATCGACATCCACGTCGCCTTCGTCGTTGACGGGGATTTCCCTGACCACGCAACCGCACATGGTGGCGGTGGCGGGGTTGGTGCCGTGAGCCGCAATTGGCACGATGATTTCGTTGCGGGCGAGATCACCGCGCGCGCGGTGATAGGCGCGAATCATGGCGACTCCGGCAAACTCGCCGTGCGCGCCGGCCATGGGCGAGAGCGCCACGCCCTGCATGCCCGTGACTTCTTTCAACATCTCCTGCAGCTCGAACATGCAGGCAAGGAACCCCTGCCCCAGCGATTCCGGCGCGAGCGGATGACGATTGAGGAACCCGGGCAGCATCGCGAACGAATTGCAGGCCTTGGGGTTGTACTTCATCGTGCACGAGCCGAGCGGATAGAAGTGCGTGTCGATGGAGAAATTGAGCTGCGAGAGCTTGGTGAAGTGGCGCACCACTTCGAGCTCGCTCACCTCGGGCAGCATCGCGGGCTTCTTGCGGCGCAGGTTCTCCGGAATATCGGAGGCTGTTTCGTTGGGGGTGTCACGTTCCGTCGGCCACTGGCCGAACGCGCCACGACCTGGACGCGAGTATTCGAAAATGATCTTTTCAGGATGTTTGAGCATTGCCATATGAGTTCTGCCTCAAGCCGCGCGCACGGCGGCTTTGAGCGTTTCGGTGAGTGCGTCGGCGTACGCCTTGATGTCGGCGTCGGTACGCGTTTCGGTGGCACAGACCAGCAGCGCATGCCCGAGCTCGGGGTAGTCGTTGCTCAGATCGAAGCCGGCGACGATGCCGCGGCTCGCGAGCTCCGCGATGACCTGCGCGGCCGGCCGATCGAGCTGCAGCACCGCCTCGTGGAAGCGAGGACGCTCGAAGGCGAGCTTCACGCCCTTGATGCGCGTGAGCGCGGCGACCAGCTCATTCGTGCGTCGGTGCGATTCGTTGGCGACGCGGCTCAGGCCTTCGGGTCCTAACAAGCTCAGATAGATCGTCGCAGCCGTGACCAGCAGACCCTGGTTGGTACAGATGTTCGACGTCGCCTTGCCGCGGCGGATGTGCTGCTCGCGCGCCTGCAGCGTGAGCGCGAAGCCCTGCTTGCCCTCGGCGTCGACGGTGCGGCCGACGATGCGGCCCGGCATCTGGCGCACGTATTCCATTCTTGTCGTGAGGAAGCCTGCATACGGGCCTCCCGAGGACAGCGGCACGCCGAGCGGCTGGCAATCGCCGCAGGCGATGTCGGCACCCTTCGTGCCCCACTCACCCGGCGGCTTGAGGATCGCAAGCGAGGTCGGATTCACCGAACCGATGACCATCGCGCCGTTGGCATGCGCCCAGTTGGTGATGGCGTCGACGTCTTCGAGCACCCCGAAAAAATTCGGCTGCTGGATGACGATCGCGGTGATGTCCTCGCCCTGGTACATCGCGAGATCCGCGACGGACAGATAGCCCTTCGGGCACGGCACCTCTTCGAAGCGCACGCCCTGACCGGTTGCGGTCGATACTGCGACCTTACGGTAGTGAGGATGCACGCTGGTCGGCACCAGGATGCGCTGCGACTTGGATTTGCGGTGCGCGCGGACCGCCATGAGCGAGGCCTCGGCCACGGCCGAGCCGCCGTCGTACATCGACGCGTTCGAGACTTCCATGCCGGTGAGCGAGGAAATCATCGTCTGGTACTCATAGATGAGCTGCAGCGTGCCTTGCGAGGCTTCCGCCTGGTACGGCGTGTAGGCGCTGTAGAACTCGCCGCGTGTGGTCACGGCCCACACCGCTGCCGGGATGTGGTGCTCGTACGCGCCGGCGCCGATGAAATTGAGCGGTGTGCCGTCCTGCGCGGCGCGCGCCATCATGAGCTTGCCGGTCATCATCTCATTGAGTGCGTCCGGAATGCCGGCGAGCCCCTTGATGCGCAGCTCTTTCGGAATCTCGTCGAACAGGTCTTCGATCTTCTTCGCCCCGATGGCAGCGAGCATGTCGCTGACATCCTTGGGCGTGTGCGGATTGAATGGCATTTCTAACCCTCCGCGGCGAGATGCGCTTCGTATTCGGCGGCGGACAACAGGCCCGCAGGAGCGCTGCCAGGCTTGAGCCGCATGATCCAGCCGGCGCCGTACGGTTCGGAGTTGATCAACTCGGGCTGGCTGCCCAAGGCGCCGTTGCCTTCGACCACCGCGCCTGCGACTGGCGCATACACGTCGGACGCGGCTTTCACCGATTCGACGACGGCGAAACTGTCGCCGGACTTCAGTGCCTTGCCGGCTTCCGGCACCTCGACGAACACGAGATCCCCGAGCGCGCCCTGCGCGTGGTCGGTGATGCCCACTTCGATGTTGCCATTGGCGAGCGTGCGAACCCACTCGTGCGACTTGGTGTACTTGAGGTCTGCCGGGATGTTGCTCATGAGTTTGCTCCGCAAAGAAAGACTAACTAACCAGTATCTTGCCGTGACGCACGAACGGGGCTTTCACCACGCGTGCGTTCAGAAGTTTGCCGCGAACGTCGACCTGCACCGTCGCGCCGGTGGCGCGCGGTACGCGCGCCAGCGCGATGGATTTTTCCATCGTCGGCGAAAAGGTGCCCGAGGTGATCTCTCCGTCGGATTGGCCGGCGACGATCACCTTCTGGTGGCCACGCAGCACGCCGCGGTCTTCGAGCAGCAGCGCGACGAACTTCTTTTGCAGGCCCGAGCCCTTCAACGCTTCGAGCGCCTTGCGGCCGATGAAGTCGCGCGCCGGATTCTCGAACGACACGGTCCAGGCAAGTCCCGACTCGAGCGGGTTCTGGCTCTCGTCCATGTCATTGCCGTAGAGATTCATCGCGGCTTCGAGGCGCAGCGTATCGCGCGCGCCGAGGCCGGCGGATTTCGCGCCGTGTTCGTTCAACGCGCGCCACACACGCGCGGCTTCGTCGGCGGGCAGCATGATCTCGAAACCGTCTTCGCCGGTGTAGCCGGTGCGCGCCACGAACCAGGGTCCGAGCTCGCGGCCGAAGAAGACCTCGAGCGCAAGCGCCGCGTCGCGATGTTCGGCCGGCAGCAGCTCAGCCACTTTGGCGCGCGCGTTCGGGCCCTGCACCGCGAGCATGGCGAGATCGATGCGTTCGGTCAGTTCGACGCCGAACTGCGGCGCCAGCTTGCGCATCCACACCAAGTCCGTGTCGCGCGTGCCGGCGTTGACCACCACGCGGAACCAGCTCTCTGTCAGAAAATAGACGATGAGATCGTCGATGACGCCGCCCGCCTCGTTGAGCATGCAGCTGTAGAGCGCTTTGCCGGAGACGGTGAGCTTGGCGACGTCGTTGGCCAGGAGACGCGAGAAGAACTCGCGCACGCGGGGTCCGCGCGCATCGATCACACACATGTGTGACACGTCGAAGATGCCGGCGTCGCGGCGCACGGCGTGGTGCTCTTCGATCTGCGAGCCGTAATTGACGGGCATGTCCCAGCCGCCGAAATCGACCATGCGAGCGCCCTGCCCGACGTGCAGGTCGTATAAAGGTGTGCGTCTGCCCAAGAACCTCTCCTCGGGTGGTCCGTGGCCACCCAAATAAAAAAGGCGGCGGGAGGAAAAGGGGACATTCCCATTTTCCTCCCGCCGCCCCTCTGTCCTTGAACCTGAGAGATCGGGCTCGCCAGCTCTTTTTGGCAAGAGCTCGCGCGCCGCACCCCTTCGGTGGAGGGCCACTTCTATACAAGAAGGGCCATCACTCTCCAGAACCCGCCTCAGATCCCTGCCGTTCATTTGCCTGAGCGTTTCCGGGCGGAAACTTGCGCCTTCGGCGCCCTCATTAAAGAGGGTCTCTCGGACAGAGTCTGGTCAATTGGCGAGCGGGTGGCATCATAGCAGCCCCCTTCCGGACGGCCCAACGAGAATTTCCATGAAAACGCGCCGCATCAAGCCTCCGTTGATCCCGACGATGCTCCTTATTGCTGTCGCGACAACGATGTCCGTAGCTTCCTTCGCGAAAGACGACGCGCGCGCGGCCGCGGTCAAGGAGACCGAAATCGCCCGCTTCGCCGCGATCGAGAAGAGCGACGCCACGGCGACCGCGAATCTCCTCGCCGACGACCTCGAGTATTGCCACTCGAATGGACTGTGCGAAAACAAGGCGGCCTACCTCGAGATGATGACCAGCGGCAAACGCAAGTACGTTGGCTTCGTGCCCACGGTGACGAGCGTGCGACTGTTCGGCGATGTCGCCGTGGTCGGTGGCACCGCCAAGGTGAACGTCGTCACCGACGGCAAGCCCCAGGAGTTTTCCATCGGCTACACCGACGTCTATGTGTGGCGCGACAAACACTGGCAGATGACCGCCTGGAGAAGCACGCGCTTCCCCGATGCGCCGGCCAAGTGACACCCTTCAGCGACAATCCGGTAGTTAGATGAGCCATCCGCGCCGCAAGACTCTCGCCGTTCGGGTCGGTCGCGTG
>Ga0193753_10004152_pt1 | contig 10432 bp, 8 predicted proteins | sample H1c2metaG_FD_144925 | JGI IMG/M metagenome (GOLD analysis project Ga0193753, IMG submission 144925) | Soil microbial communities from a riparian zone of the East river system, Colorado, United States - H1c2 | ecosystem: Environmental > Terrestrial > Soil > Riparian zone | place: USA: East River... | reverse complement strand
CACCTGCCGTGAATTCGCAGGGGACATGAATTCGCAGAGGACGTGAATTTGCAGAGGACGTGAATTCGCGGAGGAAAGGAACCATGCGCTGGGCGGGACCGGTTTCGAGCGCCGGCTTGGGTCCCGGCACCGCGACCATTCCGGCTCAGCTGCCCGGTAGCCGCCAGGAGCGAGGTTCTAACCTGCAACCGGGGTATCCTGCAACTCGGGTAAACCTGCAATTGGGAAGGAGGGACCATTGCTGCGATCGACTCCACCTCCGCCTGCCCCGGTTTTTTCCCGCACCCCGTCCGGGATCTTCGCCACCCGCCAGGGGAGTCAACCTCGGCACTCGATCCGCCTTTGGGGTGCGATATGATCTTGACGAATCGGATATTGTATCCATAAAATCAACGAAAGCATTGTTGCCGAACACCGTAAGGCCTTATTTCTATACTATTTAGCTCATGAAGCCCGGCAATCCGACGAGGGTTCGAGTGATTGATTCGCACACCGGAGGCGAGCCCACGCGGTTGGTGGTCAGCGGGGGACCGGAGCTCGGAAATGGGCCCCTGGCGGAACGGCTGGAGAAATTTCGTCGAGAACATGACGGTTTCAGGTCCGCCGTGGTGAACGAGCCCCGCGGATCCGACGTCATGGTGGGCGCTCTGTTGTGCAAGCCTGTCGATGCGGGTTGCGCGGCAGGTGTGGTTTTTTTCAACAACGTGGGCTATTTGGGCATGTGTGGGCACGGTACCATCGGACTGGTCGCGACCCTGTCCTACCTGGGCAGCATTTCATGCGGCGAACACCGCATCGAAACCCCCGTGGGGACGGTGACCTCAATTCTGCACGAGGATGGTGCAGTCACGGTCAATAACGTTCCGAGCTATCGCACCGCCGCCAAAGTTGCCATCGATGTGCCGGGGACCGGCACCCTGCATGGCGATATCGCCTGGGGGGGCAACTGGTTTTTCCTGGTGGAAGATCACCGGCAGGACTTGAGCCTGAACAACATCGAAGCCTTGACGAATTTTACCTGGGCGGTGCGCAGCGCCCTGGTGTCCCGGGGAATCACCGGCGCGGACGGCCGGGAAATCGATCATATAGAACTGTTCGGACCCTCCCTCGTCCCCGGGGTGAACAGCAAGAACTTCGTGTTATGTCCAGGGAAGGCGTATGACCGCTCCCCGTGCGGCACCGGAACCAGCGCGAAGCTGGCCTGCCTTTATGCCGACGGGAAATTACGCGAGGGCGAGATTTGGAGACAAGAGAGCATTGTGGGCAGCATCTTCGAGGGATGCGTTCGGGTGCAGGAGGGGCAAGTTTATCCCAGCATCAAGGGCAGGGCGTTCGTGAACGCTGAGTCTGATCTGATCTTCGACGAGCACGATCCGTTCTGTTCCGGTATTCGCGCATGACGGCAGGAGAGCCTGTTGGCTGAGCAAGTCACGGTGATCGTGAATGGAACCTCGGTTGCCGTGCCCCGGGGGACGACAGTTGCCGTGGCGGTCGCGCTGCAAGGGGTGGCATGCCGCAGGTCGGTGAGCGGACAACCGCGTGGACCCTTGTGCGGAATGGGAATCTGTTTTGAATGCCGGGTGGAGATTGATGGAAGGCCGCACTGTCGCAGTTGTCAGATTCTGTGTGCGGCCGGGATGAAAGTTCGCACCGATGAGTAGGGTGACCAAGCAACAGTTTGAGGTGCTGGTGGTCGGAGCCGGACCGGCGGGTATGGCGGCTGCGACCTGCGCCGCAGAGTCCGGCTCGCGGGTCGGCATCGTCGATGACAATCCCGGGCTGGGCGGGCAAGTCTGGCGCGGTGAAACTGTCGACTCCGCACCCCAGGCGAAACATTGGGGGGAAAGACTGCGGAGCGCACGGGTGGAGACCATTTGTGGCACGCGGGTCTTCGGCCAATCGCAGACGGGAGGGTTGCTCGCCGAACGGGGCGACCAGGTTTGTGAACTGCAATATCGGAAACTGATTTTGGCAACCGGTGCGCGAGAACGATTTCTGCCGTTTCCCGGATGGACGCTGCCGAACGTCTTCGGTGCGGGTGGCCTGCAGGCCTTGGTCAAATCAGGGCTTCCGGTTGCGGGGAAACGAGTGGTGGTTGCGGGCACGGGACCCTTGTTGCTGGCCGTGGCCGCGTATCTGCGGCATCAGGGGGCCAAGGTCGTCAGGGTTTGCGAGCAGAAATCATGGGCGTCCTTGATCCGCTTCGGTCTTGGACTTTGGCGGGAGCCGGGAAAGATCGAGCAGGCCCTGGCGCTGCGAAAACAACTCGCCGGGATCCCCTTCGCACCGAATTGCTGGCCGGTTGAGGCCCTAGGCACGGGCGCTCTCGAAGCGGTGGTGATCGAACGAGACTCGAAAACCGAGACCGTGGCTTGCGATTTCCTGGCCTGCGGATTTCACTTGGTTCCGAACACCGAGCTGGCAGAACTGCTGGCGTGCCGGACCCGGAACCACTGCGTGCGGGTGGACGATTTTCAGCAGACATCCGTGCCTCAGGTTTTTTGCGCCGGGGAACCGACCGGGATCGGAGGGCTGGATCTGGCGATCAGCGAAGGGCAGATTTCGGGCTTGGCCGCAGCCGGGAACAGGACTGCGGCCGCCAGGCTCTTCAGGGAACGAAACAGGATGCGGCGGTTCGCGCGAGCTCTGCATGAGAGTTTTTCGTTGCGTTCGGAGTTGCGCCGCCTGCCCTCCCCGGAGACCATTGTTTGCCGCTGCGAAGACGTCACCTATTCGCGCCTCCGCTCGCATACTTCCTGGCGCGCTGCAAAACTTCATACCCGTTGCGGAATGGGCCCCTGCCAGGGCCGCGTGTGCGGGCCGGCAACTCAGTTTCTTTTCGACTGGTCTCCGGATTCGGTGCGACCGCCGATTTTTCCGACCTGTTGGGAAAATCTCAGCGCAGGGTTTGCGCAATCAGAACCGGAGCACAGCCAGGTGACAGGAGGATAGGGATGAACTGGAAGGGAGTAATGCCGGCGATAACCACCTGTTTTGACGCCGATCTGGGCGTGGATCACGAATTCATTTCCAAGCACTGCCGCTGGCTGCTCGATCACGGTTGCACCGGCATTGTTCCTCTGGGCTCGCTCGGAGAAGGAGCCACGCTATCGTTCGAAGAAAAACTGCAGATCGTCAAGACCTGCGTCGCCGCGGTCCGGGGCCGCGCTCCGGTGGTCGCCGCGATTTCCGCCCTCGCGACCGGCGAAGCCGTCGCTCTGGCCAAAGGCGCGGCCGAGGCGGGATGTGACGCTTTGATGGTCTTGCCGCCTTTCGTCTATCAGGGCGATTGGCGGGAAATGAAGGCGCACGTATCCGCCGTGATCAAGGCCACGCCCCTTTCCACGATGCTGTACAACAACCCGGTTGCCTACGGAACAGATTTCGTCCCCGAACAGATTCAGGAACTGGCGCAGGAACACGAAAACCTCGAAGCGGTGAAAGAATCGAGCACCGACGCCCGCCGCGTGAGTGCGATTCGAGCTTTGCTCGGCGATCGCCTGGAGCTTTGCGTGGGCGTCGATGATGCCATCATTGAAGGCATTGGCGTGGGGGCGATTGGCTGGATTGCCGGTTTGGCCAACGCCCTGCCTGGTGAATCGGTCGAGCTCTTCAACTTCGCGACCGCCGGCAAACGCGAGGAGGCCTTCGACTTATATCGCTGGTTTCTGCCCCTGCTGCGGATGGACACGGTGCCGAATTTTGTTCAACTGATCAAGCTGGTGCAGGCAGAAGTGGGAATGGGGAATGCGCGCGTGCGTCCGCCTCGATTGGAGCTGGCCGGCGCAGAGTTGCAGCGGACGCAGAAGATCATCAGAGATTCTCTCGCGAGCCGTCCCCGGGAATTTGCCCGGCAACCGGTTCCCGCCACCAAGTGAAGCCCGCGCAGCGTCCCCGTCTTGAGGCGGCCGAGTGGTTTGGTTCGAACGCAGACCCGGAGGCCGACAAAATGAAAAGGTGTCTTTCTCTTTCGAGGTCCCGGACCAGGCTGTGGGGTGTGGTTGTGCTGAGCCTGACCCTGTCACCGCTGCAGTTCGCAGCCGGCCAGGAGGAGTCGCCGAAAGCGCCCGCGAGTCCGGGCCCCATGCTCGCTCAGGGCGTCGCCGATTTCGACACTCCTGATTTCACCTTGAGCCTGGTGCGGTCTTCGCAGACGGTTGCGGCGCTCAAGCCCAAGAGCGCTCCCCAATTTGACTTTACGCCCGGGGACCTGCTGGTCGAGCGCTCCCCGGCCGGCTACTTCCATCTGGGCGACATTACGCTGCGCCTGCGAGTCGGCAAATCGGAGCAATGGCAGAATTACTCGACCGCCGCTGCCCGCGCACCGGTCGCCGCGCTTCCCCCTTCGCGCGGGATTTTGGCCGCCGCGGATCTGGCGCCCACGCTGCCCGCAGATTTTCCGCTGCAGATCATCCGCACCTGGACGCTGGTCGACCGCAAGCTGGCTCTGCGCTTCGTGCTCAGAAACAAGACATCGGAAGCCGTCGAGGTGGGAGCGCTCGGTATTCCCATGATTTTTAACAATGTGTTGAATCACCGTTCGCTCGCAGAGGCGCACGCCAAGTGCTCTTTTTATGATCCTTACATCGGCGAGGATGCCGGATACCTGCAAGTGACCCGCCTCAGCGGGCATGGTCCGGCGCTGGTCGTCGTCCCCGATGGCGCCACCGCTTTTGAAGCCTACAATCCGATTCTGGACCGAGCAGGATTCCGGGCCGGAGCGCCGATTTTCACCGATCCCACGCCGCGTGGCATTACCTTCGAGGGCTTCTACGAGTGGATGGTCCACAGCCGCGCCTACGCTGAAAATGAATGGAAGCAGGCGCAACCATGGAATCGGGCAACGGCTCTGACTCTGGCGCCGGGTGAATCGAAGACTTATGGCCTCAGGTTTCTAGTCTCGGATTCGATCCGGAATATTGAGAAGACGCTGACCAGCAATCAACGACCCCTCGCCGTGGGTATTCCCGGCTATGTTGTGCCGACCGATATTCACGCTCGGCTGTTTCTGAAATACCCAAAGGGCGTCCGCTCCTTGCAGGTTGAGCCCGCGGCCGCCCTCACCATCACCAAAGATACCCCTGCTCCGCCGGGATGGAACGCCTATACGGTCGAAGCCAAGACGTGGGGACGGTCCCGTTTGACCGTCACCTATGACGATGGCCTCCGGCAGACGATTCAATATTTCGTGACCAAGCCCGAGACTCAAGCGGTAGCCGACATGGGGCACTTTCTTACTACGAAGCAGTGGTATGTCGATCCCGCCGACCCCTTCCACCGCAGCCCCTCGGTGATGACCTACGATCGCGAGGCCAACCAGATCGTGCTGCAGGATAGCCGCGCCTGGATCGCCGGACTGGGCGATGAGGGCGGCGGGGGGGCGTGGCTGTCCGCCATCATGAAGGAACTGGTCGAGCCCGACAGGGAGGAACTCGAAAAGCTCCAGCAGTACGTCGACGGCGTGTTGTGGGGCGGATTGCAATATAAGGACGGACCTCATCCCTACGGCGTGCGCAAGAGCCTTTTCTACTATCAGCCCGAGCAGATGCCCGCCGGCTATTACCGCAGCGACCTCGATTGGAAGAGCTGGACGAGCTGGAACCGGCAGGCGTCGGAACAAGTCGACCGCTCCTACGACTATCCGCACGTCGCCGCGGCTTATTGGGTGCTTTACCGGCTGGCGCGGAACAACCAGGGACTGGTCACCAACCACCCCTGGGATTGGTACTTGACCCATGCCCACGAAACCGCGATGGCCATGACCAAATATGCCTCGGGCCTCGGCGTATTCGGACAAATGGAAGGCGACATATTCCTGGGAATTCTGAATGACCTGAAACGGGAAGGAATGAAGGCGCAGGCCGACCAACTGGAAGCCCAGATGCGGGCACGCACCGACCGCTGGAGGGCAGAACCCTATCCCTTCGGAAGCGAGATGCCCTGGGACTCGACCGGTCAGGAAGAGGTCTACGCCTGGACGAAATATTTTGGCTTCCAGGCGAAAGCCGATGTGACTCTCAATGCAATCCTCGGCTATGACCCGACGATTCCGCACTGGGGCTACAACGGCAGCGCCCGTCGTTACTGGGATTTCATTTTCGCCGCCAAAGACCGCCGGCTCGAACGCCAGCTCCATCATTACGGTTCAGGCCTGAACGCAATCCCGCTGCTGGCCGAATATCGGGAGCATCCCGAGGATCTTTATCTGTTGCGGGTCGGCTACGGCGGGACCATGGGCGCGCTCACCGATATCGATCAGGAAGGGTTCGCCTCGGCTGCATTCCATGCCTTTCCCGACAAGTTGCAATCCGATCCCCTCTCGGGAGATTACGGCCCCAACTTTTTTGGCCACGCCTGGAACACGGCCACCTACGTCGTCGATTCTCCGCAGTTGGGCTGGCTGGCCTTCGGCGGCAATCTCAAGATCGAGGGCGACCTGGTCAAAGTGGCGCCCCTCGATTCTTACCGTTCCCGCATTTACCTGGCGTCGCGCGGTCTGTGGCTGACACTGGACGCGGGAAAATTCGAGAGCGTCGAGGTGAACACCAAGACCGGATCCGTGAGGGTTGGGCTTTCCGCGGCTACCGCGTTTACACCAGCCGCGCTGCTGCGGGTGGAACAGCCCGCCAAGATCAAAGGCGTCGGGAAATATCTTCCCCTCGAACCCCTCAAACAGGAGCGAGACGGGTTTGTGATTCCCCTCCAGCCGGGTGTGACCTGGGTCAACCTCGGCAGCCACGGGTAGGCCGCGGGAACCACCCCGTCCGGCCGGTGAAAGTCAGTCCGGTGAAAATCAGCCGCGGGCCTTTCGCGTCGCTCGCGTTGCCGCAGGAGGCGGCACCATCAGACGGTTCTGCTGCAAGACCTGCTTGAGGGACTGGCCGGCGTATTGGATGTGCTGGCGAAGCAGTTCGCAGGCCGCCTCGACATCGCGTTTGCGGCACAGTTCCAGAATCCGGTGGTGCTCTTCGTTCGCGCGTTTCACACCGTGCGTCAGATAGAGCTGCAGGCGGGTATACCTTTCGCCGGTGTGGTTCACGTTGCGAATGATGGCCATGAAATGCGGGCGGTCGGCGCGGGAATAAAGGATGGAGTGAAACTGGGTATTCAGCTGTCCCCAGGTCGCGATGTGCGATTCTCTCTGCAGCTCATCGACATATTTGTTCAATACCGATTCGGCCTCGGCAAAGTCGGCGGGCAGGAGCCGAGGGATCGAAAGCTTAAGAATTTCCGGTTCGAGCAGGGCGCGGATCGCGAACAGCTCCTCAATGTCGTTCGGTGATAGCTGCGGGATGATGGCGCCGCGATTGGGAACGATGGTGATCAGACCCTCGGCGTCCAGCTGCCGCAGGGCTTCTCGAACCGGGATGCGGCTGACGTGGTATTTCGCTGCAATCACATCCTGACGCAGTTGCGATCCCTCCGGAATTTCCCCGCGAATAATCTGATTGCGCAGTTTCTCCGCGACCGCGGAACTGAGCGACTGTCGTGGAATCGCCGATCCGGAGGTGTTATCGATGGTCATCATGGGAAGATCTGCATGGGAAGATCTGCGTTCGCCACCTGGGGCGGCGTTCGATCAAAACACTCAAGAGTATACCCGAACGCCTGCTCGAGCTTCCGGCTTAGCCGATCCGCCCTTGCAATCGTTCGGGCCATATCACGGGGAACTGTCAATACCTGAGCCCATCATGACTCCACTCCCCGACAGGACGGCGTCAAGCCGAGTTGAGCTGCCCGGAACCTTTCACGGTCGCGTCATTTCGGGCGGGGAGCTGTCCGGAAAACCCCGGCTCCGGTTTGTGGAAGCTCGTTTTTCGAGCGCGGCCGTCGCACCGCCGCCTGGCCGCCGCTCGCCTCTTCGCTTCTTCGCCTCTTCGCCTCTGGTCGCCTCTTGCCAGAGGAGAAGTCCCCGCTTGCGAGACCAGGAAAGACCCGAGATAGCTCTTGACTGATTGGATATTGTATCCATAATATATGACGCGACCACAAAACTGTTTTCCTCGTGCACATCGCCGGCAATACACAAAACGATCGGCTGGCAGCCGGGCGAGACCGATGGGGGATCCCGGTTTTTTGCCAGCCCTGCGGGATCCCGGCTTTTGTCTCAGAACCCTGCCACGAAACGGCCTGGCCACAGCAGCAGTTCGACTGCGCAGCCGTTCACGAAGGGCATTCGATCTTGATGGAAGCGACAGGCGGCGTGGCCATCGCCGGGTGCGGCATCGTGGAGCCGGCGTGCGCCGATGAATTGGCCCGCCGCGGGCATGGGACATATCGTGGTCATCGACGATTCAGATGCCCAGCCGGCGCTGACGCGCTGCTCGCAACCATTGTGGCTGGAACTGAAAAACGATTTGCCACCCGAGGTGGAGTACGAACCGTGTGGAACCATCTGGATCGCAGTCGACCAGGAAGCCATGATCGCTGCGATTTCTCCGCAGCCGTGTCTTCCATCGAGAACCATTTTCAGCGAAGCCCATGCCTGCGTCCAGATCCTGCTGGGGCTGGGGAACGAGAACCTGCTGGGAGAAGAGAAATTATGGAATACCAACCGGCGCAGCTGGGTTGGCGGGGGAAATCATGCCCGTTCTGAATAAAACTGGATGGTTCCTCATCCTGTTCTGTTTCTGTGGTCGAGCCTTGTCGGGCGCGGCTCAAGACAATCTTGCTTTGACGCCGCCCATGGGCTGGAACAGCTGGAATCACTTTGCCGGGCGGATCGATGACCAGACGGTGCGGAGCGCGGCCGACGCGTTGCTCGCGACCGGATTGCGCGACGCCGGATACGTCTATCTCAACATCGACGACACCTGGGAAGGAAAGCGCGACGCCGATGGCTCTATTCGAGCGAACGAAAAGTTTCCCGACATGAAGGCCCTCGCTGACTACGTCCACAGCAAGGGTCTAAAGCTCGGGATCTACTCATCTCCGTCCGCCAAGACCTGCGCCGGATATGAGGGCAGCCTGGGACACGAGGAGCAGGACGCTCAAACCTACGCAAAGTGGGGGATCGACTATCTCAAGTATGACTGGTGCCAGTCGACTGGCACGCTCGAACCAATGAGATCGGCGTACACCAAAATGCACGCTGCGCTAGCCCGGACAGGGCGCCCGATTGTCCTGAGCCTTTGTGAGTACGGATGGAACAGAGTTTGGGATTGGGGTGCTTCGGTCGGCGGCAATTTATGGCGAACCACCGGCGATATCACCGACGAATACCGGGTGATGACCGAAATCGGCTTCAACCAGAACGGACTGGAGAAGTTTGCTGGTCCCGGGCATTGGAACGATCCTGACATGCTCGAGGTGGGCAACGGCGGAATGAATGACGATGAATACCGAACCCACTTCAGCCTGTGGTCGATTCTGGCCGCCCCGCTGATCGCGGGCAATGACCTCAGCCGGATGACTCCATACACACTGGAAATCTTGACCAACCGCGAAGTGATCGCCGTCGATCAGGATCCGCTTGGCAAGCAGGGATTTCGTGTAGCCCAGGAAGGGCCGTTCGAGGTCTGGATGAAACCCATGGCTGACGGCAGCAAAGTCGTCGGACTGTTCAACCGCCAGCGCACCGCCGAACGAATGACCGTCGAGTTCGCGCAGATCGGTCTGGGGGGCGAGGCCAGCGTTCGCGATCTCTGGGTAAAAAAAGAGCTGGGCAGGTTTAGAAACACCTTCAGCTCCTATGTGCCCAGGCATGGAGTGGTGCTGGTCAGGATCAAGGCGCAGTAGGAGGGTTTCATGCAGCGACTGCCGATTCGATTTCGGAAACCGGGGAAGACGCGCCCGAGTGCGTGGATTGCGTTGATTCTGGCGCTTGCCGGTGGGATGCCGGGGCGGGTCCTGGCCCAGGGATCGCTCGAGGACTACCAGCGGGCGCAACGTTTTCTTGCGGGAAATCTGCGGCACATGGTTGCTATCGCCGACGTTCGCCCGAACTGGATCGAGAAGACAAACCGCTTCTGGTATCGCAAGGTGGGGCCCAAGGGGACGGAATTCATCCTCGTCGATGCGGCGAACAACACCCGGGGGCCTGCCTTTGACCATCTCCGACTGGCGGCCGCGCTTTCTCATGCCGCAAAACACGAGTACCAGCCCACGGAATTGCCGCTCGAGGAACTTGAATTGGGCGACGCCAACGCGATCCGTTTTCGAGTGGCGAAAGTTCTGTGGACTTGCACGCTGAGCGACTACCAGTGCAAGGAGAGACCGGCCGGGAATCCCAACGAAGCCCTTTCGCCCGACAAGAAGTGGGCGGCGTATGTCGAGAACCACAACCTGTTCGTGCGCAATGTCTCGACCGGCGCGGTATCGAAACTGACCGAAGACGGGATTCGAAGCTGGGATTACGCCACCCCGCTGCCTTCGCTTCGTCTCCTGGTTGAGCAGGGAACCGAGGATGTGCGGCAGCCTCCTGCGGTTTTTT
>Ga0193753_10004151_pt1 | contig 10432 bp, 10 predicted proteins | sample H1c2metaG_FD_144925 | JGI IMG/M metagenome (GOLD analysis project Ga0193753, IMG submission 144925) | Soil microbial communities from a riparian zone of the East river system, Colorado, United States - H1c2 | ecosystem: Environmental > Terrestrial > Soil > Riparian zone | place: USA: East... | reverse complement strand
TTTCCTCAATTACCAGGAATTGAGGAGCAGGGTTAAAAGATCCTTATAGATCATAAACAGCTGCAGCTGCCCGGAAGGTATTGCAATGCGCTTCCACAATAATTTTTATAGCTGCAGAATATCCTCCACCCATTGCCACCGTACAGGGTATATTGTTTTGTTGCAGCAGGGTAAATACGGTCTCGTCTCTTTGCCGGCAGCCCTGCAAACTAATTTTCAGTTTACCAAATCTATCGGTTGCTAAAATATCCGTGCCGGATAAAAAGAATGCAAAATCAGGTTGTATGGTGCTGATGACATGGGCAAGATGGGTTTGCAAAAGTTGCAGGTAAACAATATCAGTTGTACCGTCTTCCAGCGCAATATCAAGATCCGATCTTTCTTTATGAAAAGGATAGTTGTGTCTGCCGTGCATACTAAATGTAAATACACGTGGTTCTTTTTCAAATAATTTCGCAGTGCCATTTCCCTGGTGTACATCCAGGTCTATGATTAAAATTTGTTTGGCCAGTTTTTGATGCAGCAGGTAGTTGGCCGCTATGGCAAAATCATTCAACAGGCAAAAGCCTTCACCCCTTTCTGCAAAAGCATGATGCGTTCCACCTGCTGTGTTCAGGGCCACCCCATTTTCAAATGCATACCGGCAGCAATCAATAGTGCCCTGTGTTATTATAAGTTCCCTTTCCGTAAGCCGGGCCGATTGCGGAAAACCAATATGTCTTTGCTCTTTTTCTGATAAAGTCTGGTTCTTTAGTTTTGCTAAATAAGTGGGATCATGTGTTAATAAAACAATTTCATCTGCACAGGGTGCCGGTAAAAATAAATTATTGGCTGTAATGCTGCCTTCATATAATAATTGTTCCGGGATAAGCTCATATTTAATCATAGGAAAACGATGTCCTTCGGGTAAAGGATGTGCATATACCGGGTGGTATGCAATCTTCAGCATTATAACTGAATGATTGACTGGTTGACAATAGCAAAAACATTGTCTTCTTCTTTCGGTCTTATCATTGCCAGGCCGGTAAAACGGCTGAATGCCGGTAATACGCAGAACGCCGGCGTAAAGTAAAAGCACGGAAATTGTAAAGATTGCCTGCCGCCCCCACTTACCCGTATGCCTGGATGTATATGGCCAGAAAAGATATAGTGATCAGTTTTTAACCCGCAATCAGTTGCTGTATTGATATCGTGAACAAAAGAAAAATTACCAACGCATAGCTCATCATAACTTATATCAACCCCTGCTTCTTCGTACCATCTTCGCTGCAGTATATCATGGTTACCCATAATCAGCCGGATTTCCAGGTTAGCGAAATCATCTCTCCATTTTTTAAACCAGTCCAGCTCTTTGTTGGCACGGCTATGAAACATATCGCCCACTACAATCAATTGCCGGGGTTGAAAAAATTGCAGTTGGCTTACCAGTCTTTGCAGGTCTTCTTTGTAAACGGATTGTGGTACCGCAATGCCTTCTTTCCGAAAATGCCCGGTTTTACCAAAATGAAGATCTGACACCACCAATGCTTTTTGTTCTTCCCAGTACAACATCCGGTCGGCCAGCAACCAGCAATTTTGCTGCATTAATTTATGATGAAACGGTGCGCCCATAGCTAATAAAGTGTGCAAAACTATGACAAGCCAATGGGTAACGTTATTTTTTTATTCCACAGGCTTGTTTAATTTTAGCCTTTAATTAACATCAACCCAAAAACTACAATTATGGCAGATTTAAATCAACCAAATGATATTTTAGTAACAGGTGAAAAACCTAAAATACCGAGTGGCATTAATGTGCTTACTATTTTAACTTTCATTGGAAGTGCGATTGGATTTTTATTGACAGTATACAATTTTTTAAACGCCAAAAGTGGTGTGCAAAAAATGGAAGACGCTATTAATAGCCCGGATTTTGAAAAGATGCCCGCATTTGCTAAGAAAATGATGTCCCCTGAAGCATTGGAACTGGCAAAAAAAGGAGCAGAGAATGTAATTCCGCTCACTCTGATAGGGTTGGTTGCAATCGCGTTGTGTGTAGTTGGTGCACTGCAAATGCGGAAACTAAAATCTCAGGGATATATGCTGTACCTTATTGGAGAGATTTTACCATTGATTAGTTCTATAATTTTTCTTGGTGTTGCCTCATTGACAGGATTTGCGGGTATCGTTACAATTTGTATAGCACTATTGTTCATCATTTTGTATACAGCACAGCGAAAATACCTGGTAAATAAATAATGTCATCAATTATATACGTTTTGAAAGCAACTTCCCCGGGGTTGCTTTTTTATTTTTCCAATTGTTTCTGCATACGCTTTACCCGGTCTTCCAATTTTTCGGAAGAGAGATCCTCACGCATGCTGTCTACTTTTATAGGAAAACAGAAGGGAGTAAGTCTTGAAGGAAAAGTAATAACCACTTTAGATTGCTGGATCCGTTCCAGCATATTCCGTAACCTCACTTCTTCCATTTGCTGATCCAGTACTTCACGGTATGCTTGTTTAAGTAAAATATTACCAGGGTCATATTCCAGGAAAACTTTAAATAAAAGCGAGGCCGATGATTGTAAATGCCTGGCTTTTACTTTTTCACCCGGCATTCCCTGGAAAATAAGACCACCAATGACTGCTATATCGCGAAACTTTCTTTTGGCCATTTCGGTGGCGTTTACACTACGTTGTATATCGGCCAGTAAATCGTCCGGACTGAACAATTCATATACATTGCTGTCGTCTACAGGTATGGGTTGATCGCTCAGTAATTCAAAACCGTAATCGTTCATGGCGAAAGAAAAAGTAATGGGCGTTATTTTACTGATGCGGTAAGCAAGGATGGCGGCCATGGCTTCATGTACCAGCCTGCCTTCAAACGGATATACAAAAAGATGGTACCCATCTTTCGTTTCAATTTGTTCTATCAGCAATTCATTTGCACGCGGTACATGCGATAATCTTTCCTGCAGATCAAACAGTGGTTGCAGCGCTTCCAGTTCAATGTCCCTTCCTTCTACCTTACCCCTTACACCATTTCCCTTTACAAATGCTTCATTGAACTTCTCCCGTAGCTTTCTCCCCAGGTTGGCGCTTAATGGCATTCTGCCGCCGTTCCAGCTGGGTACAATTGATTTGGTAGCATTGGATTTTTTTACAATCACCGTCATATCTTTTATCATCACCAGCTCCAGGTTTCTGCCCGCAAGTGTAAATACGGCGCCCGGATCCAGCCTGGAGATAAAATATTCCTCTATCACACCAATATAACCACCGCTCATAAATTTTACTTTCAGCATGGCATCGCTTACAATAGTGCCGATGTGCATGCGGTGGCGCATGGCCATCCGCCGGCTGATGATGCGGTAAATGCCATCAATGACGGTTACTTTCTTAAATTCGTCGTATTGCTGTAATGCATTGCCGCCAGCTGTGATAAAGTAGAGTATTTCATTCCATTCATTTTCTGTAATATCAGCAAAACAGTAAGTGGCTTTGATTTCTTTGTAAATAACAGGCGGTATAAACCCATCTCCAACAGCCAGGGTGCAGAGGTATTGCGTTAATACGTCAAAACAAAGCAGCATGGGTTCGCGGCTTTCAATAAGGTTTTCTTTGATGCCTTCTTTTAAAGCAGCTGCTTCTACCAGTTCCAGCGAATGTGTAGGCAGGAAATAGATCTTGCTTACCGCATCCGGCTGGTGCCCGCTTCTGCCGGCTCTTTGCAAAAACCTGGCAACGCCTTTCGGTGAACCCACCTGTATAACGGTTTCCACCGGACGAAAATCAACGCCAAGGTCAAGGCTGGCGGTACAAACCACTGCTTTCAAAGTGCCTGCATGCAGTGCCTCTTCTACCCAGGTACGCAGTTCACGCTCTATGCTTCCATGGTGCAGGGCAATGGCGCCGGCGAGATCAGGTGCTACCGTTAACAATGTCTGGTACCACATTTCGCTCATGCCTCTTGTATTAATAAAGACAAGTGTGGTGCGGCTGTTATTTATAATGGGGATTGTTTTATCTGCCAACTTAATACCCAAATGGCCTGCCCATGGATATTTCTCTATTTCATCTGGTATTATTGATTCAATGTCTATATTCTTTTTGATATTAGCTTTTACAATGATGCCGTTCTCGGTCCCAACCCCTGGCCGCAACGCAGAAAGGGTGGATAGCAGTACATCTTTTGCCTGTTCAAGGTTCCCAATGGTAGCAGAGATACCCCAGAGGGAAAGCTGTGAGCTGTGAGCTGTGAGCTGTGAGCTATTAGTCGGAAATAATGTACCGTCAGCTGTAAGTGGGTTTTCTATGCTCATAGCTTGCAGCTCATAGCTCTCAGCTAATCCTACTATCCTGGAAACCGCCAGCTCTACCTGTACGCCTCTCTTGCTTCCCAGTAGTTCATGCCATTCATCTACGGCTATCATTTTAAGTGTAGTAAAAATATTGGGATATCCTTTTTGTGCGAGCAGTAAATGCAGGCTCTCCGGCGTAATAATCAACACTTCCGGCATCTGTCTTTTTTGTTTTTCACGTTCTGCTGTTTCTGTATCACCATTACGGATGCCAATTTTCCATTGCATGCCAAGACCGGTAACTACTTCTTCCATAGCACGGCCAATATCTTTTGCCAGTGCACGTAATGGTGTAATCCACAATAACTGTAATCCATTTTTATTTTTGGTTTGATAATTTGCCGGGTGCTGGTTGATGTATTGAATAACTGCACCAAGAAAAACGGAGAATGTTTTGCCACAGCCGGTAGGGGCGTTTACCAGGCCACTATTGCCATTGATGATATGCTGCCAGGCTTCTTCCTGGAATGCAAAAGGCTGCCTGCCCTGTGAAGAAAGCCAGTCTTTAATAATCTTATATCCTTTGCTGGTATGAATAGTGATTGTAATTACTTGTTTTGACTTAAATAACCGGAGATAACCTGCTTTAAAGAGCTAAGCTGTTCGGTACAAATCTTAAATATAATTTGATAGTCTAACAATTCATAATGATGCGAAATGATATTTCTGAATCCAATAATAGGGTTAATATCAATCTTTAATGTATCTTCTATAAGAGAAGGGTCTTGTTTGTTTATCTTACTAAAATTTTCCCCAATAGTTTGCAGGCGCATTGTTATTGCATCAAGAATCGTTAGGCCGTCTTTTGATGAAATGAAGTCTTCATCGGTTTTAATTTTGAGCATTCTTTCTTCAATGATATTAATTGATTCAAGAATTAACCCAATCCTGTCTTTGCTGTTAAACATAGATCAAGTCTCTTTGAATACTGGTAAGAAATTTTTGCGAAAGATGAGGTCCTTTTCTCGTCAACTGTACTTTTTTGCCGGGGAACTTTTTCTGTATAAAGAGTAAAGTTGCTACAAGTTTGATATAGTCAACCTCTTTCTGCTCCAGCAACAAATCAATATCACTGTCTTCATTTTGCTTGTTTTTTGCATACGAACCAAACAAAGCAAGTGCATTTACCCCTAACTCTTTTTCAAGTGTTGGCTTGTCTTTACGCAATGTGGAAATAATATAATCGCCTGTTACCTGCATATTCAAAAATAAACAATATTATAGGGTCTTTAAATATTCAATCACGGCTTTTCGTTGTTTTCCGTTTAGTTTATCACCAAAATAATGGCCGTAATTGCCATAACCCGGTAAGTTTGTATTATAAACAGCCGTGCCTTGTGCTGCATTTTCTTTGGTAAAGGACCAGCTCATTTTTTCATAATCATAAGTAGGGTCATCAAAATTACGTTGCCAGTAAGCTGGCCTCATGGTACTGTTTAATACGCCTTCGAGTGTTGGTACAGAACCATTGTGTAAATAGGGGGCTGTGGCCCAAATACCATCCATTGGCGGTGCAATGTAACCGTTAAAAGGTTCCAGCCTGGCAGGGTGTTCGCTTTTTGCAAACCAACTGTTATTAAACCAGTTAATGAATTGCGGGTTTTGATAGTTGCTCTTAAATAGCATTGAATCCGTTTGTATGATGGATTCCGGTATCAGCAGGTTGGGATAGGATTCATTACTGCCATACTTTCCATGGCATTTAGAACAGTTGGTGATATAAATGATTTCACCCTGCCTGGCCAATGATTTGTCAACAGGTTTTGGATATTTTGGTGGTTCCAGACTATATATATAAGACAATACATCATCAAAATGCGTATCTACTTCCCTGGATTCTGCCGTGTCGTTCACCGTTAGTAAATTGGAGGCCATTAAAAATTTTCCAAAATCTCCGCGGCCAAAACCATTGTAAAACATGGCGTGTTTCTTTTTTAGCAACCACCATGCAGGTACATCGCTGGGAATAACAGATTCCGGAATATCAATCAGTGCAGTATCGCTCCACTTAAACGTAACAGGATCGCGGTGGGCCGCCAGAACGCCCGCCAGCCGGTCGGCTGAATTTACACCCCTCACCGCCGTACTTAAATAGGGGCCAATGGCTTTTGCCACCTGTATAAAAGACTTGCTGGCTTCATATTTTTGCGGTGCACCTTTTTTCAGGAAATTTTCCAGTAAAGTGTATGCCTGCGGATTTAGTTTCTGGCCCATCGTAAAATCAGCAAACGTATTGCCCATACCCATCACTAATTTTCCTTCAAATACCTGGGCATGACATTGCATACAATTGGGCGCCACCAGCTTTTCTCCATTGACAGCATTTATTACAGTATATTCATGGGTAATGGTTGCATTCAATCCATCGCGGTTAAGGTAATTGGTTCTGCTTTTACCCAGCGCCAGCAGAAAATAATCATATGGCAGACCGCCTTTTACATAGTCTCCCGTAGTTAAATAGGTAAATCCGGCAGCCGCATTGCCGGTACGTTGTGCACTTTCAGGAATGTATACCGCTTTTTCCGGAGCCTCCGGCTGCCATTTATTTACCCCTGCAAATGCGGAGAAAACGATTATAACCAGTATTAATACCTGTATTTTCTTCATAGGTCACGTTTAGCGCCATAAAATTAAAAAGGATGCATTAATAAAACAGCGGGATCCCATTATTGTTTTGCTAAACAAGGCTGTTTTCAACGGAAAAATAGAACATGGGTGGCACGGATAGAACGGATTTGTATGAATTTTCATGCTGCGGAGCGGAATTATCCGTTTAAATCATTTTAGATACCTCTTTTGCCTGCTTCCTATGTGATGAATTGGTAGTAAATAAAAACCCAAACAGCAACAAGAATGATAACCATCATGATATCGGCCTGCATTTCCCTGAATGGCTTCTTTTTTTTGAACAACTGGTAAAATATCCAGCTTACCAGTGCGAGCGGGATTAATCCGAAGCGGATAAGTCCATAAATCATAGGTAATCGTTTTCTGAAAAATAATCATTTCCGCGCGTCAAACATATTATTTCCCATACAATTCCAGCATTTTCTTTAGATCTTCCAGGGTATTGATTTCATCTGGTTTTTTGTCCTTTCTCCAGCGGCTGATACGCGGAAAACGCAGGGCAACACCAGATTTATGGCGGGCAGAAGCTGCAATACCCTCAAAAGCAATTTCAAAAACAAGTTCCGGCCTTACTGTACGCACAGGCCCAAATTTCTCCAATGCATTCCTTTTTACAAAATTATCTACTTCGGCAAATTCTTTATCCGTTAAACCGGAATAAGCTTTTGTAAAGCTTACCAGCTTATCACCATCCTTAACAGCGAAAGTATAATCAGTATACAAATTGCTTCTTCTTCCATGTCCTTTTTGTGCATAGATCATCACGCAGTCAATCACCAATGGATCTATTTTCCATTTCCACCAGTCGCCCCGTTTTCTGCCCGCCTGGTAAACAGAATCTTTTCTTTTCAGCATTAACCCTTCGGCGCCCATATCGCGCGAAGCGGAACGGATACCGGCCAATTGCTGCCACCCTGTAAACTCAATAACAGGAGAAATTATCAACCCGGGATAATTGGTTTGTTCAACCAGTTTTTCAAGTGTTTCCCTTCTTGATTGCAATGGTATATCGCGGTAATCCTTTCCTTCCCACTCAAGCAGATCATAAGCAAAAAATGTAATGGGCGTTTCCTGCAACTGTTTTTTTGTTACATTTTTTCTTCCAATCCTTGTTTGTAAAAGCGCAAAGGGCAATGGTTTCTTTTCAATGCTCGGAATGATTTCTCCATCCAGCACAATTCCATCGGGCAACATCTCTTTCAGTGCATGGTATTCCGGAAATTTATCCGTCATCAGTTCTTCACCACGGCTCCATACAAATAATTCATTGTTTCTTTTTATCAGCTGGCCGCGTATGCCATCCCATTTCCATTCTGCCTGCCATTGATGGGGATCACCCAGTGTACCCGGTTCTTCTTCCAGCGCATATGCCAGGTAGAAAGGATAGGGTTTTGAAAAATCCATGGAAACAGATTCCTCGCTGAGCAATTGTGCAAATGAAGTAGTAACCGGATCCCAGTTGCCGCTGATACGATGGGCAATCACACTGGCATCCAGCTTTACCGTTCTGGCCAGCGCATTTACCATAGTTTTTTGTGAGACACCAATCCTGAAGCCACCGGTGAGTAATTTGTTGAATACAAACCTTTCTTCTTTATCCATCTGCATCCAGCTATCAATGATAAATTGTTTGCGCAGCGATTCGTCCTTTTTTTGCAGGACAATAAATTTTTCAATATACCAGGATAAAGTTTGTGGATATTGTGTCCTGTTGCTTTCCGGTAATAACAATGCGATTGTTTCAGCAAGATCCCCAACAGTATGATAACTTTCTTCAAACAACCATGGAGGCAGGTTTATCATTTCTATGCACCATTGCTGAAGCTGTGAAGAATTAACAGCCCGTTTTGGCCGCCTGCCACTGAATATGGCAATCACCCATACTTTGTCTTTATCATCCGCCAGTGCAAAATAATGTGAGAGTGCATCCAGCTTGTCATTTGTTTTGGTAGATGTGCCCAGTACATTAACCAGTTCAGTAAAAAGCCGCATGCCCGCTTTTTCTTCCGAAACAGGTGCTGTTGTACGGGTACTGGTTATGTGTATGCTGTCCTCCATATTTTTTTATTATTCTGTATTTGCACCGGTTTCAATTCCAATTTGATCAGGCAATGCTTCCTCCTCTTCTTCATTTCCAAATGCTGTTTTAACTTCTCCTGCTTCAATGCCATTTTCATTCAGGTAGCGGCTGAAAGCGGATTGGAAGCCATGGGTAACATATACTTTTGATGCACCGGTAGCTTTTACGGATGCCAGCAACCCATTCCAGTCTGCATGATCACTGAGTACAAAACCCGCATCTATATTCTTGCGCCTCACATTGCCTCTTACCTGCATCCAGCCGCTGCAAACACCTACTGATACAGGCTGCATTTTTTTTATCCAGGGGCTATCCGCCGCGCTTCCGGGGGCAACAACTAAATTCTGGTGAAACAATTCTTTAGAAATATCAGCCGTTACTTTTTCTGTTTCAGGAAAATTCCATCCTGCATTTTTAAAAACCTGTTGTGTATTATACACCGCACCATGTACAAAAACATGGTCAACATTGTCAGCCAGGTTTTTAATAACCCGCTGCGCTTTACCTAAGCTGTAAGCCAGTAAGAGGCTGGTTCTTCCCGCTTTTTTGTTTTCTTGTATCCATTTGCGCATAGCGGCAAACTGAACTTCCTGCGGTTGCCAGTGATAAATGGGCAAACCAAAAGTAGATTCTGTAATAAAAGTATGGCAGGGTACAGGTTCAAACTGCCCGCTGATGCCATCGTTCTCTGTTTTATAATCGCCGCTTACCACCCATACTTCCCCATTGTATTCTACGCGTATTTGTGAAGAGCCAATAATATGTCCTGCGGGATGCAGGGTAATTTTTACCGCGTTCATATACACCGGTTCATTCCAGCCAACACTTTCATAATTATTGTTGCCTAACCGCAATTGTAATATTGGTTTTGTTTGATGGTGACAGAGATAATATTTTGATCCCCACCTGGCATGATCACTGTGCGCATGTGTGATGATGGCTTTGTCAACCGCCTGCCAGGGGTCTATATAAAATTGCCCCTGCGCACAGTAAAGACCTTTGTCTGTAAATTCTATCAGGGGCATATACAGTACAGTGTTTTTTAGTATGTAGTATGGAGACAATACAGTTTTTATAAAAAATTCATGCCGGATTAGGAATGTCTTCTGTAGGGGCGGACCTATGTGTCCGCCCGTGAATCTATGTGTCCGCCCGAATGACAACACAGATACGTAGGTCGGGCAGACACATAGGTCTGCCCCTACATCAATATACCTGCTTAATAATACCGTCTGCTTTCTTTACGAAATAAAGTTTTTTATTTTCGAAATGATCAAGGGAGAGTGTTTGTTTATCAAGTACAGGCTGAATATCCCAGTCAGTAAAAACCTTGTATTTTTTTTCACCGATGCTGGAATTCAGGTTGCTGCCTTTGTCTA
>Ga0193753_10004150_pt1 | contig 10433 bp, 3 predicted proteins | sample H1c2metaG_FD_144925 | JGI IMG/M metagenome (GOLD analysis project Ga0193753, IMG submission 144925) | Soil microbial communities from a riparian zone of the East river system, Colorado, United States - H1c2 | ecosystem: Environmental > Terrestrial > Soil > Riparian zone | place: USA: East River... | reverse complement strand
CCTTAACGGTGAATGTATTACCAACAGCTTCAGTTACAACATCGGCGTCAGCGATACTTGCGGGCAACATTGCGGTATTGACAGCAACTACAGTTCCAACAACCGGCCTTAATATTCAATGGCAGTGGAGCACGGATGGCGGAATTACATGGACCGATGTTCCGGGTGCAACAACGAATACCTACACCGTTAATGTAAACACTCTTGGAGATTACCGCGTAAGGGTTGTTGATGTTGCTACAGGCACTTGCGTTAACTATTCAACGAAAGTTAATGTTGCCGCTTTACCAAGCGATAACCTGTTCATCTTCCCGAGCCCAACTCCTAACGGCATCTTCACCGTTACCTATTATAATTCGGGTGGGGCAACAACCGAAGGAATTTCAGTATATGATTACCTCGGCAGAAGAGTTTACAATACTACTTTCGCTGTAAGCCAGGCTTACCAGTTGACCCAGGTCGACATGAGGAGAAACAGTGCGGGTGTTTATATTGTGGTACTCAGGGATTCCAATGGCAAGAGATTAAAGACGGGCAAGGTGGTAATTAGATAGACTTTCATTTATACAAAAAAAGCCGTCTCAGCATTATCGTGAGACGGCTTTTTTGTGCCGTACAAGTGATGAACCTGGCCGGCATCAAGATTCGTGCATCCCATTATGCGTTTTTCTGCTGGCGTTTCCTGAGATATCTCTCATCTTTTCCGTGCATGCTGGACAATAGCCAGTTACAAATAACCTAATTGCCGTCTTTTTTAGACCAGCTGGTAATTTGAAATCATGGAAGTCAGAAGGAAACGAAAAAACAGAATTACAGGATTCACAGCGGAAATGACAGAGCTCGGTGGAAGGCCGGACCGCTTTATCACCAGAAACATTTGCCAGCCTGGAAATAGCATAGAAAGGTTTATTACTAGCCTCAATTTTATATATTAGGCCCCCTTCACAAAGAGTGATTAACGTCCTATAAATTGTGATCCTGTTATATCTTTGTTCACGTATTTGCGATATCTCCGGAAGACTCGATAATCTGTTATCGTTCTTTACCAGGAAAGACAGTACATCCACACGAGCTTCTGTGATGATGATTGACCTGCTCTCTAACATTTCAGTTATTACAGTACGTGTCATATTGCTAGAATTTTAAAAAAATTTAAAAGGTGGGGCTATAGAAATAGCCCCACTCACCAAATCTAAAACTCCGTATTATGAGAGTCTTAGTTATTTCGCAGCATTAAAACTCAAAGGAATATTTAGTTTAATGCTAAAATTTCTTCCCATATTAAAAACTCCGGTACGCCCGGTAACATTATTTACTGCTTCATATTTTAATCTGCTTAAGTGGCTTTGATAAGCAACATCTGTAAGATTAGTTACATTGAAATAAAGCGAAAAGAGTGTTTTGCTTTTAGAGATCACATCTGTACCTATGCCTGCATTTAACAAAGTATATCCTGGAGTGGCAGTTTCAGTACCAAAGGCGGCATAAAATTTATCCTGTTTTAAATAACTCTCTACTCCAATTTTAAAATATGAGTTTGCTAAACCTTTACCAATTTTTTTTGCATTAACCCTTAGATCGGAAGTAAATTTTGGAGCTGGGGTAAAAGGCAAATACTTTGTGGAATCGCTTTCATTTTTTTGCGTGGAACGAACAAAGGAAAAGGCGTTTTCAAAATGTAACCAATCTAGCGGATGCGGATGTATGTCAATAGAAAATTCACCACCGAGTATATTAGCTTTTCCGGAAGCATAAGTAAAAGTTGTAAAGCCGTTGGTTAAGGAATCACCGCCGAAAACACTTTCAATTTTGTGGAGGAAAATATAGTTATTGATGGAATTGCTGAAAAGGTCAAGTTCAGCAGTTACATGATCAGAATTTACGCCCAGGCCAAAATCAAATTGCAGGCTGTTTTCCGCCTTCAGGCTGGGGATGCCATGTATAAAATTAACAGTCCCTTCGTGCACACCATTAGCTGAGACCTCCGCGATATTAGGCGCACGAAATCCTCTCGAGAGATTAAGTTTTCCAAAAACATTTTTATTGAACTGGTAGGTTGCACCTATACTACCTGAAACCCCGGAGTATGTAGAATTGAATGCCGTGAACTGATGGTATGCACTGGGATCGTTTATGTCAGTCTTTTTACCATCTGGATCCAGGTAGAGATCTTTTCCTTTCTCTTTGCGTACGTCATAGCGTATTCCACCGCTAACATCTAATTTACCCAGAGATTTTTTTGCAATTGCAAATGCGCCAAAGTCAAAAAGGCTGTATTCAGGGATCAAAAATTCTATTCCCTTATTTTTTGACGTCTGCTGCATGCCGTTTACGCCAAAAGAAATACCAATGTTCTTTTTTTCCGGAAGAACATAACGCAATTCATAGTTAATAGTGTTAAGCAGAAAGTAAAGACCGTATTGCTTGGGGTCAAGCACGTCAGGGTATTCCTGCCTTTGATTTTGCTGCCAGCCGAGCACAGATTTTAAACTTCCTTTTCCCATAATAAAGTTGTTGTTCAACGCCAGTTTGTAGTGATGGATCTTCTGAAAAGGAATTACTGCTGAAAAGGATTTAAAATCGCTGTTGGTAGCAACCGCAACATCTTCGGTGGTATCATTGATTGCGATCGGTTTAATAAACTGTCCGGTGGCACTATCGCGTTCACCTTCAACGATGCCTGGCGTTAAATTATAGGAGCTAAAATGCAAATGAGAATATCCCCACGATTTGTTTACACCTACAATTCCACTAAGTGTATTTTCTTTAAAAGAGGAATTTAAAACATAACCATCATACTTATTTTTATAAGCATGAGCCATTTTGTTGCTATAGCGAACATCCCATATAAAACCTTTATGATTGCCGGCAAAGTTTGCAGAGAATCCAATTTGGCCGTTATTGGTTTGGTAGTTTCCTAAAATATTCCCCCCCATTTTTCCTTCAGGTAAAGTGGGAGCAGGAAGAAAGTTAATGACTCCTGCCATTGCATCAGAGCCGTAGAAGAGACTGGCCGGTCCTTTTAATATTTCAACATTGTTCACCGCATACTCATCAACCTCTATTCCATGTTCGTCACCCCACTGTTGCCCTTCCTGGCGTATGCCATCGTTAACAACGACAACCCGGTTATAACCTAAGCCACGGATGATTGGCTTGGAAATTCCAGAGCCCGTCGTTACTTGCGAAATGCCCGGTTGTTTAGCTATTGCATCAATGATATTTGTTGAAGAATTTTGTTGAAGCTGGGTATGAGAAACCGTCGTAACAGGAGTAGGTATCCTGTTTCGTTGCGCTGCTTTAGATAGACCCGTTACTATTACTTCGGATAGTTCATTTACAGATGTCTCCAACACAAAATCTTGGGTAGAAGTGGTTGCCAGATCGATGATTTCGGCTACTAATTTATGGCCGATGGATGATACCTGGATCAGCACCTTTGATTTGGGAAGATTTTCTATTTTATAAGTACCGTCAATATTACTGATGGCTCCTGTTTTTAAATCCGGCAAGTAGATATCTACCCCGGCTAAAGGAGATCCTGTTTTTTTATCAGTAATTTTTCCAGACAAGGTTTGGCTGTTTTTATTGAATCTATTATTGAATGAAGAAAAAGAAGTTCCTTGTGCTGATATATCTATATGGCAGTTCAAAAAAAATGCTACTGAGAATAATTTTACTATTATATTTTTCATTGTTGTGGTTGTTGACATAGCGTGAAAAAATTTCTAACACATAACATTCCACCCATTCCGGATGAATGCAATAGTTCACTGTTACAATTTTAGGAGCGCTCAAAATCAGATCTTGTACAGTCGGAAAAAAATGAAAGGATCTACAGGAATCTTTTTGATTAAGATTACTCTTGTAACAGGATCAACTTATAGAAGGGGGGCCTCGGCGGCTGAAGAAAAAATATTCACAGGAATAAGAAGAAACAGGCTTTACTTCCTGTTTAAGAGGGAAATTCTGTAATTCGGGTAGTTCAAAATAATAATGCTGGTAAGTAAATGGCGATTCGACGACAATATTATCGCAATTGCAATTGTATAATACCTTTCCAACCTGCGGCTGGTTATTGCCCGCGTGTTTTCGAACTGAATCTTTGTGATTGGCAAACCAGTTATGCAGGACGATCTTTGGCGTTACGCTCAAAGCAAAGAGCAACAGCATAAATGCAGCCGCAAAACTTCGTATGGTTCTATTTTTGAGCAAAGCAGTTTTTGAAACGTTGTTGCAAAAATATACATTTCAGTCGGAATATCAAATATTTTGCAATGTATTTTACGTACTTGATTGCTGCTATTTCGTAAAAAAGGCTGCCTTATTCATGGCAGCCTTTAACCCAAAACGTAAAAAGTGATATTTATCTGAGTATTTCCACACGTCCCATTGCCAATCTTTGATCGTCAATGTCTACAACCTCTACCCAATAAACTCCAGTACCCATGTTGCTGAGATCAACAAACATTGGTGCATAAGGTACACCCAAAGTGTATTTCTGGTTCAACACCAGTTTACCCATTGCATCGAATACTTTCAAGCCATAAGGCGTAATTGCATTGTGCATTGGATTATACCTTACCTGGAATCTGCCGCTGTTAGGATTAGGATAGATGAATACCCTTCCTGATACAGAATCACTGATGGTGAGCGTGTTGGAATTACCCACACAACCATTAACATCAGTAACTGTCACAACGTAGTTGCCGAGGTGATCGATATCTGCAACGTAAGAAGATGCTGTAGCACCCGGTATGATAACGCCATTCCTGCGCCAAACATAAGTAGCGGCCGCCGGAGATGAGTTAACAGTGATCGTAGTAGTAAGACCAGGATACAGGGCTTGATACGGAGCAGCCGAGATAGAAACAGTTGGCAACGGATTAACCGTAAGCAACCTGTTGGCTGAATTCACACTTGGACAAGGTGCACCGCCACTTACAACTACACGGTACAAGTTACCATTCAATGTAGTTGATGGAGCAGTGATGGTCAACGTTGCTGTTGTTGCACCTGAATAAGGAGCACCGTTTGCAATATTGGTCCAGGTTGTTCCACCGTTAGTGCTTACCTGCCATTGGTAGGTAAGAGATGAACCTGTAGCTACCACAGTGAAGCTTGTTGAATTATTAGTACAAACTACTGCGTTAGCTGACATTGATGTGATACTAACCGGAGCATTAACCGTAACCGGCACTATCGTTGGAGCTGAAGTACAGGTTCCTGTGCTTACAGTTACAGAATAGTTGTTAACCCCAACTGTGAGTGGTTGAGCATACACAGTTTGTATTGGAGTACCAGTATATGGTGTAGTACCAGCAGCATTTGTCCATAGTCCCGTAGTTGGAGACCATACACCCACTGAAGGCGTACCATAAGTAAAGGAAAGCGTCCATGATGTCAACGTTCCCAGATCTGCAGGTCCACCATCCATCAACGCTAGTGTCCATGCACCGTTAGGTGAGTTCACCCAAAGCGCCGGGAAGTTAGCTGCGTTAGAAGCAAATCCAGCAGGATCGAAGATCGTGTAACCTGCATTCACCAATGGTCCGTTAAGTGCATCTGGTTTGTAAGGACCAGCAGGCGCAGTGATACCATACCGGTATGGAGTTGGTACAGTACTGAATACAACAGCAGATGTGTTGTTAACTACAGCATTGTAGAATCCTGCAGTTGGTATTGAAGCCGCACCATTGTCCGTATTCGTATTATGTTTATACAAACTCAGGATCTGTCCACCCGGTGCTTTCAGGTTAATAACCATATCAGCCGGATAAGTGTGAGGCAGATTAAGCGTCACAGACATTGCTGAGATAACTGCACCTGCAGGAACACCAGCTACGTTGATCACACTTTGTACACCATTCGCTGTGTTATCAGGGATGGCAACAGGTGTGCTGTTGGTCAGCGTTACTACTGTTGGTGCCAGTGATGAAGTTACCGTGATCGGAACAGGAGCATCACCTAAGCACATCGCAACTGAAGTTGGATTAACTGTAGGTTTATTTGGTGTATAGTTCACCTGCACTGATGCAGTGTTAGTACAAAGAGTGGCATTATCAGTGATCGTCACTGTGTAAAGCGTATTTACAGTTGGAGCTGCATATACTGTTGCCTGAGATGTACCGGCTACATAAGGAGTAATTGCGTTTGGATCAAGATACAAACCAGCAGCAGGCGCCCATACATATTGGAACGGAACGGCTGGGTTTGGCGTTGTATAATCGATCTTTATCTCCCATGAAGTGAGGGTACCGAGATCCGGAGCTCCTGCATCATACATAGCGAGTGTCCATGTACCATTTGGTGATGGATACAAAGCATTCCATGACTGTGTGGTTGGTGTATAACCTACAGGACCACCAGCTAACGTAAACCCTGCCAGTACGAAAGTAGGACCAACGAGATCCGCCTTAAATGTATTGGTGAAAGGAGCTGTTCCGTTATCAAGCGTTGTAACTCCGGAAGAACTAATGATCGTATTTACGAAGTTAGCTCCCGGGTTATTTGTCTTGTTCAACGCAGCATCCAGGTTAAGAATAGCGCCATTTGGAGCTTTCAACACCATTACCACGTCACCCACATAAGGATGAGTAATATTAGATTTGACCGAGATGTTGGTGATGGTTGCGTTAGCAGGTATACCAGCTACGGACACCGTACTCGTGCCGGCTGTGGCAGGAGGGTTAGGGAACGCGCCTTCAGGTATAGGGACACTTACAGTTCCTGAATTAACAGTTTGTGAACCAGGAATTGGAGGCAATGAAGTACCACCGGTTGTCAGCATAACACCATTGATACCAGCAATACCACCACAAACAGGTCCCGCAGGAGTGATCGTTACGGTTGGTAAAGCAGTCAGTGTCAAAGTTGCTGAATTTGAGATATTCGGTGTTCCCGGAATTGCCGGAGGACATGTACCACTCAATACAACCCTGTAACGATAACCATTCATGGTTGCGTTGGTTGGGTTGATGGTAAGTGTTGCTGTTTGTGTACCGGCATAAGGTGGAGCAGCAGGAACGTTAGCCCATGTTACGCCATTATCCGTACTTACCTGCCATTGGTAGGTAAGACCTGTACCTGTACCAGCAGCAGTAAATGTTGCCTGTGAACCAGTACAAACATTTGTATTGCTTGGATGAGTTGTAACAGTAGGACGCGAATTCACATTGATAGTGATCGACGCCGTGCGGATACAACCTAAACCATTATTATGTTGTACAGTGTATGTTGTTGTTACTGCAGGAGAAGCTGCTACAGGGTTTGTAGAAGTAGAGCTTAAGCCTGCTGCAGGAGACCACAAGAAGGTTCCGCCTGTTACGATAACCGGAGCAGCAACTGATGATCCGACAATAGTGAAAATGTGGTTACGGTTTGAACCACCAACAGCACAAGTATTTCCCCATGTGGTACAACCCACAGCAAATCCACCACCTGGATTCTGCCATGCAGATGCATTGCCAACATTGGCACCACCATAATTACTCCAGAACCACTGGCCAGCTGGTGTAAAGTTCATATTAACCTGTACAGATACCCAATAAGTACCCGCAGTAAGCGCAAGGCTCGAAGGCAAAGTAATATTGTAAGAACCTGCAGCACCTGTGAACGTAGCGACATTATTATATGTCTGAACTGCCGTTCCAGGTAATCCACCTGTGTTATTATAGAAAATTACATTGAACGATGCCGGAGGACCAGTAGTACTCAAAGTACCTGTTACATTTACCTGTGTTACGGTCCATGTAGCAGCAGGAGGAACTGTAAAGTCGTCAGCTCCCTGGCAATCGAATCCATCGTTTGCCGTTTCAAAATTCTGAGAAGGAGCTCCATTAGTAGCAGCACCTGTTTGTGTATACAACGGACCTGTAGTAGATGCACCTTCCATTACGGTTAACCTGGTTGGGTCACCGGCACAAACTGTTGTGCCTGGATCTGCAACAATGAACATTGGTAAAAGCGCTATAACAGTAACTGTAGCAGTGGACGAATAGGCTCCCGCGCAACCTGATGCCTGAACTAAAACGCGATAGTAAGTAGTTACAGCAAGATTACTATAGGTTAATGTATTGGTCGTGTTGGTGATAATTGTCCACGGGCCAGCAATATTAGTTGCAGATTCCCATTGAATAATATTACCTGTATACCCTGATAGCGTTAACGTTCCACTATTGACGGCACTGCAGTGTACTGTATTTGCCGGAGTTAAGGTTCCTCCTGTTGACAAAGTGACAACAGTTAAGATAGCCGCATTACTTGTGGCCGACGGGGAACATAATCCACTCACAACACACCGATATTGATAACCATTCATTCCAACTGTAACACCAGTTAAAGTAAGCGTAGCAGTTGTAGCTCCGGAATAAATACCACCGTTAGTTATATTATTCCATGTACCACCACCATTCGTACTTTCCTGCCACTGATTGGTAAGAGCGGTACCCGAAGCCGTTACAGTGAAGCTGGCATTGGTAGTTGTACAAACAGTTGTGCTGCTCGGTTGTCCTGTTATGGCCGGTGCTATATTTACGGTAAGCACAGCAGCATTTGATGTAACAGCAGGAGGACAGCTACCGGTTACGATACAACGGAATTGATAGTTGTTCATCCCAGCCGTTACGCCAGTAAGTGTGAGTGCAATAGTTGTTGCACCCGAGTAAATACCGCCATTGGTAATATTGGTCCACGTACCACCGCCATTGGTGCTTTGTTGCCATTGGTAAGTCAACCCGGGTCCGGTTGCTGTTACACTGAATGAAGCATTTCCTCCGGCACAGGCTGATGCATTTGCAGGCTGGGACGTTATTGCAGTACCGCCGGTAAATACTGATAAAATAGCCGCATTGGTATTTACACTGGAGCCACCACAACCACCAGTTACCACACAACGATATTGATAGTTATTCATACCGGTAGTTACACCAGTAAGAGTAAGCGTAGCCGTTGTAGCTCCGGAATAAATACCGCCATTGGTTATATTATTCCATGTGCCGCCGCCATTTGTACTTTCCTGCCATTGATAGGTAAGAGGAGTTCCCGTAGCCGTTACGCTAAAGGTAGCGTTACTACCTGCACATATTGAAGCGTTAGCAGGTTGCGCTGTTATTGCGGGAGCTCCGGAACTTACAGTTAAAGTAGCAGCATTTGAATTTACTGCAGGATTGCCACAACCGCCTGTCAACACACAGCGATATTGATTATTGTTCATACCTGCAGTTACGCCGGTTACTGTTAAGGTTGCAATGGTAGCTCCTGAATAAGGTGCACCATTAGTAATATTGTTCCAGGTGCCACCGCCATTTGTGCTAAGCTGCCACTGGTAAGTAATATTAGTGCCGGTTGCCGTTACGCTAAAAGAAGTGTTCGCTCCTATACAAACCGAAACACTTGCTGGTTGTGCAGTAATAGTTGGCGCAGGTGGCAGATCGAAAGCTGGTGTTTGATCCGTAGCACTGTTAGAACTTCCCTGAGATGCACTGAATCCCATTCCCCTCCTGGCAAAAGCGCTCCAAATAGAACAATAGTGTGCGCCGCCGTATAAATTCTGGTCAGCTTGCAATATCCCATTCCTTACATCTATATAACCGGGAGAGCAACCTTGTAATTTTAAACCTTCAATAACCAGTTTATATGCGACGGAGTTTCCGCCGGCAACAGTATTATCGAAAAAATTCGGGTTGATACCATCAGTTTGAATGATGTTCCAGGTCATATCCCAAAGCGTTGCACACAAAATTTCTCCGATATTATGTACCTCTGTCCCCACCGGCGCAACACCCATGTTTGCGTAAGTCAGTGGGTTGATAGATATATTTGTGCTATAAGGATAAAGACGTATACCGGCACCTGTTGGCTGCTGACCCAACACATAAGTACCAATTGGTCTTTTCTTATTAAAACCATCAGTTATTAATGCTATGGACCAATCAGTGGTAAGTATCAGGCCGTTGTAATCACTCCAGCCTTCCCCACCTTGTTCTGCATTCTGTAAACAAGCGGTGCTAGTACCTCCGCCGGTTAAACGATTGCTAACACCATGAAAATATTCATGTGCAATTACAGCATTATCAATATCACCATCCAAATTAACGGTCCCTGGAGGTGTAGAAGACATCGTTACATTAACGAATGGATTACTTAATTGTGCAGCGATCGTGGCTCCATCTACATCAGAGATCATGATTGCCGGAGTAATGATAGTGGGATCAGGGCCACCACCCATAACGATTGGGGGACCCGGCGCATTATTTACCATCACAACACCTATGGCACCAGCAGCCTGTGCATTCAACACTTTCGCTGTAAAGTTGCAGGTGCCACGATTGATCAGCGCAATTTTACCATTTAAGGCAGCGGCATTAGAAGGAGCAACACACGCTTCGTGCGTCGTAAGAGCTACATCATTATAATATACAAGATTTGCTGTT
>Ga0193753_10004148_pt1 | contig 10437 bp, 9 predicted proteins | sample H1c2metaG_FD_144925 | JGI IMG/M metagenome (GOLD analysis project Ga0193753, IMG submission 144925) | Soil microbial communities from a riparian zone of the East river system, Colorado, United States - H1c2 | ecosystem: Environmental > Terrestrial > Soil > Riparian zone | place: USA: East River... | reverse complement strand
CAGGCAGGCCATTCATTCCCCAGGTTTGTGTGGCTGTCAGAAAAGTATCGCTGGCAATATCTTCAGCAATCTCAATCTGTTCAAAACCGAAGCGTTTGGAAAGTACAGCAACAATTTTTCTGTATTTCATTCTGAATAAGTGCGGTATCACTGCCTCATCCTTCATTCGGCCTCAAAGTTAAGAAGCGCCTGTCACTTGGGATTTTGTACTCTTCTCACTTCCACGCTATTGCCTTCTCCTTTTAAAATGGGACAACCGCCCGCCATTTTTACCGCGTCGTCAAAGTCTAATGCCTTTATGATCGTATAACCGGCAATGGATTCCTTGATTTCTGCAAAGGGTCCGTCCGTTATAACATTATTATATTTCAGAACCCTGCCTTCTGTTGACAGGCCTTTTCCACCAACGAATTTATTCTGTGCGGCAATACCGCCAATCCAATCCTGATACTGTTTCATATAGTCCTGCAATAGTTCCGGTGAAGGTTGTTTTTCCTTTGTCAGAATGTCGAGTCGGAAAAGCAATACAAATTCTTCCATGGTCCTTTTTTTTAAAGTTAATGATGTGTGTCGAAACCCGCTACGGTAAAAAAATGAGTATGTTAATACTAAATAACAATCAAAAGAACTGAACTTGGACAAATCAGGTAAATATAATTAGTCTACTGTTTTGGTAGATTTATATAGTCTCCCTATTTTTAACCAGGCGGGAAACCATTTTCGCAGAGGATCTTAAACAGGGAAAATAAAGGAAAAGGATACCGGATAATAAATTTAATTTTGTTTCCAAATCACAGCGAATTTGACATTGACAAAAAGCTGATTCCAACATAACGATTTTTCAAAATAAACCGCATCTATATGGCAGAGAATAAAACTCAACAGACGGCTCTCGGTGACGTGGCAGCCAGACAACTGGCTATTGCAACCCGTACGGTTCCGCAAATGGTAACAATCAGTCCACGCTGGCTGACGAGATTGTTAAACTGGGTGCCTGTAGAGTCCGGTGTTTATCGTCTCAACAAAGTAAAAGACGCGACGGCTATCGAAGTAGATTGTTCTTCACGTGATGAGCGTACATTGCCGCAGACTTTTGTCGACTATATCGAAAAGCCCAGAGAATACAATCTGGCAGCGGTACAAACCATCATTGATGTGCATACGCGTGTATCGGATTTATACAGCAAACCCTATAACCAGATCAGCGAACAGTTGCGCCTGGCAATTGAAACCGTGAAAGAAAGACAGGAAAGTGAATTGATCAATAATAAAGAATACGGACTGCTCAATAGTATAGCGGCCTCCCAGGTAATCAGTACACGGACGGGTGCACCAACGCCGGATGACCTGGACGAGTTGCTGAACAAGGTATGGAAGGAACCTGGCTTTTTTCTTTTACACCCGGCAGCTGTAGCGGCATTCGGAAGAGAGTGTACACGTCGCGGAGTACCACCCCCAACGATCTCTTTATTCGGTTCTCAATTCATTACGTGGAGAGGAATTCCGCTGATCCCTTCGGACAAGGTAAAAGTGGAAAACGGTAAATCTAAAATCATTTTACTACGAACAGGAGAGAGCAGGCAGGGCGTCGTCGGCCTGTTTCAACCCGGACTACCTGGTGAACAAACGCCTGGTTTATCCGTACGTTTCATGGGTATTAATGATAAGGCCATCGCGTCCTATCTGATTTCACTGTATTGCTCGCTTGCTGTGCTTGTGGATGATGCTATTGCTGTTTTGGATAATGTAGAAACCGGTAAATACCATGAATACAAATACTGATCAGCCGTTTTTCCCGGACGAAAAATTAATGCAGGAACTGGCTAATCGCCTGTTCAGGGAAAATGAATCTTACAGCCCGCTGCCGGTAATTGGTCACTATGCTCCTGTGAACGAATCTCCGACTGACCCGAGAAATACTTCATCCGATACCATTCCTAATAGAACTCCTCAATCCCATTTCGCAAGTTTTGGTATTCCGGCTTCAGCAGGCGGTGCAGGTATTTCGTCGGGTGCGCTGAATCCAATCAGCGAAATTGACCTGAGGAGCCGGGATGAAATGATGACTGATAAACAAAACACTGATACAAATAAATTACCCAAATCGGTTGCGGGTAGTGGTATTTCTCCTTCTGCGCATCAGCAGGGTAACGAAGTAGATCTTGCTGATCCTCAAACATCGTTACCTGATCCTCACTTCCCTGCAGACAGCAAAGTGCCCTCATCTGTTGCTGGAAGCGGCATTTCTCCCTCCGTTAAATACCTGGAACATAACGATAAGATATCAAATACTGAAGAAGAACATCTTCCGGCAGATATAAAGACAATACTGGATTCCATACTATTATTTGATTCCGGTCCGCAACTACCATTAAATCTGACGCAGGTTCAGCATGAGGACTATTATTTTCTTCAGCAACCATTAGACATATCAGGCAGAACAAAGGATCACGCGTCCGTTAAACCCACCGGAAAACCAGGATTGGTAAAACCGGCTTTCGAAGTTGATATTATAAAAAAGGATTTCCCCATTTTACAGGAACGCGTAAACGGACGACAGATTATATGGCTTGACAATGCCGCTACAACCCAAAAGCCCAGACAAGTCATCGATCGTATCAGTTATTTTTACGAACATGAAAATTCAAATGTGCACCGGGCCGCGCATGAACTAGCTGCCCGCGCAACAGATGCCTTTGAGGGAGCAAGGGAAAAAGTAAGGAGTTTTTTAAACGCAAGATCCGCAAATGAAATTGTTTTTGTCCGGGGTACAACAGAGGCGATAAACCTTGTCGCAAAATCTTATGGAGATCAATTTTTGCGTTCAGGCGATGAAATAATTCTTAGTCACCTGGAACATCATGCCAATATTGTTCCATGGCAGCAGCTGGCCCAAAGGAAGGGTTTGAAAATCAGGGTCATTCCGGTGGATGGTGACGGTCAGATTTTATTGGGGGAGTATCAAAAATTATTGGGGCCAAATACTAAACTGGTTTCTTTCACACAGGTCTCAAATGCCTTGGGAACTATAACACCTGCCAAGCAAATGATCGAACTGGCACACAACGCGGGTGCAAAGGTATTACTGGATGGTGCTCAATCCGTCTCACACATGCGTGTGGACCTTCAATCATTAAACCCGGATTTTTTTGTTTTTTCCGGGCATAAGATTTTCGGACCCACGGGTATCGGTGTCGTATATGGGAAGGAAGACTTGCTAAATCAAATGCAACCCTGGCAGGGTGGTGGAAATATGATCAGGGATGTCACGTTTGAGCGTACGTTATTTCATGATGCACCCGGACGATTTGAAGCTGGAACGGGCAATATTGCGGACGCCGTTGGTTTGGGGGCAGCTCTGGATTATGTAAATAAACTGGGTATCGACAATATCAGCCAATATGAGCATTACTTATTAATCTATGCGACCGGTCTCATGCAGGAAGTACCGGGACTAAAATTTATTGGCACCGCACGTGATAAAGCCAGTGTGCTTTCATTTGTACTTCAAGGCTATAGCAATGATGACGTTGGAAAGGCTCTGAATGAGGAAGGGATTGCCGTCAGGACAGGACATCATTGCGCACAACCGATCCTCCGGCGTTTTGGTGTTGAGAGTACCGTCAGGCCTTCTCTCGCTTTTTACAATACCTGTGCTGATGTGGATAAATTAGTATCGGTTCTTCACCGGTTAAAAAGACATTAGCCACGTACTCTCTGCAATAGGCAATTACTGAACACCTTTGTTCATAACCGTACAGTATTTCCAGATTGTAAATAATATAAGCTTCTGATAAACAATAGTATATCAGACTGGCACTTTCTATGGGCGTTAAATAGATTCATGGCCTCATCCGGCCTCTTTACTCCGATTTTCAAAAATCTCGAAAACCGACTTACCATGTTAAAGAATTATTTCAAAGTTGCTTTTAGAAGTCTTCTTCGGAACAAGGGATTTTCTGTAATCAATATTCTAGGACTTGCGATCGGTATGGCAAGTGCAGCTATTATATTATTATGGGTTCAAAATGAAATCAGTTATGATCGTTTTCACGATAAGGAAAAGCAACTATTTGAAATATGGGAGAATGATTTGCGTGATGGTGGCCTGCAATCAGGCGTACCTACACCTCAATTGCTGGCACCGACTCTGAAGAAAGACTATCCTGAATTTGAAAGCACTGCGAGGATCGGATGGAATCAATACATATTATTTGGCTATCAAAATAAGTCTGTCAAAGTAAATGGAACCTGGGCCGATCCGTCCTTTCTTACTATGTTCAGTTTCCCCTTACTCAAAGGTGATCCAAAAACCGCACTCCTGGATCCGCATTCAGTGGTGATTACTCAAAAGGCAGCAAAAAAATTATTTGGAGATGAGGACCCGATGGGAAAAGTGCTGAAGTTCGATAATCAGGAAAATTTTATGGTCACGGGTTTAATGAAGGATCTGCCCAATAATACCCAATTCGATTTTGAATTTCTGAATTCATCTGCGTTTCTCGAATCTAAGGGATGGATAGATGCCGATTGGACCGATGTCTCCATACGCACCTTCGTATTACTCAGACCGAACGCAACGGCCATGGATGCCACAGAAAAAATAAAAGATATCGTAAAGAAATATTCCAGCGGTCGATCTAAATCAACTGTGTTTTTATATCCTGTAAATCAGTTGAGATTATATTCAAAATTTGATAATGGGAAACCCGTTGGAGGCCGTATCGAGATCGTGCGAATATTTTCACTCGTTGCCTTGTTTATATTAGTTATTGCCTGTATCAACTTTATGAATCTCTCCACCGCCAGAAGTGAAAAGCGGGCGAAGGAAGTGGGTATCCGAAAAGTAGCGGGCGCTTTAAGAAGATCTCTGGTTATGCAGTTTCTCATTGAATCGATTATGATTTCCGTAATTGCCGGTTGCCTCGCTTATCTTCTTCTCGTTTTATGTCTGCCCGCATTTAATCAACTCACACAAAAGCAATTATTCATTGACTACAACAATATTTATTATTGGGCAGAAGGAATCGGGTTCATACTTTTTACCGGTGTATTAGCCGGAAGTTATCCTGCATTTTTTTTATCCGCTTTTAAACCGGCCGCGGTTTTAAAAGGAGCTTTCAAAAAGGTTAACGCCCTCGTCACTCCGCGGAAAATTCTGGTGGTTTCTCAATTTACGTTCGCGATTGTTCTCATTATTTGCACTATCATCATTGTTCAACAGATAAAATATGCCAGGGATAGAAAAACCGGGTATGACAGAACTAATCTTGCCTATGTCTTTTTAGAGGGTGATATTTCCAAAAACTACGAGTTCATCAAAAACGATTTGATAAACTCCGGTATTGCCATTTCTGTAAATCAAACGATGGCACCTCTGACACAAAGCTGGAGTTCAGGATCCAGTTTAAGCTGGCAAGGCAAGGATCCCTCTATGCGGATTAGCTTTGACCGTTCAACGACAGATGGGAATCTGACGAAAACTATGGGTCTCCAGTTCGTTGCCGGCAGGGATATTGATTTAAAAAGCTTTCCAACGGATTCAACGGCCTGCATTGTCAACGAATCTGCGGTTAAACTGATGAAATTCGAGTATCCTATCGGACAGACCATTTTTGATGATCCCGTGACCTGGCATATTGTAGGCGTTATTAAAGACTTTATACTGACATCACCCTATGAACCCACCAGACCTATCATCTTTAAAGGACCAAAATATGGAAGAAATGTTATGAATATAAAGTTCAATAGTGATCATACCACTTCTCAGAATCTGGCTTCCACCGAAAAAATATTCAAAAAATATAACCCGTCATATCCTTTCGAGTATCATTTTATAGATGAAGAGTATGCGAAAAAATTCGATGATGAGAAACTCACAGCAACACTGGCCGGATTGTTTTCCGGATTAACCATTTTTATTTCCTGTCTGGGTTTGTTTGGACTTGCAACGTATATGGCTGAAAACAGGATGAAGGAAGTGGGTGTCAGAAAAATTTTGGGAGCATCCATATCCAGTATTGCTGCACTATTATCAAAGGACTTTTTAAAACTCGTATTCGTAGCCATTCTCATTGCATCTCCGTTAGCCTGGTATTTTATGAACAGCTGGCTAAGCGGATTTAATTACCGGATACAGATCAGTTGGACTGTATTTGCCATGGCGGGGGTTGCTTCCGTATTCATTGCCCTGATAACCGTCAGTTTTCAGGCTATCAGAGCGGCTGTCGCAAATCCAGTCACCAGCCTGCGCTCAGAATAACCTTGTCCGCTGTCGCGCACTTGCGGGATGGCGAAAGCGGAGATTCGGTTGGCAAAGGCAGTCTTCGGTCAGAATAAGCGCAGGCTTGGAAGAAAGACCCCGGATTTTATCAGATACCAGATCTGACAGTTTGTTAAGGAGTGGCTTTAAAATTTTGCTTTTTGAACCAGAAATAAAAAGGCACACCTGAAAACGTCAGCAACAGGCCGATCAGCGAATCGCGCGTATTTACTATCAAGGTGGTAATTACCAGAGTCAGCGAGAATAATATGACGATTACCGGAATAACAGGATATCCGATCACCTTATCGGTGATTTTCTTCTTCACCTTCATTTTAATAAGACCGGCGGCGCTGACTACGGCAAAAGTATATCCACAAACTACTATGAGATTTGTAAGCTGATCAAACGTTCCCGTAATCACCAGCACAGAACTCCAAATGCATGAATAGATCAGAGCTATATACGGCGTTTTAAAAACAGGATGTACAAAAGCCGCTTTCCTGAAAAACACTTTTTCCTGAGCCATGCGAAAACTGATCCTGGGATATGTGATTATGCAGCCGGTCAATGCGCCAAAAGTGGAAATAAAAATAAGCACAAGGATAAGGGTTGATCCTATCCTGCCGAACAAGGTTTCAGAAACAACAGCGGCAGCAATTTTTTCTTCGGGAGTGGAGGCCAGCAACTCTACTGAAAATACCCGCATGTATATATAGTTCAGCAGAAGATATAATATCGTTACAATGCTTATACCGCCAATGATTGCGTAGGGCAGATTTTTTTCGGGATTTTTTATTTCTCCCGAAACAAAACTAACGATGCTCCATCCATCAAATGCCCAGAGTGCACTGATCAGGGCACCAAAAAAACCACTATACAGAGCAATACCAGTTAATGAATGATCATTGCCAGCAACCTGGAGGACTTTTACCGGCTCTCCTGCATATAAGAGACCAGCAATTATCAAAAGAAGAATGCCCAAGATTTTTGCAGTCGTAACTAAATTATTCAGAATGCCTGAATTTTTTACGCCGGTAATATTATACCATGTTAAAAGAATAATCATGCTGATTGCGAGAATCTTAATGGACAGGCTTTGGAAAGGATAAATAAAATGGGCGATTGAAAAATCGTTTTGAGAAGGTAAAATGGTTCCAAAATGAAACAAAGCGTCGGCAGATTGCGAAAAGACAAAGGCCAATGCAGCAATGGAGCCGCATCCAATGATTGTAAAAACAGACCAGCCATATAAAAACGCGACAAAATCACCATATATTAATCGCAGGTACTCATAGAATCCCCCCGTCTTATCAGTTAAACCGGCAAACCCGGAATATGTAAATGCACTGAACATGGTAATCACCCCGGCTGCTACCCAAACCCATAAAATATAATGTTCACTCATCAGAGCACGCGACATAGGCGCGATTTTCTTGAAGACACCCGAACCTATCATGATACCGGCAACAAGCAGGATACTGGTAGGGAGTCCGATAACTCTCTTGAGCGGGATTTTGGTGCGATCTTCGATTTCAGGCATATTTTTTAGTTGTCATTGCCAGATTGCAATATCCTGCACTGCAACATGATCACTTTCGCTTTTTCAGCAAATCTTCTATACGCTCATCCGGTATAAGATCCGTTGTTTTAAGGAGTTTAATTTTTCTGCATTCAGGATGTGTCGCATTCAGAATGTAATTATATGATTCTGGTAATACGGCGGAGGGAACTTTAAGAATAGGGAAAATACCTTCATCATACCATTTATTCCCGATAGGCTGGCTTTTGGAATAATCATTAAATTTTCGCCATCCACCCGGAAGATCCTTAAATTGAACAAACTGAATTTTCATCGTATCGGGTATCTCCAGAATCATGGTTTTAAAATCCTGATTAAATCCGATACCCTGCCTGCGAATCATATTCTCCAAAAAAGCAAGTGCGATCGATTCAGCACAATAAACCACTTTGCGGCCGCTTCCATTCCAGCGGCCTGCGAAACCGGGCGCAATGATCTTTCTGCTAAATGACTTATGAACAATCCGGTAAACAAGCATGATGGAGATTAAACGGCATAGCCATGGGAAAGACGGCCCAGCTCATCTTTGACGAGATCAACACCTCCGGGTGTTGTCAGCCAGTCTATCGGCTTCTCTTTGGAGTTCCAAAAAGGTTTTTCCAGCCAATCATTAAACTCCTCTACATTCCCGAATATATCCTCACCTTTCCTATACAGAGCAATCAGTTTAAGCAGGTGTTCGCTTTGTATCGGGTCCAAAGGTTTTTGTTGTTCCTTGTAGTTATGAACCGTACGGGAGGAGATATTTATTAACAAAGCCAGTCTTTTTTCAGGCATATGGATTGAATCGGCAAATTCATAAAATAATCTGGGCTTAATTCCTTTACGGGCAGACACTACGAGTTCAAAAGCTGATTGCAAATCGAGGCTTTTAAACCGGTCGCGGACTGAAACGGATATTGCAGATGAAATAGCCATATTGGGTGATTACAAGATAGCGAAATTTTTCCACATACAAAGCGAAAATATTCATTAAATAAATAAATCCACCATTTCTGGTGGATTTATTTATTGACCAAAGGTTGCATCCTTGCGACAGGAAATTACCTGAATAATGTTATTAGAAGAACCCTTTAAGACCTGATAATTCTGCGATTCATACGGTTTTCCTGGCGGTTTAAACGGTATTGGTCATGCCTTGAAATATGACCGCCATGCCGGTATGCCATTCTTCTTTCTTCCTGGCGGATACGATGATCGCGGCGGTGCATATGATAAGCGCGGCGCTTGCTGATATCACCCCTTCTCATTTTTCGGTCGATCCGATGATGCTGGTTCTTTAAACGCTGATTTACTTCTGCCCGACGGTGATGTTCTTTTGCAAGGCCATCCTGTGCCAGGGACACATTTGCCATTCCGAGAAAGGCAATAAAAAGTGCGGAGAATAGTAATTTTGATTTCATTGTTTTTTATTTAAGTGCATTCGCACGTAATCTGAGACCTGAAATCAAAACCGGGGTTTAATTTCCGTTTGGTATTAACAGTTTCTTTCGAGTTGCAGGCGGCGGTCCTGACCAGGAAATCATTCCGTCCAGACTCTCAAAATCCCATTTCGTCTGCACTGGGTCCGTAGGATCCCGGAATGGGAACATTCAGCAGTCTTAGAAAAACCCCCATCTGCGCACGATGGTGGATGGTTTGGGAAATGGCCATCCTGATAACGTTTTCCTTTGAAATAGTCATATAGACTTCTTCGCCGTTTCTCATCGTCCAGGAATTTTGTAAATATTCGTCATTTGTTTTTGACAAAGATTCCAAAGCCAGTTTTTGGTTATCCTCGAATGCTTTCAATAGTTCCTTATTACTGTCTATGGGTGTTGGTTTATAATCACCGGTAGCAAAATCAAGAACTTCCGTATTGATGCCAAGCGGAATCCAACTGGGTAATTCTGCAATATGTGTTGCCAGCTGGCGTACGGACATGCTTTTAGGGTGGGGTTTCCAATCGTATTGATCGTCCGGCACAATCTTCAGCATTTTACGGGTGATGTCCGCTTCTTCCTTCAATTGATTTTCGAAATAAGATGTAATTGTGTTCATATAATTGTTTAATTGTTTAAACAAAGTAAACACCGGCCACTGACAGCCCTATGGCAGTCCAAAAATTAATTTAATATTTTACGGGAAGGAGGCTCATATAATCGTCCAGCGACATATGTTTCGGAATGGTAAAATTTTCTTCTGTGCATTGAAGTCGCAGGATACGTGAAACGCGGAAATCGCGATAATCCTTTTTATTGTGGCACCATCCAATGAGATGCCAGCTGAGTGCATAGAATATCAGCCCGATCGGTTCCAACTTCCTGACGGAGACCTCCTCTTGTTTATTTGTATATCCGATCTCCAGAATTTTCTGGGAAGTTATGGCCTGTTGAATACGCGTCAGATAATCAAAACTCTGAACGAAACAAACGGGTACCTGCAATTTGATATTGGCAGCCAATTTCTCAATAGAATCTTTCTGGGAAGTACGTAAGACGGATTTTACTTTGGTGAGGGCTGAAGAATAATAGTGATGAATGGATTTATCGGCAAACGCGGAAACAATGGATTCCATCAATAATAGTGCGTTTGCTTCCTCCGTACTAAAAGA
>Ga0193753_10004147_pt1 | contig 10437 bp, 6 predicted proteins | sample H1c2metaG_FD_144925 | JGI IMG/M metagenome (GOLD analysis project Ga0193753, IMG submission 144925) | Soil microbial communities from a riparian zone of the East river system, Colorado, United States - H1c2 | ecosystem: Environmental > Terrestrial > Soil > Riparian zone | place: USA: East River... | reverse complement strand
CACGGCAGGCCCCACTCGCGCGCAAGCGCGCTGTATTCGCTCGTGGGAAGCGCAACCAGCACCGATGCGTTCGGCTTCAGCCACGCCACGAGCTTCTTCAAGTCGTTCTTGTCGAGTGCAGTGCAGCCTGTCACCGGCGTGTTCGCGTTTTGCCAGACGTGCACGAAGATGCAGCTGCCGTGGCCGGGAAGAATTGGATCCACATTGTGTCGCACTACGAGTGCCAGCTCGTACAGGTCGTCGTCGCGCCGCATACGTTCGGCGCTACGCCAACTCGTGCGCGCGGACTCGTTTAGAATCTGGTTGTATTGTGCCGCCGTCGGATCATCGACGCAGCGCAGAGCGGCGCCTGCCATAGCGTACGGCAAGCTGACATCACTCGCGCGCTCCGCGTAGCCGTAGAGCGTACCCAGCTCGAACACGCCCGCAGGCGACCGGCCATCGCCTTCGCGCTTGCCCGGTCCGCCTCGCCCCACCGGCGCTCCGCTGCCGTGAAGCCCCTCACCCCAGCCGAGCCCGCCGTACCCGAGCACGACTCTCATCGGCTCTCCGACCGGCTGCCAGGCGCGCCCCGGCTGCCGCTCGTAGCGGCGCAGCGTGCCACGCGTCGATTGCCAAGCGTCCGACGTCACGCGCACGAGCTGCGTTCGAAGCGCGCTGATCGGCCCGCGATCGACCACGCGTGCAGGCAGCCGAAAGCGTTCCGTCACCGGCACGAACGCCAGCAGATCCATCGGCTTCGTGACGGTACCGTCGGTCCAGTTGTTGATCACGAGAGGCTGCCCGCTCGCGGACTTCGTATCCGCGATCACGCCGACGTGTTCACTCCCCGGGCGATCGCCGAACGTGTCCATGAAGATCACGTCGCCGGGCCGCAACGGATCGCGCACATCCGCGAGCGCAGCCGAGTGCGCTTCGGTCGCACGCCGGAAGTACGGCAACAGGCTCTTCACGCGCCGGTGATCGATGTCGGTGTTCGGTTTTTGAACCATCGGGTACGACTTGCGGGCGCGCAGAATGTCTTCGTGCACGAGGCGCTGCAGGTCGTAACCCGCATTGCGGAACGATCGAATGATGACGTCCGTACACACGCCGATCGTGCGCGGCACGTCGCCGCCCGGATAAGCGATCCGCTCGTAGCGGCCATCGTAGCGATCCGCGTTCAGCACGGCTTTGCGTGCACCGATCAACACGTCGAGCGGGTCCGGGATTCCGTCTCCGTCTGCATCTCCGGGCGGCAGCTCGATCGCACCGTCGAACACGAATAAACGCTCGCGCGACAGCCACGGGCGGAGCTCTTCGACATCGCCACGACGCAGCTCGAGCGTGACGTCTCCGACGACCAGCTTGCCCGGGCCCGCCAGCGGGTACACTTTGAGCGGCTGCTCGAGGTCGTAGAGCACGAGCAGCTTTCGCGCGCGATCGACCGCCGCGCGAATGCGCCGTGCATCGAGCCCCGCTGGAAGCGCGAGCTGCACACGCGAATCGAGCTCCGAGAAAATCCCCACGTCGCGTACGCCGAGACTGATCTCGCGAGTGGGCGCCGCTGCGGGCTGCGACTCAGCCCGCGCTGGCGCAGCGCCGCAGAGAGCTGCAGCGACTGCGCCTGACACCAGCCAGAGCCGCGCGAGACGGGCGCCGGACGGCGAGCTGACGTAACGAGAGGGATGCATCGGACCCGGGCCGCGTAGTATCCGCCAGTTCAGGCGAACGGTGCAAAAGGGCCGGGTATTCCGTGTCTGCGACGCTTACTTACCTGGAACCTTGCCTTCGACGCCCTTCACGTAGAAATCGATCTTGTGAAGGAACCCGTCGTCGGCCGTTTGGCCCGCCGGCAGCAGCTCTTTCCCGGCTTGATCCGAGATCGGCCCAGTCCATGGATGAAAGCTTCCATCCTTGAGCCCGGCTTTCAGCTTCTCGATTTCGGCCTTCGTTTCGGCAGGGACCTTGTCGGAGATCGACACGAGGTCGATCGTGCCTTCTTTCACGCCCCACCACGAAGCATCTTTTTTCCACGCGCCGTCGAGTACGTCTTTGACGGCCTTCTTGTAGTACGGGCTCCAGTTGATCACGGCCGACGCGAGGTGCGCGTTTGGCCCGAACTTCGTCATGTCGGAGTCCCAACCGAACGCGAACTTTCCGGCCTTCTCCGCAGTCTGCAGTACGGCGGGCGAGTCGGTGTTTTGGAACAACACGTCCGCGCCTTGATTCAAGAGCGACTGTGCGCCTTCGGTCTCCTTAGGCGGATCGAACCACTTGTTCACCCACACGACCTTCGTCTTCACCGCAGGATTGCTGCGCTGCGCGCCGAGCGTGAACGAGTCGATGTTACGAATCACCTCGGGGATCGGAATCGAGCCGATCACGCCGAGCGTGTTGGTCTTCGTCATCTTGCCGGCGACTACGCCTGCGAGGTACGCACCTTCGTACGTACGCGAGTCGTACGTCCGCAGGTTTGCGGCCATTTTGTAGCCTGTCGCATGCTCGAACTTCACGTCCGGTGAATCCGGCGCCACCTTGAGCATCGGCTCCATGTAGCCGAACGTCGTGCCGAACAGCAGGGTGTTCCCCTGGCCGATCAAGTCGCGGAACACGCGCTCGGCGTCGGCCGCTTCGGGCACGTTCTCGACGAAGGTCGTCGCCACTTTCGAGCCGAGCTCAGCCGCCATCTCCTTGCGGCCTCTGTCGTGCGCGAACGTCCAGCCCGCATCGCCGACTGGTCCGACGTACACGAACGCGATCTTCAACGGCCCTTTGGCCGCTTCCGGTGCGGGCGCCGCAGTGACAGGCGCAGGTGTAGCCGCTGGCTGCGGCGCGGGTTTGTCGCCGCCGCAAGCTGCGAGACCGAGTCCGAATAGAACCGCGAAGCCGAGTGGCACTGATCTGTTCGTCATGGATGTTTTGCTCGTAAGAAGTTCAAGAGGTGGGGTGGAACGGTTTGCCGAGCGAAGCCGGCATGTTGATCCGAATCACGTTGATGTCGCGCGAGATCAGCACCAGCACGACGATCGTCGCGAGGTACGGCAACATGCTGAGCCACTGGCTCGCGATATTGACGCCCTGACCTTGCAAGTGAAACTGCAGCATCGTCACGCCGCCGAACAAATACGCTCCGAGCAGCACGCGCGCCGGCCGCCAGGTCGCAAACGTCGTCAGTGCGAGTGCGATCCAGCCTTTGCCGGCGACCATGCCTTCGACCCAGAGCGGCGTGTACACCGTCGAGAGATAAGCGCCGGACATTCCGACGAGCGCGCCACCGATGCACACCGCAGTGAAGCGCAGCCGGCGCACCGGATACCCGAGCGCGTGCGCAGACTCGGGGGACTCGCCGATGGCGCGCAGCACGAGCCCGCCGCGCGAGCGCCCGAGAAACCAGCTGAGCGCGAGCGTGAACAGAATCGCGAGGTAGACCACCGGATGCTGCTTGAAGAAGGCCTCGCCGACGAACGGAATGTCGGACAGAACCGGGATCGAGAAGCGCGGCCGCTCCGGTAGCTTTTCTTGCGTGTATTTGATGCCGGCGAACGCGGAGAAACCTGCGCCGAACAGGCTGAGCGCGAGGCCGGTCGCGTATTGGTTCGTGTTGAACCAAATCACGAGTGCGCCAAAACACGCCGCAGACGCCGCGCCCGCAGCGGCGCCGGCGATGAATGCGAGCGTGTCGCTGCCGGTGTGAACGCACGTCGCGTAGCCGGCGAGTGCAGCCATCAGCATCATGCCTTCGGCACCCAGGTTCAAAATGCCGGCACGTTCGTTGATCAGTAAACCGAGTGCAGCGAGTGCGAGGATGGTGCCGGCGCTCAAGGTGGACGCGATCAGCGGTGCAATGCCGTCCATTACGCACTCCCGGGCGACTTCACGCTCGGCTTCGCGAGTGTGGCTTCAGGTTGCGCGTTCGGTTTGACGCTCGTGTGCCAGACCAACCGATAGTTGATCAGCGTGTCGCACGCGAGCAGCGTGAAGAGCAGCAGGCCCTGGAACACGCCGGTCAACGACTTCGGTAATCCCAAGCGCGACTGCGCGAGCTCACCACCGATGTAGAACATGCTCATCAGGATCGATGCGAACACTGCCCCGATCGGATGCAAGCGGCCGACGAACGCGACGATGATCGCTGCAAAGCCGTAACCTGCCGGCACATACGGGGTGAGTTGACCGAGCGGCCCTGCCGCTTCGAGCGCGCCGGCCAACCCGGCGAGGCCTCCCGAGATCGCAAGCGCAGTCCACAGCGCGCGGCGTGATGAAAAGCCTGCGTAGCGTGCAGCCGCTGGAGCGAGCCCGCCGACTTGCAGCTGAAAGCCGGCGTAGGTTCGGAACAAGAACACCCACAGCGCGGCCGCGGTGCTGAGCGCGATTAAGAGGCCGATGTCCGTGCGGAAGCCCCGGAACAGCTTCGGTAGTTTGGTCGTCGCTGCGAACGTGATCGTCTGCGGAAAGTTGTAGCCGGCGGGATCTTTCCACGGGCCGTAGACCAGGTACTGCAGCAACAGATCCGCGACGTACACGAGCATCAAGCTGACGAGGATCTCGTTCGCGTTGAAGCGATCGCGCAGGAACGCGACGATGCCGGCCCAGGCCGCGCCGGCGACGATCCCCGCGAGCAGGATCGGGATCAGGATGAACTTGCTCGACTCTTCGGTCGCTTGCATCGCGACCCAGCCGCCGCCGATCGCGCCGAGGATGAACTGGCCTTCTGCGCCGATGTTCCACACGTTGCTGCGAAAGCACACCGACAAGCCGAGCGCGATCAACAAGAGCGGAGTCGCTTTCACAGCGAGCTCGCTCCAGGCGTAGCCGTTCTTGATCGGTTCGATGAAAAACACGGCGAGCGCGGACAGCGGCGCTTTGCCGAGCATCGCGAACAAGCTCGCGCCGACTACGAGTGTTACGGCGAGCGCCAAGATCGGCGACAGCCAAGCCATCGTCGCTGAGGGCTGCGGACGAACTTCAAGTCGGAACATGAGTCTCACTCACTGTGGTTGCTGGCGGATTCGAAGGGCTCGACGGGCCGGAAGGCCACAACCCGCTCATCCATTCGCCGATCTGTTCGATCGTGGCTTCAGCCGTTGGAACGCTCGGCGACAACCGACCACGCGCCATCACGAGAATGCGATCGCTGATCTCGAACAGCTCATCGAGCTCTTCGCTCACGACCAGTAGCCCCGAGCCTTCGTCGCGCAGGCGCAAGAGCTCGGCACGAATCTCGGCTGCTGCACCGACGTCGACACCCCAGGTCGGTTGCGACACGATCAAGAGCTTCGGCTTTGCGTCGAGCTCGCGGCCCACGATGAACTTTTGCAAGTTGCCGCCAGACAAGCTCTTCGCCGCGGCTTCGGGGCCCTTGGCTTTCACGCGGAAGTTCTTGATCAGCTTTTCCGCGAGCGTGTGCAGCACGCCGAGGCGCAGCCAGCCCCACAACCCGAGACTGGCGGTAGTGCGCGTGAGCAGCGTGTTTTGCGAGAGTGACAACGTCGGCACGGCACCGCGCCCGAGCCGCTCTTCCGGAACGAAGTGCAATCCTGCATCGCGCCGGCGCCGTGGGCTCGCGCGCGAGACGTCGCGCCCGAACAAGTGGATCGAGCCGGCCGGTGAACGCTCGTCTTCGCCCGACAGTGCAGCCATCAGCTCTGGTTGCCCGTTTCCGGAGACGCCCGCGATGCCCACGATCTCGCCTGTCTTCACCGACAGATCGAGACCGGTCAGCCGAACGCCGAACTGATCGCGCTTCGGCAGCTCCAAGCTGCGAACTTCGAGCGCGACCGCCCCCGGCTCCGACTTGTTGTGCGAGAGCTTGGCCGGCTCTGCGCCGATCATCAGCCGCGACAAGCTGGCGTTCGTCTCGTTGCGCGGGTCGACGGTCCCGGTCATTCGCCCGCCGCGAAGCACCGTGCACTTCGAGCAGAGCGCGCGAATCTCGTCGAGCTTGTGACTGATGTAGAGGATCGAGCAGCCGTCGGCGGCGAGCTTGCGCAAGCTCACGAACAGCTTTTGCACCGCCTGCGGCGTGAGCACCGAGGTCGGCTCATCCAAGATCAACAACTGCGGCTCGCTCAACAACGCCCGCACGATCTCGACGCGCTGCCGCTCGCCGACCGAGAGCGTGTGGACGGGCCGCAACGGATCGACGGGCAACCCGTAGTCTGCACCGACCTGGCGCATGCGCTCGGTGACCTTCGCGAGCGTGAACGCCTCGGGCAAACCGAGCCAGACGTTTTCAGCGGCCGAGAGCGTGTCGAACAGCGAGAAGTGCTGGAACACCATCGCGATGCCGAGGGCCCGCGCTTGTTGCGGGCTGCGCACGCTCAGCGTCTTGCCGTTCCAACTCAGCGTGCCGGCATCGGGATGGACCGCGCCGTAGATGATTTTCATCAACGTCGACTTGCCAGCCCCGTTCTCGCCGAGAACCGCGTGGATTTCTCCGGGGGCGACTTCGAGATCGACGCTGTCGTTTGCGACGACGCCGGGATAGCGCTTCGTGATTCCTTGCAGAGCGAGACGCGGGTACATCGGTTTTCCGGCGCGCGCGCATTGAGGACCAGCAGAACGCACGCCGACCCGAGTTTGGATCGGCGTCGATTTCAATGCTATTTCGAACCTGTCTCGCGCGCTGCTTCGTTCACACTGCAAAATCCAGTGATTTCGCGCAGCTCGGTGTCAGATCGGCAGAGGTTCGATCGGCCCGGCAGCGCGGTCGGAGGCTTGGCCGGATTCGTTCGGCGTCTGCTGAACGTGCCGTGCCGCGAGCTGGCGCTGAATCTCGGTGTGCTTCTTACGATCGATCGCGTAGCGACCGTAGAAGTAGATCGCGACCAGCGCGGGGAGCATGGCGAGCGGCCCCTGCACGAGGCCGAGCTTCGTGAGGACGTCCTGCGCGACTTCGCCCGGCTTGGCGTGCGTCGGGAACGCGATGATGTCGATCGCCAAGCCCGCGAGGATGTGGCCCATCCCAGTGCTCAACTTCTGGAAGAACGTCCGCGCGGCGTAGAACACGCCTTCTTGGCGGCGGCCGGTGTTGAGCTCGTGTTCGTCCGCGACGTCTGCCAGCGCCGACAGCACGGTGATCATCATCACCGCGCTCGCGAAGTAGTACATGAACGTCGAGAGCATCAGGAACGGGAATGCGCCGATGGCCGTGCTGGGGAACAGGCCGAGCAAGCGCAGCGTGATCGGCGTCGGAACGATGATCGCGGTCAACCACAACGCGCCGATCAGGGTCTTACGCTTGTCGTACTTGCGGTGGAGCTTGACCGTGACGATGAACGCGAGAATGAACGCGGGCGGGCTCGCCAACCCGAACGCGCGGATCGTCTTTTCGGAGAACTGCCAGAAGAACAGGCTCACGTACGATTGGAGCGTCTCGAGCACGCCGATCGTCGCGCTGAGCGCAAACAAGCCGAGCAGCAACGTGCGGTAGTTCGCGTTCGACAAACAATCGCGGATCTCGGTCGCGAGCTGGCCCAGGCTGAAGCGCGGTGCATCCGCGGCCGGTTGGCGCAAGCGAGAGATCTGGTCGCGCGTGAACCACGCCGACACGAAGATGGTGATCGCGGCGATCACGGCGACGCCGATCGCGAGGCCGACGTAGTTCCCGCGCGCAGTCGATCCGCCAGCGTGGCTGCCGAACCACGTCCAGCCGTAGAAGAACGTGCCCGCGCCACCGACGACTGCAAAGAGCGTCGAATAGCTCATCACGATCGAGCGCTGGTGATAGTCGCTCGAGAGCTCGGCGCCGAGTGCGAGGTGCGGGATCTGGTAGAGCGTGAGGGCTTGGCGGTGAAGGGTGGCGAACACCGTGAACCACAAGAAGAGTGGAATGCCGTTGAGGCCCGCCGGTGGCGCGTAGAGAAGGAAGAACGAGATCGCGAGCGGGATCGGCGCCGCGAATAGGAATGGATGCCGCCGGCCAAGCTTCGAGCGCCAGCGGTCCGAGAGCGAACCCACGATCGGCTCGCAGATTCCGTCGAGGACCAGCGAGATCGTGACGGCGATGCCGGCGAGCGTGCCGGAGAGCCCGAGCACTTGATTATAGAAGAGGAAGTTCCAGGTGTTGAACGCGATGTAGATCGCGCCTTCGGCCACTGCGCCGACACCGAAACCGAGCTTGGTACCGACTCGCAAACGCTCGGAGCTCATGCACTCTCCAGGTGTGAGAGATCGACACACTCGTCTTCGACGCCAACTTTTGCAAGGCGGACAAATCCAAAACGAGAGCTAGCACCGAACTAGGACGTCAGGCACGCAATGCTTCAGGCTTTCAAGGCCGTGAGCTCGCCCGCTTTGCCGGTGGGTGCACTACCGAAGTTGGTGATGGGACTGCCATCCGACTTCTTTGCCCCGACTGCATTTGCGAGCGTGGTGAGAAGCATGTTGCTCGGCGCGTCCGTGTCGTTCGCGGTGTTGGTGCCGTTCACGAGCTTCACGTACTGGCCTTGCTTGAAATAGCCACCGGCGCCGCCCGCGATGATGTTCGGCAAGTCCATCCAGTTGTGGCCGAGCCCGTCGCCGAGGTCGTTCATGTACACGACGGCGCTGTTGTCGAGCACGCTTCCATTCGGTTCGCTGTACATCGCGAGGCGATCGAGCAGCCCTTTGTAGTGCTGCATGTACCACTGGTCGATGTTGAACAGCGCCGACTTCCACTGATCGGCGGGCAGGTTGGGTGAAGTCGCGGCGTCGGTCGTCGCGCCGTGAGACAGCTTGTGATGGTTGTACTTGGTGTTGACGTCGTCGGCGTTCATGCCGAGCCAACTGAAGATCGGACCTGCTGCGCCGGAGCCCCACTGGATCGTCGTGACGCGGTTTTGATCGCACGCGAGTGCGAGCGCCATCACGTCGAGCATCATGTCGGCGACTTTCGAGTACTCGCTGTCGCGCGTGACCGTCGCTGGATCGATCAACGAGATCTCGGTCGTGCGCGCCATCGGCAGTCCGCACGACGTCATGCCCGAGGATTGAATGGTCGTCTCGAGGCTGCGAATCGACGTGTAGTGCATGTCGAGCTTGTCTTTGTCCGACTTGCTGACCACGCTGCTGTTCTTGAGCGCGTCGAGATCCCCTTTGACTGCGTCGAGAATGCTCTTTCGCCGCATTGCCAAGCGATCGATCGTCATCCCACCGGTCGTGCTTCCGGCGCCGGACCAGTCTTTGAACGCTTTCCACGGATCTTGAAACGGGATCGCTTGTTGGCCTGAGCCTGTGTACGAGACGCTTCCGAGCACGTCGTTTGCGCGGTAGCCGACCATGAGGTTCAGCGGGCCTTTACCGCTCGGGTTGATCGACGACGCGATCTCGTGGTCGAGCGAAACCCCGGAGGCATAGCGTTCGGTCGTCATCTGGTTCGCTGCTGCGGTCAGCCGATGCCCGACGCCCTTCGCGTGATCGTCTCCGCCTGCCGGATCGCGGCCCCAACCGCGCGGCACGAGGTGGATGCCGCGTGGTACGAGCAGCTTGCTCGCGTAGTCGGCGAGTGGCGCCATGCCGGTGCCCGTCAGCGATGCAGCCGTCAGCGGCCCATACGGCGTCGCTGGCCAGAACTTCTCCATGTTCACGCCGTTGCAGCAGAAGAAGATCGCGAGGCGCTTCGGAGGATCGGCCGCCTTCGCTTTGCGAAGCTCGAACGTCTCGAGGAAGGGCAGGGCGACCATCACGCCGCCGAGACCGCGCAAGAACCGTCGTCGATGCATCATGGTGCCTCCACCGCTCGGACCGAGAACGCTTGCGTGCGTGTCAGGTCGGTGAGGACGTCGAGCGCGGTGTATTTGTCGTTCGCGAGTTTGCCGGCGATGTTGGCGAGGTCGCAGCTGTCGGCGTCCGTCTCTTGGCGCCCGAGTGTGTAGCGGAACCAGTTCTTCACGTAGCAAAGTTGTGCTTCGGGAGCGGCCGCGATCGTCTGCGAGAGCTCGACCCCGTTCATGAAGGGCTCGCCCTCCGCCGTGCCTACGAGCCTGCCGGTCGCGTCGATCGGCTCTCCGTTTTCCGTCGTGCGGAAGCTACCGACCGCATCGTAGTTCTCGAGACCGAAGCCGACCGGATTGATCAGCGTGTGGTGGCAGCTCGCGCATGGCTCGTTCGCGGTGTGCGTATCGACTTGCTGGCGCGTGGTCTTGATGTTCGTGCCGTCGAGCGGCGGTAGGGAGGGCACGTTTGCGGGTGGGTCCTTGATTTGGTTGCAGAGCAGGCGACGTTGAATGAACACGCCGCGGTGGATCGGCGAGCTCAACCCGCTGAACGCGTGCGTCGCGAGGAATCCGACTTGGGTGAGCAAGCCGGCGCGTTGGGCCGGATTCAGATTCACCGACTGCAGCGTGTCGTTGAAGTTGCCGGTGACGCCGTAGAGCGCGGCCGTGGTCTTGTTGACGAACGTGAACGGCGCGGTGAGCAGTGACGCGTAGCCGGCCTTGCGGTCGAATGTCACGGCGTCGACGAACTTTTCGACTT